>Ga0065704_10070731_pt1 | contig 16910 bp, 17 predicted proteins | sample SwiRhicommuniRL2_FD_59091 | JGI IMG/M metagenome (GOLD analysis project Ga0065704, IMG submission 59091) | Switchgrass rhizosphere bacterial communities from Rose Lake, Michigan, USA - RL2 v2 (version 2) | ecosystem: Host-associated > Plants > Roots > Rhizosphere > Soil | place: East Lansing, MI
TTGCCTGCAGGAACCATTAAAATAACTTTTCGCGGACTGTCTAAACTCAACACAAATTCCTCTAGAGAAACAGTTCCAACAACCTTTGTACCTGAAGCCACTCCTTTACGAAGTTCTATTACCTTTTCTTCATCTAAATCGAATCCTACGACAGAGAAACCATTATCGGCAATATTGTAAAGCAGATTTCTTCCCATTACACCCAGACCAATGACCCCGTAATTATACTTTTCCATTCTTACTTAAAGTTTATGTTATGAACCAAATTTACTGAAATGCATGCCAGTAAAAAAATTATCTAAAATTTTCTTTCAATTGTGACATTTTTATCATCAACTGGAAAATGTCATTAATTAATACGTTGATAATGGCATCATTCAAAACATAAACTAATTCGGGTCCAGATTCTCTAATTTTTAATAGTTACTATTGGCTCTATGTAAATACATGCTAAAGGTTTGCATGCATTTTTTAACATGCAGTTTTACCCTTGCAATACAACATTTTGAATAGATGTCACTTTAAAAATCAAAAAAATTATTTATCCTGCTTATAGCTGTTCCCAAAAATACACGATATAAAGTTGAGAAACCGAGATCCCTTATTTACATCTTCCTTGAGGGTATTCACTGCTAGATGATCAGGTTTAATACACATAAAAATGATAGATAATTCTGAATATTATCGTGGAATAGAATTAAAAATTTGATTAATAACTAGACGAGCAGCATTGCACAAGGCACACTATGTCATTGCTGTTTTTAAAAGAAGAAATTGTACTATGATCGTCGGAGTGCTAACTATCTAAAGGTAATTCTAAGACCGAGGCTCAAATAGTTGAGCCTTTCAACAAAGTAATCTGGGCTTTCTAACAAACCTTTAAAGACGGCAGCGAAGTAATTTTGTGTCAATAATAACGATGCTCTTGAGCTAAGTTTAAAAGACAGCAAAATGAAAATAATTAACCAACATTACGTCGATGGTCAATTTCGGCCTTCGACGGGTACCGAGCAGATGGATATCATTAATCCTTCGGATGAAAGCCTCATCGGCCATGTCATATTGGGCAATGAGCAGGATATGGAAGCTGCAATAGTTGCTGCATCAGCAGCTTTACCTTCTTTTTCACAAACAAGTAAAGAACAGCGCATGGATTACCTCCAGCGATTACATGATGCGCTGATGGAACGGCTCGACGATCTGCAGGAAGTAACCACTACAGAGTATGGTGCAACGGTACAACGGTCGCGCTGGTCAAACCAGTATGCTGCAGAGACTTTTCTCTACTTCAAGGAAATCCTTAAAGATTTTTCTTTCGAGCGCCGCATAGGTCAGTCGGCGGTTACTATGGTGCCTATTGGCGTAACCGGGATCATGACAGCCTGGAATGCCAATTCAGGTTCCATATGCGTAAAACTCTCGGCTGCAATTGCTGCTGGCTGTACCGTAGTGATCAAACCCAGTGAGATGAGTGCGATTCAATCGCAGGTTCTGGCAGAATGCTTCGACCGGGCAGGACTTCCAAACGGCGTAATCAATATGGTGCATGGACGCGGAGATATTTTGGGAACGGTATTGTCTACCCACCCTGCTGTAGCCAAAATTCTGTTCACAGGTTCTACAGTGGTCGGCAAGATCATTGCCCGTAATGCAGTAGATACCATGAAGCGCGTCACGCTGGAACTAAGCGGAAAATCACCCAATATCATTCTTGATGATGCAGATCTCAAAACTGCAATACCAATGGCGGTAAATGCGGCCTTTATGAATAGTGGTCAGGCCTGTATTGCTGGAACACGACTGCTGGTGCCGGAAGCTGTCCTGCCAGAGGTTAAAGCTATCTTACTGAAAACCATGGCTACACAAAAAGTTGGTGATCCAAGAGATGAGCAGACGGTCATTGGGCCGATGGCCAGTCAGAAACAATTTGACCGGATTCAGCATTACATCAGGTGGGGTATCGACGAGGGCGCGGAACTTTTAGTTGGTGGTCTGGGTAAGCCGGATGGATTACAGAACGGATTTTACGTCAAACCCACTATATTTACAGGTGTAAGTAATGAAATGACGATTGCACAGGAAGAAATTTTCGGGCCTGTATTATCCATTATTACCTACAAAACAGAGGAAGAAGCTATTGCCATTGCCAACGATACCATATATGGACTGCATGCTTATGTAAGCAGTTCAGACATGGCGCGGGCGCAGCGAGTGGCTGCACAGATCAATGCAGGCAGGGTAGCGATCAATACGATCTATCACGATGCGCTGGCACCATTCGGCGGATTTAAACAATCGGGCTTGGGCAGAGAAGGCGGTCTATATGGCCTCGAGGAACAATTAGAACCAAAAGTAATCATAAGCTAATCGCTATGGAATGCAAAAATGATATTTCCGAAAAAGCAAAAGATGCCGCTACAGGCCCCAGAATAGTGCTAAATACGTATTCCGGGAATACGATCGAAGGCGAAGCTTTTGTAACAGATCATATCTTCAGTTATATTCTCCAGGGGAAACAGGATGTCTGGCTCGCTGATCAAAAGCATTCCTATCATGAAGGTGACTTCCGCTTTTTTCGACGCAATCAGCTGACCAAATACGTAAAAAGTACCACCGATGGAAGTTTCAGGTCTATAGCAGTGCATATCGATCAGTGTACCTTAAAGGAAATGAGCGAGCAGTATGGACTGAAAGCCGATAGTATAATTAATCCCCATGCCACACTTCTTATCCAGCCAGGTGCATTGATGAAAGGTTTTGTAGATTCCTTGGTTCCTTATCTGCAACAACAAATGGATGAGCGCATTGTGGCGCTAAAGGCCAGAGAGCTTGTTTTACTGCTTATTCAGCATAATCCGGCATTTAAAAATGTGTTGTTTGATTTTAATGAACCGGGTAAGATCGACCTCGAAGCTTTTATGAACAGCCATTACCGCTACAATGTACCTATGGACCGTTTTGCTTTTCTTACGGGCCGCAGTCTTTCGGGGTTTAAGCGCGATTTTGAAAAGCAGTTTCATACCAGCCCGGGCAGATGGTTGTTGCAGAAGCGTCTAGATACAGCCCGCTTCTTGATCGAACAGCAAAAAGGGAAACCATCAGATGTATACTTGGATCTGGGTTTTGAGGATCTCTCCCATTTTTCCTTTGCCTACAAAAAGGAATTTGGTTATGCGCCAAATAAAAAACATTCATAACATAAAAATCAATTAAAATGGACATACAATTAAAGGGTAAACGTGCCCTGGTAACTGGATCTAGTTCCGGATTGGGCGAAGCCATTGCTAAAATGCTCGCAAGTGAAGGTGCCATGGTAATAATACATGGACGTAACCTTAAACGGGCCGAAGATGTAGCTGCGGAGATTAACGCTTCTGGTGGTTCTGCAGCAATAGCGATCGGAGACCTTGCGACAGATGAAGGCGCAGATGCAGTAGCGGCAGCGGCACTCTCATCCGGACCAGTGGATATACTGGTTAATAATGCCGGAATTACTTCCCACAAATCATGGGGCGAAGCAAGTACGGAAGACTGGTTAGCATTGTACAATACCAATGTGGTTTCATATGTGCGTATGATACAGCGCATCGTTCCACAGATGAAGGAGCTCGGTTGGGGCAGGTTAATACATATTGGTGGAGGATTGGCCATACAGCCCATAAAGGAACAGCCACATTATAATGCTACCCTTGCCGCGCGACATAATATGTCTGTATCGCTCGCAAGGCAACTTAAGGAGACGGGTATCACTTCTAATATCGTATCTCCCGGAGCCATCATTAATCCAATGGTAGAACAATGGCTCGAGCAGGCAGCACCTAAATTTGACTGGGGAACGGATATGGAAGAGATTAAGTACAAAGCAGTTCAGGAGCTTATCCCAAATGATACCGGTAGGTTTGGTACACCTGAAGAAATTGCGGGTGCCGTTGTCTACCTCTGTAGTCGTTTTGCTGACTATATCAGCGGTTCTGTACTACGGGTCGACGGAGGGACGATCCGTTGTTTATAAAATCAGACCGACAAAGTGAAACAGCGGTTTATATACTGCTGTTTTTTCTATTTTTTAAACTTTTTGCTTTCATAATAAAGCTTCTGCTCTGTAGACCAATATGACATCTCCCCCAACTTTCAATGGAAGATGAGCTAACCAATAAAGTTATAGCTAATGCTATTATTAGTTATATTATCCAGAACATGATCTACGATAGCGTCATCCTGTTCGCGGATTAAAATAACCAACTCGACAGCTATTATGTCCACTTGAACCGATTGTTTCTTTCTATAGCCTTTGGCCTGGTCTACATTTGTCTCAACAAAAAGAAATCAGAACAAAAATTTAAAACAAGAAACAATGAAAACAAAACTTACAACGGTTCTTTTAGCAGCAGCATTCTCTCTAAGTATACCTACAATTGCCAGTGCTCAAAACAACAAAACAACCAGTACTGTTTCAAAAACAGACAGCAGCATCCGGCCATTTAAGATCAACATTCCACAGTCAAAGCTTGACGAGCTCAAACGACGTATCGCGGAAACCCGCTTTCCCGATAAAGAAACTGTGAATGATGAATCTCAGGGCATTCAATTAGCACAGTTGAAGGAACTGCTAACTTATTGGGGAAAAGGATATGACTGGCGAAAGCTTGAAAAAAAATTAAATGCTCTTCCGCAGTACATAACAAAAATTGATGGTTTGGATATCCAATTTATTCATGTCCGCTCAAAAGAGTCCAATGCACTTCCGGTAGTCCTTACCCACGGTTGGCCAGGGTCACCACTAGAATTCATAGATGCCATTGGTCCGCTGACTGACCCCGTAAAATATGGTGGAAAAGCGGAAGATGCGTTCGATGTGATTATCCCTGCAATTCCAGGATATGGCTTTTCGGAAATCCCCAAAGAAATAGGCTGGAATCCGGACCGTGTAGCCAAAGCCTGGGATGTATTGGTAAAACGCCTTGGCTACACAAAATATGTTTCGGAAGGGGGTGATCATGGATCGGTGATCTCCGATGCGCTGGCACGACAGGCTCCAGCCGGACTGCTCGGAATACACCTTACGATGCCCGCAACAATTCCCGCTGAATTAGTAAAACCGATTAACGCTGGTGACCCTACCCCCGCTGGACTTTCAGAAGATGAAGCTAAAGCATATAATTCTTTAAGTACATTCTTTGGGAGAAATGCTGCTTATGGTGGAATGATGGTTACAAGACCACAGACAACAGGTTATCTTCTGTCTGATTCTCCGAGTGCACTTGCGGCATTCTTGTATGAAAAAATTGCAGAATGGACAGAAAGTGATCTACAACCAGAAAAAGTCATCCATAGAGATGCAATCTTGGATGACATTACGCTTTATTGGTTGACGAATACAGGAGCTTCCTCTTCACGTTTCTACTGGGAAAACAATAACAATAACTTCAGTTCAGATCATCAAAAAACAAAGACTATAAAAGTTCCTGTGGCTATTTCCGTATTCCCACATGAAATCTACCAGGCACCTGAAAGCTGGTCAAAAGCCGCTTATCCCACGATGTATTATTATCATAAAGCGAAAAAAGGAGGACACTTTGCGGCATGGGAGCAACCTCAGATTTTTACGGAAGAGCTTAGAGCTGCATTCAAATCCCTTAGATAATATAGTTTAAGGTTTCAACAAATTGGAAAAGGGCGGTCATTTCGCCGCTTGGGAGCAAGCGGAACGCTTACAAAAAAAAATGAGAAATGCTTTCAGATCATTAAGATCAAATCTGCATAACAAAACAACTTTTTTAACAATTTAAAAGAATAAGAAAATGAACAAGCTAGCAATTTTAATGATCGCAGTGCTAATGATATTCTGCGGTTATTCCAAAGGCCAGACTTCCAATGGTCAGGTAACATGGGAGTGTATACTCAAAAGAAAATCCCCTGAAGAAGGTGAAATTTCCATGAAAGCAAAAATACCCCTAGGGTGGCATATGTATGCACTGGGTAATAGCTCCAAAAGCCCCATAAAAATGAACTTTAAATTCCTGCCTGATAAATCTTATGAACTGGTCGGGAAAGTGACCCAACCCACACCACTCCGAAAGTTCGAAAAAGTATTGGGTATTCCTGTAACCTATTTCGAGAACGATGTTGAGTTTAGTCAAAGAATCAAAATAAAAGGAAAGAACGGCACGATCAGGGGGACAATTCAGTTTATGCAATGCAGCGATGAAATCTGCATTCCACCCCAAGAATTCGGTTTTGCCCTCAAAATCTTTAGTTTATAGTTGACAAACCAACATCCTTAATTCATCTTTTCATCAATAAAATAAAAATCAACAGCATGAAATCGATAAAAGAGATATTATACGTCTTAAGTCTACCTTTGATCATCACACTGATTATGGCTTTCAAAGGATTTGCAGATGACCAGAAATTGGAAAATATCAAAGCAAAAAATTCGGGTAAAAGCTTCGCAGTCGTCGAACTATTCACTTCTGAGGGTTGCTGGAGCTGTCCTCCGGCAGACGAACTGATCGCTAGGCTCGAAAAGGATAACGAAAACAAGAAACTTTTTATTCTGGCATACCACGTAGATTATTGGGATCATCAGGGATGGAAAGACCGCTTCAGCAAAGCCAAGTTCACAGAAAGACAGAAACAATATGCAACGTGGATGAATCTAGGTACGTTATACACGCCTCAGATGGTAATCAATGGTAAGACAGAAACAGTTGGCTCCGAATCCACTAAAGTATTGCGCAGCATTCAATCGGCAATGCTGGAGTCCCATGCGGAAAACCTGATTGTAAAAATGGAAAAATCCGAAGGTAAATCTATTCAGATCAGCTACACTTCAACATCAGCATCGAAAAACTCCATAATCCTCATGGCACTTGTTCAAAAGAAAGCCTCCTCGCAGGTGTCAGCAGGTGAAAACGCCGGAAAAGCGCTATCGCATGTACAAATTGTCCGGGACTTGCAAAGCCGTACACTTCAAGCCAATGACAGCTTCTCATTCAAACTTCCGGATACCAAAGAAGATTGGGAAATTATCGCTTTTGAACAGAACCAAAATTCTGGAGAAATCATTGATGCGACCAGCGTAAACTTATAAGGATACACTGTCCGGTCCAACCGCAGAAATGCTTTATTCAACTTTCAATATGTCCGGTTCAACGCCTTTAATCTTTTCGACTGGCATTGTTTGCTATAATTTTATCAAAACAAAAGAGAAAATATCATGAAGCACGTAAAACAAATAAGAATATTACCCATTGTCTTACTCTGTATCTTAGCAGGTTTTATAGCCTTACAGTTTTTCAATGCGCCAATCGAACAAAGGCCGGTAACCGGTCCTATGAAAAATGTACCTAAAGTGGTAACTCAGATTTTAGAACGTTCCTGCTATGACTGTCATTCAAATGCGCAGCATCTCACTTTCTTAGATAAACTCGCTCCAATTTCCTGGATCGTCAACAAAGATATCAGGAGAGCCCGGGAAGTAATGAATTTTTCGGAATGGGAAAAATTATCCGAAGCTGAGCAAAAGGGGAAATTCTACGCAATATTCAATATGGTTCGTGCCGAGAAGATGCCTCTTCCCTCCTATGCCATGACGCACCCGGGAGCTAAACTCTCACAAAATGAAATTGAGATCATTAAGCAGTTTGCTTTGTCTCTTTCAAAAAAAGACAGTTTTATTCCTGCACATGCAACAATAAGCCCTGTGGAAGCTGGTCCTAAAGTAGGACCTTTGACCACTGCCATACAAGCTGAAGTCCCAGTTTCTCCCAATGGGATCAGCTACAATGCCGAATTCAAAAATTGGAAAGTGATCGGCATGAGCACACTCATTGACAACAGCATACGGGTAATCTATGGAAATGACATCGCTGTAAAAGCGATTCAGGAAGAAAATTTTCATCCATGGCCTGATGGAAGCGCAGTAGCAAAGGCCGTTTTCAAACAGACAAAAAAAGCGAATGGTGAAATTGTACCGGGTGACTTTGTGAACATGCAATACATGGTCAAAAACGGGAAAGAATATACGGAAACTGAAGGCTGGGGATTTGCAAAATTCAATGGACAGGAATTGAAACCAACAGGAAAAACAGCATTGTTCGCACAGCAGTCATGTATCAGTTGCCACAGGCAGCTAGCAGAATCGACAGGCTATCTTTTCAATGTACCACCAAAAGTAAATTCCAGGAAATTAATTGAACAATATTTAAAAACCGCTCAAAATGAAAAAAGTCTTATACATACTGCTATTCAGTAGTTTAATTTTTGGCTCATGTGCCAAAAATCCAGAAAAAGAAACTGGAAAAATCCGCTTTATGTTTGATCCGGGAAGTCTGAAGTTTATTTCATCTTCTTTTAATCCAAACCTACAGACCATGTCTGCACTTTATGGCAATCAAAAGGGAATTTCAGCACTGGAAACAAAAAAAGGAATTATAGGAGTAGAGCTTAAGCTCGTGACCTATAAGATGCAGGATGACCCAAATTATTTTGGAAGTAAGGTCAATGGTGAGTTGTTAAGCGTCGAGACCGTTAAAACCGATCAAATGGGAAATCTCGACTACGGAATTGAATTCGGAAAGGTTTCTTCAGATGAATCCAGCAAGCAGCGCATCAGTTCGATCCTTGAATACCAGCCCCTAAAATTACCGCAGTAATTTTCCAACGCTTAAAAATTTAAATCCATTTAAATATTGACACAATGAATATGCAACTAAATACAATGACAAAAATGCTCACATTTTCCATTATCATGATGATGGGAGCAGGAATCTCCAAACTGAATGCACAAACGTCGGTGAATGAAAAAAAGAGCGAAACAGAAGATATGATAAATTTCCAGCGGACTAAAACTGTCCAAGCGGGGCTCCTAAACGTAGGATATGCTGAAATAGGCCCAAGAAACGGTAAGCCGGTTATCCTTCTTCATGGATGGCCATACGATATCCACAGTTTTGAACAGTCCTCTGCTATCCTTGCCAAAAAGGGATACCGTGTGCTGGTACCTTACCTGCGGGGATATGGAACCACAACATTTCTTTCTCCCAAAACCATGCGAAACGGGCAACAGTCTGCAGTCGCACTTGATATCATCAAATTTATGGATGCACTGAAAATTGATAAGGCGATTATCGGTGGGTTTGACTGGGGAGCCAGAACCGCGGATATTATCGCAGCATTGTGGCCTGAACGTTGTTCGGCGTTGGTCGCTGTAAGTGGATATCTTATCGGTAGCCCCAAAGCGAACGAAACCCCACTTCCACCAAATGCCGAATTTTTATGGTGGTATCAATATTATTTCTCCACTGAAAGGGGCTATAAAGGCTACAAAGCAAATACACAGGAATTTAATAAACTGATCTGGAAAACAGCTTCACCAAAATGGAACTTTGATGACCAGACCTATAAACGGTCCTCAAAGTCATTCGATAACCCGGATCATACGGATATTGTCATCCATAATTACCGTTGGCGGCTGGGATTGGCCAAAGGCGAAAAAGAATACGACGTCCTAGAAGACAGACTGGCAAAAGCTCCGGATATTACAGTTCCCACAGTGACCCTTGAAGGAGATGCAAATGGAGCTGCCTTTCCGCCGCCAGCAAGCTATGCAAAAAAATATAAAGGTAAGTATAAGCATCATACTTTAAGCGGTGGTGTTGGCCATAACCTACCACAGGAAGCACCGGAGGCTTTCGCCGACGCGATCATTGAAGCCGACATAATGGCACAGTAAATAACAATTATTCATCAAAACATTATAAATAATTTTAACAACACGCTCAAAAGGCAAAAAAAATTGATCATGCAACATTCAACTTACACAAAAATTTATCTTGGCGGACGCATCTTTATGTCATTATGGTTTGGCGCTAGCGGTTTCTTTGAGCTGACAAGAAACCCAGTAGTCTGGGATATTACACTAAAACTTGGATATCCGGCACATTTCATTTATATACTAGGTATATTTAAAATTGTAGGAAGTATCATTTTCCTTATTCCAAATCGTTTCAATAGGATTAAGGAATGGATTTTTGCAGGGATGTTTTTTGACATCACTTTCGCTTTCCTCTCAAAGATTGCAGTGCTTGGCTTGCCTTCGGCAATCGATGCGATAATCGCCTTTATAGTCCTGGCCGTTACGTACTACGTGTTTAACAAAATCCACTTTATTGATTACACTGAAAATTTGTCTCAAGATTAAAAAATGATTTTTTATGAGTTTTGATTTAAATGACCCATAAAAAACATAACTTCAAACAGAAAAACAACCTTCATTAAAATGTTTAAACCCAAAAAGCAAATACCTTTTGAAATTTCAGGTCGTCTGATATGGATTAGTTCGATTTCATTGGGAATATTAACCTCAATCCCTAAAATTGTAGACCATCACTTTGTTGTGGCCGAAGGTATAGCCGATTTCGCTGTAACATCCGGTTTTGCCTTATTGATCTGGTATTATAATATCTATTCGATACCTGCTTATACAAAGAAAACAGGCAGTAAAAAAGTACTGTCAGGTCAGCTGTTTAGGGGATTGGGAGTGGGTTTAATATTGATGTTTTTCCTTTCTTCTATTCAATACTACATTCTATCACACCTAAATTTCGGCCCCCAAATATTGATGTACGAGGTAAGAGGGATATTGATCAACCTAACGTTTTATATGTTTATCCATATATTATACCAGACTTATCTTAATCAACAATTCGTACGCGAACTGGAACGTTCGATGGCTGCAAATCTTGAAGCACAATATGAACTTTTAAAACAACAGGTAAATCCCCATTTTCTTTTTAATAGTCTCAACACCCTAAAATACATGGTAGAGAGCCATGATGAGCAATCTTCGGAATTTATCTTAAAACTTGCAGACTTCTACAGATTTACTCTTGGAAGTCTAAAGCTTAAAGTCCTAACATTAAAAGAAGAACTGGCCATTATGGAATCGTACGTATATCTATTGAAAGCCCGTTTTGAAGAAGGTCTTTTTGTGACACAAAATCTTGGAAGTGATAGCTATGACACTTACATTCCTCCTTTTACACTGCAGCTATTAGTAGAAAACTGCATCAAACATAATATTGTTTCGTTGGAGAAACCGCTTTACATTGCGATCTATCAGGAAGAAGATTATTTGGTCATTGAGAATAACCTGCAGGAAAGGAAAATTCCTGAACCTTCCACCGGAATGGGACTCAAAAATATCAATCAACGGTACCTCCATCTCACCCAGAAAAATATTATCATTACGGCAACAGAAGAAAAATTCACCATAAAACTTCCCATATTATATGAACATCCTAATAATTGAAGACGAAATTAAAGCTGCGCGTTCACTTGAAAATCTGATATTACATTTGCAGCCAGGTTCTCGGATTCTGGCAAAGATCCAAAGTGTCGAAGGCGCTATAGACTATTTGTCCAATAACCCATCGCCAGAGCTTATTTTTATGGATATTCAGCTTTCCGATGGTATTAGCTTTGACATCTTTAAAGCTGTCAAAATCGTATGTCCAGTAATTTTTTGCACAGCTTTCGGTGAATACGCGATGGAAGCTATTAGAGAAAACGGGATTGATTATCTGCTCAAACCATTCTCGGAAGATGATCTAAAAAATGCTTTTGAGAAAGTGCATAATTTTAAAAATATTTTCCAGAAAGCCTCTGCCAATGATCTTGTAGATATAATCAGTCGGATCAACGATCAAGAAAGCAAGAAAACGAGTTTCCTGGTTTTTAAAAATAATAAATACCTTACAGTCAAAACGGATGATATCGCCTATATTTATATTAACTATACCTCCCCTTCCCTTGTAACCTTTAAAGGCGAACAATATGATGTTAACCAATCTTTGGATCATTTGGGAAGCATCCTTTCCGATAAACAGTTTTTTAGACTCAACAGACAGTATCTCATCAATTTTTCTGCCGTAAAGGAAGTTGAGCATTATTTTGGAAGAAAACTCTTTGTAAAACTGACCGTTCCAACAGAAGAAAAACTTTTGATCGGCAAAGATAAAACCGCCATGTTCCTGAATTGGCTGGAAGAACGTTAGGCTAGTGCTTATTTTATGTAGCATCGATGAACGATTACGGATCCCACTTTACATACGCTCAATTAGGGGTAGGACGCCAGATATGATTATTCTGGACGCGTCAACAAACAGCCCTTGATATCTTGTTGAAATAGAAAGCTTTTAAACCTAGCAGGCTCCATGGCGCCTGTTAGGTTTAAAAGCTTTCTCGTCACGATAATTTGTCCCCAGCAATACATCAAACCGTTTCTGGGTAGCCTGTGATGCATTTCTTCTACAAGCGAGATTATCTGTCTATCTTCCAGGATTTGACAAAGAAATCGCCGAACAGCTTATTGAACTTGCACATCAGACCTGTCCATATTCCAAAGCAACGAAAAGAAACATTATTGTGCTAAAAATGCGAGTGCTTTTGTTAAGAATGCTTCATGATTCTGATAAAAAGCCGCATGTCCAGAATCTGAAAACTCAACTAGTAAAGCGTTCTCTAAATTTTGTTTCATATTATATGCATTTTGAACAGAAATTGGAAGATCCTTATCACCATGAACGATTAGAACAGGTTTTTTAATGGTTTTAATTTCCTCAAGCGCATTTGCATCAGGTTGCGCCCATGCAAGTACCGCAGTAAATTGAGCAGTTGAAGTAGCATCACTTAGTGCCGGATCTCGATCAACAGTACGTAGATGTACACGGGCAAACGACGCTTTTCCTGCCGCAATGCTGGCTTGTGAATCAGTAAATCCGAATTTTAAGTAAGATTCTTCTGCGGTAAGTCCAGCACTTCCTGCAACAATATTTGGAAGATTTGCAAGACCGATTGCTCCTTTGGGTCCACTATCAGCCAAAATTATCTTATTAACTATTGCAGGATCTGTTAACACAATTCTTTGGGCGACAAATCCTCCCATTGAGAATCCCATGATATTTACGGTTCCAAGATTCATTGCTTTGATAAAATCAATAGCGTCATTAGCCATTGCTTGAACTGAATTAGGAGTTGTCCCTTTGGATGAAGCTACTCCCTTGTTATCAAAAATGATTATTTTGTATTGTTTTGCGAGTCCATTGGTCACCGCGGGATCCCAGTCGTCCATAGAGCCACCAGTTCCTGGCAATAACACTAGAGGTATTCCTCCTTCCTTACCCCAGCTGCGATAAGCAAACTCTACTCCTTTCACGCTGATAAAGTTAGTTTTTGCATTGTTATGATTTGCCGACGACGACTCCTGTTCTGTCGGAAATTCGTTGTCATCACTACATGAAATTGCTACAGCGGAAAAAAGGGATACACATAATGCGCCTGCGATTGTAAATTTTCTAATTGTTTTCATTATTATCTTTTTAAGAATGATTATAAAGCAAACTTAGATCAATCATACAGGCTAAAGAAGGACAGTATAGTTAAACCGGACCAATTGGCACTTGGATCGGACATTCCCGATGTTAAAGAAATATTGGAGCCCCTAACACAAGGTTACTGTTGAAATCTTGTAAACAAGTGATCAAATTGTAAAAATTTACTGTAACACGCTATAAAATTGCTGGTTTATAAAAAACATGAATAAAAAAGTATCCGTAGGGCATCCAATCATCCTTGAACAATAAGCTGTTTGAACGCTTTTCGGGCCTCTATTCTAAAAAGGTATTTTCTGTATACTTCCCTGGTTTGTATATATCCTGCTCTAAAGGAATAATATCGAAATCACCGATAATGATGATCACCGGAGTCCAATTATAGTCCTTAAGGGAGGCTGTTTAGGCCATTCGATGCCCAAAGACCAAACCAAAGCTGAGCCATAAAGTTAGTCCTAATAACATAATTTTAGTTTAAAAATGTAATTGATAATTGTTTTATATTAAGGTAAATGGCTATATCATCAAGTTGTCCTTAAAATTAGTATATTATTTTTCCGCGTTCGAAAAATGCGCTATCGTTCAAACATAATCTCCAATTCAACAAGAAAAACAAAAGAAAAAAAGACGTATCTTTCTTCAGTCGCAATACAAGCTGGCACTCTCCTATTCCATTCACGAATGGGAACCCTGGATTGAATTGCCTGGAAATTTTTAGAATAATAAGACGCCATGAGATCCTTTTTATTAATTGTAATCGCCATCATTGCCAATTTTATGCATAGTTATGCTCAGAAAGATCCGGAGCTTAGAAATAATTGGGCAAAATTACAATCAGGTTTTGTCAAATATATAAGATATCCAAAGGAGTTAGAGAAAGCCTCTATTCCGTCATTCTTTACATTAAAGGTGCAGTATGATGAGAAAGCAAAGCAATACAACTTAGAGTTTTCTGATAGTTCACATCCGCTTATGATTAAAGAGGTGTTAAGAATTAAAGATAAGTTAGATTTTAATTTAGTATATGATGATCTTACTATAGAGAAGCGCGATATACCTATCATAATCCCCATTGAGATTAGATTAGCAAGAGTGTCAAAAGAGTTTTCAGATCCTAAAAGCACAGTATCCCAAAATCTATATAATTTCAAAGGAAAACAAGCTTTTGGAAATTTTTATTTTTATGCCCCCCTTGCCCTTACGGTTATAAACGATTAAATATAGAGACAATGAAATCAATCAAATTCATAATGATCATCCTCTATGTCATGATCAATAGCCTATACGCTCAGGACAAGGGAAAAATAGATAACTTCAAGAAGTTTGAAAATTCATTTCTTAGAAACTTCAAATACCCAGCACAATTACAGGAAAGATGTATTCCCGTATTAACTTTAATGGTTATTTCCTTTGATCAATCCGGAAAAATAAACTCGCTCAGTTTCTCAGACAGTGCCTATCCTCAATTTATACAGGAAGTCCAAAGAGTACGAGACAATATAGATTTCGAATCTCTCTATATGGACCTGAAATCAATGGGAAAAGAGAATGAGAAAATAATTATTCCTATCCAAATCGATACAGGTGTAATTGATGAATGTGACTCGGGCATACTTCAATTTGATCTAATTAATTTGTACTTATTTGACAGTAAACCACTTAAAGGTAGATACTTTCTATATAAAAAAATTTTATCAAAAATATTTATGGCACGTGCGATCTCTTAATTTCTCGATTTTATTTAATGCGATCCTTTAAGACGCTAATACAATTGCAGCCTCCACCTTGTCGAAACCTGTCCGTAGTTCATCTATCCCATATCGTACAGTTAAAGCTCTGGTCTGCGGATCCGTTGAATTTCCAATTGTATTATTGAATATCTCAAGATTACTACTGTTGATCAGATAGACATCTCGCGTCTGCTGTGACGTCTGCGATTTCCATTTCCATTTCGTTGGATAAAGCTATTTTTTAACTTCGTATTATTAGAAAGTCCGGAAATCCCAGCAGTGTGATTATCAACGGCAGTAATAGCATCTATTTCTACATCATCACAATAGTATGGACGTATTCCCACAGAGAATTTCTCCACGCTTACATTTTTTATAACCAAATGGGAAGATTCGGAAAACCACAATGCCGCATACTCATTGTTGTTGGGTTTTGCAGGATCGAACCCACCATGCAATCGAATATTATCTACTACCACATCATTAACTGCTCTCCCGACAAAAAGAGCAATAGCCTGACTACCGGTCTTGGTTATCAAGGAACCATCCCCCTGAATCTTTAAAGCTGATTTTAGATTAATTGACCCTAGTACCTCATAAGTATTATTATCAATAGAAATACATTTGATTTGAACGGTGTCAATACATTTCTGGATAAAAATCGTATTGTCCAAATTTTGCGGTGCTGCTCCAAAATATCTGATATCGACACTGCCTACGAAATTGTGCATGAGCTTAATTCCACCCACTTCAATGAGGCTTCCACCGTTATCCGAACCCGAGTCAGGAGTCGCTGGAGCGAGATAATAAATAACCGGTGCTGGTGTATCCCCTTTCTCGTAATAGCCTAGTAGCTGTACTCCTTCATAAGTTCCGTTTTGTAAAGCTGTAATTTCAGCGGCAGATAAGCCCTGCATAGCTGCCATCGTCTCTTTGATTAAAAATTGATTTGCCATATTCTTTTGTTTTTATGTGTATAGCAAAAGATGGATGCTGCGATGGGTATCTGAGGAAAACAAGCTATATGTAAGCGGTATCTGGGAGATACCGAAAAGTCCCTTTTATTCTTTAGGGCCTGAGCAGATGCTCCAAATAAAAAAGCTTCCCTCTTTTAATTTGAGGGAAGCTGTCTTAAGCATTACATTTATAATAATGACTTATAGTATGAGTACTTCAATATGCTTAGCGAATGCGTATTTCATTAAACTTTTTAAGATTCTTATCAGTCCTAGGAATTAATGTTATCATGTACAGATCTTCTAAGTCACCTACAAACTTCACAGGAGAAACAGAAATCAGCATAATATTACTTTCATCAATTAGAACTTCCCTGGGATTATTTTGAACAAATCGATCATCAATCTTAAATATTACTCGTTCAGATTTTACATTTGTATATTTTTTTACAATATCTGACAAACTCATTAAAACAGGTTTGTATTCAGGCGTCAATTCAATGATCACTACCCCTCTTTCTTTGTTAATATCTACTGACTTAACTCCTTCAGATTTTAATGATCGCATGGCATCGCCTAAGTAATTTTCCCCTCGCATCTCTATCTTAGGCAAAGGTCTTTCATTAAGATCTTTGTAAACAACTTTAGGCAGACTATCAGTTTTGCTATATAAAGGTTTCAATTGCTGTCCAAACGTCAAAATTAAGCCGAAAATTGACAGAAGAGAGAATAAAAGCATTTTTTTCATTTTTTTAATTTATTATAATATATCACTGACTATAAGGTTATTTATTAAGCATTTATGGAAATAATAGTTATACATTGATCTT
>Ga0065704_10070732_pt1 | contig 16891 bp, 16 predicted proteins | sample SwiRhicommuniRL2_FD_59091 | JGI IMG/M metagenome (GOLD analysis project Ga0065704, IMG submission 59091) | Switchgrass rhizosphere bacterial communities from Rose Lake, Michigan, USA - RL2 v2 (version 2) | ecosystem: Host-associated > Plants > Roots > Rhizosphere > Soil | place: East Lansing, MI
TCCACCAATGCCTGCACGTCAGGGGCAAGGTGCACCTCCTCGGCACGCCAGTAATGGCTGGAGGAACGGGTATAGCGCTCGGCCAACGCATTGCGCAGCCGGGCACCGCCGACCTCTTCCACCGGGGCGGTGCCACGCGCACGCTGACGTGCCAGGCGCCGCTCATGGGTAAACAGCGACCGCTCTAGCATCGAGTGAGCGGGCACATGCCATGGCCCAGCCACTGCTTGCACCGGCGAGCCGCCAGCGTGGGCGCGCACGAAGTAACCGGACCGCGGCACGCAATGCACACGGCCCTCATCCTCCAGCAAGCTGTAGGCGCTCTGCACAGTGGCCAGCGATACGCGCAAGCGCCGCGAAAGCGTGCGTAACGACGGCAAGCGCCATGGCTCACGGCCTTGTGCCTCATCGATCAGCGCTTCAAGGTAGCGGTACACCTTCCGATAGGCGTAATCGCCGGGTACCGATCGGCCCATCAGGGCAAGCCCTCAAAGGCGGGCCTTCCTGCAGCGGGCGGGCGCGGCAGCCACTTCAGGTGCACATCGCGGCGAGCCAGGTTGGCCATCAAGCGCCTGGACGTCGGTTGCAAGCCCCCCTCATAGATCGCCCGCAACGGTACCAGCGCCAGGCCGCTGGTGTTCACCAGCCAGTCCTTCACCGCCTCGGGGCACGGCTTACCCTGCAAGGCCCGGTGCAGGTAGGGCAACGCCACCAGCATGTCGGGATGACGGCACCTTAGAAAACGCTCAAGGCCTTTTCCCTGCCGGGCGAAAGGGCTGAACAACAGGCACACCAGTTGGGTCTGGCTGATGCCGTAGGGTTTGCCCAGGTGCGCAGAGGTTGGCTCGCGCTGCCCGCCGTCGCTGCTGGGGCTTGCCAAGCGTAGTGCCGGCCGATGGACCAGCGGCTCGAGGCTGCGCGCACGCAAATCGTGCAGTTGCGCCACGGCCCGCGAATCGACAAAGGCCGCCAAGGGCCAGGCGTCCTGAGCCGCATCGAAGCAGCAGCCCAGCATGTGATCGAACTGCTCGTCCTCAAGCAGGTGTGGCAGCAGGTCGTCGATGGCGATCACGCGCAAGGGCGCCTCCTCGGTCGCCATGCTGCTTGAAGCATCCACGCGCTCCAGGGGTGAGCCGGCAACCCCATGTAACCTGCCCAGCCCGTTGGCCAATGCCGACAGGCACTGGTGCACGACGTGGGGGCCACGCTCCCCTGCAAGGCGCAGGCTCCGCCGCGCCCAGGCCAGGTAGCGGCGGCGCTGGCGTGCAGGTACGGCAGTAATCAGCACATCGGCCCGCGGCTGCGCCTGCAGCGCAAGGCCCACTGCGCCCGCCAGCTCCAGGTGCAGCCGGCTGCCCAGCAGGGCTTCGGGCCTGGCATCGACCCCGTGGCCGAACATCAGCATGGCATTGCGCGCCAGTGCCCAGCGCTCCGGCGTAGCCGATAGCCGCCGGCTGAAAGGCACGACTTCACAGCCTTCGGTCATCTGCAGTTGCACCCGCGGGTCATCCTGCATGAACAAGGCATTGAAGCTGCGTTCATGGTTTTCCAGCACGGTATTGCCGGCAGCAGGCAGGTTGACCACCAGTACCCGCAACTGAAACGTCACAGGGGCACGCAAGGCGATACTCAACTGGGCGGCACGCAAGGTGGCCAACAGGTGGGCACTGCGCCGGTCAGCCCCTTGCAACACCAGCAAACGGAACGTGCCAATGTATTCGGGCCCACCGGCAGCCACCAGCAATCGCTGAATCAGCAACTGCAAGGAGGCACGTTGCGCCTGGGACATATGGCTCAACAAGCGCTCGAGCACTTGCTGGTAGATATAGTGCATCGCCTGATCGTGTATAGCGCCCACGTAATCACCTCATCAACTTCATGTATCCATCACACTGGCAACTGCAAACAGTGCAATGCGTCCTTCCTGAAGAAATTTCCTACAAACTACGGGAAATAATGACGTGACCTGCTCTGTCGCCAAGCCATCGAAAAAAATGCGCCGCACCGATGACCGGCCGCTGCCATACGCTGCCCTAACTCGGGCATAGCCATGCTCATTCCACGCTCCTTGCGCAAACTATCACTGGGCCATTATCGAGCGTTGGATATCGAATAGAAGATACAGATCAGCGTAAAAAAACCATTCAGCAAGCACGGGAATACACAATGATCCGGGGACCACAAGTATTCAACTTGAATTTCCTTCCAAGATATTACGACAATAAAAAGCAAAGGCTTAAAATATGTAGTCTCCGTACTTTTTAATTGTAGGATGCGTCTGATTTTTTATGGATATAGCATTTGGGCATTGCACCCACCAACGCACAAAAAACCCGGGACGTTGCCCGGGTTCTTGTGGTCTTCAACGTCCCCTCAGGAAGGCTGTGCCATATCCAGTACCACCCGCCCGCCACACGGGCATTCATCCATGTACCGATGCGCCTCGACCACCTGATCGAAGGGATACACCTTGATGATCTGCGGGGTCAGCAACTGATCGGCGGTGAACTGGTTGATATCCCGCAGCGCCCGCTGCAGCGCGACCTGGTCCTGGCTGATGCCCAGCTCCGGCTTGCCGGTAAAGTTGCCGATACAGTGCACATAGAACTGGATGTTCTTCTGAAACGCCGCACAGGCCGGAAACGGCGTCTGGTTGCCGCCTTGCAGGCCGTACAGCACCAGGCTGCCACGGGGCGCGAGCACATCGCCGAGCAGCGACATCTGCGGCCCACCCATGCCATCGAGGACCATGTCCACGCCACGCCCGTCGGTGTATTTGCCAACCTGCAGCAGCAGGTCCTGCTCCTCGGTGACAATCACCTTGTCCGCCCCCAGGCCCAACAGGTAGTCGCGCTGTTCAGGCTCCTTGGTGGCCGCAAACACCTTCAGCCCCAGCGCCTTGCCCAGTTGCACGAACGCAGGCCCGGCGCAGTGGCTGGCATCGGTCACCAACGCGGTTTGCCCTGCCTTGGCGCGGGCCAGGTCGACATACGCGAAGTAGGCAATCAGCAGCGGCGTGTAATGCACACTGGCCTCGATCGGCGTGAGAATAGCCGGGTAGCGGGTGATCGCTGTACGTGGCAGCACGATCACGTCGCCATAGACCGGGTGATCATTGGCGCTGGTGGCCGGGAAGCTGGCGACCCGGTCACCCACCGCAATATCCTCGACCCCTTCACCGACAGCTGTCACCACACCCGCCATCTCATGGCCGATCCCCGCCGGCAGGCGGGCTTGGGACGGTGCCAGGTTCTGACGCCAGAGCACGTCATACCAGCTGACGCCGATCGCCTCGACGCGGACCTGCACCTCGTCGGCGGCAGGCGACGGTTCGGCCTGCTCTTCGCAACGGAGCACATCGGCTGCACCGAACTTGTGGAAACGGATCATGCGGGACATCGCATACCTCGCCTTGTGAACCTCTATTACCACGGACTTTATCCGGGCTTTGGCCGTTAGACCATCAGTGGTCATTAATAGTCGACATGCTTGTCATCGATTGGGCACCTGACATTCATCTGAATTGGCCCCCGGAAATCGGTGCAGGGTAACAGCCTTTGGCCTTAAGATTCACCCCTGCCCCACTTTAGGCGAAGCGCACCGATGAATCGAAACGACCTGCGTCGTGTAGACCTCAACCTGCTGATCGTGTTCGAAACGCTGATGCACGAGCGCAGCGTGACCCGTGCTGCCGAGAAGCTATTCCTCGGCCAGCCGGCCATCAGCGCGGCCCTGTCGCGCTTGCGCAACCTCTTCGACGACCCGTTGTTCGTGCGCACCGGCCGCAGCATGGAACCTTCGGCACGGGCACATGAGATCTTCGCCCTGCTCTCCCCGGCGCTGGACTCCATCTCCACCGCCGTCAGCCGCGCCGCCGAGTTCAACCCGGCCACCAGCAATGCGGTGTTCCGCATCGGCCTGTCGGACGACGCCGAATTCGCCCTGCTGCCGCAACTGCTCAAGCGTATCCGCGCCGAAGCGCCGGGTATCGTGTTGGTGGTGCGCCGGGTCAATTACCTGCTGATGCCTACCTTGCTGGCCTCGGGCGAAATCTCGGTGGGGGTCAGCTACACCAGTGAACTGCCCGCCAACGCCAAGCGCAAGGTGCTGCGCCGCAGCAAGCCGAAACTGCTGCGTGCCGACAGCGTGCCGGGCAGCATCACCCTGGATGACTTCTGCGCCCGGCCGCATGCGTTGGTGTCGTTCGCCGGCGACCTGTCCGGGTTCATCGATGAAGCGCTCGAAGAAATTGACCGCAAGCGCCACGTGGTGCTTGCGGTGCCGCAGTTCAACGGGCTGGGGAGTTTGCTGGCGGGGACCGATATCGTTGCCACGGTACCGGACTACACGGCGGATGCACTGACGGCTGCGGGGGGCTTGCGGGCGGAAGATCTGCCGATTGAAGTGCGCAGTTTCGAGCTGCACATGGCTTGGCGCGGGGCGCAGGATAACGACCCGGCTGAGCGATGGTTGCGGTCGCGGATACAGATGTTCTTTGGCGACCCTGAGAGTCTTTGAATCGCACATCGAGGCCTGAAACTCTCTCCCCTCAAATTAGGCGGCCACCATCACTTCAAGTGGTGATCGTGGTGTCCTTGACGGCTACAGTTATTGCGGGAATCACCTTCAGAGGCCGCCAAAACACCATCGCCCGCACTGTAATGTCAGCGATACGTCTACAGTCGACAATACATGGGTTGTCCGGCACTACCGGGAAGCGCGAGACCAGTATGACTGGGGGTACAAAAAACTATTTCCCACCGAAAGCGAGCAGGCAGCCGTGAAGGGCTGGGTTCCGGTACGCGACTTCATGGTGCGCCAGACCCACGAGTCCGACCTGCGCCTGATCCACGAACTGGCCAAGGCACCGCTGCCGGCCTCGGTGGATGAACTCACGCCAGTGCACTTAGTGCCGGCGTTTATGCTTAGTGAACTGAAGATCGCCTTCCAGATCGGCTTCATGATCTTCCTGCCGTTCCTGATCATCGACCTGATCGTCTCCTCGATCCTGATGTCGCTCGGCATGATCATGGTGCCGCCGATCACGCTTTCGCTGCCGCTGAAGATCATGCTGTTTCTGCTGAACGATGGCCGGGGCCTGATAACCCAGACGCTCGTGCGCAGCGTGGTGTGAGCTGTCCATGGACAACCCGCAAGTGCTCAGTGACGAAGAACGCCTGCTCTGGCAGCAGTGGCTGTGTCTGCGCGAGGCAGACACCCGCACACGCCTGTTCTTCTTCCATAGCCCCTGGTCGCGCACCGTCGCCGGGTACTACTACAACCGCTATCCGCACCCGTTGGCTCAGTGGCACGACTACCTCAGCCTCACCTCTCAAGGGCTGCTGCAGGCCATCGACGGCTTCGACCCACTGCGCCAGGTACGCTTTCGCACCTACGCCGAGCCCTTCCTAAAGGGCGCAGTACTCAAGGGGCTGTCTGCCTATATCAAGGATCAGCGCCCAATCGCCCGCGAACGCCTGGAAGGCATTGGCAGCGAGCAGCGGTTCGGCGCCACCGACAGCGATTTCGAGCTGGTGGTCAACAACGCCGTCGACCTTGCTTTCGGCTACTTCCTTGAACTGGGGGTGATCGATGAAGAACCGCCAGACAACAACCCTCTCAGCGCGTATGTCCAGCAAGACAAGGATGAAAGCCTCGGCCTGCTGGTAGAGCGCCTGCCGGAGCGAGAACGGCAGATCATCGTTGGGCATTACTACCAGCAGATGAGCTTCGTGGAACTGGCGGGATTGCTCGGGGTGGGCAAGGCACGGGTGTCGCAGTTGCATGGGCAGGCGTTACGGCGGATCAGGGAGATGTACGAAGAGACAAATGCAATGGAATGGGAGTGGTGAGGATTCTGGCAAGGGGGTGACGCAAAGAGCGCCCCCCTGTTGCTGCCCTATGCCCTGAAGTCGAAGCCTGCCGGGGATTGCGTCGTCACGTAGTGCGCCAGGTAGTTATCCAGCACGTTCTCTGCATCTTCGAGCAGTCGGTAATCGGCAAATTCATTGTTCTTGACGTGATAGACCTTGCCGTCGCACTTGTCCTCGTCAAGAAACAGGGCATCACCCGCGTCCGTCAACAACCAGCAATACAGGGAGTGCACGGAGTTTGCCTGGGTACTGTTGACGAAGTCTTTGATCAACGCTTTTTTAACGCCGCGCAGCACGCGATAGCGCTCGATCGTCAGACGCCCGCTGTAAGAGAACGGCGAGTTGGTCCAATCGGGGGACAGATATGAACGCTCGGTCAGCATGAAAGACCAGAAGTAGCGATACAGTTCCTTCCAGCGACGCGGTAGCATTGCGCAGTTTCTATCAAATGCTGGCCCCTCCGTTTCAAGGAAAACGGGCACGAGGTCGAAGAACAAGTTCAGTTCCCGCCCTTCAGCCGCCAGCGATCCCATCCATGTATCCTCAAGTTGCCTGAACAGCACTATCGGCATCGCATACTCGCGCTCGATAGCCGCCACGCTACGCGGGAAGGCTTCGCTGAAGCCTGGAAACATTTTACTAACGGAGGCACCTAAACCATCAATTACAGTGCTATGCAAGCGCATCCGCTGGGCATCACCAAGATCTACTGGGCTCGTGCAAACCAGATCATATCTATTCTTATCAAGCATCATTGCCCTCCGGCATTGAGTTTTTGGAAAGCCTGTATCTGCCTGTTAATGCGCTCCCGCAACAGGATCTGCTTCTCAGCCAGGTTTGAGATGTAGGTGTCGTTCAACCTCTGCTTACCGATCATCTCCCATTTTATGCTGGCACCTTTCGACGCATTGAGCGACTGCGGCAGCCCCTGCAAATTTCCAAGCCCGACACGGTCCTGAATGATGTCGGTCATCTGCGAACGGGTGAGTCTATCAAAATCCGGCAGCTCAATAATCTTGCTGACCGGGAAAATATGATCAACCGCAATGACTTGGCCAACCCCAGGTGCAGTCATTTTATTGGTCCGCGGATCTAGGTAGTCAACGTGCTGAAACCTGTCGCTCATCGCTTTGGTGACCGTGGTGATCCGCTTGCCAAGGCTTGGGATAAAGATCCCGCCGCCGAGGGTGCCGTATGACAGTGCCGGTGGCACGTACACCGAATTGCGGTAGTAGAATGCCCCCGCCCGCACCGCCGAGCCCGCGGCATCGGTGGTCGCACGCAACGCCACCCCACCAGCAAGCGTACTGGTGAGCAGGCGCAGGCCATCTTCGGCGATCTGCGCCCCCTCTGTTTGCGTCAGGTAGCGATCCGCCGCGCTGACCGTTCTGTCGAAGACGCCCTGTGGGTCATTCCTTACCTCGCTGCTCAGTCGGGACAAGCCTTCCAGCGCCTGGTCGCGAAGTTGTGCATCGGTCACCAGCCCGGCCATGATCGCCGTACTGTCGAGCATGTCCAGCGCCGCATTGGAAACCCCGCGTACGGCACGCCAAGACAGCGCTTCTGCCTGGCTGTCCGGCATCGAAGTCGAACAGAGGTTCCTGCTGGTCCGGTGTGACCAGGCTCGCCGGCAGCTCCACCACCAGCCCGTCCGCCAGTGACGCAGCCATTGTGCCGTATCGAGCGGCCTGGGTCCGGAAGCTGTCAGCGGCACCGAAGGCGAAGTTGGCCAGGACGTTGCCAAAGGCATCCGCCGCAACCCTGGAGTAATCCGGTTTGTCGCTACCAAACCACTTGTCGTTCATGAACGCATTGGCGTGAGCGGCGACCTGGCCTCTGACGACCATGCCCCCTACACCCGGCTGCACGATCTGCCCACTGACATTGGCCGCCAGCGCCGAGGCCGCCATGCCCCCCAGCTGAAGGCACTGTCCAGGCCGACGATGCGGTTGGCGACGAGGAAGTCGTTGCGCCGACCAAACGCCGTGGCAAGCGCAAGCCGCTGCCGGCGGATTTGCCGCGTATCGAAGTTGTCCACGAACTGCCCGAGCATGAACTGAACTGCGCTTGTGGCTGCCGTTGAAGAGCCGGGTCGTGAGCCCAGCAGCCAAACCTGGATGTGGGTAAAAACCGGCGGCCCACCTGATCGCCCGGTGATCCTTTTCGACTACGCAACCAGCCGAGCGCAGGAGGTGCCCGTGCACCTGCTGGATGGCTATCCCAGTTATGGCTATGAGCGCGTTGTCTGTTGCTAACCTTCTGATCGCGAAGCATGTCGGCTTTCCAGAAAGGAAAAAGCGTACATGCCGGCCACTACCGCTAAAAAGAATATGAGGACTTGCCAGTGCCAGGTGAGTAGAAGAGCAACCGCTGGCCCAGGGCAGATTCCCGCAATTCCCCATCCCACACCAAACACTAGACTGCCCCCCATCAAACGGACGTCTAAACTGCTTTTGACTGGTAACTGCATACGGGCATTCAGCAAAGATCGACTATGCCTACGTGCCCAGTTTAACGGGATAGCCGCCACCGAGATGGCGCCGAGCATCACAAGAGCAAGTGACGGATCCCAGGCTTTGCTAACATCAAGAAAAGCCAGCACCTTTCCAGGGTTTGCCATGCCTGCTAGAAGTAAACCCAAGCCAAACATGAGTCCTGCAATAAATGCGGTCAACTTGAGCATCTTCAGGCTCCTAATATATGACGAGTGACGTACACCGTTGCAAAACCGGAGGTCATAAAACACGCCGTTGCCAAGAGGGAGCGAGGAGAGCGTCGGGAGATCCCACACACGCCATGACCACTCGTACAGCCCGACCCGTAACGGGTTCCAACTCCGACGAGTAAGCCCGCTAGAATCAAGGCGGGCCATTCTGTATCGATTTCAATTTCTGGCAAGACGGTGAAAGCCCCCCAAAGCAGTGGCGAAATCACCAAACCGAACAGAAACAGAGCCTTCTCGCTCCAACCCTCACTGCCAAATTGCAGCACACCTCCAAGCAAGCCACTGATGCCTGCAATTCTACCATTTGCGAGAACGAACAAGCTGACCGCCAGCCCTATCAAGGCACCTCCACATAATGATGACCATGGTGTGAAATTGATCCAATCAATGCTCATCTTGCATCTCCTGAGAAAAAGGTCTGGCAAAGGATGACTGTCAGCAAAGCATCATCACCTACATAGCAACCATCTGAGCGCAAGTGGCCCCTGCAGGCTTCAGAGCTTTGCGGTTTACTGCATCTCATTTCAGCACTCACGGCACAGACTTCTCCTTTACGACTTTTTTACTCGACATCTTCTTGGTGAAATTGATACTGCCCGGTACCGCCACATGATGAGTTTGCTCGATGCCTCTCCCTGCATTGCACTTCATTGCATTCATCCTCGGGGTCTTCCTGATTACCCTGGCCGTCAGCATGGTTATTCCGATGGCGACACTGCTATTGTATGACCGTAGCGATGACCTCGAGTCCTTCGTATGGTCGAGCCTCATTGCCCTCTGTGCGGGCACTGCGCTGATCGCTCGCGGGATGCCCGAGGCGCCGCAACTGAGGGCCCGAGATATGTATTTCCTGACCACGGTCAGTTGGGTCATCGTCTGCGCCTTTGCGGCCTTGCCTATGGTGTTCATCAGACATATCAGCTACACGGATGCTTTCTTCGAAACGATGTCGGGAATCACCACTACTGGTTCGACCGTGCTGACCGGACTGGACAGCGCGTCGCCGGGGTTGCTGATCTGGCGATCCTTGTTGCATTGGCTTGGTGGTATAGGCTTCATCGGCATGGCCGTTGCTATTCTACCGCTGCTGCGTGTCGGCGGGATGCGCCTGTTTCAGACGGAGTCTTCGGACTGGTCTGATAAGGTGACGCCTCGTTCCCATGTCGCGGCCAAGATGATCTTGGTGATTTATCTAGGGCTGACAGCTTTGGCCACAGTGGCACTGTGGGCTGCTGGTATGACACCCTTCGAAGCCATCAATCACTCGATGTCACTCATCTCAACCGGTGGCTTTTCAACGTCCGATGCCTCACTCGGCCACTGGCGGCAGCCCGCTGTGCACTGGGTGGCAGTGGTGGTTATGATCTTGGGCAGCCTGCCCTTTACCTTGTACGTGGCGACACTGCGTGGTCACCGGCGAGCACTGCTGAAAGACCACCAGGTACGCGGCTTCCTTGGATTTCTTGTATTGGTGTGGGTAGCCGTGGGCACTTGGCTATACTTGCATAGCGACCTGTCATGGACAGATGCATTTAGGATCGTCGCAGTCAATGTGACGTCGGTGGTAACCACCACAGGCATTGCTGTAGGGGACTACACTCTTTGGGGCAGCTTCGCAGTACTGCTCTTCTTCTACCTTACGTTTATAGGAGGGTGTTCAGGGTCTACAGCCGGCGGGTTGAAAATATTTCGCTTTCAGGTGGCCGCGTCGCTTCTGGTTAGCAGTTTGAAGCAGTTGATCCATCCACGGGCGATGATCTCGAAAAAGTACAATGGTCACCCCATTGATGAAGAGATCGTGCGCTCATTGCTGACTTTTTCGTTCTTCTTCTCTTTCACCATTGCCATGATCGCACTGGGGTTATCCTTGGTAGGGCTTGACTGGACCACAGCGCTCAGTGGTGCAGCAACGGCTGTATGTAACGTCGGGCCAGGGCTAGGTACGGTGATTGGGCCTGCCGGGAACTTCGCCTCTATACCCGACGCTGCGAAATGGCTGCTGACCATCGGAATGCTCCTTGGCCGACTTGAAATTCTTACCGTGTTAGTCCTCGTTTCTCCTGCTTTTTGGAGGTTCTGAATTGCGCCTAGATCACATCGACTTTTACTTGCTTGGCCGTTGTTTCTTTGGCGGGATCAAGTGTGAAGGTCTACTGTACGGTGACAGGACTATCGCAGCGTTGCATTGGACAAGCGCACCCTCCTAGGGAGGGTCTGAAGTAGACCGCTATTTTCGGCTATTGAGCCATCGGCGCTTTCAAAAACGGTTGCCGTTCAAAAGCTTTGGCGCCGAAGGAATACTGGTTTCCCTTCTTCGTTTGGTGCATTTCTGGGCCGCGTTTACCGTCCTTGTTCTAGGTCGAACTGGGTGCATGAATCATGCGTGGCATCGACGATGGTGCCTTGTCGCAGTGACAAGCCACGGTCGCCCAGATAGCCATTGATCACACCGAAAATACCAGCGGCCAACGCGTGTTATTCCAGTCAGCTGCGCCCTCAACCACGCCGCCTAACCCTCAAAACTCAGCCATGTTTGTGCAGCGCTTCAACCAATTGCGCCTTGGTCATGCTCGAGCGCCCTTTGATGTTTTTGCTACGGGCCTCTTTCATCAGGCTTTCCTTGGTCTGGGTTTGCAGCGAAGAGCCCGATGTGCGTGCGTGGCCCTCGCGGGTTTTTGCCGCCCGCTTGGCAGCATCGGAACGCGCGGTCTTTTTCTCGCTAGAGGGCGTGTGCTTGCCCGACCCGCCCTTTTTTTCGCCGCCACCGGATTGCTTGTTGACCGTCGCCCAGGCACGAGACTCGGCTTCGTCCTTGGAAACGCCTTTGTGCGCGTAGCTTTCTTCGATGTGTGCTGCCTTGCGCTTTTGCTCGTCGGTGTATTTGTCTTTGTCTCCACGTGGCATGGCCGTTACTCCTGAAGGGCTCTAGGTGAACAGTTGAGCGCCTGCCCCTCGGCGGAGTGCCGACTAATGGGCCCGGACTTGTCGCCAACGGCAAAACCTGGGAGAAGTGGTTTTTCAGCGTCTGATCATACAAGCCAACGGCTGGACCACAACCCACGACTGGCAACCCCGACACCTGAGGTTGGAGCACTTTTCCGGTAGACGATCCCTAAGGCAACCCGGCTTTTCCCGTCCGGTCTGTGACTGAAGTACACTCCTGCCCTTTCCTGACATTACCGTACTAGAGCCCAGTCAAATGTTCTTCGGCGACCCGGACAGCCTCTGAATCGGCATAACGTACAAACGCCCAACCGCTCCAACGAGGCCCCGGATGTCCCTTCAGCCTCTCTGCCCTGCCTCTCTGCCCGATAACTGCAGGAGCCTGCTCTATGACCTGGCGACGGCGCTCCCTGGCAAAGGGCGAACTTCGCTGCTCAAACAGCTCAATAGCTACTGTACGCATGCAGGCGACAAGCAGATTGAGGGCTCACCACAGCCCGGGCAATCACGACTCACACATCGCACAACAGTTCGATAATCGCACAAAATCCGCTTAGCTCCCTCTACTTGTGCACGATCTTGCGGCACGCTAGTACGCAGTCACCCAACAATTCCTAGGTGCTGATTGGCCCACCGCTTCGCCACGCGAAGACAAGGTCGATAACCCACACTCCAGGAAAAACCAGGAGCTCGCTTTGATCAATAAAACGTTTGAGTCCATCGCCAGCGCGGTGGAAGGCATCACCGACGGTTCGACCATCATGGTCGGTGGTTTTGGCACTGCCGGCATGCCGTCTGAACTGATTGATGCCCTGATCGCCACCGGTACCCGCGACCTCACCATCATCAGCAACAATGCCGGCAACGGTGAGGTCGGGCTTGCCGCGCTGCTCAAGGCAGGCAGCGTACGCAAGGTGGTCTGCTCGTTCCCGCGCCAGTCCGACTCCTACGTGTTCGACGAACTGTACCGGGCCGGCAAGATCGAACTGGAAGTGGTACCGCAAGGCAACCTGGCCGAGCGTATCCGTGCTGCGGGCTCGGGCATCGGTGCGTTCTTCTCGCCGACCGGCTACGGCACCCTGCTGGCCGAAGGCAAGGAAACCCGTGAAATCGACGGCCGCCAGTACGTTCTGGAGATGCCGCTGCACGCCGACTTCGCGCTGATCAAGGCGCACAAGGGCGACCGTTGGGGCAACCTGATCTACCGCAAGGCCGCCCGCAACTTCGGCCCGATCATGGCCATGGCCGCCAAGACCGCCATCGCCCAAGTTGACCAGATCGTCGAACTCGGTGAACTGGACCCGGAACACATCATCACCCCGGGTATCTTCGTCCAGCGCGTGGTCGCCGTCTCCGGCGCTGCCGCTTCTTCGATCGCCAACGCTGTCTGAGGCCTGCCATGACCATCACCCGAAAACTCTCCCGTACCGAGATGGCCCAGCGCGTGGCCGCAGACATTCAGGAAGGCGCCTATGTAAACCTGGGCATCGGCGCACCGACCCTGGTGGCCAATTACCTGGGCGACAAGGAAGTATTCCTGCACAGCGAAAACGGCCTGCTGGGCATGGGCCCAAGCCCTGCGCCGGGAGAAGAAGACGATGACCTGATCAACGCCGGCAAGCAGCACGTCACCCTGCTCACCGGCGGCGCCTTCTTCCACCACGCCGACTCCTTCTCGATGATGCGTGGCGGCCACCTGGACATCGCCGTACTGGGCGCCTTCCAGGTGTCGGTCAAGGGCGACCTGGCCAACTGGCACACCGGCGCCGAAGGTTCGATCCCGGCTGTAGGCGGTGCGATGGACCTCGCCACGGGCGCCCGCCAAGTGTTCGTGATGATGGACCACCTGACCAAGTCCGGCGAAAGCAAGCTCGTGCCCGAGTGCACCTACCCGCTGACCGGTATCGGTTGCGTAAGCCGCATCTACACCGACCTGGCCGTGCTGGAGGTGACGTCCGATGGGCTGCAGGTGATAGAGATCTGCGCCGACATCGACTTCGACGAGTTGCAGAAGCTCAGCGGCGTGCCGCTGTTCAGGTAATCCCCCTGCCCGTATGACGCCTGGAATCCCCGGGCGCCTCTACTTGGCCAAGCTGGGCCACGTGCGCGTTAGTGAGAGGCGTTGATGACATTTCGTGATACCTCGGCGTCACTCAGGTAAGCTCTGCCCCCTGTAAGGCAGCGCATGGCGGGTCTTGATTGAATCAACGGCCGCCATGGGTTGACCCGCCGACATCACCACCAACCGATAAGGAAATCTCATGCGTAAACTCAAATTCGTGCTCATGGCGTTGCCGTTCTGCGTACTGGCCGGCTGCGGCGGCGACGCGCTGGAAGGCACTTACGAACAAACCACCACCGTGATGGGCTTCCAGGGTCCCAAGCAGACGGTAGAGTTCTCGAGCGACTACATCATCGCCAACGGCAACAAGGTCAAGGTTGACGAGTGGGAGCGCAAAGATGATGTGGTCACTGCTCGCAACAAGGACGGGGTAGCCCTGATCAACGTTCGCGTACTGGATGGCGGCAAGCGCCTGGAAGCCGTTGGTGGCAGTGACATGGCCAAGAACGTGTTCGTGCGGGTAGATTGATCTGGCGGGGCGGGCGTTCGCCTGCCCCCAAACACCGACCTTGGTCTGATCAGGGTAAAGCCGAGTGAGCCAATCTGATGCTCGCAATGGCGCAGGATGCCTATCGGCTGCACTGAGGCCAGGATTTGTTGGCACGCTCTACTTCTGAGCCGGATGCACCGCCTGCAGGTGGTTGGAAAACCCTGCCTCCGTTTCACAGCGCCAGGTCGCCCACAGCTTGCTACCGGCCTCACCGCCCATGTCCAACTCGAACGCCAACCAGTTCCGGGATGGCATCACATAGCGATTGAACCCCGGGAACAGCATCATCTCGACACAGTGCTGCACATCGATGGACTGGACCTTGCTCGCGGTATGGTTCAGCAACTGCAGAAACAGCCGTTCGGCCACGCCGATCAACGAAGGATGCACCACACCCGACGAGGTGAATTGCTGAATCTGCGCCCAGTTCGAGGTCGGCGGGATGTCTCGGCGATAACAGCTGCCCCACGCCGCGACGTGCACGTCCCCAGAAGCAATGGATACCCGCAGCAGCCTCTGCTCGGCAATCCGGGTCAGCGATTCCAGCAGGCGCTTGCGCTCGCCCTCGTGATCGCCGTGCGACCAATGGTCCTTGAGGTCGTCAGCATTACTGTCGAGCACATGGTCCTGGCCGAAGGTATCGAGTAACCCTTCAGCCAGGGACAGTTTGGGGTGCGCGACTGGCACCGAGGACATGAAGATCAGGTGCTGGCATTTGCTCCCCGGATGAGCAGGCTCACCGTCACGCAGTGTGCCGAGCCAAGCCTGCATGGCAGCCCACGTCGCGGCCCCCATCACCTGGGTGCGTGAACGCTCGGTGCGCAAATCAGCCACGAACAGTGATACCGGCCCTATGTGAAAGCCGAAACTGAAGCCCGGTTGGCCATCCAGAAGTGGCAAGGCCAAACGGTCCCCTTTCAGCCATGTGCCCCATGCTATCGGCTCGTACTGAGGGTCCTGCTGGGAAACATTTGCACGCTTCAGCCCTTGCAGCGGCGGCAAGTCATCCAGGGCATGCTGCAACTGAAACACCCAGAACGCCTTGCGCGCGTGGCGCATCATCACCTGGAACAACTCACAGTGTTGCATGGCGGGGCTGTAAGACCCCCAGCCGTCGAAGATGTCGTGGTCGTCCCACATCATCACCGTGGGGATTCTCGCCATCGCATCAGCGGCATCCAGGTTCGGCTTGGCCTGGCCCCAGTCACGCCGAGTATCCGGCAGCCAACGCTTGGCATAGAGCCCGAAATAGTAAGATTCGATCTCCCTCTCCAGCGTCACGCCTACCTTGAATGCCAACTGCTCCTTGCGCGACAGCCCGACCCATTTCTTGAGCGCTGTTATATCTTCCCAGATCGAATCGAAGTAAATCTGATCGCCCCCCATCAACAGCAATTGAAAGCGCTTCAAGCCCTTGTCATGGATACGGGCTTCGTGCCAAAGCTGCTCCTTGTCCAGCACGTAACCTGCATCGCGCAGCGTACTGTCATGGTTACTGATCAGGTCAGCCCAGACGGCGTTTTCAGGGCGCACCAACTTGCGCATGCCACTTGGGTCGGAGAAGCCATTGCAAGAGACGTAGGCCATTCTCGGCGCATAGTCTCGGCCGGGCACGGAGAACTGCCATTGCGGCCCGCCCTGCGCTGCACCAAATCGCACCGTTCGCTCCTGGGCCTGTTGCTCGCAACTCAGGTCATAGCGAAGGATGGTTTCCTTGCCATGCTCCAGCAACACCTTCGGCGCAGCGCATGCCCGCCCTTCAATAACCAGCGCGGGGAATGCAGAACCCTGTGCAACCCCGACCAACGCAGTCACTTGCCACTGCCCGGTTTCACTGACGCCGCGAAAAGACAACACCGGCCCTACGGTAAAGCGTGCTTTGGACATCCCTGTTATCTCCCCTCAAGCTCGGCAGCAATAACGCTGACAATTCTGGCGCGCGAAACGGCTCTCTTGGCCAGCCTCTGCGCTTCACCGGTCTGGTCCAGCCATTCTCTGAAGCGCTGCAGCGCATGGCGCGTTTGCGACGCATCGCGGCAGTTGGCCAGGAAGGCAAACTGTACCTTCTGTACATCATCGGCGACAAACACACCGAAGGGTCCGCTGACCACGGTTGCATCAGCAAAGCCCAGCAACGCCGTGGCCTGATGCTCTGTAGCCCCCCGATGGCAGGCAATCAGGTGCAACGGCCCATGCGCGCCTTGCAATAAATGAGCATGCTCATGGTCACGTAGAAAGGGTTTACCCACCAACTCACGCGCAGCGGCAACGGTGAACGCAGCTGGGATTGCATGGACAAACACAGCGATATTCACGTCGGCCATTGGAACAATGGCATACGCATCGCCCACAGGGGCTTCGCCACCCGTCAGCGCCTGCAGCAACACCGTTTCCATCGCGCGTTTGCGCTGACGAAAGTCCATCCGTGTCCAATCGAGCGCCTGGCCCATGTCGAAGCGGCTCGAAGCGGCAGCGGTTACTCCACGCTGGGTCAGAACGACCACTGCGTCGAGCAGTGCTTCCTGAACGCGGGTGCGCAACTGCTCGACGGTAGAGACCATTCCCCCCCTGAACGGGGTCTGTTGCGCGATAAACGCCTGGAAGCGCTGATTACGTGCTACCTCAGCTTCCCGGCTATCACCGACCGGAATATTCGGCATGGCGATGAAGCGCACCTTCCCGCGCGTGGTGGCAAGCCCTTCCATGTACTCCGCATGGCAGATGCCGATGTCACCGTC
>Ga0065704_10070733_pt1 | contig 16885 bp, 20 predicted proteins | sample SwiRhicommuniRL2_FD_59091 | JGI IMG/M metagenome (GOLD analysis project Ga0065704, IMG submission 59091) | Switchgrass rhizosphere bacterial communities from Rose Lake, Michigan, USA - RL2 v2 (version 2) | ecosystem: Host-associated > Plants > Roots > Rhizosphere > Soil | place: East Lansing, MI
TGGGGCCTGTAAAACTTGATGTTCAAAAGTAAATTGTCACAAACACCCCTGTATTTTGTCCTTATCGTCCCTTATTGGCAATGACTATTCGCGTTAACTTTGTTTTAATCAAATGTGGATACCATGAGGAAAATAATTGCTTGTCTGTTTTTAACAATGGACGGGGTGATCCAATCACCAGGAAGTAGGGATGAAGATCCTAAGAATAACTTTAAATGGGGAGGATGGTCATTCCCTCATTGGGATGATATTATGAACCAGTCAATGGCTAAAATCACCGCTGAGCCTTATGATTTGCTATTGGGAAGACGTACATATGAAATTTTTGCTGCGTTTTGGCCACATCAACAAAATGATCCTACTTCTGAAACGTTTAACAAGGTTGAGAAATATGTAGTGGCTACCACTAAAGTGGACACCTCCTGGGTAAACACTTCTCTTATTACCGGTAATGTAGTACAGGAACTGGAAAAACTCAAAGCATCAGATGGCCCTGATTTGCTGATTTATGGAAGTGCCGGCCTGTGTCAGACTTTATTTGAACACCATCTGATTGATGTGCTGCATACCTGGACATTTCCTGTTACCTTAGGTAGCGGTCAGCGGCTTTTTGAAGAGGGTACGCAGCCAGAGCAGTGGAAGCTTGCAGATGCTATTGTGTCTTCTACGGGCGTCATCATGGCAAACTATTCTCCTGATGGGGATGTAAAAACAGGTTCTATGTAGCAGGCCGCTTTCCGGTTTTATTTATCACTTATCTTTATGGTAGGTATTTCACTGGAAATCATGTGATTTAAGTAGGTGCCTCGTTCTTTGCCGAGTGATTCTAAAAAGGTGCTTATTTCGTTGCCATATGCTCTTTTGGAATAAGAATAAACTACTATCGCTTTTTTAGTACCCTCGATATCTATTTGTTTGTAGCGATATACATTGAATTCTACGGTAGTCATTTTATTATCCTTAGTTTCGCTTACTAAAAAGTCTACGATAAATTCTTTTCCATCGGGGCTTTCATTTACCTCGTAGTGGCAAACTGAATCTGTTTTCTTTCTTTTGGTTAACTCGTTGATTTTTTGATCTACTGCATTTTTTACTTCAATATCTGATACAAATAAATTGATGGTTAACATCTGACTGAAACTATTCAGGCTTTCACCATCGGGTAAATATTCTTGAACAAAGTAAGTTTCTTTAGGTTTAGCCGCCCAGGATAGTTTAAAAGATGTATTGCCAAACGATAATGGCCCTTTTACATTGAGCCTATCCTTAAGATCCTCATTAATTGTTGTGAAGGAGATGAATAGTATCGAAGTAAGCAGTAATAGTATCTTTTGCGAGGCCGAGAATTTCATATCGAGCGTTAATTGATTTTTCACGAATATAAAAATAAGCGACTTATAAATGGAATATTATGCTTAAAATTCAATAAACCTTATCCATGTATTAATGAAGATTCAAATGCTACAGCATACTGCCATTAACCAACAACTTGTATTTTAAAGTGCCTTCGGCATACAGGTAGTATCCATCTTTAGCACGTACTGTTTCAAATTCCCCAAAGGGTAATTTCAGATGCTTATTGTTAACAGAATAACCTCCAATATTAACATTAGCGGTCCATTTCTCTGAATTCTTGAATCCATAGATTTCCACTTTATCTGTACTAAACTGGCAAACTGTTTCCCTGTACCCGATGTGGGGTAATGAGAGCTTAATCAAACGGAATTGTTTCCCTGCTAGAGAAACAGGGCTGGGGTTAATGCATCCCGCGAGAAACATAGTACAGAATGCAAAATAGAGGAGCGTTTTTCTAAATGACATGATACTAATATACCAAATTATTAGGAATAGTAAACATCTCCAAATTAATACGGGACCCTTTTTGGAAATTATTCGCGGCATATTTGCGGTGAATAATTAAACTAATCGCCGCAAATCCTATGGTTCATTAATTGGTATTGTAAACCAAAACGTACTACCAATGCCAACCTCACTTTCAACACCAATATCACCACCATGTCTTTTAATTATTTCCGAACAGATGTATAGTCCAAGCCCCAGCCCGGTGTAATTTTCACTCTCGTAACTTACACGATAATACCGATCGAAAAGATTTGGTAGAATATGGCTTTCAATACCCGGACCTGTGTCCTTTACTGAAACCTTGACATAATTTCCTACTCTTTCAATATTGAGATAAATATCTTTCGAGTCCGGGGCATATTTAACAGCGTTGTTAATGAAATTAACTACAACCTGGTCTATACGGTTTTCATCAGCATAAATCTGTAAATCCTGATCCCCTTCAATAATTAGCTGATACTTATTTTCAAATCGTACATGGTTACAGCACAGGTTCAGCATATCTGCAACGGTAAATGTAGTTTTGATCAGTTTTAGCTGTCCTTCTGCCATCCGGTTCACGTTCAGCAGGTCATCTACCAAAACGCTCATCTTTTCCATACTTCTGTTAGCTTGCTCTATCAGTTTCACATGGATTGGCGAGGTCGGTTTTTCTTTAATCCTGTCCAGTAATTGCAAAGACGCTTTTAAGCTGGTTACCGGAGTCTTAAGTTCATGACTTGCAATGCTTAAAAAATCATCCTTGCGCTGTTCAAAGAGCTTACTTTCTGTAACATCGGCCGTCATCCCCACCATTCGGTTAACCTTTCCATGCTCATCATATCTTGGTCGACCGTGCGCACTAATCCAGTGAATAGATCCATCGCGCCATTTTACAGGATATTCTGCTTTATATATCGAGTCTTTTGCAATAGCCTCCTGCACCAATCCCTTTACCCGGTCCCGGTATTCAGGCAACATTGCATTAAACAGATCCGGATAATTGAAGGTTTCGTCTTTTCCATATCCGTAATTGGCCTTAAACTGAGCGGTACTTTGCATAATTCCGGTAGCCAGATCCACTTCTGTAGATCCAAGTTTACTTGCATCCAAGGCTATTTCCAAACGCTGGTTGATCTCCTCAACCGCTTTCCTCGCATTCACCTGTTCTGTAACCTCATTGGCTACAATCATCAGTTCTCTGGTTTCACCTGCAGCACCAATAGACTGGTAAGTAAAGTTCACATATATATCTTTTTTTTCTTCACCATGCAGCATCGTAAGCTTGGCCTCATTGCCATAAACTGGTTTGCCACTAATATATACGTCTTTAAGGAAATCCATAATCGGCTGACCCTGAAGTGTTGGAAGCACCATAGACAAAGGCTGTCCGATAACTGATTGGTCTTTTGCCCAAATCTTAAGGATGGCATCATTTGCATTATCTATAATCAGTTCAGGGCCTTTCAGTATTGCTATTGCCGTTGGCGATTCTTTAATCAGATTTCTAAATCTCAAACCACTTTCAAACAGGTGTTCATTAGAAGTTACCAATTCTTCCTTCTGTTCGCTGAGCAGCAAATTCGTCGATTGGTGATTTTCTATTTCCTCAAGTGCAGAGATGCGCAGTTCGATCTGATCCATTACAGATGTGGCCATACCCGCAAGAATCTCTCTTTCCAAGGCTGTAAATTCTCTGGGCTTCTGATCGATAATGCAAAGCGTACCAATCAGGAAACCGTCGTGAGTAATCAATGGAGCCCCCGCATAAAATCGCAATCCAAAATTTCCCACTACATTGGGGTTGGCCATCAAACAGGGTTCCTTCAGCGCGTCTTCAAAAACTGTAATTTCAGGATTCAGCACCGCAAGGGCACAAAGACTTTTGCCGCGGTTCGCTTCTACAGCTTTTCCCATGCCAACATTAGCCTTAAAGAAAACCCGATCAACATCCACCAGAGATACTAAAGAAATGGGTGTGTTAAATATTTTAGTGCAGAGTTTAGCAATGTTATCAAAAGACGCTTCCGATGGAGTATCCATAATCCTGTAGCGTTTTAGCACTATTAGCCTTTCGGAATCATTCTCGGGAATAATGTTCATTCCGAAGGTATTTTCAATCATAGGGAGGAAATAAGGTATTATGGGATAAAGGTACAAAAAGATGAAAGATTTCCCCTGAAAGTTAAACAAAAGTAATATTATAACGGCAAAAGCTTTCAATGATATAATGGTTCTGTTCAGTGTGGTTAGGCCTTTGTCTGGTATGTGGGTGGCGGATAATCCTCAGGCACCTTTCATAGAGATACAGACCTATGGGGCACCTATAATACAGCTATGTAACCGCTGTGTAACTCCTTTTATTATTTAACCTGGACCGAATCGTTTATAGGGGCAGGTACAGGGTAGAATTTAATACATAAGATAATGGTTTTATTTTTTTATTCCAAGTGCTGCCCGTGCCGGATGTAACAGTAAATGTTTTAAATTAGTGCGTGTATTTATAATAATACCACCAGGGGGGTATTGTTACTGCGGATATCAAATATCAAATTTGACTATAACAATTAATAATTATTATCTAATTAACATGGAAACTCAAACCCACTCACCACAAGTAGCTGCAAACTTAGATGTTTGCGAAACCTATCCACAAGATTTGATCAACGCAGGGAACCCCATTTCCGAAGAAAGAGCAAGGGAAAGCATCGGCTATTATCTTGCTGCCACAACCGGACCGAATGATCCTGAACATATTTTTGGTTTTGAATATGGATTGAACACACTCCGTACCTTTATGGAACAGATTGATACCTATAATAAAACCGCAGGAGAGAAAATCGTTGCTGTGCGAATTTATCATGCCGTATCGATTCGTCCTAATGATACTTCCAAAACCCCTAAAAGAGATGAAATTTTAATACCGGTTCTTGAAAGTGGTAATGATTTGTATAAAGTGGCACCTATAGTTGGCCCCCCAATTATCGTTGGCGACACAAGACCATGCCCAAATCAATGTAAATTAACGCTCTTAACAGAATAAATCACTAATGCCGGATCTTAGAGACACTATTTTTTTTATCTCATCGGTATCAGATGTCTCTGAGATCCTGCCTTTAACCGCATGGTTGTTTGTTGCTCAAAAAAAAATGCCTTACACGTTGCTGGGTATATTATTTCTTATCTCCTCGATATTAAAAATATACTCATTGATCACTGCAGAACTGCATATTAATAATATGCCGGCATTTCACCTGCTGGCTTTAGTAGAAATTGCACTTGTTTATTGCTTTTACAACCAATTGATTTTTAGAAAAATTCATTGGCTGGCGTTAATTGCAATATCACTTGCAAACGTCTTAAATACACTTTTTTTACAAGATATCCATAGCTTCAATTCGCTTGCCTGGGCATTTAACATGATCTTGCTTATTGTGCTGGGACTAATGTACTTTTATAAGATCTATAATGACGACTATGACTATACACCCTTAAACGAAAGGCCAGCCTTTATCATTACCTCAGGTTGGTTAATTTATGCGTCCGGTGCACTTTTTACGTATTTGCTGGGCACAGAAATATTATCTGGCACACCTGATGGATTTTATAAGAATGCCTGGGTTTTTCAGTGCATTTCAAATATTCTTAAAAATGTTATCATAGGGTATGGTTTCTGGTTAATTGGAAAAAAATGTCTAACCTGATCTATCTTCTGCTGGGCACATCATCAATGGTACTCATGATGGTGGCGATTATCTGGTTTGTTTTCGCATTCCAGCGAAAACTTGCGGCCAAAGCAAAAGCCTATAAAGAAATTGAAGAATTGATGCAAAAGCAGGAACTTAAGTCGGCATATGTGCTTATAGAGGCGCAGGAGCAGGAACGAAAGCGGATAGCTGCAGAATTACATGATAATGTAGGTAGTTTACTTGCTACCTTAAAGATTTACAGCGATTTATCGGTTACTCATGCTGATCCGGATTACATCAAAGAATTGAACGGAAAAATGAATGTAATAGCAGAGGATCTGGGTCTGGAAATCAGGAAACTTTCGCATAAACTAGACCTTAGGGCCTTGTCGGGCTTCGGATTAAAAGCTGCACTGCTACAACTCGCCGAAGCTATAAATGAATCAGGCAAGCTAAAGGTGCTGGCAGTTATCGATATAGCAAGTCCACTGCCCGAAGAAATATCTTTGCAACTGTACAGGATCATCCAGGAGCTATTTACGAATACCTTAAAACATGCCATGGCAAGTGAGGCGAGAATTGAAATTACGGTAATAGATCGTGATGTTACCTTGATTTATGAGGATAATGGAAAAGGCTTTGATATCAACGATCAGGCATCAATCGGAATGGGAATAAGCAATATCAAATCAAGAGTGAGCCACATTAACGGAAAACTCACTTTCGACTCTTTGTCTAATGGAATTACTTACATTATAGAAATCACAAACTATGAATGAGCTATTGATTTACATTGCAGATGATCATGCTATTTTTGTGGAGGGGCTGAGTGAAATACTAAAAGCGCAGCCTCATCTTAAAATCATAGGAACGGCAACTGATGGCCAGGAACTGGTTGAGTTAATGTTGCAAAGAAAGGCCGATTTGGTAATTCTGGATATAAATATGCCAAAGCTTAATGGAATTCAGTGTACAGAATGGATCAAAAAAAATAGCCCTAAAACAAAGGTGGTTATATTAACCATGTTTCCTGAAAAGTCATATATAGACCAATTGATTAAGGCAGGGGCCGATGGTTGTCTCTTAAAAAGCCGGGGAAGCAAGGATCTGTTAGAGGCCATAGAGCGGGTAATCGACAGTAAATCTTATTTTGATAGCATTACTGATTTTATTAATCCAATTGAGCATTTACCTTATCACATAAGTGAAAGGGAAATTGAAATTATACGCCTGGTTGTAAATGGGCTTACAAGTGCCGAAATAGCAGGTAAACTGTTCATTTCAGAACATACAGTAAAAACTCATCGAAAAAACATTTTCAGAAAAATGGGCATAAATAGCACAGGTCAGCTGGCTACATTTGCTATCAATAACGGGCTGATTGCTTAAAAAGCCAGGTCGTAACGTTGTTCAACAAGCGATTTGCCAAAATCATTTGAAGGCTTTTCTTCTGTTAATCTAAACCCAAATTTTTTGTAAAGGTGATGAGCTGCCGGTAAATGATCAGTTGTCCACAAATAGGCATGTTTATATTTACGTTCTTTTGCAAAATCCATAAAAAGCCGCATCAGTGTGTTGCCCAGGCCCAATCCCCGACATTCAGACTCAAAATAGAAATAGCGCAACTGGGCGGTACTGTTTTCGCGGTGCATCAATAGCATAAAACCCACTATCTTAGGCCCCTGTTCGCATATCCATGCCCGATCGAGCTCGGGATCATAATTTTTATAAAATTCATGCAACCCTGCACCAACGTAAGTTTCAAAGTTTACCCCATAATTGTACTCTTCACCATATATCTTGCCATGCCTGTATATTACATATCCCAGATCACCTGGTCTTATTTCTGTGCGGATGGTAATGTCCTGTGTCTTTTCCATTTCTTATTTACTAATTTTTGAAAGAATATTTTGGATAGCTTGCATGTGCGAGATCAGTTTATTAACCTCTTGATCATTAAGATTTTCCATGATGTCTGCAATTTGATTGTCACTGGCCATATTGAGTTTTTCATACTCCTTTGCACCTGTAGCCGACAATGCAATCAGTTGCACTCTGGCATCTACATGATCTGATGTTTTTGCTATCAGTCCTTTTTTCTCAAAACTTAGCAATACCCTGCTTAAATAGCTTTTGTCCATGTCTAGTAGCTCAGTGATTGTTTTGGCACTGATTTTTTTAGCGTGATAGATCTCATACATTACCCTTACTTCTGGTAGTGTAAATTTGCTGTCAAGTAGGAATTTGTCAAGCAAGCCAATCACTTTGGTGTAAAACCTATTAAAAGCTCTGATTTTATCTACATCATGTTTATCCATAAACAAAAATAATAATTATGGTTGACAAAGTCAACTAATTTAAGGTCATTTTCTTTATGATTAGATTATGGGGTGAAACCACTGAAACATTTCCTTTATTTGTATATGCCGAGCTTTTAAATGTAAATAAAGGCTATTAGACATGTATGACGTAAATATGTCGTAAACAAGTCGCAAAACAATTTCGGCCTTAATAATACCTTTGTCATGTACATAAAACGTTCTAAAATGAAAAATATAGACTTAGCAAAAAAGATTAAAGAACTACGCAGTCGCAAAGGCATGAGCCAGGAAGAGCTGGCTGAAAAATCTCAACTTAGCCTAAGAACAATTCAACGAATTGAGGGAGGAGAGACTGAAGCAAGAGGGGATACCTTACAACGTTTGGCAAAGGCTTTAAATGTAACTCCTGATGAATTGACAGATTGGACAGAAAGTGAAGATAGAGGTTTTCTGGCTGTGCTAAATTTGTCCGCACTCAGTTTTATAGCTTTTCCAATACTGGGGATAGTAGTGCCGTTGGCACTGTGGATGCTCAAAAAGGATAAAATTAAATACATAAATGAGACCGGTAAAAGACTATTGAACTTTCAAATATCCTGGTGCATTTTAGTTATGTTCTTCTCTATTTTTCCCATGGTTATCCAAATCTTTCATATTGGCGGCTCAATATTTAGGGGATTTAGAATTTTTAATTTAGGAGCTATAGAGTCATTTATACTGATGGTGCCCATACTGTATGCTGTTAATCTTGTTTTCATCATTGTAAATACAATAAGAAGTTACAATACCAGAAAAGTATTCTATCAGCCGGCTATTCCTTTTTTAAGATAAAAGTTCATTATCTTCAAAACGAAATCAACCTCGCATGCATTTAACCTCTCAACTAAAAGCAGGTTTTATTATAGCTTGCTTTTTCATAATCAATACAGCTATGGCTCAAAGCAAGCAAACGGATACTTTAAACAAATTTACTGGAACATGGAGCGGAGTAGCCACAAAACGCCTTAATGAAAATGAAATCTATAGGCCTTATTCCATAACCTGGAGAATTCATCACATAGACAACTCAAAAAATCAAATTGAGCTTACAGAAATAGGTCAAAGATTTGAGAGTTATGAAGAGATAAAAAAGCCAAAAAAAGCGCCTTACAAAGGGCACATTGATAAGGATACACTCTCTATAGAAATCAGCAATCCTAAAACAAAGAATAAGTACCTGGTTAAATTAAGCCTTAACAAGAATGAGGAACATTCTATGCTAATTGGTAAAGTTGAACCTATTGGAACTAACGATAGTTTGATGTTTTTGTTGACTAAAAATGGCGATGATACTTCCAAATACGTGAAACCAAAAGACGAGGTTGAGGTAGTAGTTCTGCCTCCGCCACCATCAAAACACTAGGAATGAAGTAATAGATGAAAACATTAATCCTATTTCTTGGTCTGTTTTTCTTACTAGGTTGTGCACGTCCTTATACTCTTGTAACCGAAAATAACTCTTGCGTAAAGCAATATAATTCCAAATTAAAAAGAAATATTTACAGTTATGTAGATGAATTTCCCGAATTTCCTGGGGGTATTGAGGCATTGATGAAGTATATCAGTAAAAACAGGACAATTGACGAGAATTATATTCAAGGCACACTTAAATTTGAGATTATCATTGATGTTGATGGTGCAATTATTGATGAGAAGATTCCAGGTAAAGAGCCTGATGCATATACCGTTTCGGATAAGGATCTACTCAAAATACTCCGAATGATGCCTAAATGGAAGCCAGGTAAATGCAAAAACAGGAAAGTTCCGTTTCGATACCCTTTCCTGATACACATTAACATAAGTTATTAAAGCATGCCAATTATCAGAATTGAAACTTTCATAAATGCTGATCGGGCAACGGTCTTTGATCTTGCCAGAAGCATCGATCTCCATCAAATCTCAACGGTACATACCAATGAAAGGGCCGTTGCAGGAAAGATGTCGGGGCTCATTGAATTAAATGAATCGGTGACATGGGAAGCCAGACATTTTGGGATTGTACAGAGATTAAGTTCTAAAATAACCGAAATGAAATCTCCAGAATATTTTGTTGATGAAATGGTTTTCGGAGCTTTTAAGTCATTTAGGCACGAGCATATTTTTGAAGCAAAGGAAACTGGAACACTGATGACAGATGTTTTTAATTACATTTCTCCGCTTGGAGTTCTGGGGAAACTGGCAAATGTGCTTTTTCTTAACCGATATGTAACAGATTTGCTGGTTCAAAGGAATAAAGTATTAAAGGAATATGGCGAAAGAAAACAGGGGCTGTTTGAAGTCTGAATCGCATTCATTATATTTATTTTATGGATCCTAACGAACTCAGAAAACTCGACAGAATACCCACAAGCGACAGACACTGGGTATTTCGTACACCCTTTTACGGGATTATTATGTTTATCATCGTGTTAGTTTTGATGTTTATTAAAAATTGGCTAACGGAGTAGCACACTTAACGCAATGAAAAAAATATCCCTCCTTTTTATTTTAGTCATGCTTTCAATCTCATTTGCTCAAGCTTTAGAGATTGGACCAAATCATTGGGTTGACTTTACTGGAAAGTTAGGGAACAGCGATGTCCAATTGTCTATATACAGGTTTAGTAATGGAACACTAAAAGGCAACTACTGCTACAAGAAATTTGAAAAGAAGATTCCTTTGACTGGTAAAATTAATGGGGATGTAATAGAATTAACCGAAATGGTCAATGGAAGAGCCAATGGGATATTTACGGGTAAAGTATTTACAGACGATAAAGATAGATTTGAAGGCGTATGGACAAATTCTGATAAAACCAAATCTTATGATCTCAAACTCACTCTCTGTTCAATTGTGTCCGGATCAGAAAACCATAGATACGGTTCTTTTGCCACAGATTCTGAGGTAGAGAATTTTATGAAAAAAGCAAAAGACGCCATTCTTGAAAATGATCGCCAGTGGTTAATAAGCCGTATAAAATACCCGATAAATGTGACTTTAAATCATAAGAGAATTGCAATTAAAAGCCAGAAGCAGATGTCTGTCAATTTTAGTCAGATCTTTCATGCCGAATTTAAGAGAAAGATCAAAGACGCATGTACCTGTAATATGTTTACCAATTATCGGGGTACAATGCTTGGTGCCGGGGAGATTTGGATAGAGGGTTTTAAAGTGAAATCTAAAGACCAACTATTGATTAAGGCGCTGAATAATTAGATAGATAGTTTAAGGATGAGTTATCCAAATTGTTATTAGAAAATATCTACTTATCTTTAAGAAAACCAAATTGACCTCTTATGTATTTGACCTCTCATCTAAAAGCAGTTTTTATTATAGCTTGTTTTTTTATAATCAATACGTCTAAGGCTCAAAGCAAGCAAACTGATACTTTAAATAAATTTACTGGAACATGGGGTGGATCAAGCATAGATGTTTCTAAACGGAAATATGAGCATGTCTCATATGTTACCTGGAGGATCCATGATATTGACAATGTCAAGAACCAGATAGTAGTTACAGAAATAAATCAAAAAGTTTATACTGGTAATAAAATAAAAGATCCGAAAAAAATGATTTACAAAGGTAAGGTAGATGGAGATTCTCTCTTGGTAGAAGTTCGTAATCCAGATACAAAAAAAAAGTATTTAGTTAAGCTAAAATTTGATGGTAGTGGTGAAGTTAATGTACTTAAAGGTAGTGTTGAATCAGAGGAAAATAAACATAATTTCGTTTTTTCCATGATTAAATCTAACGATGACACCTCAACCTATGTAAAACCCACAGGAGATTTTCAAATAATAGTTACCCCGCCACCACCAAAAAACTAGGTGCAAATTACTAGAGAAACCTAACATGATAATAAAAAACGCTCGTCTATTATCTCTGCTCATTACGGTTACACTTTTCACCTCCATTTTACATGGAACTGTAGCCCAGGTTCTTCAGCAGGAAAAGGTATACATTCATACTAACAAGCCTAATTACAATCTTGGAGATACACTTTGGTTTAAAGCATACGTAACACAGGGATCAAGAAATGTTTTATCAACATTAAGCGGTTCAGTATATGTTGATCTAATTAATGAAAAAGATTCGGTCTATAGATCGATCAGGCTCCCAGTTGCGGCAGGCACAGCCAGTGGAGATTTGGTCTTCGGCGATGATTGTCAGGCAGGAATCTATCGAATTAGAGCCTATACACATTGGATGAGAAATAAGGACCCTGATTATTTTTTTGATAATAGCTTTACCGTAAGCAATACTTATGTAAACGAAGCTAAGGCAGTTGCCTCTACCAGATATGAAAAAATCAATGGTAAAATGCATATCAACACCAAAATTAACTATGTAGATACCGAAGGTAAACCTATCTCGGGCAAAGTAGTTCGATACAAAGTGATTTCAGAGGATAACACGATAAAGAATAGCTCCATTAAAACGGATGAGGCAGGTAATGTAGAAATCCTGCTGGTAAACGATGAAAGAATCTTAGCTAAAACGGCATATCTTGAAAGCAATTTAAGGCTTAATGCAAATAACGAAATCACTAAGGTTGTGCCGTTAAATGTAACGCATGCAGACACAGACGTCCAGTTTTTTCCTGAAGGAGGGAACCTAGTTAGCGGCATTACTTCAAGAATTGGATTTAAAGCCATAGGTATCAATGGAATTGGAGTTAAAATAAATGGGAAAATAATAGATGATGAAGGGAAAGAGCTGATTGCTTTTTCAAGCACCTATGCAGGAATGGGTAGTTTTGAGTTAAAACCTCAATCAGGTAAAGTTTATAAAGCCCAGGTTGTATTTCCTGATCAATCCGAGCGAACAATCAATTTTCCTGTTGCAGTTAATGATGGCTTTGTGCTTTCTGTTTCCCAACCTGACGAGGATTTTGTCGCAATTACGGTAAAAAATCCCGCTGACCTTACTGTCTTGCCTCAAGGGTTAAATTTAATGGTTCAATCAGGAGGGGAGCAGATTTTCTCCTCAGCTGTAACGACAGATCAGTTAAATTCAGCGATAAAAATCAAAAAAAGTCTTTTTCCCGCAGGAATTGCCACAGCTACATTGTATGAAAAAACGGAGTCGCCACTCAGTGAAAGGGTATTCTTTATTAAAAAAGCAGATTCCGTAAAGCTCCAGGTTACCTCCGATAAGCCAACTTATAAGAAAAGATCTCTGGTTCAAATGCAGCTTGCCCCGGTAAGTATTGCCGGTAAATTGCTTAAAGGCAATTTCTCTGTCTCGGTAGTAAATGAAGCCTTTGTACCCGATAAAGGAGATAAAGAAAGCGCCATCCTGTCTAACCTGTTACTTTCCTCCGATCTAAAAGGATACATCGAAAATCCGAACTACTATTTTAACAGGAACGGAACTGAAATTGACAGGCAATTGGATAATTTAATGCTAACTCAGGGCTACAGGAAGTTTACTTTAAATGACTTCTACCATCCATTACCTCCAAAATATGTTGCGGAAGGGCTTGGTGTTAATGTTACAGGGATCGTAAAAACACTTGGGAACAAGCCAGTATCAGGTTCCAGGGTTACCCTAATTGCGTTAAATTCGGGAATTATGGAAGATGCCCGGACCGACCAGGATGGAAGGTTTAAGATTGAAGGGATGATGATCAACGATGGAGTTAGGTTCAATGTTCAGGCCAGAAACCCTAAAGGCGGCAACAGGGTAGAAGTTTCTGTTGATCAATCGGTTTTTCCCGAAATTAGTATCAATAAGAACGGACCCGACTTTAATGATCATCAAAATCAAATCGCCCGGATCCAAAGTGATCCTTTACCGTTTAAAGTAGATCGGTCTAAGCGCTTGAGGGAAATCATTATCCGTGCAAAAAGACTGGAGAGTATAAAATATACACCGCAGGGTCCCGTTCAGATTCCCGAGGGACACGCAGATCAGACTTTTGTATTAACTAATCCTGAAAGATGTGCCACACTCTGGCTTTGTTTACAAGCACAGATTCATGGAGTAGTATTTACGAGACTAGAAGATAAAAATGTTTTTAATTTTCCGCATACCAGACAGTTAGGCCTTGATACTAATAAGCAAATGTTATTACCAATGGATGTTTATGTTGACGGTCGTAAAATTGTAGATACTGTACAAATGGCCGACATTTTTGATGGAAACGATATTGATCCTTCAAATATTGGTAAGATTGAAGTGGTCAAGACAAACCTTGCGTTAATTAATAGCTTTACCAGAGATCCCAAAAAAGGAAGCAAGCCATCGTTACTAATTATAACCAAGCGACACGATAAAAGAGATCAGGCATACACTCCTAATATCGCTAAATTCATCCCACAGGGATTTAGCAAGTCTCGTGAGTTTTATTCACCTAAGTATGATGTGAAAACTAGTGAACGTAATTCTGATTTCAGGTCCGCCATATATTGGAACCCAACGCTCGTTGCTAATAAAGATGAGCCATTGAATTTCAATTTTTATACTTCAGATGTGAAAGGCAATTACCGCGTGACTGTGGAAGGTGTAGATGAAGAAGGAAATCTGGGACGACAAGTACTAAGGTTTAAAGTTGAATGATTCAATATATGAAAGTAGGATTTCTTTTAAGCATGTTATTCCTAGTTCCGTCTGTATCGTACGGTCAGTATCCTGTTTTTGGAGATGAAAGAAGGCCAAAGGGAAACATTAGTTCGTTTATGGAAAGTTGTTATGATACTTCTCAAGGAGAGAAGGTATTAGTAAGTAAGAATAAATTCAATTATGATCAAAAGGGAATATTAATAGAAAGGATTGTTTACGACACCATTGACAGCGCTAAGGTCAATCAGAAAGTGTCTTATATTTACGAGGATGGGGAGCTTTTTGAGGAAGTGGGACAAACCTACAGAATAAGATACGCTTATGACGAGAGGGGGAAGAAGCTTGCTGAAAAATATACTTCAGCTGATGTAAATTATCTTAAACGGTATGAATATAATATTCTGGGACAGGTTATTAAGTTAATTAATTATAGTTCCGAAGGCAGATTGCTATACTCTGAATCATTTAAATATGATGAACAGAAAGTATTGTTAAAATTTACCCATACTGTACCTGATTCAACTAATAAGAGCTATCAGGCTATTTATTCTTCAGATGTTAAAGGAAAGCGTTTGAGCGAGCGGGTATATGCACCCAATGGTTACATACTTTATACGAGTAAATTCGCATATGATTCTGAAAATCAGTTAATGGAGGAGGTGCGCTATAATTATAGCGGTGCTTTTGACTTTAAAAAGAGCTTCAAATATGTTTATGATAAAACAGGCAACTGGACTTCATTAATTAACAAGAATAAAACCAGCTCTTACGTTACTATTAGAGAAATTCAGTATAATTAACCCTCTGGTTATTGTTTTACATCGTTGGATTTTGCAGATAAATGCTCCATTGCTGTATTGGTGAATCCTTTTTCTTTGCTAATACAATGGCTGAGTTGGTGCCCCCTTCAGGATCGACAGGGGTAAGGTATAAATCGGTAGCTTTCAATCTGATCAGGTAGATGTCTTTTTTCACTTTAATAAACTCATATTGCTGATTCTTGGCATCTGCAACAAGAGGCTGTTCCTCCATAACCACAGCATCCTTTGCTTCGCCGAGTGGCTGAAAAGTCTTTTTGGTAAACAGATTTTTGAGCTGATAAGTATTTTCCCCGGTATTTTGAAAATCCCAGGTCATGCATTTCCAGTTTTGAGGATCATAGGCAACCAAGGGAGTTCCGTTTTTGCCACTGGCATCCTTAACGCGAAGCAACATTCCTGTTTTAACATTCTTGATGGCGTAAGTGCCTTTTATTTCCTGTGCGTACGATGCACAGGTAAATAGAAATATCAGATAAAAGATAGATGTGATAAGCTTCATATCAAGTTATTTACATTATAAATGTACTTATTATTTTACCTTTAACCAGTAGCGTTTTACACCTTGCCATCGTTTTAGTGTAAAAACCAAATTAACAGCTTTATGAAAAAATTTCTATTCGTTTGCGCGATACTATTTATCGCTAATCTAGGGTGCAAAAAAAATAATATTGGTGGGGGTGGGCTATGCGCCTGTTCACCTATAACCGAACCTGAATTAAAATTGGTTATAAAAAGCAGCACGGGTGCTGACCTGCTAAATGACAAAATCGCGGGGGCATACTCAAAAGATGAAATTAAAGTATTCCAAAAATCGGCAGATGGAACCGAAACTCCCGTTAACTTTAGCATCAGACCTCCATTTTCTTATGGCGAAGAAAAGTTCAATTTCAGCTCGCTATTCGTAGGACTTAATTTTTTAAGAAACTCAAAAGACACCAAGATTCTTCTAAAGCTTGGTGATAGCAAACCCTATGAACTTAGTTTTGCATTAAATGAAGGTATGTATGATATCAATAAGCTATTGATTGATGACAAAGAGGCTGAAAGTGACAACGGAACTGTTAGCAAGTACCTTAGAATATTTTATTTAACGGAGTAGTTGTAGCACTTACTTTTATCGAAAAAAACAATAAATTGCATTAAACTTTTTCTTGTATGAGCGATGAAATTACTTCGGGTGGTAGCAATGTCCACAGATATGAGAATCATATTCCTAAAGGATTTGAGCCGGCAATCGGAGATGGAGATAACATTGATGCCATTTCAAGTCATATTGAAAAGCATGTAGGTAAGATCGAGTCCGTATTTCACGAAATTGTATCCGATAAAGTGCATATAGACGTTCACTGGGTTAAACCGACTGAACAGCGCCCGTATCATACATTGGTTACAAGTGGAATGAGTGATAAGCCTATGAATGTTCCCGAAGAAGCTGATAATTTGCAATACGCTGAACTTTGCGTATTACTACCTTCCAGTTGGAAAATTAATGCTGAATCTTACGCGCTTATGGAAGAAGTATTTAATGATGAGAACAATTATTGGCCAGTTAGGTGGTTGAAGAGTATTGCCCGATTTCCACATGAATATGACACATGGATAGGGCCATATCATACCATTCCAAATGGGG
>Ga0065704_10002264_pt1 | contig 16884 bp, 15 predicted proteins | sample SwiRhicommuniRL2_FD_59091 | JGI IMG/M metagenome (GOLD analysis project Ga0065704, IMG submission 59091) | Switchgrass rhizosphere bacterial communities from Rose Lake, Michigan, USA - RL2 v2 (version 2) | ecosystem: Host-associated > Plants > Roots > Rhizosphere > Soil | place: East Lansing, MI
GTGGCCGTGAAATGAAGGCGCTCGACGCCAAGGCGTTCCGCCAGGCCTGCCGCGAGTTCGCGCTCGAGCAGATCGACGTCCAGCGCAAGGACTTCATCCGCCTCGGCGTGATGGGCGACTGGTCCAACCCGTACCTGACGCTGGCGCCGCGCTACGAGGCGGAGCAGTTGCGCGCGTTCGCTCAGATCATCCGCAATGGCCACCTCTACAAGGGTTACAAGCCCGTGCACTGGTGCCTCGACTGCCGCTCGGCGCTGGCCGAGGCCGAGGTCGAGTACGAGGAGCGCACTTCGCCGTCGATCGACGTGAAGTTCGCGACGGTCGACGCGGCCGACCTCGCNCGTCGCTTCGGTGTCACGGCAGACGTCGGCACCGCGCCGAGCGTGGTGATCTGGACCACGACGCCGTGGACGCTGCCGGCCAACCAGGCCGTCGCCGTGCACGCCGAGTTCGACTACTCGCTCGTGCGGGCGAGGCGCGCGCCGGGCGCCGGTGACGACGAAGTGCTCGTGGTCGCGAGTGAACTCGTCGCGTCCGTGCTCACGCGTGCGGGGCTCGAGGGTGCCCGCGAGCTCGCGCGCGTCAAAGGCGCGGCGCTCGAAGGCCTGAAGTTGCAGCACCCGTTCTACGAGCGCGTCGTGCCGGTCATCCTCGGCGAGCACGTCACGCTCGACAGCGGCACGGGCGCGGTGCACACGGCGCCGGGTCACGGCCAGGAAGACTTTGCGATCGGCAAGGTCTATGGCCTGCCGGTCGACAACCCGGTCGGCAACGACGGTCGCTTCGTCGCCTCGACGCCGCTGTTTGCGGGCGAGAAGGTCTTCGACGCCAACAAGCACGTGGTCGAAGTGCTGCGCGAGCGCGGTGCACTGCTGCACCACGAGCCGTTCCGCCACAGCTACCCGCATTGCTGGCGCCACAAGACGCCGGTGATCTTCCGCGCGACGCCGCAGTGGTTCATCTCGATGGAACTCGCGGGCCTGCGCCAGCACGCGCTGGAGGAAATCGGCAAGGTCGAGTGGACGCCGGGCTGGGGCGAGCAGCGCATCTACAGCATGATCGAAGGCCGCCCGGACTGGTGCATCTCGCGCCAGCGCACCTGGGGCGTGCCGCTCGCGCTGTTCACGCACAAAGACACCGGCGAGCTGCACCCGCGCACGCCAGAACTCGTCGAGCAGGTGGCCGAACTCGTCGNGAAGGACGGCATCGACGCCTGGTTCGAGCTCGACCCGTCGACNCTGCTCGGCGACGAGGCCGCGAGCTACGAGAAGGTCACCGACATCATGGANGTCTGGGTCGATTCGGGCATCTCGCACCACGCGGTGTCGACGATCTTCCCGCAGGTGCGCATCCCGGCCGACCTCTACCTCGAGGGCTCGGACCAGCACCGCGGCTGGTTCCACAGCTCGCTGCTAACCTCGGTCGCGCAGAAGGGCCACGCGCCCTACAAGGGCGTGCTCACCCACGGGTTCACCGTGGACGAGAAGGGCCGCAAGATGTCGAAGTCGCTCGGCAACGTGATCCTGCCGCAGAAGGTCATGAGCACGCTCGGCGCCGACGTGCTGCGCCTGTGGGTGGCCGCGACCGACTACGCCAACGAGATCGCCGTCTCCGACGAGATCCTCAAGCGCACCTCCGATTCCTATCGCCGCATCCGCAACACGACGCGCTTCCTGCTCGGCAACCTCGCGGGCTACGACCCCGCGCGCGACGCCGTGCCGGTCGAGCAGATGGTCGCGCTCGACCGCTGGGCAATCCAGCGCACGCGCGAACTGCACGAGGAGATCGTCGCCGCCTATCGCAGCTACGACTTCCACCTGATCTACCAGAAGCTGCACAACTTCTGCGTCGTGGACCTCGGCGGTTTCTACCTCGACGTGATCAAGGACCGGCTCTACACGACGCCGGCCGCGGGTCACGCGCGACGCTCGGCGCAGACCGCCATGCACTGGATTGCCGAGGCGATGGTGCGCTGGCTCGCGCCGATCCTCTCGTTCACGGCCGAGGAAATCTGGCGCTTCATGCCGGGCCAGCGCGCCGAATCGGTGTTCTTCGAGACCTGGGCGAAGCTGCCGGACACGGCCGCGGCCGGCCAGCCGATCGACTGGGCCAAGGTGCTCGAGGCTCGCGCCGCAGTGCTGCGTGAACTCGAACGCCTGCGCGTGGCCGAGCAGGTCGGTGCGCCGCTCGACGCCGTCGTCACGCTGTACGGCAGCGAGGAATGGACGCGCGCGCTGGCGCCGCTCGGCGACGAGCTGCGTTTCGTGCTGATCACGTCGGAAGCAGCCGTCGCGCCCGCCGAATCGCGCCCGGCGGAGGCCGTGCCGGCCGACGAGGAAGCGAAGTCCGGGTTGTGGCTCCACGTGCGCCCGTCGAGCCACACCAAGTGCGTGCGTTGCTGGCACCGCCGCGCCGATGTCGGTACCGTGGCGGCGCACCCGGAGCTGTGCGCGCGCTGCGCCGACAACCTCGACGGGGCAGGCGAGACGCGCCGTTACGCGTAATCGCCCGCCACCTTCCGGCTTCTCCTCGTCGAACCGCGACGAGGACCAGGAGCCGTTTTCGGAGACTGCATGAGCACGACGACCACCAGCCCGCCGACACCGCCGCCCGACCAGGGGCAGCCGCCGCGGCAGCAACAGCAGCACCCGCGGCGCCGCGCGTCGGACCTGCCCGGGGCGCAGCACCACTCCCACACCTCAACGGTCACTGAACTGGCCGCGCTGCTCGTACAACGCACGCATCCGGCGGCCTGGCTGTGGCTGTCGCTCGCGGTCATCGCGCTCGACCAGGTGACCAAGTTCCTGGCGACACGCTTCCTCGACCTTTACGAGCGCGTCGAAGTGCTGCCGGTGCTCGACTTCACGCTGCTGCACAACACNGGCGCCGCGTTCAGCATGCTGGCCGACGCCTCGGGCTGGCAGCGCGGCTTTTTCGTCACGCTCGGCATCGTCGTGAGCCTGTCGCTGATCGTCTGGCTCTGGCGCCTGCCGCGCGGCGAACGCCTGCTGCCGATCGCGCTCGCGCTGATCGTCGGTGGCGCGATCGGTAACGTCATCGACCGCGTCGCGCACGGCTACGTGATCGACTTCATCCACGCCCACTGGGGCGCGGCGTACTTCCCTGCGTTCAACATCGCCGACAGCGCCATCTCGATCGGCGCGGTGCTGCTGCTGCTGGACGCGTTCCGCGAACACCGGGCGTAGCGGGCGAACCCTGTCCGACTCATCCGCTAACCGCTAACCGCTGGCCACTTCCCCATGCGCATCCTGCTCGCCAATCCCCGCGGTTTCTGTGCCGGCGTCGATCGCGCCATCGACATCGTCGAGCGCGCGCTCGAACTCTTCGGCGCACCGATCTACGTGCGTCACGAGGTCGTGCACAACCGCTTCGTCGTCGATCGACTGCGCGGGCTCGGCGCACTGTTCGTCGAGGAGCTCGACGAGGTGCCGGACGGCGCCACGGTGATCTTCAGCGCGCACGGGGTCTCCAAGGCGGTGCAGGCCGAGGCGCGCCGGCGCGGGCTGCGCGTGTTCGACGCGACGTGCCCGCTCGTGACCAAGGTGCACATGGAAGTCTCGCGCTATGCGCGTGACGGCCTCGACGTGATCCTGATCGGCCACGAGGGACACCCCGAGGTCGAGGGCACGATGGGCCAGTTCGACGAGACGCAGGGCGGTCGCATCATGCTGGTCGAGGACGTCGACGACGTTGCGAACCTCAACGTGGTCGACGCGACGCGCGTCGGCGTCGTCACGCAGACGACGCTTTCGGTCGACGACACCGCCGACGTGCTCGAGGCGATCAAGACGCGTTTCCCGACGCTCGCGACGCCGCGCAAGGAAGACATCTGCTACGCGACGCAGAACCGCCAGGACGCGGTCAAGAAACTGGTCGCCGCCTGCGACGTCGTGGTGGTCGTGGGGTCGGTCACGAGCTCGAACTCGAACCGCCTGCGGGAAATCGCGGCCAAGGCGGGGCTGCCGGGCTATCTGGTCGACGGCCCCGACGACCTCAAGCCCGAGTGGTTCGCCGGCAAGGCCACCGTCGGCGTGACGGCGGGCGCGTCGGCGCCGGAGTTGCTCGTGCGTCGGGTCGTCGAGCGCCTCAAGGCCTGGGGCGGCGAGGGCGCCGAGGAAATCCTCGGCCGCGAAGAACGCATCGTGTTCTCGCTGCCGCGGGAACTGCGCGGCCTGAGCTGAGCGCCCTCGGGCCTCAAAGCACTTCCGCCGGAAACGTATCCGAGCCGGCACGCGGCCCCCGTGGCTCCGTGCCTCGGAGGTGGCCGCCGCCCCTGACGGCGGCAGTCCGCGCCATGGCGCAGGAAAAGCCGGCATCCCGATTATGTGAAGCACTCGACCTTTCGTCATTCCAAAGCTAACGCGCATCGGAAAAAGCGGGGGATCATCGGCAACCGTCGATAACATTCCCATCAGCACGGTCTGGGGCCGCAAAACGAACACGCCATGAAAAGGCAATCCCGGGGTTTTACGCTGATCGAATTGATCGTCGCGGTGGTCATCGTGGCCATTCTCGCCACGATCGCCATACCGACGTACCGCGAATACGTGATGCGCAGCCATCGTCGAGCGGCGCAGGCCGCGATGGCGGACATCGCGACCCGAGAAATGCAGTACTTCGCCGCCAACAGGGCGTTCGCGAACGCCACGGAGCTCGGTTACGTGCTGCCCCCGGAGCTGGACGAGTACTACACGTTCACCGTGACGCCGGGGACGAGTGGCAGCGTGCCGAACTTCACGATCGACTTCGCTGCCATCGGCAGTCAGGTCAAGGACGGCGACCTCTCGCTCGACAGCGAAGGTAACAAGGGTCCAGAGGGCAAGTGGTAGCCGTCGGTTCGTATATGCGCACCCAACGCGGAATAACGCTGATCGAAGTCCTGATCACGCTGGTCATCCTGGCGATCGGGCTGCTGGGGCTGGTGGGCCTGCAGGCACGCATCCAGATCCTGCAGATCGAGGCGTATCAACGCGCGCAGGCCCTGATGCTGCTCGAGGACATGGGCGGACGGATCGCGAACAACCGCAACAACGCCGCCGCCTATGCCACCGGGACGACCGGCAGCCCCACGCCCCTGGGCGCGGGAATGACATGCCCCACGGCGACGACCACGCGTCGCGACACGGACGTTCGCGAATGGTGCCTTGCGTTGCAGGGCGCGAGCGAACAACTGGGCACGACCAACGTCGGGACGATGGTCGGCGGCAGGGGATGCGTCGAAGACCTCAACAACGGCGCGTATCTCGTCACGGTCGCCTGGCAGGGGCTGGCCCCCATTTCGGCGTCCGCGCCGCCGGCCGGCGTGGCCTGCGGGCTGAACGCCTACAACGGCGCATTGGGGTCTGCGTGCGCCGGCGACCTGTGTCGCCGGGCCGTGACGACCGTGGTCCAGATCGCAACGCTGGCATCGCCATGAAGACAGTCACCAAAAGCGACCTGGCCTCGCGCCGGCATCGCCAGCAAGGCGTCGGCCTCGTCGAGATCATGGTCTCGCTGGCGATCGGGTTGGTGATCATCGCCGCCCTGGTGGCGCTGTTCCTCGGCACCAGCCGGAACAACCGTGAAATGGCGACGGCGAACAGCATGATCGAGAACGGCCGATTCGCGATCCAGTTGCTGCAGGACGACGTGATCCATGCCGGCTTCTGGGGCCCGTTCGTGCCCGAGTTCGACGACCAGACCGGTTCGACGACCGCCGCGCCGACCGACGTGCCTTCGGCCCTCCCGGATCCCTGCGCCAACTTCGGCAGCTGGAACGCAACGTATCGAGACAACCTCCTGGGCCTCCCGATCGTGGCCTATGACGCGGGCACATCGGTTTGCGGTGGCATCGTCAGCGATGCAGTCACTGGCACCGACGTGCTCGTCGTTCGTCACCTGGACACCTGTGTCGCCGGCGAGACCGGGTGCGACACGGCGGTCACGGACAAGGTGTACATGCAGGCAGGACAGTGCGACACCGAAATCGGGATGTACGTGCTCGAGCAATGGGACGCGTCGAGCGTTCCGGGTGACTTCGACCTCACCACCCGCGACTGCACGGCGTCGGCGGCCTTACGGAAGTTCGTGTCGCACATCTACTACGTCCGCGATTACGCGGTCACCGCGGGTGACGGGATCCCGACGCTGGTGCGTTCGGAGTTCGATCTCACGGGCGGTGCGCCCGCGCACCTCGCCGCCCAGCCGCTGGTCGAGGGCATCGACGGCTTTCGCGTCGAGTTCGGCATCGACGACGTCAGCAGCACCGGCGACGCGGTGGACTACACGGCCCCGATCGTCTGGGACGACCCGGAAACGAAGACCGACGCGACCAACCGCGGCGACGGGATTCCCGATGGCCAGTACATTCACTGCGGAACCTGCACGGCCGCCCAGCTCATGAACGCCACTTCGGTCAAGATTCACGTGCTTGCGCGCAGTCGCGAGCCGACGACGGGATACGTCGACAGCAAGATCTATACGCTCGGTTCCGGAACGCCGCTCACGGCGTTCGGCGACGGATTCAAGCGTCACGTCTATTCCGCGACGATCCGGCTTCCGAACATCGCCGGGCGGAGGGAAAGGCCGTGATTTCCCGAACCCTGCGCAGCCAGCGCGGCGCCGCGCTCGTGGTCAGCCTGATCATGCTGGTGCTGATCACGCTGATGACGATCGTGGCCCTGAACCTGGGCACGGCCAATTTCAGGGCGGTCAGCAACACGCAGTTTCGCCAGCAGGCCATCGCCGCGGCAAACGTCGCCATCCAGGACCGCATCAGCTCCAACTTCTCGGGCGTCGCCAATGTGGACGGTTCGCTGGACACCACCTATCCGGCGGTGGACCTGAACAACGACGGCACCAACGATTACACCGTCGCCATCACACCGACGTGCGTCAGCGCGACGATCGCGGAGACCGCCGACCCGAGCAGCATCAAGCTGCCGGGGTCCATGTCGATCGCAGCCACGTGGAACACCGTCTGGGACGTGCGTGCGGAGGTCAATCCGCCGACTGTGCCGACCGGCGTGACACTGGTGAACGACCCCAGCGGTGCGCACGTGGTCCTGCACGCTGGCGTCCGCGTCCTGTTGAGCCAGATCGAAAAAGACAATGCCTGCCCGTAAGACCCACGGCCCGCGAGAAACAACATGAACATCCGCTTCGTCAGCGTCATCCTGGGGTCAATGCTGTGGGCTGCCGTCCAGCCTGCAGGCGCGGAGGACACCGACCTGTTCGTCAGGGCGAGCGATTCGGCCCTGCCGCCGGACGTCCTGTTCGTGATCGACAATGCCGCAAACTTTTCGGCGAACTCCACCGAGAACTGCGTGATCGAAGGCACGGCCACGCACCTGAGCGGCAAGGTCGGCGGCATCGAACAGTGTGCGCTCTACGAAACGATCAAGGCGCTCGACGATGACTCCGTCAACATCGGGATCATGGTCTACCAGGCCAACAACGTCCGCGACTGGCAAGGCGTGGAATGCGTGACGATTGTTTCGAGCAAGCCGGGCGGCTGTCTGGTTTACCCGATGCAGTTGTTGACTGCCGCCAACAAGGCAGAGTTGCTCGAGTGGATCCGTGCCTGGAAGGTGTCCGGAAACGGGTACGGCTACATCAGCGCGAACAGCGAAGCCACGGGCGGGTCGATGCAGGAGGCCTGGGCCTATTACAACGGGCGCGTCGGTCTTTCGGGACGGGATTATGCGGACAGCCGGGCGCCCACGACCTGCTCGAAGTACATCATCTTCATCGGCAATTCGTTCAATTCCTCCGGCTCTCCCGGCGACCAGACCGGCAACGCGGGCCCCTTGAGTGCCCTGAGCGGAACGAACTCGACGGCGCGCATGAATGCGTACCCCCCCGCGACGACGGCGCAACGCACGGCAATGATGCCGACGACGACGACGAGTTGCGCGAACCCGACGGTCACGCTGGGCAATCCCCACGAGAACAACGGCTACTACATGGACGAATGGGCGCGCTACATGTACGCCCACGGCATTGCGACGTACACCATCGGACTGGTCTCCGCGAGTTGCCAGGCCGGTTACGTGGCGCTCCTCGACAACGCCGCCAAGGTGGGCGGTGGCAAGTACTTCGAAACCAAGAACACGCAGCAGCTCAAGGATGCCCTGGGTGCGGCCCTGGGCGCGATGCTGGCCCGCAACAGCGTGTTCGCTTCGGTGAGCCTCCCCGTCAGCGTGAGCACGCAGGGGTACTACCTGAACCGCGTGTACATCGGCATGTTCCGGCCGGACCGGCAGGCGCTGCCGCGCTGGTTCGGGAACCTGAAGCAATACCGGCTCGGTCGGCCTGCGGGCGGCACCTCCGGCATCGAGCTCCAGGACGCCCGGGAACCCGCACAGGCCGCGATTTCGATCGCGCACACCGGCTTCCTGTCGAACTGCGCCCTGAGCTATTGGACGCCCACCGCGAACGACGACTATTGGGAGGCCTACACGAGTCCGACCTGCGGCACTTACCCTGGGCAGTCGAACACTCCCGACGGGGACGTGGTGGAGAAGGGTGGGCAGGCCTACGCGCTGCGCGGCTCCCGACAGGCCACGGGGGTGATCCGCAACCTGAAGACCTGCAATTCGGGTTGCACTGCCATCGCGACATTCGATGCCGACAATGCCGCCATCAGCAAGACGCTGCTCGGCGATGCCACGATGAGCGACCCGACCCGCGAAACCCTGATCGACTGGGCTCGCGGGGTTCACAACAAGAAGGAACAGGACAACGTCGCCAGCACGGCCGTCCGTCCTTCCGTCCACGGCGACGTCATCCATTCCAGGCCGGTTGCCATCAACTACGGCGACAACGCCGACGGCGACAACAATCCCGCAAATGACGTACCGGAAGTGGTCGTTTTCTACGGCGCAAACGACGGCACGCTGCGCGCCGTCAACGGCGAGCGAACCACGGCGATCGGATCGACGCGCGCCGGAGGCGAGCTCTGGTCGTTCATGGCGCCGGAGTTCTTCCCCCATTTCGACCGGCTGCGCCGCAACTCGAGTTCGATTGCCTACATGGGAAACCCGGTCACGTCGCCGGCGCCGCTTCCCAAGCCGTACGGCTTCGACGGCCCGGTGACATCCCACGTCGTGACGGGCAGCGGCGGACACAAGTGGATCTTCGCGTCGATGCGTCGTGGTGGACGGGCGCTTTATGCGTTCGACGTGACCACGCTGAACACCAATACCTCGTCGCCGACGCTCAAGTGGAAAAAGGGTTGCGACGCTTCCGGTTGCACGTCCGGCTGGGACGGCATCGGCCAGACGTGGTCGGCGCCGTCGCTGTTCCCGGGCAAGGACAACGACGGTGCCGCGGCGACCCTGCTCGTGATGGGTGGCGGCTACGGCGGGCAGTGTGAAGACAACGATCCTGCGGACTGTACGGCAGCCGACAAGGGTGGCCGGATCTACGTCGTCGACGCTGACGANGGCACGAAGCTCAGGGAATTCGACCTTTCGCTGAGCCCGCTGAACAACGGCGGACGCGGCGTCGTCGCCGACGTCGTGGTCGTGACGTACAACACAGGTACCGTCCGGTACGCGAAGTGGATCTATGCCATCGACCTGGGTGGCAACGTCTACCGGATCTCCGGGGCGACCGCCAACGCTCCGATCGGCGCCACGGAACCGGAGGACTGGACCATCACGAAGATCGCCTCCCTCGGCTGCAACAGCGATGTCTCGAGCTGCACCTACAAGCGCAAGTTCATGATGGCGCCCGACATCGTCGAAACGCCCGACGGCACCGGCGTGTACTACCTGCTGTTCGGTTCGGGCGATCGCGAGAAGCCCCTCGGCGAGAAGACCTCGACGCCGGGCGACCCGTATTGGCCCAGCGCGTTCAACACGACGAACTATTTCTTCGCCATCAAGGATGCGCCGACGAATGCCTGCTGGAACCCCGCGTCGGAGACCACGAGTGGCACGTGCACGGGCCACGAGCCGCTGACGCTTGGCTCCCTGGCGGAAATCGACGAGGCATCGGCCGACGAGGTCGCCGTCGCCAAGGGCTGGTACCTGCCCCTCAACGACCACGAGCAGGTCGTTACGACGGCGATCACGGTTTACGGCATCACGACCTTCAGCACGCACACGCCAGAGGTGCCGGTGGAAAACTCTTGCACGTCCGGCGTCGGTACGGCGCGCGTCTACAACGTCAAGTATTCCGATGCGTCGCCCAAGCCAGGGCAGACCGACCGGTCCGCCATCGTCGATGGCGGTGGCCTGCCGGCATCTCCGGTCGCGGGCATGGTGACGCTCGATGGTGAAAGTACTCCGGTGCCGTTCCTCATCGGTGGCGACCCCGAGTCGCCGCTCGAAGGCGGCGAGCCCACGAGTCCGTCCACCACGACGCTGCCGAAGAGCCTGACGTACTGGTACATCCGGAAGTAGCGGCGGACGGGAAACCATGCACTTGCGCAGAGCGATCTCGGGCGGCGACGACGGGCGGGCACATGCCAGCCGCGGCTTCACCCTCGTGGAGTTGATGGTCTCGATTGCAGTCCTCGCAGTGCTGCTCGGAATGGCCGTGCCTGCGTTCAACAACGCGGCCTTGAGCGGGAAGCTCTCGGGATTCGCCAGTTCGCTCGTGGCGAGCACGCAGCTCGCGAGGAGCGAGGCCATCAAGCGAAACCAGACCGTGCAGCTGTGCGCGTCTTCGGACGATACGTGCGACGACCCGGCAGACGGCTGGTCGGCGGGATGGATCGTGATTCTCGACGACGGCAGCGTCGTGCAGCGTCAGGAAGCGATCCCGTCCGACTTCCTGATCGACGAAAAAGACGACAAGACGACGCTCGACTTCCCGGCCGCCGTGATCGGTGCGACGACCGCGGAATTCACCATCTGTCGTGCGACGCCGGTCGGCAAGCAGAACCGGGTCGTTGCGGTGACCGCCAGTGGGAATACTCGCGTTGCGACCAACGATGCCACGGCGTGTCCGTGAATCGTCGCCGGGTGCGATGACCTGACAGGTGCGGCGGTGGAGGAATCGGCGAGCGTTCAGCGGTTCCAGCACTCCAGATCGTTGCGTAGGCCCGCCGCGGTGAAAGCCGTGCGGTGTCCCTCGCTCGACAACTCGAGCACCCGACAGCTTTCGTCGTCCCACTGCGCGCCGTCCCGCTCGGCCGTGGCCGTTGCGACCCAGCCGCTGCCCGCCTCAACCAGGCCGATTGCATAGCCGGCCAGGGCGGCCGGCGTGAAGGTGCCGAGCGCGCGTCGTTCGCAATCGCCGCGCCCGGAAGTATCCATGCTCGTCGCGTAGTGTTCGCAGAGGATGAAGAAGCGCTCCTGCGCCGCTGCAAGTGCGAGCAAAGCAGCGCGGGCCTCGGTGCGTGCTGTGCGCAGCGTGTACTGCCGGTACGACGGCACGGCCAGGCTGACCAGCACGGCGACGATCGCAATCGCGCAGATCACGTCGAGCAGGGAGGTGCCCTGACTCACGCCGGCACGGCCGACATGCGCTCGTGTGTGTCGGGAGGTCATGAGTGTCTTCAGTCGAGGCCTTTCTGACGCCACCAGGTGCGTCGAGGCGGCGGATCGGCGCAGGGGAGGCCAGTGCCGCCGCAGGCGCCGGGAACCCAGCCGGCGGGCCGCAGCACGTAGAACCCCAGTACCTGCTCGTCCTCGGCCCCGCGGCGCGATCGCCCCACCGCCTCGACGACGAAGTGGTACGCCTCCATGCCCGGTACCTCGTCACCGGGCAGCGGGCTCGTGCCGGCGCCGGCGTCGTAGTAGAGCCGGTACGCCCATTCGTCCGAAGTGCCGGGCACCGGAGCCACGGACGTCAGCAGCGGCGCCGCGCGCGTATACGTCGGGGCGAGTGACGGCGATCGGACGGCCTGTGAAAGGGCGTATTCGGCTGCGATGAACGCGCGGTCCCGGTATTCGAAGTCCTGTGCCATGCGGGCTTCCCAGGTGGCCGTCACGAAGGCCGAGACCGTGAGAATCGTGACCACGATCAGGATCGCGAGCGTGGTGACCAGCGCCGCGCCGCGGGCTCTGCGAGCGGACGCGCGCTCGCGGCGATGGGAGGTCATGGCTGCGAGTTCCGCAGCCATACGGTCCGGGCGAGTCGCAACCGGCGGTGTCCGTCCGTCACCCAGGTCGGCGTCGTTTCGTCCGCGGGCGCCGTGTCCGGGTATCCGGATTCGCGCGTCTCCGAGCGCACGACGAGCGCGATGCTCACAGTGACCGGCCGGGCGCCGGCGGGCAGCGCGCCGGCGCCGACCCAGGCATCGGGCACGCCATCTCCCGAGACGTCGGCGCCGATCCGGACCTGCAGGTCCTCGATGCCGATGGCGAGTTCGTCGTCGCCGATGTCCGGCCCGGCCACGAGCGACTTTCGGCGCAGCGCGGGGAAGCCGCGGCCGACGCTCGAATCGGCGCTGACGTAGTACGCGTTCACTGCCAATGCCCGTAGTTCGGCCAGAGGTGGTTCGTCCGGGCGATCAGTCGGGTCGTATCCGGCAGGCCACCCGCCGCCGTGATCGGACGGGACGAACACGGTTCCCGACACATGACCGCTCGCCACGACCACGCGGTTGCGGTCCGACGAGGGCACGAGACTCGCGTCGGGCACGATGCGTTGGGCGCTCGCGCGACGCACGACCAGCACGTCGGTGCCGGCGAGGTGGCCACCCGACGAGGCCGTGCAGCCAGAGGCGCCGAGCCACGTGCCGTTCGACCCGTCCACGACGGGGGCCGTCGCATCGACCCAGGCGCGCCTGCCGCACTTGTCGGGGAACGTGATCGACGTTTCCGTAGTGACTGCCCCGGTGCGCGCGAGGCCCCAGTAGCCGGCCATGCGCACGTCCGCCTCGAGCAGTGCCAACGCGTGCCGCGCCGTTTCCTGCAGGCGCGCGTCGGCCTCGACCGCTCGTCGCAAGTCTCCGGCGCGGACGAGCACAGCCACGGCTGCGATGACCACCAGCAGCCCCAGCGCGAGCGCGACCAGCACCTCGACGAGGCCGAACCCTTCCGCCGTTCGTCGGGGCAGCACCCGGCACATGTCACGTTTCCATCGCGAGTTCGAGCGCGCCCGGTTCGTCGCCGCCGGGCGACGACCAGTGCAGCGTGACCGTGCAGCGGACGGCGCCCTCGACGGTTGCTTCCACGGCCACCTCCATGCGTGCCGCCGGCAGCGACGCCCTGACGGCTCGTTGCCACTCGTCCACGTCTTGCGCCGCCCAGCCCTCGGGGCTGCACGGTGTGTCCACCACGCAAGGAGTGCCTGTCGCCGCCGCGTCCTCGTCGAAGCGCAGGACGTAGCCGCCGGCAGCGGCGGCGTTTGCCCGCACGCGTTCGAGTAGATCGGTTGCGAGCGCGGCGGCGCGAGTGCGCAACTGTGCTTCGTGGCTCGCCCGCAGTGCGGCCAGCAGCGACGCGCTGCCGCCGAGCAGGCCGATGGCGAGCACCGTTGCGGCGACCATCACTTCGACCAGCGTGAAGCCGGCGTTGCGCGGTGCGTCCGTGAGGGGCAGCGCGTTCATCGCGGGCAACTCAGCCCGCCGCCGGCGGACGTCCGGGTGCTGATCCGCGGCCGGCCGGTCTGACTCACGATGACGGCACGTGCCGCCGTGGACCCGCGCACGTCGCAGAAGGTCAGCGTGGCCGTGACTGCGTTCTGCGCGAACGCCCGCAGCGAAAGCGTGTCCCGGTTCGACTCGACCGAGCCGCCGGGCCATGACGCATAGGCTTGCAGCAGCGGCTCACCCGCCTCGCGCACGGCCGGGTTGTCGCGGTCGAGGTTCAGGAAAGCGATCCAGCCGTCCTGCCAGTCCGACCCGGCAGGCGCGCACCAGTGGCCGTCTCGGCTGGGACACAGGCTGACGACGGCGTTGCGCTTCATCGCCTCGGCCCGTGCGAGATGGATGGCCCGGACGAGTTGCTCGACCGCGGATCGCTGCGCCGACTCGAGCTGCCAACGTCGATAGGTCGGCACGGCCCACGTGGCCAGGCACGCGCACAGTGCGAGGGCAGTGACGACCTCCGGCAAACCGAAGCCGTACGATCGGTCCATGACGGGCTCCACGGCAGCAGTGCGGGCCACGGTAACCAGCGACTGCGAGGCGTGTCCGCCTTCTAATCGGCCGCGATCGACTCGATTCTCCGGACTGCCGCCGGCAACCCTCGACACTTTCTCCGCAAAACGGGGGGTTCGTTGCGCCCAGCCGACCCTGGCCGGCGGTTTGTGCGGATTTGGACAGGGCAAACCACTCCTTAGAATCCGTCGAGACATTGGGCGCGGTCGCCCTCAGGACGATCCAAGTGAACGACGTCAGCCAGTTACTCGAAAGCCACGGAATCCGGCCGACGCAGCAGCGCGTCAAAGTTGCGCAGGTGCTGCTGGCCACGCCGACGCACATGACGGCGGACCAGTTGCTCGCGACGCTCAAGCAGTCACCGAGCCGCGTGTCGAAGGCGACCGTCTACAACACGCTCAAGCTGTTCGTCGACCACGGCCTCGCTCGCCAGATCCACCTCGACCCCGATCGTTGCGTCTACGACTCGACGATGGCGCCGCACCACCACTTCCAGAACGTCGAGACCGGCGAGATGATCGACATCCGCCCGGACGACCTGTCGTTCGACAAGCTGCCGCCGCTGCCGTCGGGCACCGAGATCGACAGCGTCGACGTCGTGATCCGGGTGCGCGCCCCGAAGGTCTGAGATCGCTTCCACCGGTCGGGTCGTTCGCCTATAATGCGCGGCTCTCCGTGCCGGAGCAGGGCAGCGCATTTGCAGGACCGCAACGCGCTTTGCCGGGCGACCGGACGGCGAGCGGGTTTTCGAGATTCGCCCCTATAGCTCAGCTGGTAGAGCAACCGCTTCGTAAGCGGTAGGTCGTCTGTTCGAATCAGACTGGGGGCACCATCTGCAGCAAGGGGCCGGTTCCACGCGGGACCGGCCCCTTCTGTTTTGGCGCGTCCTTCGGCGAGAGATTCCCGACGGGCTCCCGTTGCGCCGGTTCGGCACCGCGAGGCTGCGCGGCCGCTTACAGGTTCCACGCAAAGTCGACCTCTGCAAATCATGGCAGACTGTGCGCGTGTCCACTCGTCAAGCGCGGGTCGGTAGCTCGAGTCCGTCCGCCGGCGCCAAATCACACACCCACGCGCCGATGAAGCGCCTGCTCACTCAGGCGTCGTTCCTGGCCTGTTACGCCTTCTTCGGCGTCGTCGCCGCGGTGCTGCGCGCCGTGCGATGGCGGCGCCACCTGGTCGACCAGCACCTCGAACGTTGCCTGCCCTGCCTGGATTCCGCGCAACGGGAGCGGGTCGCTGTCGGGTTCTATCGCTACCTGGGTGAACTCGCGGCCGAGATCGTCGCCGAGCGGCTGCTCGACCGCGCGACCCTGGCCGAACGGGTCCGCTTCGAGAATGGCGAGGAGCTGGCCGCGCAGCTGCAGGCCGGGCGCCGCGTGCTGATCCTGTCGGCGCACCACGCCAACTGGGAATGGCTGTTGCTGCGGTGTTCGACCGGTTTCGAAGAACCGCTCACGGCGGTCTACAAGCAGCTCGACACCCCTTGGCTCGAGCGCCTGGTGCGCCGGCTTCGCGAACGCTACGGTTGCCGCATGGTGCCGACCCGGGCGCTGGTGCCGTACCTGATGGAACGACGGGGCCAGGTCCGGTTGCTCGCGATGCTCGCGGACCAGTCGCCGGCGGCCTCGAACCCGCAGCAGGTCTGGACCGCCTTCTTCGACCAGCCCACGGCATTCCATGGCGGCCCGGGCTGGATCGGCGCGCGATTCGGCTATCGCGCATACTTCGCGGCCATGCACCGGGAGCGTCGCGGCCACTACGTCGTGCGATTCCTCGAGCTGCTGCCGGACGTGCCTCGCGCGGAGCCCGACCAGCTGCTGTGTGCTTACGTCCGCGCGCTCGAGCGGCACGTGCGCGCGTGCCCGAGCCAGTACTTCTGGGCTTACAACCGCTGGAAGCGTGAGAGACCGCTCTATGGCTGAATCCGTCCGCCCGGCGAGCGACGCATCGACGACAGCGGTGCCGCGGGAGCCGCTGGCCCTGCGCTGGCGGTACGCGATCGCCACCGCGTTGTTCGTCGTCGTCTATCGCCTGCTGGGGCTGCGACGCGGCGTGATCGGCCGAAACCTCGAGCGTTCGTTCCCGCAACTCGACGACACGCAGCGTGCGGCGATCGCGCGCGATTTCGTGCGACGCCAGTCGCAGGTCTTCGCGGAGGTCGACTACGCGCGGCGGCTCACGCCGGAGGAACTGCGTGAACGAGTGCAGCTGCGGGACCCGCACGGCGTGCTGGGCACTGCAACGGACGTCGACGCCGCGAAGGGCAAGCTGCTGGTGCTGATCGGTGGGCACCAGTGCAACTTCGAGTGGATGCTGCTGCGACTGTCGCTCGAACTCGGTCCGGACATGATCGGGCTCTACAAGCCGCTGCGCGGCCGCTACGCCGAACGCTACTTCAAGTCGATCCGGACGCGCTTCGGCGCGCGGTTGCTGCCGGCGAAGGCGGTCTCGCACGAGCTTGCGACGATCCGCCAGGCGCGAGCACTCGGCCTGATCGCGGACCAGGTGCCGCGCACGAGCCCCGAGCGTCACTGGACGACGTTCCTCAACCAGCGCACGGCGTTCTTCAAGGGCCCGGAGCGGCTCGCCCGCGCGTTGCGGGCGCCGGTCGTCTACGTCGCCATGCGACGCCTCGCGCGCGGCAGCTACGAGATCGAACTCGAGCCGCTGACCGTCGGGGGACAGCGGTTGCCGAACGGCACCGCGACGGAGCGTTATGCGCGCGTGCTCGAGCGCGACATCGTGGCCGACCCACCCGGCTGGTGGTGGTCGCACAAGCGCTGGAAGAAGCTGAAGGAAGTGGAAGGAAAGAGTGCGGAGTCTAG
>Ga0065704_10070734_pt1 | contig 16875 bp, 22 predicted proteins | sample SwiRhicommuniRL2_FD_59091 | JGI IMG/M metagenome (GOLD analysis project Ga0065704, IMG submission 59091) | Switchgrass rhizosphere bacterial communities from Rose Lake, Michigan, USA - RL2 v2 (version 2) | ecosystem: Host-associated > Plants > Roots > Rhizosphere > Soil | place: East Lansing, MI
CCCTTTCGTATTACAACTCGATAACAATCGCAATGCCGGCACGCCTTTTCGCTTGACTTATTTTCCTGGTTGTGTATGGGTTGACAGTGGCGCCCGGCCATGATAACAGGCATGGAAATACGCATAAAGAAATGCCCTGGGTTCTCAGTACCCAGGGCATTTCGTGTGTATTCTATTCAGTTATGTTTAGGTGGTGCATTGCGGGTTATCGGCTAGCCGCGTGAACCGCAACAATTGAAATGGTATCAGATGATTAGTCCTATGTGACCGGCTACGCGTCGTTGCAGTGTTTCTAGGTCAGGCGCGGTTATTGTCAGCTTCAGCATGATCCCGCCGTCTACACGGAGGATTTTGTCTGTGTAGCCGTTGTCCTTCAGCTTGACGACATCGTGTGATTCTTGCGTTATGAGTATTTCGGCCTTGAATGGTTCGGCGCTTTTGTACACGTTTTGGTTTTCCACTAGTCTTCGATTTCTCCTTCGAGTGATGCTGGTATCCAGAATCGGTCTACTAGTTTGATGGGCATGTATACGCCGGATTGCATTTCGTAGTGTGTCCTGGTTACGCGTTTGATTGTGTGGTAAGTGTCGGTGCCCATTGTGATTGTGTCGCCTGGTTTGTAGGCGGGCGTTTGTTTAGTCATTTTATATGACCAGGACGGTTCCGCCGAAGCCGGTTAGCATCATGATTGTGAATATGAATGCTTGCGTTTGGTCAAGGCGGGCGTCATGTTCGGGCGTCCAAATGATGTATAGCCAAATAAGCAACATGAGTATGAGGCACACAATTGCTAAGCCGATTAGGGCGTAACCGATTTTCTTCGTTTTCATGATCCTTGTTGCCTGTCTGATTGTAGTTGTTTGCGTGTGGGGCACCAGTAGGCGTGGGCGCCGTGTGGTACGTCGCACGCGGGGCATACGACGACGAAGTCGAAGGCTGCTTGTCCTTTCATGGAAGCAGTTTGTTGTGCCATGCAACGTGTACTGCCCGGTGGCTGGGATGATGCGGAATCATTGCCGCGCATTCAACACAGATCAGGTATTCACGGTCAGTGGCAACGTCGCCGAAGATATCCCAGTCGGTGAAGTCTTCGGTTCGGTTTGAATCTGTGTCGGGGTAGCCTTCTTCATGATCCATTTTGGCGCGGGCGAATTTGCGGTTTAGTTCTTCTTTGACGTAATCGCGTTTCGCTGGAATGTTGCGTTTGTTTGCTTCTTTGATTTCGTCGCCGGTCAGGACGGTATCAATTCTGAAGGTGACGTTTTCGTCAGTGTTTGCGGCGACAAAGCCGGAATGCGCGTTGACGGCGCGTTCCAAGTTGTCGTGTGATGTCATGACGGTTTCGTCATGGTTCAACATGTTGATTTTGGTTATGTAGTAGATCACAGTGCGGCCTTTCGTTCTTCTAGTGTGTTGCGGGCGGTTGCCCATGCGGTCAGGTTTTCGGGTGTTGCTTCGTCTTTGAAGGCGTTGCGGGCGTTGAGTTCTACGCGCATTGCTTCTATGAATTCTGTGACGGCTTGACGGCGTACGCGGTTGTAGACGGGCGGGTAGTCGGGGCGCATTGAGATACTCATTTTGCGTGCCTGCCGGTGGATTCGTACGGGGCGGCGTCTTCGGGGTCTAGGTACTGGTCGGCCCAGTAGAGTACGGCGCCTAGAACGTAGATCATGGCGAATAGGAATGACGCGTATGCGAAGAATGCAAACAGGTTCACGGGTGAGACCTTCCCTAGTGCGAAGTAAGTACACGCTTATTGTCTCCCATAATCTGAAGTTGCACAACTTGCTTCGGCTGTGTAGTGTCATGTTTGTTGTTCCAGTTCAGGACAACGCAAAGCAATCTACGAAAGGTCTTACATCATGGCACCGAAGGCAACCGAAACCGTTGAAACGCCAGCCGTCGTAACCGAAAACGCGCCGGGCACTGACCTGGTTGTTTCCGATTTCAGCAAGAACGTTCGCGCTGAAATCTCCTCCTTCGCTACGGGTGACACGGGTATCATGTCCACCTTCACCGGCGACGACTTCTTTCAGGTCGCAAAGTCCCAGCTTGCGGCAACGTCTGGCAGCGAACCGATTGCTGACCACCTGAAGGAAACCATTCTCCTTGACAACTGGGTTATCCAGCCGGTTGAAATCGCCGACGAAAACGGCGAACTTCAGCAGACTGCACGCGTGACACTGGTTGATACCACTAACGGGAAGTCGTACCACGCGACGGGCATGACGTTGGTCAACAGCCTGAAGTCGATTGTCGCCGCCCTGGGTAACCGTCTGCCGTCCGAATGGCCGGAGCCGCTTCCAGTCAAGGTTGTTGAGTCGCGGACGCGCAAGGGGTTCAAGTTCTTTGACCTTCAGGTGGTACTGTAACTTCCACGGTCTCATATAACTGAAAGGGGGTGCCCCGTCCAACTGGGTGGACGGGGCATTTCTATGTCTGGTGCAAATGAATTGCGCCGCCTTGCCTTGCAAAAGCATAGGGCGGTTACGCGCAAGGTCTCACGAATAAAGGCGACGACAGGGGCAGAAGTATCAGGTAGCGATCAAGACCCGAGAACAGAACTTGCTTTTATTCGGAATGCATCTGAAGGCGAATTGCGTGCCCTGGTGCGCAAGCAAGACAAATTCCTTGCCCGTAGTACGCAATTCGTCCCCGATGCCGACTTGAAACCGCTGCCTAAGTCATTGTGGCAGAAGTACGAAGCCGCTGAAGCGAAGAAGAACGCGGCGGAATTGAAGACGTACCAGGAATTCAAAGACGTTGAGATAGGCCCGTCAGGCATGACGGTAGATCAGCGTATGGCGGCTATCACGCCGCTACATGCCCATATGGGCCAACATACGACGCCGAACCCTTACCGTTCGAATAAGCGGGCGTCAACGTCGGTTTACGGCGTCAATGGCTTGAAGCGCCTGATTGACCATACGCGCAAGCTGGCAACACAGAAGCATCAAAAAGAAGCTTTGGATAATCACCGGGCGGGCGTTATGAAAATGCTCGACTCAATAGGCGACGAACAACTTTCACAGAAATTGAACAGCCTGACCACGAAGCAATGGGCTTATCTCTGGAAGTACACGCCTTTTGCGGCGAATATCAAGCCAACATACGAACACTACAAAGACGCTATTGATGCCAGAGATAGCGTCATGAATTCTCAGATGATTCAAACAGATTTAGCCGTAGCGGGGGAATACGTTGACGACGCATCAAAGAAGTTCAAAAAGAAGCGATAGAAAAATCTATGTTGCTGACTTTGAAACCACAACGGACCCTGAAGATTGTCGCGTATGGGCGTGGGGCATGGTCGATATTGAAAAGACACGGTCAGCATGGCACGTCGAAATCGACAACACCATTGACTCATTCTTTGACCGGATATCAGGCGAAGACAGTGTTATCTATTTCCACAACTTGCGGTTTGACGGTTCGTTTATTCTCGACGCTATTCTACGTCGCGGATACATATTCATTGAAGATGGGATTACACGCCCTGGTCAGTTCACGTCAATTATCAGTTCCCAAAACCAGTGGTATTCCGTAACAATTCACTGGGACAACGGGCGGAAAACAGAATTCCGCGACAGTCTGAAGAAAATCAGATTGCCAGTAAAGCAGATTGCCCGGACATTCGGCATGTACGAAAAGAAGGGGCGCATTGATTACGATGCGCCGCGACCCGTGGGACACGTTATTACCCGCGAAGAACGAAGCTACATCATCAATGACGTTCTGATTGTTGCTAAAGCCGTAAAGAACCGTCTTGACGCCGGAATGGTCAAGCTAACGTCAAGCGCTGACGCCCTTGCCGAATTCAAACAACTGACGGGCAAGTCATTCAATGATTTGTTTCCCATTCTGTCAACGACGATGGATGGCGAAATACGGGATGCGTACCGGGGCGGGTTTACGTACCTGTCGCCGCGATTCAAGGGAAGAATCCTGGGGGAAGGGAAAACCTTTGACGTGAACAGCCTCTACCCTTCAGTCATGTATGACAGGGTACTGCCGTATGGCGAACCCGTTTACAGAAAAGGGATGCCGAAGAAATCGGCCGCATTCCCGTTATTCATTGTCTCAATAACTTTTACAGCAAGGCTAAAGCCAAACCATGTTCCGTGTATTCAAATCAAGAATTCAAGGTTTCACAACGACGTTGAGTACCTTGAAGTAATTGAAGAACCCGTTACCCTTGCATGTTCCAACGTTGACCTTGAATTATGGCAAGATCATTACGATATTGATATTTTGTCGGCTAATGGCGGCTGGGCATTCAAAGGCATGACGGGCGTCTTTTGCAAATACATTGACAAATGGATGGAAGTCAAAGCCACCAGCAAGGGCGGAACGCGAAGCCTTGCAAAAGGAATGTTGAACGATTTGTACGGGAAGTTCGCAACAAATCCCGACGTAACACCTAACGTGCCCCGCCTTGAAAATGACATTGTACGGTTCAAGCTGGGCACCGAAAACATACGTAACCCTGTCTATACGGCAATGGGCGTTTTTATCACGTCTTACGCCCGCGAAAAGACTATTAGGGCGGCACAACAGCATTACGACGTGTTCGCCTACGCTGACACTGATTCCCTACACCTGGTCACAACTGAAGACACGCCGCTACTTGACGTTGATCCAAACCGTATGGGGGCGTGGGCACACGAATACGACTTTCAATCGGCGTTCTTCGCCCGCCCGAAGGGGTACGCCGAACGGCACTACGACGGGCAATGCGAAACCAAAGAACACGAAGAATGTTGGGAAGACAACCACGACTACTGCCACGTCCACCGGGAAGGCGGTTGTTACGAAGTCCACATATCAGGGATGCCCGTGGAAGTAGCGCAAAACTTGACGTTCGACGATTTTACGAACGGGCGAAAGTTTGACGGCAATCTCAAGTCAAAGCGTGTACCGGGCGGGGTAGTCCTGTTTGATTCTGGTTTCACACTGAAGTTCTAATCGTGCTATTGTCTTCTTACGGGCGAAAGACGCCCACTAAATCAAAGCGAAGGAATAACCCATCATGGCAACTAAGGCAACCGAAACCGCAGAAACCAAAGCCGCCGCAAAGGGCAAGCAGCTTCAGGCGACCGTTTCCCCCGAAGTTTACGACGCGTACGACGCCCACCACTGGGATGCCCGTAAGAATGTCGTTGACCTGGTACGCGACGCCCTTCACGAATACGGGGTAAAGAACGGGTTCCTGACCGTCAGCGAAGACGGCACTGTCGTTCCAACCGTCAAGGCGTGAACTAGGAAATAATTTGTTTGGGTATATACTCTGGTTGTTGCCCTTGAACGGGTCAGAGTGTATCAAGGCCGCTAACACGGTATTCACTCAATTATCCTAGTTCCGAAACAGGATAGGGCATCTGGCTTAGGCTAGGTGCCCTATCCGCATTTATGAAAGGTTTTACAAATGACTTTTGAAGAATTGCTTGCACTGCTTCAGGGCGGCGAAGCGCCCGAAACCATTTACGACGATTTGAGCGCTAGCTACAACGGTATGGCTGAAGGCAGCGCCGCGAAGGTTTCCCAGCTTGAAGCTGCCCTTGAAGAAGCGAATCAGAAGCTGGTTGCCGTCATGGCGCACAATTACGAATTGCTGACCGCCGTCCCCGCTGAAGGCAATCCGGCTGATCCGGCACCGTCCGCCGACGACGATGAAATTGACGACGAAGATATGGCGACATTTGCCGATCTCATTTCGTACGAATAAGCTGAACAACATAACTGAATTCACCAGGTAAAGGAAACCGTTCTAATGGCAGTCAACAGCATCCCAACATATAAGCCGTCCACAAACGCGAAAATTCTCAATGCCATTAGGGCAGACGCTTCGCCCGCGTACCAGTCGCGCATCCCGAATGTGACGAAGGCCAATATCCAGAAATCCATTGAAACGCTGATGGAAATCCCGGTTCTTCGTAACGAATTCATTGACGCCCTGGTCAATAAAATCGGTCTCACGATTTTCCGTTCGAAGATTTGGCGGAACCCGCTTCAGACGTTCAAGATTGACCCGCTGACGTGGGGCGCCGTCATTGAAGAAGTTCAGGTCGGACTTCTTGAAGCGAAGGTTTATGACCCTGACCGCGAATACATGGAAAAGGAAATCTTCGGGCGTGAACTTCCCCCGGTAGCAACCGCGTACCACAAAATCAACCGCGCGAACTACTACAAGATTTCCATTCGGGAAGAACTTCTTCGCCGCGCATTCCTTTCGGACTTTGGCCTCTCGACCATGGTCACGAACCTGATGAACAGCCTTTACAATTCCGCGAACTGGGATGAATTCCTTCTTATCACGGGTCTTATTCCCGAGTACGCAAAACAGGGCGGGTTCTTCAAGGTTCACGTTGACGCTGTAACGACTGAAGCAACAGCAAAAACTTTGCTGAAGTCGATCCGTTCACATTCGGCCTTGCTGGAATACCCTTCCACGCATTACAACGCCGCCCGTATGCCGACGTGGGCTGATCCTGACGATTTGGTGTTGCTGATCTCGCCTGAAGCGAAGGCCGAACTTGACGTTGAGGCTTTCGCCGCAGCCTTCAATATCCCCTTCACGGATATTCCCGCACGAGTCATTACCATTCCGAAGCAGCACTTCGGCATTGACGGTGTACAGGCAATCCTTACGACTAAGGATCTTTGGGTTATCGCCGATACCCTGATGGAAAACCGGGAAATCGCTAACCCGGCATCCCTTGACCGTAATTACTTCTTCCACATTCATCAGATTCTTTCAATGTCGCTGTTTATTCCGGCGATTATGTTCTGGACAGGTGCGGGTGACGTTATCGAAACGACTGACCTTGACGTGACCGGCATCAGCGAAATCACGGCGACCTATTCCCAGGATGGCACCGTGATTGACGCTGGCGACCCGCTGACCCGTGGAGAACTTTACATCCTGTCGGCTGAAGCTGTAACGGCACCGGCTGACGGCGTCAACAACGGCGTCAAGTGGGCTGTTACCGGCCAGAACACTACCGGAACGTACGTTTCCCAGACGGGCAATCTCAACATCAGCATTTACGAAACCGCCGACGAAATCACTGTTACGGCAACAACGTCGTACATTGATCCTGAAGGCGTCGAAGTGGATGGCGAAGAAACTACCCGCACCTTCGCACTTACGGGCGACAGGCTGGCATCATGGCCTTCCCAGGGCCTTATTGCGGATACCGTAGCACCGTAATGTACAGTGGTCAGCGTGAACTAAAGTTTGCCTGACTCTGGTTCATTGCCATGATGGAATTGCCCCGTTGCCAACAGGCAGCGGGGCAATTCCTTTTCCCGTTAGGATGGATGCCATGACAAAGACCTATTGCAAGCCTTTACAGCGCGGGACATCGTGGCGCTCACAAAACTTCGGGGACAACCTGACTATTTACGGCCCGCATTCCGGCAACGACGAAGCCTGCGAAATCGGTACGCCGGTTCACGCGGCGGGCGACGGCGTCATTGAATTCGCCGGTCAATTCGACGACACGTACGCCGACAACCTGTTATGGCTGATGAACATGGGCGGCAACGTCGAAGTGTTGAATTGCGGCGACGACGAACCGTCCTTCGTATACGCGCACCTTGACCGATTCACCGTGAAAACCGGCGACCAGGTCACGAAGGGTCAGGTTATTGCTTATTCGGGTAATACGGGTACGGCGACGACGGGGGCGCATTTACACGTCGAAGCCATCCCGCCCGGCTACAACCTGAATTCAAAATTGTTGGGGCGCGTCAATCCCGACATTTATCTGACAGAATGGCCAGAAGACATCACAACAGAAAAGGAAAACGACGTGGCACTTACTCTCGAAGAACTTGAACAAATCCAGAAGTTCTCTAATGCGAACGGCGACCGGGTTATCAATGATTTGACCGCAAAGCAGAACGCACAATTTGAAGTCCTGGTTCGCCTGGTCGGTTCAGCGTTGAATATTGACGAAAGTAAACTAGCTGACGCCCTGTTGGCAAAAGGTGAAATCACGGTGACAAAGAAATGACTTCGGCAATTTTTGATTTGCCGGAACAATCCACTTTCGGCTATGACCATAACTATTCCGCGTGGGCGCCGAACAGTCAGGTTCTTTTGTGTAAAGTTCCGTGGAATGCCAGCTATCGGGACGGCGTTTACATGGATGGCGGTCAAGCTGCCATGAACACTTACCTGGAAACACGCCCAACGACTGAACGCCTTACCATTACTGATGCCGTGTATTTGAAAATGGGTCAGCCAATTGACCTTGACATTCCTTTCAACGTGGCAAACAAAATGAATTACATTCGTGTGCATAATCCCGCGCAACCGATAACGTCGCCGGGCGGTTCTGACGTTGACGCATACCTGTATTACTTTATTGCGAATGTTGAGTACATTGCGCCGAATACAACCAGGTTCGTTGTTCAGCTTGATGTTTTCCAGACGTACGTTTATAGCACAACATTCGGGCAAGTTTTTCTTGAACGCGGCCACAAAGGCATTGCCGCTAGTAATGCTTTTGACGAATTCGGGCGTGCATTCCTGAACATTCCCGAAGGAATGGATATCGGCGGCGAATACGTCATTATGCACAACTGGTCACATAGCATTGCTTCGGCACGCGGTGGTCTGGGTTACGGCATTCTGATTATGTCTAACGTTGCCCTGAATTCGCCTAACGCGGGTGACGTGAACAACGCCGGGTTTATCAATGCTTCTGGCTCAATGATGGAAAACTTGCCTAGCGCCGCAAGCATCTACCTGGTTGACGCGGGCGATTTCCTGACCGTCATGGATTCGCTGAAGGATAAGCCTTGGATTACGGCTGGCATTGTGTCTATCACGGCAATTCCTAACGATGCTATTGAACGTTATGAACTGATTACCGGCGACGTTACTATTCCAGACGTTCCTGCCGGAATGGTGAAAGACATTATGGTTGGAAGCGCCGTTGACCAGGCGCTCGATTTTGACGACAATTTCCGGGACACAATTATGTCGTTCGTCCCCGAACAGTACCGGCATTTGAAGAAGCTTTTGACCTTCCCTTATTGCGCGCTGGAATTTACAACGTACTCGGGTCAGCCGGTCATTCTGAAACCTGAAGCCTGGGATAGTAGTGGGGCCGTGTTCAACGAAGTTCCGCACCTGGTACCGGGCAGCGCGAAAATTGTTTTCTACCCTGAAGGCTATAACCGGCGTACCGGGGCAACGGCGCAAGTTGATTCTTTGGGAACTAAGAATGACGCGGGGGAATTCCTTGACGTTGCAACGTCGATCAGCAATTTTCCGCAGTTCTCAATTCTCAACAATTCCTACGTTGCTTTTATGGCAAGCAACCGCAACAGCATTGCATTTCAGCACCATAGCGCCGACTGGTCACAGCAACGGGCAATGACTGGTAATCAATTGTCTTTTGACCAGGCAAGCGCTGGAATGGGTTTGACTGAAGAACTGAACAGGCTCAACGTCAATGCCGCAACACAGTCAACGTCACTGGCAAACCAGACGGCAGGCTATCAGGCGCTTCAGGGCGCGGGTAATTCCGTTGTAGGCGCTATCCAGGGTAAAGACCCTATCGGCGGCGCTATGGGTGTGCTCAACGCGGGCGTAGGATTCGCCATAAGCCAGAACCAGAACAACCAGTCGTTGAACATTTCCACGAACCTACAGAATGCGGCGACGAATGCGAATGTCAGCAACGCCGGTTACATGGCCGACACTAATCTTCAGTACGCAAGCTACGCGGCGAAAGGCGATTACCAGAACGCTATTGCCGGTATCACGGCTAAGGTTCAAGACGCGAAATTGCTTCAGCCGACAACCAGTGGACAAGTCGGGGGTGACACGTTCAACCTTGCTAAATACCAGTGGGGCGTTGACCTGAAAGTAAAGATGCTTCAGCGGTCCGCAATGAACCAGGTTTGCGGGTATTGGATGCGCTTCGGCTACCAAATGAACATTTGGACGACGATGCCAGCTGATTTCCATTGCATGACGCATTTCACGTACTGGAAATTGCGTGAAACCTACATTGTGTCTTCAAATTGCCCTGAAGTATTCAAAGAGACCATTAGGGGAATCTTTGAAAAGGGTGTTACCGTATGGAGAAATCCAAACGATATAGGCGTAGTGGCAATGACCAGTAATTTGCCCGTGGAAGGAATCACGTTGTGAGCAAATCGGAACTTAGTTTTACACAATTCGACGCGGCATCTTGGGGGTTTGGTAATGACCCACAAAAGAATGAACAGCTTCTTACCGAACAAATGTATTACCAGACGCTATCCGAACTTTGCGTCAACCGTTTCAAATGGGACGGTTTGCCGACCGAAATTGATAAGCGGTTCATTGAACTGTGTTTGCACCACAACGGGCTGGCAGTGTTCTTCTTTGACGGAAAACGCAATAAGGGCCAGAAGTATTTCAATCGATACTTCGCCTTGAAGGCGTCAGTTCAAGGCCGATTGAATATGTACGACAACCCTACTGAATTTCACGTTTACGGAAATCAGATGATTGAACGCGACTTGAACGCCCGTCAATGCGTACCCATTTGGGCGAATTCAATGCGTATCCCGCAGAAACAGGCAATCTATCTGTACTCGCGTAAGCTTGCGAAAATTGACCGGACCATTGATATAACCATTGAGAACTTGCGTTATACGCGCCTGGTTACAGCAAGCACTAATCAGCGTAATTCAATGGTCAATGTGATGCGTCAGATTGACGAAGGCAAGCCTATTGTTTACACGACTAATGCGAACGTCGCCGAAAACATTCAATCGCTTGATTTGTCTGTTCATCCCGACGTGTTGCCTAAGCTAATGGATACCAGGAATTCGCTATGGAATCAGGCAATGGGTTTCTTGGGAATCAATAATGCAAACCAGGATAAGCGTGAACGACTGGTCGCCAGCGAAGTTGACGCCAACAACGAGCAGGTGTTGGCAATGCGTGAATCCGGCTTGAACGCCCGGCAATACGCCGCAGAACAAATCAATAAAATGTTCGGCCTTGACGTTTCGGTCAGTTATGACCAGACGGGGGCAATGCCCGTTATGCCTGACGGCGACGGACAATTTGACGATATGGAAGGTGGTAGCAGTGGGGACATTTAGCCTGACGCTTCAGGAAGTAATTGACCTAAACGAACCCATGACGCCCTACGAAGCTTTGGGTTTGGACACGTATCCAATCTTTGACGCGGGTTATCGGGCGGCATTGAATGATAAAATCATTGCGCACTACAATGAACAGGAAATCGGACACGAAACCGATTCGATGTTCCGGTACGCAATGCGGCGCAAAATGAATGAAATAATGCCGCTATTCAATCAGCATTACAAAGCATCTCAGATTGAAATTGACCCGCTACTGACCGTCAATATCAAAAGTGTCGCCGAAGGCAGCGAAAACACAACCGGCAATGAGTCAAGCACAACAGAGTCAACGTCAACAGCGGGCGGGCGCGTAGTCGGTTCAAACACGCCGCAAGTACGTCTAGCCGGTAATGGTGACTATGCCACTAGTGCCCAGGATTCAAACAGCAAGACCGAAGCAGACGGTACGGCATCAACAAACAGCGCTACGGAAAACACAACCGCAAACGAAAACAATACAACTGGTTATCAGGGCAATCCTGCCGAACTGGTTTGGGCGTTGCGTCAAACCTTCGTCAATGTCGATATGATGGTCATTGATAGCCTTCAGGAATTATTCATGATGGTTTGGGACAACGGCGAAGAACACACTAAGAAAGGCTACGGATATGACTATTTCCCCTTTTACCCCTTTGGGTAGTATCGGACCGCTGACGAACATTACACCTTTCACGCACCGGGATAATGCAACATACCTTCGCATTTTGAAGGAAATCGTCAATTACATCAATTTGACGTTGCGACCTGAAATGGATTCGGAACTTGCGCGGATTCTCGACGAATTCAATCAGAAGGTGGAGGAATTCAATAGCGTTGTAACAACGACGCGGGCGGAATGGCAAGAACTTTTTGACGATTTCATGACAAATGTTGAGGCGAATATTGGTGAAATCAATGTAGACGTTATTCTTGCTGCGGCCATTGCACGCGGCGAACAGGTTATTGACGTAAGAGACCATGGCGCAACAGGCGACGGCGTCACAAACGATTCGCCTGCTATTCAGGCAGCGGCGGATATCGCCGCTGATTTGGGCCGCCCGCTACTCATTCCGGGCGGTCAGTACAAACTAATGACTGAAATTAACCTGAAGCCGGGCGTCAATAACACCCGCCGAAAGGTCATTAATGACGGCGACGTTATTGTTGGCGCGAACGTTTCCGCGTTTGTTGCCGCTGGAACCTTCGGAACGTCGAAGGCTTTGACGGCTGACCTGGTGCCCCGTGGGCGTACCCTGACCGTGGATAATAACGCCTGGTTTGTTGTGGGCGAAACCCTGTTTATCACTAGCAATGATGTTGTGCCTAACGCGCCTGACCGGCTGGGATGCCTTCGAAAGGTCATTTCACTGACGGGTTCGACAACCGTAAATATTGACGTACCGTACTACCGCACAATGCTTGTTGCGTCTTCGTTGCTTGCACGCAAAGTAACGATGCATCCGGGCGTTGAAATCACGGGCAGCGGTAATATCCGGTCAATCAATTTGGACAATAACAAACACCTTATTGATTTCACGTTGGTCAGCGATCCGCACGTAGAACTGAATATCGGTCCTTCAGGCGGTCCGGGCGTTCTTTACGCGCATTGCGACGGCGGGCGCGGCGGCGGACATATCCATGACTTGCGCGACCAGGACACGGTAGACGCAAACGGACTTACGCACTTCGGCTACGGCTGGAACATTGCCGGGGCAACACGCAACGTCAGCATTACCGGAACTGCTTACAAATGCCGTCATGCCTTTACCACGAACACGGCGCAAACCGTCCGCAACGCAACGGATACCGGCTGGGAATTCGGCGGCGAACCCGAGAACATTTTCACTGACATTGTCACGTCGCGTTGTTCCAACAAAGCCATTGATTCGCACCGGGCAGGTTGGTCACTCACTCACATTGTCAACGACTCTGGTTCTTACGGGGCACTACAGGTACGTGCCGACAATGTTCACGCGACGGTTTACGCTGAAGAAACCTATGACGCCGCCGTCAACGTGTCGTCAACGGTCACAGTACCGCCTACGCTGGCAAGGATTGAAGTCAACGGGTCAGGCGGCGCCGACAGGCTAGGCGTGCTTCTGTTGGGTCCCGCCGTTTGCGGGACAATCATTACACGCGGTTGCTATACCGGCGTAAGCATTCAAAGCAACGGCAACCGTATTGATTCGTTGAACGTGTCCGGTAACGGTTCTGCCAGCGGTTCAGGAATCAACATTACCGGGTCAGATAACTTCTTCGGCTTTATGGCATTCGACAATTGCGGCACTGGAATTGTCGAAAATGCTGGTTCGGTAAACAACATATTTGCGGGTCAACGCAAATTTACCAGTGTTGGCACCGTCATGGCGCTTCAGGCGTACAACCACACAATGACGTTGCGCACCGGAGAATACACTGTAAATGCCGCAGCGCCCGGCGCCGTAAAGGGACGTATCCCGCTTCAGGACAACGCCGGAAACGTCTACGGTCAACTGGTTGTCTACACAACATAAACCGGAAATTCCGGCGGATAACTTGCCCGGCAATTACAATGAAAATTGTAATTGCCGGGCATTCCCTTTGATAAGGTAGTTACATGGCACTTGATTATAATACTATCCGTTATGTGGAGACATTAGGCGATTTGGCGCGTATCCACTACACCGACGGCAAAACAGTTCTTTACTACCCTGACGGGCGTGGACACTGGTTCCCCCGTCAGGCATCAACCAGCGAAGACCCTGGAACGTATGATCCGTGGACGCCGCCCGAAGAACCAACTGACCCGCCCCCGGCAGGTTCCTGGGTGCACCCTTTGGCCGGTGCCGTCCTTACCAGCGGCTTCGGAATGCGGGCAGGCGGGTTTCACTACGGGATTGATTTATCGACGACTACCGGCCCCGTGGGCGGCCCTGTGAAGTCGGTCACAGAAATGATAATTACCCGCGCCTACGACGCCTTCGAAGGCGGCAACGCAACAGCCGGAACTTACGTCAAGGGACATACCCCTGACGGCGCCTACACCTTTACCTACAACCACGGGGCAGACTCAACACTTGCCGTTGCTGTAGGGCAAACCGTGGCAGCGGGAACAACACTGTTTATGGAAGGCGCAACAGGCAACGTCACCGGAACGCATCTGCACTTCGAAATCATTGAAGGGAACTGGCCTGACCCGTGGGCGCCGCCCTACAACAACGGCGCACAATTCGTTGACCCGCTGCCAGTACTACGCGCCCACGGGGTAAACATCTAATGGGAGCTTTAGCTGAACAGGTGACCGCTAAAGGCGCTGACCTTCCCTACTACAATTTCGACAGTGTGTACTCTTACAATGCCGTCTTGAATTTCATTTGCGGCGCCCGTGGACTAGGCAAGACTTACGGCGCTAAAGACAAAGTAATCAAAAAGTTCCTTCGCAAAGGTGAACAGTTTATTTATCTTCGTCGTTTCAAAACGGAATTGCGTGGCGCCCGTGCATTCTTTGACGACATAGCCCACACATTCAAAGGATTGTTGTTCAGGCTCAACGGCGACCAGTTTGAAGTTTGCCGTGAACCGAAGAAGGTACGCAAAGAAAACGTTTGGGAAGTCATGGGATACGTCATTGCCCTTTCAACAGGTCAGAATCAAAAAGGTCGTTCATTTCCACTTGTGCGAACCATCATTTTTGACGAATTCATTATTGAAAAGGGCATGACGCACTACCTGCCAGATGAAACAACAGTAATGACGAACTTTTACAATACCGTGGATAGGTACCGCAACCAGGTTCGCGTATTATTTTTAGCGAACAGCGTAAGCATTGAAAACCCTTACTTCGTCAAATACAAAATCCGTCCTAAAGGCGTAGGCGATATGATTGCAATGGCGCATAGCAAGCGAACAGGTGAACCATACATTGTCGCCCACTTCCCGGATTCTGCCGACTTCAATTCAAAAGTCTATGAAACCCGATTCGGCGAATTCATTGAAGGCACCGAATACGCCGATTATGCTTTGGGTAACGAATTCGCTGACAACCACGAACTGATGATAGGCCTAAAACCTTCGCACGCTGAATATGCTTACACCCTGGAAACGCGCGAAGGTACGTTTAGTATTTGGTACGACAGGAAGGAAGGTAACTATTACCTACAACAGCGGCGCCCTGGGCAGGAATTGAAGTACACGCTGATGCCGAACAAAGTAGATAAGGATAATCGCCTATTACTGAAAAATGATGAAATACTTAGAATGCTTCGCGCATCATTCAAAAATGGCCTAATGCGTTTTGACGAAGCTCATACACGTAATGCTATGCTCAATGTGTTTATATAAACGAATAGAACGGTCTCAGAAATGCAAACAAAAAGAAGTGTAGGCATTGTCACTACGGCGGCGACTGGTGGCGCTACCGTAGGCAACGCACTGGCACAAATCATTGTGTGGTGGGCAGAACAAAACCAGCTTGATATGTCCAGAATCGAAGTAGCGATATCCGTTGTCCTTACCGCAGGATTCGGCGTACTAGGCGGCTACCTGGTACCTTCCAACCACGCTAAAGGACGGTACGAAGCATGAAATTCTGGGGATACTTCAAAGAACCCGCATTCATCAACTTCCTACAAATCGTCGGCTACGGACTAGCCGTCGTATGTGGATTGCTGGCAGCAACAAACGGATTGCCAAACATCATCACATTCCAGTTAGGCAGTGTGTTGTCAGTAGTCGTCGGCTCAATGCTGGTCGGCGGCGGCATCATAGGCGCGTGGGCGGTTTATCAAGGCTTATGGGCGCTTGAACGCATAGCAATATGGATCACCGGCTTAGGCTACGGCGCCCTACTCATACCCACACTTGGCTACGCCCTCACACCAGGTAAATCCACAACATCAACAATCTGGCTTATCGTCGCGCTCGAAATAGCCGCAATCATCGACAGTATGAAACGCTACCGGCGCATCGACTGGGCATATTTGGACCCAGCAAAATGACCATAGCCGAACTGACCGCCCTACTAATTGCCATAGGGTCAATGCCCGTACTACTCAAAATCATCGACTGGTTCAAGGCAACGCGGTCAGGCAGGGCGCAAGCCGAAAAGATAAACAACCGCAACGCCCTAGGGCGCCTGGTCAAAGCCGAAGAAGAATCAGAATTCCAAACCGAATGGCGGCGCATCATTTCAGAACACGCATCAACCGTAAGACGCATTGCGCTCGACTGGGGCGTACCCGAACACGTACTACCCGACTGGCCCAAACCGCCCGAAAGAATTAGGGTGTAGTGGAAGCGTGGATTATGGTTACGTGTGATATGGTGTAACCATACCGTTTCACTACTAAGGAGATTCAAAATGTCGCAAGTCAAAGTAACCGACCAGTTCACCGGAGATTCGGCCATCTACGAAATCTCCACCCTTGCGGATAGCCTGACGGTCTATGGAATGTCTAAAGGTGAGATTGCCGACAACAAAGCGCTTCAAGCTGCACTTGAATCAGGTGACTGGAACAAAGTTGCCGAAGTCTCAGCATCAATGCGTATGGATGTTGAACTTATCTGAAACAACAATTCAAAGGAAATGCCCTGGTCAAGCCGACCAGGGCATTTCCTTTGCCCGCGTAATTAGGCCACATAAACGTTGCGTATTTCCATGCCTGTTATCATGGCCGGGCGCCACTGTCAACCCATACACAACCAGGAAAATAAGTCAAGCGAAAAGGCGTGCCGGCATTGCGATTGTTATCGAGTTGTAAT
>Ga0065704_10070735_pt1 | contig 16866 bp, 23 predicted proteins | sample SwiRhicommuniRL2_FD_59091 | JGI IMG/M metagenome (GOLD analysis project Ga0065704, IMG submission 59091) | Switchgrass rhizosphere bacterial communities from Rose Lake, Michigan, USA - RL2 v2 (version 2) | ecosystem: Host-associated > Plants > Roots > Rhizosphere > Soil | place: East Lansing, MI
CTTTGAGATAGGAGAGATAGGTAAATTAACGGAGGAGGAACTAATGTCATACGAGGCAAGTTTAAAACATAAGCGTGATGCTGAGAGCGTATTCAATTCGGCCAAGAAATCCGGAGAAGCTTTAGGTCACGCTAAAGGTCTAGCGGAAGGAGAGCGTAAAAAAGCTCTTGAGACTGCTAGAGCATTTAAGGAAATGGGGCTGCCTATAGCTGATATTGCTAGGGGCACAGGACTTTCTGTCGAAGAGGTCGAAAAGCTCTAGTACATCAGGGCCGGCATGTCTATAAATGAAATCTATCTTGCAGTAGGTTGGAGTCATAACATGCATACCAAACTTTTTCGTTTAAGTTTTCCATTTCTTTAGTGTTTTCTGACCTCTTTCAGATGCCAGTGCAATTCCTCAGGAACTAAATCAAAGGCAAAGTGAGAGATCTCAAAATCTTTTGAGAATAGCTCCTTATTATTATGCCAAACTGTTATTTGATCCCAATAAGCCAAGAAGAAATCTCCTTCCTGAATAAACATTTATCGTCGTTTGGTAGATCTTGCCCGAAAGCTCCGTCTTCGGCAAGCTGTAAACCGTTAATCGATTAGTAAAGTAAATTAGAAAAGTTCAATCGTAACTGTCGGAAAAATGTGTACTTACACAAATTCTTCATTTGTTTTGGAAAACATAACTACAGTATCAATGTGATAAGTATTATATTTATTTGATTTCATTGACGAATGGGTTGTTGAGGACAATGAAGAAGGTGTGTTTGAGTTTGCTGTTACCCATAAACTATTTGATTTTCTGTTGCGTGGTGATAAAATAGATGAGGTACATGAGCTTATTGACGAAAGTCTCGATCATATTATTGGAGAATACCTAACGGGAGTAAGATTTCTGAACACGGGTGAAGATTTAAAGAGCATTTTAGCCTAGGCCATATTAGACACTTGCTATCCTAATTTTAGGAATATTCGTAAATTTGAGGATTATCAACAAACACTTGGAAATCCACTAGCGAATGGAAATTATATTATTTACGAAGAAAAATAAAAACAATGTAAATGATGCTATTGAGGGTGAAAAATCATACAAAAAACTAACTTCTGAAGAATGGCATCAATTTGTTCAAAATTACAATTATGATAGCGGGAATGAACCTTTTGAATGGCTAATCAAACAAAAAATATGCGACAAAGGAACTGCACTTTGTCTTTACTGGCATTTACAGCCTGATTTTTATTGTAACTTTTGGATTTTCTTAGTCAATTTTCGATTTTCCCACTACCATCGGTCTGTCTGTTCCTTTATTAATAAATGAAAACACATTGCCTTTTTTAGCCAGAATTGGCCATGTACGGTTTTCACCTTCATAATTTCTTCTTAAATTATCATACCTAGGCTCTAAAATTATCTTTCCATCATTATCTGCAAGGCCAGATTTGTCTTTTAACCTGATCTCCATTAGCTCAGGTGAAAAGTTATCGATCATATCATATATAGGCTCAAGTATAATTTTGCCTTGACGATTCAGCACACCATACTTTTCTTTCTCTTTTATCAGCATGAGATCCGGATGGTCATTAATCGCTTCCAGACGGTCAAATCGAGGATTAACAACCACATTTCCTTTCGTATCAATCAATCCATAAAGCATTTCATCTCCTTTTTTACTCACTACCCACGCTAGGTTGTCATAAAATTCACCAACATAGGCAAAGTCGTTAAAGCGAACCTGCCTTCCATTCTCATCAATAAATAGATTTTCTCCCTTAATATTGATCTTGAAAAGTTCGCTTTGAAAAGGTTTGGCATCCTCTTTTCTATTTTCCGGTATATTAAAACTGCTGTAGTAGCCATTTCTGTTCCATTCTGGACGTTCAAACACTTTTTCACCTTTCATATTAAAAATGACATATTTTGATTCTTGTTCTGCCAGTAGGAGCTTATCGCTGAGCATCTTTAGGAGATAAATATCTTGAGTATAGGGTATCAAGACTTGTCCATCACTATTGTATACTGCCGATTCTTTGGTATAGCTCTTTCCATCCACTTTCCTCCTAATCTCAAAAATTCGTGCATTTAACCACGTGATTTCTACATCGCCTACTGGAACAATAAACTGTTTCTTTAGACTGTTGTAGATCCCCAGTCGTTTATCATCATAAACAGGGAAGATAAAAGGACTGTCGTTAAGATCGCCATAGGTGTAGCTTCGATTGATATAGATATCAGACTGTAGGCGATATTCTGGTGGTAATATTTCTTTACCCAGTTTATCGTAAATTCCATAGAGATTCCCATTTACAGCATAAAAATAAGTTTCTCCATGCTGGTTTACGATGGCAATTTCCGTAAAATTTGTAGGAAAAATAGGTTTTGCGTTTTCCCAATCGAAAATTCCTACTTTACCCTTGTCTTTTACATGCAGATAATAGGGCATCGCATCCAGTTTGGCTTCGGCGGCTATCCTTTCAAGGTATTCTTTTGAAGCATTTGCAACAGCAGGCATGAGTGATACACGGTCACCATAAAAAACTGTCTGTCCGGCTGAGTTTTTGAACTGGATCTCGTCATACTGGGGAGACAATAACAATTTGCCGCTTTCATCAATTAGCCCCATTCTTCCCGCCTTTTCTACAATAGCATGACCTCTTACAAAATCATTTATTCTATCATACAATGGAGGGGTGACTTCTTTTCCGGCAGCATCAATCAGCCCCTGCAACCCATGTTCTTCAATCTTAAGAAAGTTTATACCTCTCACCGGAATTAATGATTTGTAAACTGCAGGAAGTACTACAGTCCCCTGCGAATCAATCAGACCATAGGCCTTATTTTGAAAAAATGCTGTATACTTTTTGGTTTTAAGTAAGATGTTGCTCAAGTCTTCATATGTTGGAGGGACAACTACTTTACCGCTTATATTTGCTATTCCTTGTTTTCCATTAAGATGAATTTGAAGCATATCCTCAAACAGATAATTCTTGCGCACTTCATCATAGATAGGGGGCTGGATAATTTCACCATCCGCTGCACGCAGCCATCCCCATTTATTGTTTTCTTTAAAACCAATGATATCTTTATTGATGATCTCCAGGGCCTGGAAACGTGGTTTGGAAATTACTTTTCCCTCTAGATCGATAAGCCCATACATTCCCTTTTTTTTCGTTTGTGCAAACTGGTAATTGTAACGGATACCCGGATACCATTGCCCGTCATAATGGCTGGTTAAAGTCACCTCATCGTAATCAAAGTTGCTTAGTAATTTTCCATTTTTGTGGATCACTGCGTATGCTCCGTCTTTCACTACAGAAAGCAAATCACCTGAATGATCTTTGACATCATCAACCAACAATCCAGTAACTGGATGACAGAAATAAATTTTACCTTCTTTTTGCACTTTTACAAAAGGAGTACGATAATCACCAAAGCCGATAGCATCAAAGATAACAGGGGTCTGGGCTCTTGCTGAACCGGCAGTGAAAAGTATGAGGAATAATAATATAAGTTTGTTGATCATCGTTTTTATTCGTCTATTAAATTATTTTTAAAGGAAATTTCAGCTCCTGCATGTTCGATACCAATGGATTTAGATGAGATTTGCTGTCCATAAAAACAGCGGATATATTATATTTTCCAGCAGGCCCAGCAATTTTTTGTATGCCATAAAGAACGTCGTCTGCCAAAACTACGCTTATCCTGTTTACAAAAACATCCCTGAATACAGCGAAATTTTTAAATATTTCCCTCCGGCCTCAAATTTAATGATTACCACCAGAATAGATCCACATAGGCTCTGTTTGACCTGCTCGTTCAAAGCCGTTCTTTTTATAAAAGTCGATGGCATTTCCATCAGCAGTAAGCATCTGCATATGAAAGCCCCTATAAATCTCTTGCATTTTATCCATGATCAAACGCCCGACCCCTTTGCCTTGATAGGATGGTAGCACTAGTAGATGCGGGTAATAAACCACGAGATAGCCATCGGAAATGGCATTCCCTAGGCCTACCAATATTGCACCATCCCATGCAGTAACTAAAGAATGAGAATTTAAGAGTGCTTTTATCAGTAATTCTGGTTTTTCGGCTGCACTCCATTTATTAGATTGATATAACTGCAGAATGTCATTTGCGTTCAATTCTCTATTTACACTAAGTTGTATGTTCATATATTATTCTGTAGTTTTTGTCAATATATTGAGTAAATATCAATCCCAAGATGGCTAGTCCTACGCACAAACAGTAACAACATATATAGCCCAGCTGCGATAGTTATAATTGCGGCAATATAATAAGTTTGCTAAAATGCATTTCAAGAGTGATCGTCAATTCTTCTCGGCTTTTTTCATAATGTAAATAATTCCAGAAGTTCCGCCGGAACCGTTATAGTTATCAGTTAGATCGAACGTATTTACTAATTCATAGCCAATTTTAGACATATGGTTCAATATAGAGGCATACGACTTTTTATTGGTTAATATTTCGGAAAGCTTTTCACCTTCTGCGATCTGTTCATCTGAGTCTCCCAAGTCCACTTTCACCTTTAGTTTTTTCGATAAGAATTTTCCTTCTACACGTATATACGCATACGAGAAAGTGTTATGTATTTCACTATTTGAAGAGTTGCTAGTAGATTGGGCAAAGCTACTACTTAGGCAACAGATCGTAAGGAAAATAATTAGCGATAATTTATACATAATTGGTTTTATTTCAGTAATAAGACTGTTGAATTTACAAAAGAGGATTTAAATAGACAAAATATATAACCCAGTAATGATAATTTTCATAACTTTTTGTACCTTGATAACACATGAATTTGAAACTTCAGATGAAGTCATTAGAAGAAATTGACGTTTTTATTTTTGATACGTTAACAGGTATTTTGTTTGATACAGTCCCCGAGTACAAGGAAATTGTTGAAATGGGAGAAGATAGTTTTTTCTCAGATCGTTTAACATACTTATTTATGAATGAATTTGCGACATATCTCGGTGGCCAGATCAAATCGGACCGCACAAGCGCTTTTGTCGAAAGTTCCTTTGATTATATTAATTATATTGGGCAAAGTCACAACTGTGAAATCATCAATATCGTGCATGTTGGTATACTTGAAATACTATACACGGAGGAGGGAGTTGATCGAGAATGGGTCAAGATGAATCTTAGCGAAAAGCTACAGCCATATTTCGAAGCTTGGTCAAAATATTATAGGTAAAACACAAGGATGTTGTTTATCGATAAAAGGTTTAAAAATATGGTTCTAAAATCACTATACTATGGATTTCGAAGAAGCCAATACTATCTTATTTGTCACGTTACATGAAATTTATCCGATCGCTACGGCTAGAGTTTCAATGATGGCTACCAATAACCGCTATGCAAGATTTCCTTTTTTAAGATTCAGATTTAAAGATAAAGACAAAGAGGATCCCATATATGACAAAATTAGAAATACTGTAAAAAACTTTAACGGTTTGTTAGAATGGGAAATGGTTACCAAAGATGATACCTTGAATTACCTCATCGTTCCGTCTTATGTCTGTTTTGGTCAAGAGGGAATAACAGGAGACTTAAACGAGCATTTGAAAATGACACTCGGCGAAAGTTTATTTCGAAAAAGAATTGATCAAGCGATCGAAGATATCCCCAATCTGGCTAATTGCATAAAAACTGAACTGCTTGATATATGAGATTTAATGTCGATCAATAACTCTTGTCATATTCTTTTTCGATATCATTATAGCTTTAAAAATATCAATTTGCATCTAATATTAAAAACAAGTTTTGGGATTGATGTATAAATTTAGCTTTCTCTTTTAGCATTTTCCATTGAATTTATTTTCTAATTTGCTGGATTGCGTATATTTGAGATTGATGCACAATAATATCAAGGCAGCGTGACAGTAGTAGAAAAATATAAAACTGAACTCGACTTAGTCCGACAGAACCCAAAACTCTTGGACAATTATCGCTTTGACAAAGACGCCATAGATTCTAAACACTTTGACCGATTAAGACTAAATATTGCAATTTACAATGACCTTAAACAGACGGACTATGAAATTGTAAAATATCTTTTTGCAGAAGAAAAGGAATGGCGAAAATATGGAAAAGACGGTGACATTGATAATTTATATTTCTGTGCTTTCATTCTGACACTTTTCAATTCTCCCGAAATCGTATGGTTGTTTCTTGAAGCTAAAAATATTGATTTTGATAGCGGAATTGGATTTGACGGAGAATATTTGGTTTCGGCAGGAATTAAAAAAACCTACCAGTATTTAAAAACAGCGGACAACCCAAAGAAAACAGAACTGTTAAAGTATATTGGAGAAGCGGAAGAAAGTTGTATTTATTCGCAGGTAGACATTGACGATTGGAAAGAAATGAAAAAGTCCTATTTCAGATGTTACAAATCACCAATTCAGGACGAACAGTATTTTCTCTATTCGACAAATGAAAGAGAACTATTTTTGACGAAACTACCTGAATGGATCAATCAAGAAAGAGCCTGGACTGAGGAAGAACTAGGTTTATATAGGACATACGCGAAATATGCTGATGACAAGGTTTCAGAGATAGAAGCTTATAAATTGACACTCAAAAAAAATGATAAAGATTTTCTAACCGACATCTACAATCAACAATTGGCAGAGTTATATGTGGAGACCGGTGAAAATAATAAAGCTCTTGAAATCCTTGAGGGCGTAATAAAAGGAACAGATAACCGCAATATTATAAGAGATTGTATTGAACAACTTTGCAGAATAATTATTAGAACAAACAGCTCATCAGATGAGATGGCTAGGAATTCATATCATATTATAAAAGTTCAACATAAAAAGTACAGAAATTTTTCACCAATGGTGGACGGTTTAATTAAGGACGTGACAGAAATAATGAAAGAGGAAAAAATTACTGCACATAACAGCAGCTCGGCAAAAACGGCGCGGACGTGGTGGCAGAGACTTTTAGGCTCCTAATATTAGAATTATGGGTAAGAGCGAAATAAACATAAGCAAGTTTTTAAGTTTGGTATTACGACACCAACCTGAAACAATCGGTATTCAACTTGACCAAAATGGTTGGACTGATGTAAATAACTTAATTGAAAAAGTAAACAACTGCGGAATAAAGTTAGACAGAGAAACCCTTAATCACATTGTAGCAACAAATTCTAAAAAGAGATTTGCATTTAATGATACTCTTGATAGGATACGAGCAAGTCAAGGACATTCAGTAGAAATTGAGTTAGGCTACACAAATCAAAAACCACCAGAAATTTTATACCACGGAACAAGTGAAAAATCAGTCGAATCCATTTTAATCACAGGACTTGAAAAACGAAATAGACAACATGTTCATTTAAGTAGCGACATTGAAACAGCAATGAAAGTTGGCCAAAGACACGGAAAACCATTTGTTTTCAAAGTGCTTGCAGAACAAATGTATAATGATAATTTTCGGTTTTTCATTTCAGACAATGGTGTTTGGCTGACAGAGGATGTACCGATAAAATACTTGAAACAAAATGATGAATAAAAAATAAATCCCACATAATTGGAAAAATAAATAGGAATGATGCACCAGCTTACGAAATTCTGGTATAAGCAAATCTCCAAATATATTCATTCAGCATAAATAATGTATATTAGACTTGGGTATTAACCTTGGCCGATTGAAAGATAGCATACCATGATAGTAACCACGAGCAATTCCAGTGTTCCAATAGCTGCCAATGTTATCATCCGCACCACTATCTTTAGCGAAATAGGAGCGGGGTATGTAGATTTCTTTGGCGGTCGCATTGGGCTAAGTGAAGATATCGACGAAATTTCAAGAAAAGTGGTCATATGCTTATCTAGCGGTTATGAAGTATAAAATATAGAGCTACTAATCCTTAAAAAAATAACCAAGATATGAAGATACAATTGACAATGATTGTCCTACTGACAACATTAACATTGACCAGCTGCGGACAAAATAATGATCATAAATCTGTACATAGCTTGGCTGACACTACTTTTATAAAATCATTGGAAGAAAGACAATTAGGGAAAAGTAAGTATTCTATTTCTTTACCCACAGATTATGCTATAGGTGAAACCAATGGAGAAGATTTTTCCGTTTACTATTTTAATCCTGCGGACACTACAAATCATACAGGTATTTCGGGCGGCTTGTATTTCGGTAATCATCCTAGCCAATTTCCAGCTAAAAGCAAAAGTTGCAAAACCGAGCATCTGAAAAATGAAATATTTGATCAAGATGTAAGCTGGACCATTTATAACTGTAATGGAGACTATTCAATTCAAAGCATAATGTATAGTAAAAGCGGCGAGGGGTGGAATGAATTGATTCACATTTTTGGCAATGCAAAATCAACTATAGATCTCGACAAATTGCTGTTTATTTTTAAGACAATGAAAAAAAAGGAATAATATGCATTACCGTCCGGAATTATCTATGCACAATCTGAAGTGCAACGGATCTTGAGCGAATTGCTCAAGCAACGTGCACAAGCAATTCAAGTTGATGCTATTATAAGGCGTAGTGTAGATATCGACGAAATCCCAAGAAAGAGGAGTCAGACGTTTCTGCCTAGTATTAAGATTATAAATCTCCTAGGGCAATTGAATAATAAGCCGTATTATTTAGAGAATCTATGAAGTTTAGTATAGCTATGAATAAGTTGTCAGTTTTAGAATCAGAATTGCTTTCTGTTTTCGCACAGAAATATCAGGCTTTAAATAGCCATATAGAAAAATTATATGTTGTAGAAAGGGAATGTACCGGTGTAGGGCAGTATGTATTTTTCAAGTATTATGACGAAGAAGATATCCTCCCAATTTCGGAGAATATTTTGTCGGTCGACAAAATCATAGTAACCAAAGGAATTGATCCAGGTATTGGATTTGTGGGAAATATAGCAGATTTTAAACTACATAGTTTAGAACTGTTCGTTTACGGTTCCGATGAATGGGACTGTACTTTTCAAAATTTTACTTTAAAGGATTTAAAACAGTTATGATGAAAAATCTAACATAGATCAGCCGAGCCAGCTTTCATACATTGAAGTGCTCCATTAGATCTGAAAGGAACTAAGCCGGTTTTAATAAGAATTGGCGGAAATGGTAAACATATCAGAATTAGAAAGATGAAAATTAAATATTCTTTTGTTGTATTTTTATACGCCTATTTGAATCAAATTGACCTTTCATTAGATAGAAGTAGGTGGGAACATCTTGATAATCTGAGGGATTTTTATCGAAGCCAAATTTCTCCTAAAAAAGTTGCAAATTATCTCATTGATAATTTGGGATTAGATGTTAAAAAATTGAATAATTTGATTTTTATTGGTGAAGAGTCTTTGTGGGATAAAATTAAAGATTCATTATTATCTTCCTTGAAGAGAGATGTTATTTTGGAAGACGATAAAGTATACTTTTTATGTCAGAAATTATTGCTTTTGGATAATTTTTTAGAAGATGGAGAACATGTGCATAAATTAGAAATTGAGAAATTAAGGATAGAGTTTTCTAAACTAAATTATGGTACAGTCAAATTTAAACTTGCAAAAAAAGATCGTTTAAAGGCGAACAACATTGAACATTTCCTACAAAATGAAACATTGAGCACAATTAAAATTTGTGAGTTTAATAAAGGTTATTTTTAGATCAAAAGCTTATGCAGTTAAAAAAAGCACAAGTGATATTTATGAAATACCATTTATTGGAATGTCAAATGAAGAAGCTGTTTTTAAAAATAAAACCTTTTCAGAATTTATTGAGGTGCTTACCTAATGTTTAGAAACAACTTAAAGTTTAGTTATATGGATAAATAGACATAAGTTATCAGGAGTTTTAACAGCATATCCAATTGATGAAGGAGTGTCCAACAATTTATTTCCGCAAAATAAGAGCTTATGAAAGAAATCAAAAAACATCACAATATGCGCACTGTAGCCATTGCACTATTTTCGGTGGTATTTATTTTTTCGTGCGTCTCTTGCACTTCCATATCGCCCAAGTATTTAGCACAAAATGCTGCGGCACATAGCGTTTCGAAGGTAGAATTGAAGGAGACATATATCTTTGATAATTATCCCCAGAAGATAATAGGCCATAATCATAGCAATCAGGAGAAGAGTGCAGCCTATAATGAATATTGTCTATGGAATTATATTGAACCAAATTACTATAAAACTGATAGTCTGCACTATCTTTACAAAACTTCATTGGAGCTCACCAAAAAAAATAAAATCCATTTCAAACTAATTGATACCTTAGGAAATGTCGTGCGTGAAAGAACGAGGAAAGTAAAGCCCGAACCGCAAAACTTTGTTTCTTTCAGAAATACCGACCTTGACATCTATGTATTAGTCAATAGATTCTTTACCAAAACTATTTGCTTTGCACTAGATAAACATGGTGATTTAGTCGTGCCCAGTGAGTCGACAGCAGCCGGTTTTCTTATTCTCTTTCCGCTCGCCGGCGCCCTTAACCATGATGCATATACTTATCGTCGTGTGGATACAGTCGCCAACTGAAAGGATATAGATCGGAAAGAAATAATTTTAGCGGATTTGTTTGCATCATTCAACTATTTTTGAAAGACATTTTTGGTCTGTCATTATTTAGTATTCTTTAGTTAGATGCAATTGAAGAAAACCGTTTTTAAGCGTCTGTCCTTTGTACCTGAACGTTGAACTTAACTCCTCATTGTTTGCTAAAATTGCTCCTGCTCCAGTGATTATAGGGCTAACGTTAAAATAAATATCTGTAACCAAATTCTTGTCCAAAAAGGCGTTGAAAGTACCTGCTCCGCCTCCCACGGCTATTTCCCGCACTCCCTTTGCAGACATATATGCAATTGCCTCTTCAGGACTTGCTACAGTCTTGTAGCCATCAGCCGTATAAGGTTTATCAGCCAATATGATGATTTCTATTCCGTTAAAATGTTCTTTTACTTGATCTGGAAAATTTAGAAAATTTTCAAATGTTTTCAATCCTATTACTACATTTCCAACCTGCCTTACAAATTGTACGTAAAATTCCATTGCTTCCGGTGGTAGTTTATGATGCGGGTTATCGGATATCAAAATTCTTCCATTAGCTGAAATATTTGCGATTACTGTTACTTTCATAATGATTTTCCTTAAATTTCTGTTCAACAAAACTATTGGATATTCAATATATATTTACTATTCATTACCTTTAGGAAAGTAACTATCATATGAGCGATAAAAATATTGATAAAGAAACGATATTGGCATTAAAAGATGGCATTGAATTGCTCAGTGGTAAATGGAAATTTTGTATCCTGCACAATTTGCAGAAACACGGCACAATGCGGTTTAAAGATCTGCAAGAGATGGCTCAGGGAATATCCCCAAAAGTTCTATCCAACGAACTTCAGGAACTAGAAGATAATTTACTGATTAGCAGAACGGTTAATGACACCAAACCTGTGACCGTTTCTTATGCGCTTACCGCCTATGCTAAAGAAACGGAAGAAGTTGCCAATGCTTTAATTAAATTTGGTCTAAAGCATAGAGATAAAATTAAAGCAAAATGACGTTTCTAAGATTTGTAGGTTGTACTGCCTAAAAGTAGCTAAGTTCTCCAACTTTCCGACTGACTTTTCAGGCTCACTACTACCTGAAATCGAAAAAGTATACTGACACAAATTTATTTTTCATTTCTTCTTGGAAGCCCTCGCGGTTGGGGTATAATCAAGGCAGATTTTTATCCAATATTCAAAATCATTATGTTATTGAAAACCAGCGGGCTCTACATAACAATAGCCTTTTTTTTCCGAGACCTCATCTTCCAGTTCCGCGCTATAGCGGCACATTAGATTGTCATCACTGATATTGATACACATTTTCCCATTCACCGGAAAAGATAATCCGCTGAACATTTTCTTTTCCTCAACGTCGATATTTTCTTCCATTGCAAGTCTTTCGCGGACGCGGTTGACAAGTTCATTGTTATAAGCCATCACTTCAATTTGACAGTTATTTAAAATTACTTAAAAACTGCCATTGTCACGAGATTTTTCCTTATTATAATTTAAAGAATTATAATAAGATAAGTTTGTCTGCAAAAGATTGTCCGTCCAATCATGGATATCACTGATAACCGTGATTGTTTCATCCCATTTTTATTTCTAATATTGCTCATTCGATAAGTAGAATTTAAACGCATGAATATCTCTGATCGACAAATCCTGTTTATAAATACGCATTTCAATGATGGTATCCCGGAAAATGTAGCATTCTGACGATTGAATATTGATTTAATGGAATTGACCATTGAAAATAAAGGTAAATTACTGAACAAAAATATTGCGAACTTAGAAAATAATAAAAATCTGAAATACAACCTTGAACTAGGAAGTTTTGCCGCAACAAGTGATTAGAATCGCTTCAAAGTCATGGAATCTTAGTGAGAGACCAGCATTGCGTTTCGAAACCTGCTCAAATTATTATAAGTAATAACATGATAAAAAAATGAACCATAAATATCTACTACTACTTTTTCTTACAATAAGTCAATTTGCCAACGCGCAATTTGCAAAGATCATTGATAAAGATGGTTATGTAAATGTGAGGGAACAAGCCACATTGAATAGTGCCATAGTTTCAAAAATTGCTGCTGATGAAATTGTCTATGCCTTTCCCGATGAACAATTTGGCAATTGGGTGATTGTTGATTATACGGACAATCAAGAGAAGAATATTACAGGATATGTACACAATTCAAGAATTAAGTTTGTCGGATCTTATATGCAGATCCCCAATATATCCTTTGATGACAACAGCACAACATTTAGATCAAAGGACGTCGCTGTGGAAATACGGTCTAACAAGTTTGATTACGAAAAAAACAAAAAGTACTTTTCTTCAACTACATATGAAGACTATACCGTTACGGATAAATTTAAAGGACAGAAGCTCTGGGGAACAGATGGCGAAACCCCTACAAGTCATTATACATCTATAAAAGCCACGATAAAGGGGCGGAGCGTCCAAATTCCTGAAAAGGAAATTGAGAACCTCTTTAATGTCAACAATGAATTTGCAGCATGTTATTATGATGATCGGGATGATATTCTATATATCACTTCTGTAAATAGTGATGGGGCCGGTGGATATGCGATTTTATTTACGATTGAAAAAGGTAACTATAAAGGGCGAGTGGTAACTATTCCTTTTTAGGCGTATAGATTTTCTTGATTTTTTTTAATACAGGCTATTTTTTTTCGAATCTGGATAGTCAATGTTATCAAAATCCCCATCCAGCGAAATGTAGTAACTATTACTTCCTAATTTGGCAAATGCGTATATTTAAGAGTTATGTGACATTGTTATAAATCAAGTTGCTAAATGGAACAAAGAGAATTTTCGAAATTAATACTTAAATTCCTGGAAGGAAATTATCCACAGTTTACTCAGACAATAAAATTTCAAGATGACGGATCTTTTGATTGTGATTGGAAAAGTGAATCCGGAATATTTTCCATTTGGATTGCAACATATAATACTGAAATAACTATTGGAATTGAAGATCCAAATGGAAAAACAGATATTCATAGGCATATTCCATGTTATGGGTTAGATGATTTAGGAGCTTGCGTTGCAGAATTATCATCATTTATTGAAAAAATTCAAGCTGACAATTTAGTTTTATATCAAGATGAGGATGGAAACTACGATTGGATAGAATCATTTGAATTTGAAAATCTCGATAACTGTAAAAAGTTTTCCTGGAAGATTAATCACGATCTCACATAAAAATACTTTAATACTCCGTTGCATTCCGCCACAGTACAATATCAAAGTCAGTCAACAGCTGGCAAATTTTACCCTCGCTGTCCCTTCCGATGTAAGTAGCATAAAAACCATCTCCATAGCCAGTGGAGAAGAAGACGGCATTGTGGTTTTGAAAATCGTAATTTAAATAATCTTTGAATTTTTCGGAGAACATATTGTCCCAATTTTTATCGAGCAGCGTATTCAGACTATCCTTTGCTACCTGATCAACGAAAAGACCTAGTACTGCATCTACTCCATATCCATAGATTTCTTTGGAGTTGAGGGGGATGGGAGCCTGTCCAGGTAATAACGCAAACTCCCATTTACGGATAGGCATATCGGAGAATTTTACTCGTGCAAATGCGACCCTTCGATCCTTATTGGCGTTGATATTTGCCATTGCCAATTCGACCGGGAACTCGCCAATAGGGAACTCCTCATTAAAAGCAATCGCATCACTTAAGGTAACGGGATCAGTAGCGATAATCTGACCTGATGATACCTTTAGATTTCCTACAGCTATCTTATCAAACGTTATTTCCGTGCCGAATTGCGCTACTTTTGTCCCCGTCGCGAAACTACCCTCTAATATCTTTGGGAATGCCAGAGTGCTGTCTTGAATGGTTATTTTCGGGATCGTATCAGTCAGGTCAAATTCGGTTGTTGGTGCAAGGATATCGTTATTATTACTTGGAGCCTTGTTTTTCGAATTACACGAAAATAGCGCAATGGCCACCATACATATTGTTATTATACTTCTGCACATAGGGAATATAATTATCTTTGTTTAATTCATGATTCTACAGGATGACCTATCTCCTTAAAGAACTTTCTGAGCATTTCATATGTGCTATTATCAGCGACAAGCTGACTGGAACTACCTATCGCCATTGCTTCACAACTTAAACAGATATTCAAAGCAGATACAATTTCGCCCGAGCTTTTATAGAACACGATGGCATCCCTGTAAATAGGAGCACACATCCAATGGGACACGTCAGTTGTTTTCGTATTTAAAATGTCCTTTAACAGACCGACTACATCATTATCATACTGAAAAGTATTAGTTCTTTGACTGGAAAAATGAAATCGACCTGTATCATCAATCAAGTACTGTGTTATACCGAATAACCCGTCCAGTTCGCTCAGGCGGATTTCTTCAGTTTCGGTCAGATTATTGCGTTTCTCCTTTCTCACTTTTAACCTATTATGTTCTGGTTTGAGCACTTGAATAGCAGCTTCATATTCGTCTCCACGCTGAAGAGAGTAAGTTTCAATGTAGTCAAATGCTAAGCCCTGTATATAATGAGAAGATGTGATTGAATTCGTGATACTTTTCATCGTTAAAAGCGAGCAGTTATTTCTCTAAATACTAACAATAAAAATATAAAAAATAGCTTGTAGCAGCTAATTATAATCTTAATAAGCTTCTTCAAATAGAACTTAAAAAAAATCTCTAAGGGATCGTCCGTCTTACTTTTGGTGCTATCCAAGGATTATAACTCTTAGCGTTTTTTTAAACTTTTTTCTCATTTGACAAATTGCGTATATTTGGGTGTTAGCTGTAATACTTTAACCAATAATATGTCAAGAAATATTTACGCATTTCTAGTAACAATTTTACTACTTTTTCAAAATTGCAGTGGTCAAAAAAAGGATACAAAATTCTATGATAAGGATTTTAAATGGTCAATTCAAATTCCAAAAGACTTCGCAAAGGTAAGTGCAAAAGAATGGGCTGAAAAACAGCAAAGCGGGGAAAATGCACTCGAAAAAACGACTGGAGAAGAGGTAATAAATGAAGCCAAGACCATTTTTGTATTTAAGACTGACGATATGAATTATTTTGAGGCAAACTATCAACCTTTTGATATAAATATTGATGGAGATTATCGTGAAAATAATAGAAATGTAAACCATGCACTGTATCAGACTTTTAGAGATAATATGCCGAATGCACGAATCGATACTTTAAGCTCAACTGAAAAAATTGACAGCCTGTTTTTCTACAAATATGAAACAAAAATTTATTTGCCTAATAATCAGATTTTGGATATAATTATGTACAGTAAACTGTTTGATAAAAAGGAATTTACTGTTAATATTATGTTTACCGATCCAAAATGTGGAAAAGAGATGATTGATGCCTGGAAAAATTCTAAATTTGAAAAATAAATAGCACTACGGCTAAAATATTATTGGCTAAACGCAGGCGAAAATCTTGAATTTAAAAGTTCAGCATTTTTATGACGGTCTCTCTGACCCAATGTAGCTTTTGGCCAAATTTCGAAATGAGGCCAAAAAGCTAATTCAAGTTTTTAAGACAGCAATTTATGCCAACTAATATAGAAAAAGATCGCAATAGAATTTCTTTAAGTATTACAAAACCTTTTCTCACGGACAATAGTTTTCAAACAACATCAGATAGGAGTCATCAGTCTCACCAACAATCTTGAAACCCACGCTTAAATATAGATTCTTTGCCTGATTGGTTTTTAAGACACTTAATGTGATCGATTTCTCTGATTCAATAGCTTCCTTTATCAAATCATTCAATATTCTCCTACCGATTCCTTTGCCTTGGTAGGAGGGGGCTACCTGAATTTGTATCAATTCTATGTTATTTGCTTGTCTGTGGACCTTTAGCAGACCTATGTCACGTTTATTTATCTCAATTATTGTGGCATGTTCAAATTGATATTCAACCCTTTGTAAATGCGCCTCATCAGAGACCGGTAAGGAACTTGCAATTAAATGCGGATTCATCGTCTGGATCCTGAGACCCAACAAAAACTTGAGGTCACTTTTTAATGCGGGTCTGTATTTGATTTCCAATATCATATTTTAGCAGGTATCTCAGATCCCATTCCTTTTTGTTGTGCCCAGCATCAATTCCGCCACCGATAGTATTTATAATATCCCTGACAGAACGGTCATGATAATTGATTAAATCCAGCGAAGCGCCTTTTGACACAAGAAGATTTATTATTTTGATCATATTCTCCTGACCGCGGTAATTCATAACAGCTATCCATAAAGGTGTATTCCCATTTAT
>Ga0065704_10001538_pt1 | contig 16851 bp, 14 predicted proteins | sample SwiRhicommuniRL2_FD_59091 | JGI IMG/M metagenome (GOLD analysis project Ga0065704, IMG submission 59091) | Switchgrass rhizosphere bacterial communities from Rose Lake, Michigan, USA - RL2 v2 (version 2) | ecosystem: Host-associated > Plants > Roots > Rhizosphere > Soil | place: East Lansing, MI
TCGGCGCAGGTATCGCCTACTTCACCTGGTGCGGCGTGCGCGGCCTGTTGCGGAACTTGCCCGCCTTCCGCAAGGAAATGCAGCTACGCGCGGCACAGCGCCAGCGCGCGCCGCTGCAGGCCGATGACTCCCACTGAGCAACCCCACCAACTCTGACCTATGTCTAACCCGCCAACCCATCTTCGGCAGCATCCTCTTAGGTGGAGCAATGAAATCACATGAAAGTGTTGCCAGAAACACCAGACCTCGTCATCTACTGAGGTGGTTTGCTGGTCAAGTCAACATTGATTCTGGCATCTACGCTCGCCTTGGTGGCCGCTTTAGATACCGCCTCCAGATCGAGCTTAAAGACGGCCGAGAAGCTTGCGAGACTGAAGAAAAAGCTATCCATCAGTTCATCGCTCAGCGTCGAATAGTCCACATCAGATTGCGTGCTCAGGGCCTCGCTCAGCCCGATTGCCCTGGCCAAGCGGCCGGCCAACGGATGCCCGAGAAGATGAAGCCTGTCACGCAGGGAAGTTGCGACGGGCAGTTTCAGTTCCGCAAGCCTGGCGATGTACCAGGCACGAGTTGCGCTGTCCGTTCGGAACTGCTCATGAGCATCGGGCTCGTGCGCCTTCTCCGCGAGAATTCTGGCGCTAACGACCTGCGACCCAACCTCCGTCACCAGCCAGAGCAACAGCACAATTCTCTCGTCGGTTTCAGTGCGTCGACGTGCGTCCGCTTCGCCCTTGGCGATTGCAACTGCCGCAGCCGTTGCCCGATTTGCCGCGAGCCCGAGACGGAGTGTCATGAATCCCAAAAATATCGTCGCAATGATTGCAATAAAAGAGGCGACTACTGCCCAGGCATCCCACCACACGACACAACTAGACTCGCCGAGCGGCTAGCAAGTGTTGAAGCCCTTCCACCAGCTCATTCCCTGCCCCCCCTGTGGACTGGCCCGCATTCTGCCATGGCTCCGCAGCACGCGGAGGTGGCCCATGGGTAAGTGCATGCCCATCGGCCCGTGCTGCGTCTGCGATGACCCGCTCGACCTCAGCGATGCCGGTGTCTGCAAGACCTGCGGCAAGGGCTTCTACTGGAACGAATGCGGCGAGTGGCAGCGCGGCAAACACACCTGCTCCATCTGGATGGACGCCAACGAAGGCGACCAGAACGACGATGAGGAAGATTCCAATGGCTGACGGCTCCACTCAAGCCAAGCGCACAGCGCGCGTGCTGCTGGCGGAGTGCCGAGCACGCCGGAAGGCAGCTGGGTCATTCGTCAGTAGTGAGGACCGAGACCTACACCCGAAAGCGCAAAGGGGATCGCGTGACCCCAACCAAGTGATTTTGAGGAAAACATCGGCGATTGCGGAAAAAACAAAGGGCTCCGGATCGCTCCGAAACCCTTCTGTCGCAATGGTGGGCCGTGATGGATTCGAACCATCGACCAAAAGATTAAAAGAAAGCTGGCGATTCCTTTGAAAACAACCGGTTGCGCCGCTCTATTTTTCCGCCCGCCGAGCGTGGAACCATTGCTGGTCCTAAGCTCACTCGACAATTTTTCCGGCGTCTCAAGGGATATGCACGGGATCCACGACCAAGACTCCACCGTTTGACTCCGGTTACCGAGCCGTTGGCGAACTGGTGTGCCGCGACGTACGACCATTGTGAGCGTGCGGGCGGGGACGGCAATGAAAAAGGCGCCCAGCAGGCGCCTCCTCACAATCCAGCAGCAAATCAGGAGCGCTGCACGTTGGAATCCAGCCACGCCTGCACGCCCTGTAGCTCGGCCCCGATCTTCGCATTGAAGGTTCGCTCCACATCCCACGCAACGCCCCTCCCTTGGGCAAAGGCCGCGCGATACTTCTTTATCATGTTGCCCGGGTCGTTAGCCAGTTCCTGCATGAGCTGGGGTACACCCCAGATCGTCAGCTCGAAAGGTTCGCCGAACGCCTTCTGCAGAATATCCGGAAGGTCACCGTAGCGGATGGTGTCACCTGCCAGATACACGATCTCGTTGCGGATCGCAGGTGTATGGAACACGATGCGCGCTGTCATTGCGCCGATGTCATCCGGCGTGGTCAGGGTGACAGCGTTGCTCGCCGAGCCCGGTGCGTTCACTTTATGCCCAATCAGGTCGACCACGCCGAAGTCGGGCTCGAAGAGGTAGCTGGTGAACATCCCAGTGGAGATGATCACCCAGTCCATCGCAGTCTGCGAACGCAGATACTCGCGCACGTCCAGCTGGGCGTCGAACAGATCCTGGGGGCCACCGCGCCCAATGGCATCGAAATCGACACCGAACTGCCAAGGGAAGTAGCGGGGAATACCAGACTTCACCGCCGCACGCGCAACCTTCATTGGCGTATCGCGGCCTGCGGCATAGCCGGTGCATCCAATCACTGTGTCGAACTGCGCGAAGGTAGCCGCCAACGCTTCTACTGATTCAGTCACCAGATCACCAGCAACGATATTCACCCCCAAGGCGCGGATTTCATCGACCACCCGCTGCTTCTCCGGCAGTGCTGAGTCGATCGACGCCGCCCGTAGCATCACACTGATCCGTGTGCCTAGATGACTTACGGCCAAACGTGCAAGGTTCCGGATGACAGGCATTCCAAGCTCGCCTGCGCCAAGCACCAGGATCGACCGTGAGGGGATAGTGCTGATATGAGATGACATTGAAATCGCCTTGTGTGTGTACGATGGCGGCGATTCTGCTCGCCTAATGGCCCACACGTAAGAAGGCACATCGATGATACCGACCGCACCGTTCATGAGTCCGGAAGAACTCCTAAGGCATTCTCAAGCCATATGCGACGGGATGAGCGAGGACGAAGATGGACTGCGCCGGGAGGTTTTAGCGCACGCTGGTAGCCGCTGGTCCCTGGGTATCATCCATGCGCTTGGCGTGTATGGAACGCTGCGTCATGCCGAGGTCGCGCGACGGATGAAGGGAATCACCCAGCGCATGCTTACGCGCACCCTCCGGCAATTGGAACGGGACGGGTTGATCAGCCGGCAGGATTTCCGCGAAGTACCGCCACATGTGGAGTACAGCATCACAGCGCTGGGCAAGGACCTACTTGTACTGATGATTCCCATGTGGACATGGGTAGTGGCTCATGCGGAGGAATTCCGCCAATGCCGGCAGAATTTTGATTCTTCAGACGGGAAATGATGAGGTAGGCCAGCAGCGGCGCCGGCAGGTAGCTTACCCACTGGGGTGAGGCTCCAGCGCGTCATCACCGAGGTATTCGCGTCTAGGTCACATCCGACGCCAAGCGTTTGGCCTTGCATGGGCTGCAACACCGGGGCGTCACCGACGGCGACAGCAAGACCGCACGTGGTCACGTCACCGAAGAGATGCGACAGCGCTACGACCACGAACTGCCGGTGGTTCAACCGCCTCACAAGCCGCACGTGCTTGAGCGTGGAACCACTTAATTTTTCCGGAAATATGAAAAAGGCGCCGCAAGGGCGCCTAAGTCGTTGATGCAATTGGTGGGCCGTGATGGATTCGAACCATCGACCAAAAGATTAAAAGGCGCTGCCTTTACTGCGTGCAATCAAACACATACGGCCTGCAATTTTTCCGGTGGCAGTCCGTGGAACCACCACCGCGCATGGCGCCCACTCCGATTTTTTCCGGCGAATCGACCCTGGCCGGCTCGGCGCGTGGCTCGCGGCAGAGCCAGACGGCACCTGTATCACGTCAGCTGCGCCGTGCCCCCCCGCGCAACAACCCCGAGCAGCTGCTGCAGCCCGTCAGCTGAGTCAATGCCGGCAAGCGTCTATCCCTCCCAGCCGAACGGCGGCTTGATATGCAACCTGGCCAACCTGTTTGCGCGTACCGCCTCCCGGTATGCCTCGATCTTGGCCACATCCTCGCGCAGGCGAGCCTCATGCCTTGTCACCCAAATCTCGGCGCCGGCACGGCCCTGCTCGTAGCTGGTACACCAGCGGAACGGGCCGCCCGGGCCATGCCGGTGCCGGTCGAGACTGGCGATCCAGATTCCGTCGCCCACCCGTTGCGCGAGCGCAACCACCCACACGCCGCTGCAAACGATGACCGTCGGAGCATCGTTGGGAAGGCTGGCGGAGCGTGTCGTCCAGCAGAAGTCGGGGGGCAGCGGCATGGCCGGCAGGATACGAGTCGGCGTCTCAGATCCTGTGACGCGAACCGGCGGCGGCCTGCGTGGCGTACTAGCGGCGGCAGAGCGACCGCATGGGGGTGTGGCTACGCCCTCCCCCTTTTATAGGGCAATTCTCGATGTGCCCATGGCAACAAGGTAATCCAGGTAATCACCCTCACAAATTTATCGAAAATTCCTTATATTTCAATTAGATATAAAACTCCTCATAAGGTAATAATAGGGTAACCGCCGAGTAACCACGTTACCCTTCAGCAGGGTAACCAATGCGCCTGAAAAAGGCGTTTGAGATCAACAACATAACCTTTCCCCACTCCAAAAATTACTCACAATTACCCACCGGGGTAACCCCGGAAAGCGTTGCAGCAGTAGGCCCATCGGCATTTGCCCCCATGCGGGTTACCCAATTACCTCCTTCCGATGGGCACATCGAAAAACGGCCAGTCGTTGGGCCACGCCGTCAGGCGTCCTGTGTACCCCTGCAAGGGACCGTCCGGCGCAGGGTTCCGCAGGGCACGGCGACGCCAGAGAACCCCGGAGAACGCCATACAGGGCCGGGGCTGGGCCTTGCTGCAGCCAACGCAGAAAAAGCACCCCATGAAGTGCGCAGGCGTGGCGGGGAGACGATTGCGCGCCGAGGCACCATCTGTCAGCGGAAAGCGGATGTGTTCGTGCAATTTTGCAACTAATTGCATGGACGCACGGGACCGGCGTGACGATCATCACGTTATCGCGACACTCCCCAACGTAAACGGGGCGTGAAGCATCAAACCCTCTCCTAAGAATGAAAATGCTAATGCACACGAAATGGCCCAAGGGCGTCCTTAACGAAAGTTCGGCCAAAATCGCGTTTGCTCGCCAGCAGCTACCCACGCTGATCGCAGCAGCGGTTCTAACCGCAATAGTCCCAGCCTACGCAGGAAACGTGGGTGGCGGATCTACTCAGGACGTCAATGCCGGTGACCCAATTGAAACGTGGTCAGTCTCAAATGGATCGACCTTGAATATCAATGCAGGCGCGACAGCAGATAGAACTGATGTCGATAGCCAGTCATCGATTAACGTTATTGGCGGCGCAATTTTTCACAGTGGCACGGCGACGGCGTTGCAGCTTGGCGGGCAGTCGAGCGCGGTTTTCCGAGGAGGAACACTTGCAAGTACGGGTGGGGTCGGCCTATCGCTAACCGTACAAGAATCAAGCTCTATTGGATCGCGCGCGACGATTGTTGACAGCTCTATCGCCGGTGTAGGGCGAGGGGTGACGATGAGTAGTGGTAGCTCATTGGTTCTCAACAACTCCAAGGTCACTGCTGTCGGCGGGACAATCCTTGATGGTGCGATCACTACGTTTGGGGGAGCCGTAACCATCACCAGTGGCTCAGTGGTCCAGGGCGAAACCCACGGAATAAGCGCAAGAATGAACAACCGAGGCCCTGGCGGCTCCTCAATTGATCGACCAGGTGATGGCGTAATCATTATTGATGGGTCGACGGTGATCGGGACAGCGGGGAGTGCCATTGCCGTTATGGCCGACGGAGCCGGTACGCTTGCTGTCACAGATATCATCGTACGCGGCGGATCTACCCTGACCGGAGGAGACGGAAATCTACTCAGCGTCACGCAAGGCAGTGCGACCAACCGCGTCACCACAGCAAATCTCGCAGTGGAACAAAGCACTCTGCAGGGCAACGTGGTTGTCGCTGAAGACGGAAGCGTAGGAAATGTGTCGCTGTTCAACGGCGGACGTATCAATGGCGCATTCAATGGTGTCAAGCAAACCAACGTGGGCCAAGGTGGGTACTGGCAACTCACGGGTAACAGCGCCATAAGGGACCTCAGTCTCGAAAGTGGTGGCACCGTCGCGCTCGGTGATGGCAGCGCATTCAATACCCTTGCTATCAGCGGGGACTATGTAGGCAGCGGCGGCACGATGCTGTTCAACACAGTTCTTGCTGGCGATGATTCAGCATCCGACAAAGTTGTTGTTGATGGAGATACCAACGGACAGACTTACGTGCGCGTTAACAATGTCGGCGGCGGCGGCGCACAGACCGTCAATGGCATCGAGCTCGTCACCGTAGCTGGCGCTTCCAACGGTCAGTTTGATCTGGCAGGCCGGGCTGTGGGTGGGCAGTACGATTACTTCCTCTTCAAGGAGGCAGGGAACTGGTACTTGCGATCCCAACTGCCCACTGCACCGGACCCCTGCGATGCCGACCCGATACTGCCCGGTTGCGGCGGTGGCGTCGATCCGGTGGAGCCTCCCCTGCCTGTGCTGCGGCCGGAAGGAGGCGCCTATTTGGCAAACCTACAGGCTGCGCAGACCATGTTTCGTCTCGGCTATCATGACCGTCACTCCGGCCAGAGCAGCGGCCGCGCTTGGGCGCGAGTAGATGGCTCCCGCACACACTTCGATGCCGTCAGTCGCCAGCTGAACGTGAAGGGCAACAGCCAGTCGCTTAGCGTCGGCGCCGATGTGTGGCGCAATGACAGCGGTAGTGGCGTCGGCGTGATGTTGTCCAGCGGCAATGCCACCAGCACATCCACCAATGCGCTCAGCGGCTACTACGCTCGCGGCAAGGTCAAGGGCGAAGCGTTGGGTGTGTATGGCACGTGGCGGGGTGGCAATGCCGTCGATCCGTATGCTGGTTTCTACGTGGATGGTTCGTTGCAACGTGCCCAGTTCCGCAATCGCGTAGAAGGCGTAGGTCTGGAATCGGAACGCTACGAAAGCCGCGGCTGGCAGGGCAGCATTGAAACCGGGTACGCATTCCGTGTGGGCGGCGCGCAGTCCGGCGGCATCTTCATGGAGCCTCAGCTACAGGTGGGCTACAACCGCTGGGACGACCTACGCCACACCGAGGCCAATGGCACGGTGGTGACCACGCAGGATGCCGATGGGTTGTATGGCCGAGTGGGCCTGCGCTTGTCCGGTCTTACTCGCTTTGGCCAAGGCACCACAGATGTGCATCCATACATCGCTGCCAACTGGCTGCACACTCGTGCCGAGTCGCAGGTGTGGATGGACGATGAGCGCGTGGATGCCCGCATACCACGTAGCCGGGGTGAGATCAGTGCCGGTGCGTCGCTCAAGTTCGTGAATGGATTTGGGGCCTGGGCGGGTCTGGCAAGGCAGCAAGCATCTGGCTATCACCAAACCACTGCCCAGCTGGGCATGAGCTACACTTGGTAAGCAACGACTGATCGAACCAGAAGACGAGCCGCCTAAATGGCGGCTCGTCCGTTAGATGAAGCGAGCAAAATTGAATCGATGCTGAAGTCGGGGCCGCAACGCCGGGTCTTTGCAACTAATTGCATAGCCTGCGAGGAAGTTGGCAGAAACAATCCAGCCTTTCACTAAGCTGGGCCCTGCGGCCAATGCCACTAGACGACAACGACATGTACTCCAGCAATCGGCGGCCCTTGGCCAACTCCATAGCGCTCGCGATGCTGGGACTCTCGGTCGCAACAGCAACGTTTGGCCGGGACCTCGTAGGCCCCGGCACTTCCCACACAATCAATCCCGGCGACCCGACTGATATATGGTTCGTGCGGAACGGCGCAACTCTGATCCTGGCACCTGGCGCAGCTATGGGGTATGCGGAAATAGACGCATCGAGCGTTCAGGGCGACGACGTGCGTCTTTCCGGGCCACTGCGCCTTTACACCGGTAGCACCGGAGCGATCCGAGGCGGAAGCCTAGCCAGTGGTCTCTCGGCTGGCAGCGTTTCTCAGGGCAGCAGACTCGAGATCGACTCACTCACCGCAAATGCCGGTACGAGGGGTTTCAGCGTTAGTGGCGTCGGCAGCTATCTGTCGCTGTCGAACTCGTCAATTCTCGCTAGCGGCGAAGCCTTAGAGGTTGGACGCGGGGCAACGTTGGAGCTAAGCAATGTTCTCGCAGCATCTGACGGTTCCATGACTGGTGGTCAGGGCTTCGGCCTTCGGATGTACGGCGGAAATGCAAGAGTCGCCGACAGCAACATCGCAGGTGAAGGCGCAGGCATCCACATGGCCGAAGGCAAACTGTGGGTCGAGAACTCGATCATCCATTCTCAGAACACTTCGGCGCTTGCGATGTTCCACCAAGACGACACCGTGGAACAAGACCCCGAGGCAAGCTTCACCAACACAACTTTAACTGGCAACAGCGGTGCCTATGTCGACACCTCCAGCATGATCGCAAGTAACAGCGCGATCATTGGGCGCGAAAGGTGGGGAATTTCTATGTTCGACGCTAGCATCACACTGCGCAACAGTTTGGTCAAAGGACAAACCAATGCTGTCGAGATGTTAGGTTGGAGGTCCCTTACCAGCCTGAATAGCATCAGTCTGGAGGGATCTCAGCTAGTATCGTTCGCAGGGCCAGCAATAGACGTGGCCGGGGGGCTCGGGGCCCGGATCGATGTGCTAGCAGGGTCCACGATTGTAGGTGGCGACGGGACGATCCTTAGGGTAAGAAGAGATGCCGGCGCGCTTTTTAGCGTCGTTAACTCGAACCTTAGTGGCAGCATCCAAGTCGACGAAGGCGCGGCCCTAGACATGGCGCTTCGCAACCGCGCGTCTTTACAGGGGGCCGTATTGGGTGCCTCTGCCCTCTCTATGTCAAATAGTGCCTGGCTGATGACAAGGAACAGCTCTACCGGATCACTGTACCTTGGAGCGGGATCGCTGATTCAGCTCAGCGATGGAACCACCTCAAACACGCTCAGCGTCGGATCGGACTATCAGGGCCAAGGTGGAACGATCTTGTTCCATGCCACTCTGAGTGGAGACGACTCAGCTACCGATCGCCTAATGATCGCAGGCTCTACCGCCGGCCAGACCAACGTGCGAGTGAACAACGTTGGCGGAACCGGAGCGCAAACGAGACGAGGCATTGAGCTGATTACCGTTGTTGGCGCGTCCAAGGGCCAGTTCGACTTGGCCGGCCGCGCCGTCGGTGGACAGTACGAGTACTTCCTGTTCCAGGACGCGGGCAACTGGTACCTGCGGTCCCAGCTGCCGACTACACCTGAACCCTGCGATGCTGACGCGACGCTACCCGGTTGCGGTGGCGTTGATCCGGTTAATCCGGTTAATCCGGTTAATCCGGTTGATCCCATGGATCCCGTGGATCCGCCGGTGCCGGCGCCGGTGCTACGACCCGAAGGTGGGGCCTACTTAGGGAACCTGCAGGCCGCTCAGACCATGTTTCGTCTCGGCTATCAAGACCGTCACTCCGGCCAGAACAGCGGCCGCGCTTGGGCGCAGGTAGATGGCTCCCGCACCCACTTCGATGCCGTCAGTCGCCAGCTGAACGTGCAGGGCAACAGCCATTCGCTTACCGTTGGAGCCGATGTGTGGCGCAATGACAGCGGTAGTGGCGTCGGCGTGATGTTGTCCAGCGGCAATGCCACCAGCACATCCACCAATGCGCTCAGCGGCTACTACGCTCGCGGCAAGGTCAAGGGCGAAGCATTGGGTGTGTATGCCACGTGGCGGGCTGGCAATGCCGTCCATCCCTATGCTGGTTTCTACGTGGATGGTTCGTTGCAACGTGCCCAGCTCCGCAACCGTGTCGAAGGCCTGGCCTTGAACGCAGAACGCTACGACACCCGCGCATGGCAAGGCGCGGTCGAGGCTGGCTACGCCTTCCTAATGGGTAGCTGCGGCACCAGTACCATGTACCTTGAGCCTCAGCTTCAGATTGGCTACATCCGCTGGGACAGCTACCGCCACACCGAAACCAACGGAACTGAGGTGGCTGCCAATAACGCCGGAGGTATGTTAGGCCGCGTCGGTGTGCGGCTGTCCGGGGTGACCCGATGGAGTGGCGGCGCGGCCCAGATGCAGCCATTCCTCGCCGTGAACTGGCTCCATAACCGTTCTGAGGCTGAAATCAGCATGGACGGAGAAAAGGTTGACGCTCGAATTCCGCGCTCCCGCGCGGAACTGAGCGCCGGTGCTTCGGCTAAGTTCACCCAACGCTTGCGCCTTTGGGGCAGCCTCTCCCGACAGCTGGGCAGTCGCTACCACCAAGCCAGTGCGCGTGTCGGCCTGAGCTACGACTGGTAACGCCACGCGGCACACCGGAGGAAACGTGCCCCCCCAATTCCCTGCAACGCCGCCCACCGGCCCGCGACTGCAGCCATGCCCTAGATGGACCCAGCAGAGTATGCATACCCTCAAGCGAACTAGAATCGTCGTCGCGGACGATCACCCCGTCGTGCGCATAGGAGCTCGCGCCATCCTGGAGATGCATCCAGAAACAGACGTTGTGGCTGAGGCCGGGACCCTGGATGACCTTTTCACAGCGCTACACCATGAAGAATGCGACGTGCTGATCCTGTGCCTTAGATTGACTGGCACGCGTATGAACTCTGGCGTAGCAGCCATCGCCGCTGTTAGACGTGCATTTCCGAGGATAAAGCTCATTGTCTATCCGGATTGCTACACGCCTCAAACTATTCGGATCGCGATCAGCCTCGGAGCGCTAGGGGTTGTCTCCAAACACGAAATACCCATGCATCTGACCTCGGCAGTGCGCTCCGTGGCACAGGGCTTCCGATATGTGAGCAGCGGCATCTACCAGCACACTATTGGTTGCAACGAGGTGAGGCGGCTGACTCTGGATGAGGAACTGCTCCTACAGCTAATAGCAGATGGAAACTCTCTGGCTGAAGTGGCCCACATCCTTGGAGAAAGCCTGCCCGAGGCAAGGCGTCGAAAGCACCTAGCGATGGAGAAGCTTGGAATATATACGCCTGTTGAGCTATATCGCTTTCTGGCGACTTGGCGTTTCGACGAAGGTAATTCGGATTCCCCACCGCTTGAGCCGGCGGCGCTCAAACACCGGTGACGGGCAAGGCAATGGCTCGTATCTACAAGGAAGAAGGCAGCGTCGCGACCTTCTTCCTCTACAGGCTACTGGATAGCCAACCTGCGGGATGCAACCTCAAAGTAATGGGTCGTCATCTCAATGCCTGTCCAGCGGTAGCCCTCAAGGTCAGCCGCAACAAGCGTAGTGCCCGAGCCGGCAAATGGGTCGAGGATTCGACCGCCTTCCTCGCAGATCCGCACCAGCTGTCGCATCAGGTCCGTGGGCTTGCCGGTCATGTGATGCTTATCGGCCTTGCGCACGCTCTCGCGGACCACACCTGGCAATACCGGGGCGCGCCGGCCCAGCGGCATGTTGCCCTTGCTGCCCCACACCACGTACTCGGCCTGATTGCGGAAGCGCCCCAGTTGGGGACGCACCCCCTCCGTTTTGTCCCACACCGCTATACCGCGCCAGGTGAAGCCGGCACACTGCAGCGCATCGGTGGTGAGCGGCAACTGGCGCCAGTCCGTGAACAGCAGCACCGGGGCGCCGTCTTTCAGCACGCGACTGCATTCAGCGAGCCACAACCGCATCCACGCCAGGTGCGACCGCTGGTCACGTTCATCGCCGACGAAATCAGCGTGCAGCTGGGCGCTGCCACTTTGCATGTACTTCGCTTGTGGCGCCTGCTGGCGCGACGCGGCGTGCACGCCGCCACTCGCATACGGCGGATCAGTGATGAGGGCGTCGAAGCTGGCCGCCGGCAGGGTCGGCAGGACGGTCAGCGCATCGCCGTGGATCAGTTCGTTCTTCATTGGTAGAGCCTTCTTCGTGGTGTCGCTCGCGGCGATCCATGGAGAGGCTCGTGGCCTTCATATGATTCAGGCACCCGCAGCGCGGGCACTTCATTTGTAGGTCATGCGGTCCAGCAGCTTTCGCCAGCAGGCGGGCGCAGTCGCCGCACCGCAGATTCACGCGCGCGTCCATCAGGCAGCCGCTCCCAGCTCAAACGGATCGAACCGGATCACCTCTTGGCCCAGCCACTCGTTGATGGCCGTCATGCGCGTCTGCAGCGGCGCCAGCTCCATCGCGGCCCACACCGTCGCGGCCTCGCGGATCGAGCCGAAGCCGCCACTGTTCTGCGGCACGATCCCCAGCAGCTGCGGCGGCGTCCGCAACGACGCGAGCATGTCGTCACGCGTGACGCTCTTGATGCCAGTAAATTCATCCTTGGCCGCCACTTCGCTGACCGGGATCAGCTTCAACCCATCTTTGCTACCGCCCGGCGAATGGACGAACAGATTGCGGAAGTTGCCAGGGCCACGGGACTGTCGCAGCGCCTCGCGCAGATTGTCCACGTCGCCACCCTCGGGCTGACTATCGGTCAAGTACAAGATGAAACCGGCGTGCGACCCGTTGTTGTAATACTTGCGGCGGAACAACGTCGCCGATTCGTTGAGCAGCGCGGACTGAACCGCCGGCATCCATTCCGGAAGCCCGTACACCTCCTGATCCGCATCGGCCTCGCGCAGCTGGAACACCTCGCCCACGGCGAATTCATGTTCGATCCTGCCCGCGCGAACCTGAAAGAACTCGCCCTGCTCTACCCCGCGCCGCATGTACTGAGCGAGCGGGATCGCCAGGCTGTGCGCAACACCTGACAGGGCACGGCGGCGCTCCACATAGGCCATCCCGAAGGTGGTGTAGTCCAGAGCCAGCTGCGCGAACGCCTCACGACTAAGCAGCCGATGCGGGCGATAGGTGCGCACCAGCATGTTGCGCTTGAAGGTCAATCCGCTATGCAGATACGGATTCGCCCGCGTAGTGCGCGACAGCCCATGCAGATCCACCGGGGGCTCGTAGAAGCGGCCATTGCGCCAGCATTCGAGGTAGTCAAGGATTCCGCGCTGGTCGAGGACCGGTGTTGGGTCGCCAAACGTGAATGCCTCGATATTGGCTGGGGGCGCCGCAACCGCGCCCTCGTCGATGTCTGCCATTAGAAAATCTCCATGGAGCCGCGAGCGACGCTGCCGCCTTCCAGCGGCTCGTTCTGCAGCGCGTGCATGAGTGCCCACGCCAGATCGGCGTGGCCTGTGGTGCGCGAGCGACCGGCGGTATAGGTCACCTGCCGCCCGCTGGGGGTAAGCGTCTTCTGAATTGCCAAGAGCGATTGGGTCAGATCGGTCCACCCAGCGTCGTACTGCAGGCGCTCATTCTTGATGACGTCGAACGCCTTCAACACCAACCGCGTCTTGACCTCAGGGGAATAGCTGAACGTGGTCACGCCGGGGAAGAACTGGCGCACCAGCTGCGCCACCCCGGTACCCATACCGGTGGCGTCGATGCCGATGTAGGTCACCCAATAGCGCTGGGTGATCTGACGGATAAACGCCGCCTGCGCGGCGAAATCCATCCCCTTGAACTGATGCCGCTCCAGAATGCGGAACGTGCCACCGGGAACAAGCGGAGGTGCAACCACCACGATGCCCGCGCTGTCGCCCGTTTCCGCCGGGTCATACCCGATCCACACCGGGCGATCCCCATAGGGCCGAATAGCCAAGGGTCGGAAGTCGTCCGACCATTCCACCCAGCTGTCGACTTGGCACGGCTGCAACATGGTGAGGGGGAAGATGCTGGCGCTATCGTCCACGAACTCGCACATGAGCAGATTGGCGAACTCATCGGCGCTGTAGTCGCGGCGAAGCTCCTCGATGTCGAACAGATCGCAACCGCGGCCGGCGGCATCTAGCACGGTGACGATCTGGCGCCACATAGCGTCCTCACACCGGCGGCCACCCATCAACCGCGCATGGCTGACGTCCAGCTGGATCTGCTGGGACACCGGGCGGCCCTTGTTGAAGCGCTCGCCGGTCCAGAAATCGAACGCTTCGTGGGCCATCGTGGAGGGCGTGCTGAAGTACGTCTTGCGCCACTTCTTGTGCATCGCCATACCGCTCGCGACCTTGTTCAGCTGGTTGAAGCCATGCGTCCAGAAGAATTCATCGAAGTAGAAGTTGCCGTGGTAGCCCTGCGCGGTGCGTGCGTTGGTACCGAGGAAGAACAGCTCGGCACCGTTTGCCAGAGTGATCGGGTCGCCGGTCAGGTCGCGGTCCAGCACCTCGCGCACGAAGCCGCGCATGTAGCCGAGGAAGATGTGCGCCTGGCTCTTGGAAGCACTGAGGAAAATCTGATTGCGGCCGGTGGTCAGCGCATCTATCAGTGCCTCGCGGGCAAAATAGAAGGTCGCGCCGATCTGGCGGGATTTGAGGATGATGCGCGTGCGCTCGTTGCCGGCGCGGAGCCAATCGCGCTGGTAGTCGAAACACCCGTCCACGAACGCGGTTTGCAGGCGCTCGACCTCTTCTTCGCTGAACTCGTTCTTGCGGGCCTTCTTCTTCGGCTTGGCGTTGCGGTTGGCGACCGCCGGATTCAGGTCGACCTCGTTGCCGCCGCCCTGGTATCGCTGGATTCGTGCCTGTCGTTCCAGCTGGCGATGCAGCAGATCAATCTCTTTGAAGTCGCCGCCGGTCTTCCCCTCTTTGTGGATGAGAATGGCAAGGCGTGCTTCCAGCGCACCACCAATGCGCTCGACGGTGTCGGCACGGTCCCATTCGTCGCGGGCTTTCCAGCTGTGAACCGTTTTCTCTTTCTCGCCGATCAGCGAAGCGATGTCGCACACGCGCCAGCCCATCCAGTACAGAAACTTGGCTTGGCGGCGTGGATCTACGTGAAGTTGTTCGGCTACGCTGGTCACCTGAACAGGTTGCCGCCCCGCTCGCGCGCGCGACATGGAAAGGCCACGTAGTTCAGCGCGTTACACGCAGACCGCGTTGCTGCGCATTCGCCCTCAATCGACCATGGGTCATCGCATCGAGAACCGGTGCGCACAGACACCAGCAGAGGGCGATATGGCCAACAAGACTGACAACAAGAAGCTGCGTTCGAAGTTCTTCCGCGTAGCCGTCGAAGGCGCCACCACTGATGGCCGCGTGATCGAGCGCCAGCACATCGCGGACATGGCGGCTTCCTACGATCCGCAGCTTTATGGCGCCCGCATCTGGGTGGAGCATCTGCGCAGCCTGATGCCTGATGGCCCGTTCAAGGCGTACGGCGATGTCCTGGCGGTGAAGGCCGAGCAAGTCGACGTGGGTGGAGTCAAGAAGCTGGCCCTGTTCGCGCAGATCGAGCCCACCCCTGCGCTGGTTGCGATGGTCAACAACGACAAGCAGAAGCTCTACACCAGCATCGAGATTGCCCCGAAGTTCGCCGACACCGGCAAGGCGTATCTGCAGGGCCTGGCAGTCACCGACACCCCGGCAAGCCTGGGAACCGAAATGCTCGCCTTCGCGGCACAGCATCCGGACGCGAACCCGCTGGCCGGCCGCAAGATCGACGCCGACAACCTGTTCACTGCCGCCGAAGAGGCGCAGATCAGCTTCGATGAAATCGAGCAGCCGGCGCCGCGCAAGAACGCTCTGGCGGTGCTGCTTTCGGGCTTCGGGCTGCTCGGCAGGCCAGCGGCCGCGCCCGAGCCGAAGGGTGACGACACCGATGCCGCCAAGTTCGGCCAGCAGTTGCTTGACGTTTTCGCAGCGCAGGACGACCGCATCGAGAAGCTCGCCGCAGAGAACCAAGGCCTGACCGCGAAAGTGCAGGCGCTCTCCGCTCAGGTTGCATCCGTCCGCGAGACGCTCGACAGCACGCCCCAGATCTTCGCGCAGCGCCCACCGGTCGCTGGCCCCGGCGGCAGCAAGGCCGGCGACGCCACCGACTGCTGATCCCTTTCTGCCCCCACTTCACGGAGCACCCCTATGCGTACCGAAACCCGCAACCATTTCAGCCAGTTCACCCGCCGGGTTGCCGAACTGAACAACGTTGAGACCGCCAGCCTGGCGTTCTCGGTTGAACCGTCCGTGCAGCAGACCATGGAACAGCGCATCCAGCAGAGCAGCGCATTCCTCTCGGCGATCAACATGCCCGGCGTCATCGACCTCAAGGGCGAAAAGATCGGCGTCGGCGTCAACGGCACCATCGCCGGCCGTACCGACACCAGCGGCAACGCCGAACGTACCCCGGCAGATGTAACCGCCCTGGACAGCTTCGGCTACGAGTGCGTGCAGACTGACTACGACACGGCAATCCCCTACGCACGCCTTGACGCCTGGGCGCGTCAGCCGAACTTCCAGACCTTCCTGCGCGATTCCATCATCCAGCGCCAGGCACTGGATCGCATCATGATCGGCCTCAACGGCACCAGCATTGCCAAGACCACCAACCGCGCCACCAATCCGCTGCTGCAGGACGTCAACAAGGGCTGGCTGCAGAAGTACCGCGAGCACTCCGCCAAGCGCGTCATGGCGAAGGGCAAGGCCGATGGCGTCGTGCAGATCGGCGGTACCGACAAGGCGAAGCGGGACTATGCGAACCTCGATTCGCTGGTGATGGACGTGGTGTCGTCGCTGATCGATCCGTGGCACCAGCAAGATCCGGGCCTTGTCGTGGTGTTGGGCCGCGATCTGGTGTTCGACAAGTATTTCCCGATCATCGACAAGGACAACGCACCGACCGAACAGCTGGCCGCTGACCTGGTCCTGGGCACCAAGCGCATCGGCGGCCTGCAGCCGGTCATTGTTCCGTTCATGCCGCCCAACGCGCTGGTGGTCACCTCGTTGGACAACCTGTCGCTGTACTGGCAGATCGGCGGTCGCCGCCGCTACATTCAGGAACAGCCGCAGAAGAACCGCATCGCCAACTTCGAATCGTCCAACGACGACTACGTGGTCGAGGACTACGGCCGTGGCGCGGTGGTCGAGAACATCAAGGTCGGGGACTGAGCCAATGGCCGATAGCCCCGCCAAGCGCCACCTGCAGCGCGTCGCCGCCGAGGAAGCGGCGGCGCGCTCGGCC
>Ga0065704_10070739_pt1 | contig 16843 bp, 15 predicted proteins | sample SwiRhicommuniRL2_FD_59091 | JGI IMG/M metagenome (GOLD analysis project Ga0065704, IMG submission 59091) | Switchgrass rhizosphere bacterial communities from Rose Lake, Michigan, USA - RL2 v2 (version 2) | ecosystem: Host-associated > Plants > Roots > Rhizosphere > Soil | place: East Lansing, MI
GGCCGACAGCGGCGCGGCGGCGTGCCAGGTCTCGAAGAACCGGCTGATCCAGTCCGGCGCCGGGTCGTCGCCGCTGGCGCCATTGCGCGGAATCGCGCGGCGCCGCGCCCGCCCGGTCGGCAGTGCGCGCGCCCGCGCGACCTGGTCCAGGCGCTGCTCCAGCCGCGCGTACAGCTCGCCGACGCGCTCCTGCAGTTCCTGTTCGCAGATCTTGACGATCGCCAGTTGCACCTGCGGCGCCAGCACCAGGCCGTGCAGCGCCGCGTAGACCGCGGCGCCGACATGTTCGGGGCCGAACGGGTTGTTGTCGGCATCGATGCGCTGGCCGCCGGCGATGAAGCCGAGGAAGCGGTTGAGCCGCATCAGTTCCGGACGCCAGCGGTGCTGGATCGCGCCGGCCAGGTTGCGCACCGCCAGGCGCACGTCCAGTTCCTGCTCGGACACCAGGCTCAGATCGCCGCGCTCGCGCGCCAGGGTGCGCTCCACCGACAGCGGCCGGCCGGCTTCCAGCGCCTGCCAGGCCTGCGCCAGGTGGGCGCGGAAGCGCGCGGCGATCGGTTCGCGCTGCTGGCGCAGCAACTGGATCGCCTCGAAATAGTCGTTCTGCGCCGGCCCCGCGCGTTCGGCCATGCGGAACAGCGCATCGGCGAGCACGTCCAGCACCTCGCCGAACGCGCCGGCCAGCGGCACCGAAACCACGTCCCGGACCTGATCCAGCAGGTCCGAGTTGCGGCTGGGCAGCAACTCCTCGGCATATTCGGCGATTGTCATGGCAGTGTGATACGCAAGCGCAAGTGAGATCGACGTCAATTCGGAAGCTAGCGGCAGATCGAGAATGAAACGTGATGCTGCGTGTAACCGCGGCATCCGCTGCCGCTGTCGGGCGCCCGACTATAATTCGGCGCCCGCCCCACGGAATCGAGACTATGCGCACACTTCACTCGCTGCAAGCGCTGGATGAACGCCGTTCGGTGCCGTCCAAGCAATTGGGCGAGCCCGGACCCGACGAGGCCACCTTGCTGGCGATGCTGCGCTCGGCGGTGCGGGTGCCCGACCACGGCAAGCTGGTGCCGTTCCGGTTCCTGCGCATCGCCGGCCAGGCACGGCTGGCGCTGGGCGACTTCCTCGCCGAGCGCACGCTGCAGCGCGACCCGGCGGCGCCGCCGGCCGCGGTGGAGAAGGACCGCGGCCGCTTCGCGCATGCGCCGCTGGCGATCGCGGTGATCGTGCGCCTGCAGCGCGAGGCCAAGGTGCCGGAAATCGAGCAGTGGCTCACCGCCGGCTCGGTCTGCTTCGCCCTGCTGCAGGCCGCGCAGGCCTACGGCTTCGGCGCGCAATGGCTGACCGCGTGGATGGCGTACGACGCCGCGGTGGCGGCGCGATTGGGCCTGGCCGAGAACGAGCGCATCGCCGGCTTCATCCATATCGGCACCCCGCGCATGCAGGTGCCGGAACGCGAGCGCCCGGATCCGCGCGAGCTGCTCAGCGACTGGACGCCGTGAACGCACCCGTGCCGACGTCGCGGCCGCTGTACCTGGTCGATGCCAGCCTGTACGTGTTCCGCGCCTGGCACTCGATCCCCGACGAGTTCCAGGACGCGCAGGGCTGGCCGACCAACGCGGTGCACGGCTTCGCCCGCTTCCTGCTCGACCTGCTCGAGCGCGAGCGCCCGCAGCACATCGTGATCGCCTTCGACGAGGCGCTGGACACCTGTTTCCGGCACCGGCTGTACGCGGCCTACAAGGCCAACCGCGCGCCGGCGCCGGAGGCGCTGCGGCGCCAGTTCGCGCACTGCAAGGCGCTGTGCGCGGCGCTCGGCCTGGGCGTGCTGGCGCACCACGACTACGAGGCCGACGACCTGATCGGCAGCGCCCTGCACAGCATGCGCGGCGCCGGCTTCCACGGCGTGATCGTGTCCGCCGACAAGGACCTGTCGCAGTTGCTGCTGGAGTTCGACGAACAATGGGACTACGGCCGCGGCCAGCGCTGGGGCGCGGCCGGGGTCAAGGCGCGGCACGGCGTGCACGCGCACCAGATCGCCGACTACCTGGCGCTGGCCGGCGATGCGATCGACAACATCCCCGGCGTGACCGGCATCGGCGCCAAGTCCGCGGCGATCCTGCTGGCGCATTTCGGCGACCTGGACACGCTGCTGGCGCGGATCGACGAGGTGGCGTTCCTGCGCCTGCGCGGCGCGGCGCAGATGGCGGTGCGGCTGCGCGAACAGCGCGAGCATGCGCTGCTGTGGCGGCAGCTGGCCACGATCGCGCTGGACGCGCCGCTGCACTCGGCGGCCCCCGGTTTCGCCCGCGGCCAGGCCGACGCCGACATGCTGCACGGCCTGTGCGAGGCCTTGCGCTTCGGCCCGCTGACCCGGCGCCGGTTGCTGCAGGCGGCCGGGCTGGCGACCGTCGGCGAGTAGAGCGCGGCGCCACGCGGGCCGCGCGCGGCGCCGCTGCCGCTCACTGCGCCGGATCGAACTGCGCGCGCATGAGCGCCATGTAGCGTTCCTCGGAGGTCTCGCGGCGCGCCGTCACCAGCGGGAGGATGTCCTGGGTCGCCACGTAGCGCAGGCGCGGGCCGGTATCGGTCGTGGCCTGGAAGATCACCTCCGCCACCTGCTGCGAGGTCGACACGCGCGTTGCGCGCAGGCCTTCGAACACCTTCAGGCTGCGCGCCATGAAGCCGGCATAAGCGTCCGGCGGCGCATCGCCGGATGTGGCCTCCTGCGCCGAGCGCCGGCCGAAGCCGGTCTCCAGCACGCCGCCCGGCTCGACGATGCGCACCGCGATGCCCAGCGCCCGCAGTTCGTAGGACAGGGATTCGGAGAAACCTTCCAGCGCGAACTTGCTGGCGTTGTACAGCGAAATCATCGGCAGGCCGAACACGCCCGCGCCGGAGCTGACGTTGACGATCGTGCCGGCGCGCCGCGCACGGAAGTGCGGCAGGATCGCCCGCGTCACATCCATCGCCCCGAACACGTTGACGTCGAACTGCTCCTGGATCTTGGCGCGCGGCGTGGACTCGAACACGCCGAACAGGCCGAAGCCGGCGTTGTTGATCACCGCGTCGATGGCGCCGAAGCGTGCGATGCCGGCGTCGATCGCCGCCGCGATGCTGGCGCGGTCCTGCACGTCCAGGCGCTCGACCAGCACACCGGGGCCGGCCAGGGCCGCTCCGGCCGCCGGATCGCGCATCGTGGCGACGACGTTCCAGCCGCGCGCGGCGAACAGCTGCGCGCTGGACAGGCCAAAACCGGACGAGGCGCCGGTGATCAGCACGGTGGGATTGGGCATGGCGGTGCTCCTTGGGTGTGTGCCGCCAATGATTGGCCCCGCCGACCCATGAGACAATCCGATCAATCCCGCATGCAGTACTGAACAGGATCGCACAATGCCTCGTCCCGCCCTGAGCGAATTGCAGGCGGTGGTCGCCGTCGCCAAGCACCGCAGCTTCCGCCGAGCCGCCGCCGCGCTGGGCGTGTCGGCATCCGCCCTCAGCCACGCGGTCGCGGCGCTGGAACAGCGCATGGGCGTGCGCCTGTTCCATCGCACCACCCGCAGCGTCGCCCTGTCCGACGCCGGCGAACGCTTCCTTGCCCGCATCGCGCCCGCGCTGGGCGAGATCGATGCGGCGATCGAGGACGCCAATGCGTTCCGCGACAGCCCCACCGGCAGCCTGCGCCTGAACACCTCCGAAGGCGCCGCGCGCCTGCTGATGCCGGCGATCCTGGCGTTCCTGGCGCGGTACCCCGAGGTACGGCTGGACATCGTCACCGACGGCCGCCTGGTGGACATCGTGGAGGAGGGCTTCGACGCCGGCATCCGCGTGGCGGAACTGGTGCCGCAGGACATGGTCGCCATCCCCTGTTCGCCGTCGCTGCGCTTCATCGTGGCCGGCGCGCCGGACTACTTCGCCCGCCACGGCGCGCCGCGCACGCCGGCCGATCTGCGCGGGCATGCCTGCATCCGCAGCCGCTATCCGCAGGGCGGCGCGGTCTATCGTTGGGAATTCGCCAAGCGCGGACAGCAACAGCTGATCGACGTGGAAGGCATGTTGACGCTGGACAATTCCACGCTGCTGATCGACGCCGCGCTGGCGGGCGTCGGCCTGATCTGGACCCATGAGGCCTCGATCGTCCACCACCTGGCGCAAGGCCGACTGGTCGCCGCGCTGGAAGACTGGTGCCCCCGGTTCCCCGGGCTATGCCTCTACTACCCCGGCCACCGCCACGTCCCCGCCGCGTTGCGCGCCTTCATCGAGGTGCTGCGCGAGCACGACGCTGTGCTTGCCGTCCCGGCGGCCCGGTAGCGCCCCGCTCGCGGCGCCCGGCCTTTCGCCGCAGCGAACACCGCACGCGGCGAATTGCGCCATGGCATCGTCGCGACGTCGATGGCCCTACACTTCGATCATCGGCGATCGCGATCCGCGGCGCCCACCTCCTTCCTCCTCAACAGAGCGAACGCCACCCATGACCCGCCAAGATTCCCCGCCCCGCGTCGTCTACGAAGGCAAGTACCAGCGCATGGTGGTGCGCGGCACCTGGGAATACTCCGAACGCGTGCACGCCGGCGGCCTGGCCGCGATCATCGTCGCGGTGACCCCGGACGACGACGTGCTGTTCGTCGAGCAGTTCCGCGTGCCGCTGCAGGCGCGCACCATCGAGATGCCGGCCGGGCTGGTCGGCGACATCGACGCCGGCGAATCGATCGAGGTCTCGGCGATCCGCGAACTGGAGGAGGAAACCGGCTGGACCGCCGACCACGCCGAGGTGCTGCTGATCGGCCCCACCTCGTCCGGCGCCAGCAGCGAGAAGATCGCCTTCGTCCGCGCCAGCGGCCTGCGCAGGGTCGGCAGCGGCGGCGGCGACGCCAGCGAGGACATCACCGTGCACGCGGTGCCGCGTACGCGCGCGGCGGCCTGGCTGGTGCAGAAGATGGGCGAAGGCTACGAACTGGACGCCAAGCTGTGGGCCGGGCTGTGGATGATCGAGCACCAGTTGGACGGCACCCCGCGTGGCTGACCCGGCCACGCCCAACGGATCCGCGTTGCTCGGCCCGGCCGATCCGCCGCCGTATCGCGTCTACCAGCCGCAGGGACGGTCGCCGTACCTGCTGATCGCCGACCATGCCGGGCAACGGGTTCCGCAGACGCTGGCCGACCTCGGCCTGCCGCAGCACGAACTGGACCGGCACATCGGCTGGGACATCGGCGTCGACGGCGTCACCCGCGCACTGGCGTCGGCGCTGGACGCCTGCGCGATCGTGCAGACCTATTCGCGGCTGGTCATCGACTGCAACCGGCCGCTGACCGCGCCGGGCTCGATCGTCGACACCAGCGACGGCACCGTGGTACCGGGCAACCAGGGCCTGGACGCCGCGGCGCGCGCCGCGCGCACCAGCGAGATCTTCGCGCCATACCACGCGCGCATCGGCGCCGAACTGGACCGGCGCCGCGATGCCGGCATCGCCACCATCCTCATCGCCATGCACAGCTTCACCCCGGTGATGGGCGGCATCGCCCGGCCCTGGCATGCCGGCGTGCTGTACCAGCGCGACGCGCGCTTCGCGCAGGCGCTGCTGGCGGAACTGCGCGCCGAGCCAGGCATGGTGGTCGGCGACAACCAGCCGTACGCGGTCAGCGACGCCACCGACTACGCGATCCCGGTGCACGCCGAGGCGCGCGGCCTGGCGCACGTGGAGCTGGAGATCCGCCAGGACCTGATCGCCGACGCCGTTGGGCAGGACGAATGGGCGCGGCGTCTGCTCAGCATGCTGAATCGGCTGCAGGCCGCCTTCACATCGAGCTGAGTGCGCGCTGCGCACTCTCAGGGCGACGCCGTCCGCCCGGAGGGCCTTCGCTGCACGCACCGGATCCCGCCCCCCATGCTCATCCGTCTCGGCTACGAGATCCGCTACCGCTTCCCGCAGCCGACCCCGCTGCTGGCCATGCTCGACATCCACGACAGCCGCCGCACCGACATCGTCGTGGCCACCGCGCTGCAGACCGAGCCGGCGATCGCGCTGCGCGGCTACCGCGACCAGTTCGGCAACAGCTGCACGCGCATGCTGGCCCCGGCCGGCATGCTGACCCTGCGCGCCGACGCGGTGGTGCGCGACAGCGGCCTGCCCGACCAATACCGCTACGACGCGCCGCAGACGCCGGTGGAGCAGTTGCCCGACGACACCCTGGTGTACCTGCTCGGCAGCCGCTACTGCGAAACCGACCTGCTCAGCGGGATGGCCTGGGACCTGTTCGGCAACGCGCCGAGCGGATGGGCGCGGGTCCAGGCGATCTGCGACTACGTGCATGCGCAGATCGAATTCGGCTACGAATACGCGCGGCCGACCAAGAGCGCCGCGCAGGCGCTGCAGGAAGGCCGCGGCGTGTGCCGCGATTTCGCCCATGCGGCGATCGCGCTGTGCCGCTGCATGAACATCCCGGCGCGCTACTGCACCGGCTACCTCGGCGACATCGGCGTGCCGGCCTCGCCGGCGCCGATGGACTTCTCCGGCTGGTTCGAGGCGTTCCTGGACGGGCAGTGGTACACCTTCGACGCGCGCCACAATCTGCCGCGCATCGGCCGGGTGCTGATCGCGCGCGGCCGCGACGCGGCCGACGTGGCGATCAGCAACACCTTCGGCGCCAACACGCTGGAATCGTTCGTGGTGTGGACCGACGAAACCGACCAGGCGCAACTGGGTCCGCGCCCCGTCCCCTGCGGCGGTGCCGAGGCCCAGGCGCCGCGCGCCGAAGCGGTCTCCCCCTAGCGCGCCACGCGCGGGCGATGGCGGTGCGTGCCGCCGTGGGCGGCGGCATGCGGCTGTGGATCAGGCGAACGCGTCGGTGGCGCGCACCAGGGCATCGACGTTCTCCGCCTCGAACGCGGAGTGGCCGGCGCTGGGCGTGATCGTCAACGTCGCCTTCGGCCACGCCTTGTGCAGTTCCCACGCGCTCTGCACCGGGCACACCACGTCGTAGCGGCCCTGCACGATCACGCCGGGGATGTCGGCGATCCTCGGCGCATCGCGCAGCAACTGATCCTCGACCTCGAAGAAGCCGCCATTGACGAAGTAGTGGTTCTCGATGCGCGCGAAGGCGAGCGCGAACTGCGCGTCCTCGTGACCGTCGACGAAGTCCGTATCCACGTGCAGGAAGCTGGTGGCGCCTTCCCACACGCTCCAGGCGCGCGCCGCGGCCAGGCGCACGGCCGCGTCGTCGCCGGTGAGGCGGCGGTGGAACGCGGAGATCAGGTCGGCGCGCTCCACCGGCGGAATCGCGGCCACGTAGTGCTCCCAGGCGTCGGGGAACAGCCGGCTGGCGCCTTCCTGGTAGAACCACTCCAGCTCCCAGCGCCGCAGCATGAAGATGCCGCGCAGCACCAGTTCGGTGACCCGCTGCGGATGGGTCTGCGCGTAGGCCAGCGCCAACGTCGAGCCCCAACTGCCGCCGAACACCTGCCAGCGCGCGATGTCCAGCGCCTCGCGCAGCTTCTCGATATCGGCCACCAGGTCCCAGGTGGTGTTGTCCACCAGGTCGGCGTGCGGCGTGGAGCGGCCGGAGCCGCGCTGGTCGAACAGCACGATGCGGTACTTGGCCGGATCGTGGAAGCGACGCATCTTGGCATTGCAGCCGCCGCCGGGGCCGCCGTGCAGCAGCAACACCGGCTTGCCTTGCGGATTGCCGCACTGTTCGTAGTACAGCGTGTGGCGCCCGTCCACCGGCAGCATGCCGCTGTCGAACGGTTCGATCTCGGGATATAGCGTGCGCATGGCCGCTCCTGCGGAAAACCCCGATTCTACCCATGCGCGCCACAGACGGTGGCACTGCCCAGCGCCGCCCAGCCGCGAACTGGCCTGGCGCCGGCGCGGAGCGGCCGACCGGAGACCTGGCTAACCGAGCGCCGGCGCGCCCCTGCCTGGAGCCTCCTGCAGCCGCTGCGCGTCCATGGCCAGGTGCTGCTCCCGCTGCTGGTTGAACGCCTGCGCCTGCTGCACCGTCTCCTGCATCGGCGCCCCGGCTTGCGACACATCGGTCGCGGCGCGAAACCCCGGCGTGGTGCCGGACACCCACAGCTTGTCGCCGGCCATCTGTACCCGGCCGATCTTGTCCGCATCGGCGATGCCGGCCTGCTTGGCGCCGAGCATCGCCTGCGCGACGTGCGCATCGTCGATATGCGCCGGCACGTCCTTGCGGATGCGCGCGAACATCGCCTGATCGGACGCCGACAGCGCGGCGATGCCGTGGGCTTGATCGCCAGCGCGCGCCGCCTGCGTCGACGATTGGGTGGACGCTGGCGTGTGCACGTGGCCGGCATTGGCATGCGGCGCGCGGTGGACGTCGGACGCCGCGCCGTGAGCGCCGGACGCCGGCGTGTGCCGATGCGGCGTGGCAGGCGCGTGCGGCTGCGCGGGCGCCTGGGCCGGCGTGTCGTGCCGGAACCACTGGCCAGGATGGGTCAGCGTGTCGTAGGCCTGGCCCGCCGCGTGTTTGGCCGCGTCGATGCCCTGTGTGACGGTTTGCTTCGAAGTCTCGAACAGGTGCGTGCCGGCGCGCGCGGCGCCGTCGGCCGCTTGCGAAACCGCATGCCTGGAGGCGTCGTAGGTCTGCGTGGCGGCACGTTCGGCCCGCTCCACGCCATCGGCGACCGCGTGCTTGGTGGCGTCGTAGGTCTTGGCGGCGGCGCGCTCGGCGTGCTCCACGCCTTCGGCGACGGCATGCTTGGTCGTGTCGTAGGCCGCGCTGGCCGCGCGCTCGGCCCGGTCCATGCCGTCAGCGACCGCATGCTTGGTCGCATCGTAGGTCTGCGCCACCGCGCGTTCGGCCCGATCGACCCCATCCACGATCGCATGCTTGCCGTCCTGGTACGTCTGCGCGGCGGTGTGCGCCACGACCCGCGCGCCGTCGTAGGTATCGACGATGTGGTTGACGACGTTGGCCGCGCCCGCCTGGACGCGAGGATCATGGATACGCTCCACCACGGCATCGGCGGCCGCATGCGCGCCCCGCTCCACGACGCCCTTGGCCGCTTCGAAGCCATCGCCGACGATGCGGCCTGCGGCGTCGACGCCCTGCCCGTGCAGATGCATCGCGTCACCCACGAGGCCGCCCAGCGGCGCGGCCGCCGGGAAGACCGGAGCCCCCAAGACACCAGCCGCGCGCGCCGACGCCGCCACGCGTTCGTCCAGGCCCTGCGCGGTACGCCCGGCCGCACGGGCGACATCGGCGCCCTGTTGCAGGTGGTCCTGGGCACCGAGCACAGGCCCATTGCGCTCGATGGAGTTGCGGATGGCGGGGTCGGCATTCAGTGCCAGATATTCGTTCAATTGCCGCTGGAGATTGGGCGACAGGTCGCCCTGGCCGCCGTTGCCGCGCATCTGCCGCAGCGACTCGGAAAGCTCCGCGCGCGCGCGGAACACGTCGTTGCCGAACTGGTCGATGGCACCCTTGTGCTCGGCGTAGCGTTGCGAGGCTTCCTGGAAGCGATGCGACTCCAGGATGTTGTCCGGACTCTTGCTGTGGAAGTGCTGCTGGCCACCATGGTCGCCCAGCCGCATCGCGATCAACGCATTGGGCGGCGCCGACCCGGCCGGCGCATCCAGATAGCGGCCGGCCCGCAGGCTCTGGATATCCTCCTCGCTGGCCAGCGACACGACCTCGCCGACGTGCGGACTTGCCGCGCTCACCACGTCGCCGGCCATGCGGTAGTTGGTCATCTGAAAGCCCGGCTGCGGCGGGCCATCGATCATTTCTGCCGCGCCGAAGCCGTTGTAGGTGGCACCGCGCAAGCCGTACTTGGCGGCCTCGATTTCGGCTTCGGCACCGCCCAGGGAGTGGCCGGCGACGTATATTTGGCTCTTGGGGATTCCGAGCGCCTCCGCCTTGGCAATCATCTGGGCGGTGAACGCATCGGCTGCGGATTTTTGCGCATTGACGGTGTCGCGCACCATCTTGGCATCCACTGCGATGTCCTGCAGCGTGGTAAGCGCATGATCCGCTTTTTCTGCGCCGTTTTCGCCGGAAAATAAACCAGGATCAGTACCTCGATACGCAATAATGACATTATGAGGCGCTGCCACACTCTGATACGCAGTTGCGTGAAAGCCGGTAGCCAAATCGCTCGCATAGCCAAAGACCTTATACTTTTGGCCATCCAGGGAAGCATACTTATTATTATCACCCACATCACGCTGCGACCGATTAGCATACGAATCATTGGTTGCATCAGCTAATGCTTGGTCAATGGGATTCATGACTTAGCTTCCTTGACAGTGATCGTCACCGGGAAATAGGCATCAGGACTTTGAATAACCTCGGGATCTTTAGGCTCCAGCTCTAGCGCACCATAGGGAACCAATGAAGGATCTCCGTAAGAACTCTTCTTGAAGTAGCTTTTCCCACCCCCATCACGCAAGATTTCCTCCAACAGCCCTCCCCAACCGAACTTCACCCCCTTGCCAATTGCACTAACGCCCACACTCGTCACATCCCAGTGGCAAACTCCGAGCTTGAAATAATCCTCATCCAGCAAGGCGTCGCGATAGAAATAACCCTTCCAGGTGTGGTCATCCACTTGGACCATAGGAACATCAAGCCCGGTGTTAGGCACATGCTGCTCACCAATGAATGGGATCATCGGCACGCACTTCGTGTTGATGACCTCATATCCGATGTAGGCCCCTTTGAAAGAATCCCACGGCCCCGGCGCATGCGACGTGGCGATGACCTCATAACGCTTGACCGGGTGTGGATTCAGATGACCCGTTGCGTCATCGTTGCCGATATCGATGCCTTTCGAACAACCGGCGGTGGTCGCGGCCAGGGGCATGATGGCGGCAGCGGCCAGGTGGTGCAGTTTCATCGGATCGTCCTCGGGGGGATGGGCCGCGGGCACCGCGACCGTGGGGGCTGGAGGTAGTGGCAGTGTCGGCTTGCGCCGTGGCTTTATCGGCAATCCGCCATGCGGCAGCGCGCCGAGCCTGGCGTAGACATCCGCGTTGATGCGGTCCATGTCGCGCAGGAGTTGCGCGTCGTGAAGCGGATCATGCGTCGTGCGCGCGCGTGGGCGGAAGGGATTGTCGGTGTACTCGTTCTTTTCATGACTCATCGCACGCTACCTCTCCTTTTTGCCGAGTCTCCAAATTGCGATTGCGATACTACTCCAGGGAACCCGTGCCGCAACCTTTCACTACGCAATGACGCTTACAGCACCGTGACCGGCGACTGTGACCCTGGCTATTTTATGATCCCCGCCAATGGCAGATGGCAGCACACCCTTCACTTTGAAACAGCGCATGCGAGTGCGTAAGCGCGAAACCGTCAGCAGACTGCGCCGAAGCCGCTGTAGATAGCACCGAGCAGGCCGCACATGGCGGCCTGATCTTTCATTATGTCGCTTCATGCCTGAAGTCGCGTCCTCGAGCGGTTGATTGATCAACTTCATGACTTGACTTCATTGACAGCGATGGCGGCGACGAAATAGGCGCTAGGTTGTTGCTGCACCTCTGGATCCTCTGCCGTGAGCGTCGCAGCCAGATAGCGCAAAGAGCGATTTCCGTATGCACTCTTTTTGAAGTAACTCACCTCAGGACTGTCACGCAAAAGCTCATCCAACAGCCCGCCCCAATTGAATCTCACCCCTTTTCCCACCGCACTGACGCCCACACTCGTGACGTCCCAATGGCACACACCGAGCTTGAAGTAGTCTTCGTCCTGCAAAGCATCACGATAGAAATACCCCCTCCACGTGTGCTCGTCCACGCGGGCCATGGAAACTTCCAGCCCAGTATTTGGCAGATGCTGCTCGCCAATGAACGGAATCATCGGCACGCATTTTGTGTTGATGACGTCATAACCAATGTACGCCTTGATCGAATCCCACGGCCCCGGCGCATGCGACGTGGCGATGACCTCGTAGCGCTTGACCGGGTGCCGATTCAGATGGCCGGTTGCGTCGTCATTGCCGATGTCGATGCCTTTGGAGCAGCCGGCGCTGGCCAAGAGGGCGGCGGCGATCGCGAAGGAGGACAGGGTCGTCGGACTGGGCTTGCGACAAGGTGTCGCGGCGGCGCGGATCCATGAACCCTTCGCCTCGCAGACGCGCATCTGCGGCATCACAGGCGTGGGCACCACGCGAGGCGCATGCGAAAGGCGACTGAGGGTGAACATTGCGGGTCATCCATGTCCGGCATCGTTACCCGGCCACTATACGCCAGGCGCCGCCGGTTCAGGCGAGCGGCCGGCGCCCCAACGTGACCCGATCGCGCGCTTCCAGGTCCTGGTGGGTGGTCACGTCGGTGAAGCCCGCCGCCACCAGCACGGCGCGCACCGCGGCGCCCTGGTCCCAGCCGTGCTCGAGCAGCAACCAGCCGCCCGGCAGCAGGTGGGCCGGCGCGGCGGCGGCGATCTGGCGGATGTCGTCCAGGCCGTCGGCGCCGGAGGCCAGGGCGCTGGCCGGTTCGTAGCGCAGGTCGCCCTGCGCCAGGTGCGGGTCGCCGGCGGCGATGTACGGCGGGTTGCTCGCGATCAGGTCGAAGCGCTGCCCGGCCAGGGGCGTCAGCCAGGCCCCATGGGCGAAGGCGACGTTATCCAGGCGGTGCGTCCGCGCGTTGGCCTGCGCCACCGCCAGCGCCGCCTCGCTCAGGTCGGTCGCCAGCACCTGCGCCTGCGGCCGCTCGCTGGCCAGCGCCAAGGCGATCGCGCCGCTGCCGGTGCCCAGGTCGGCGATGCGCCGGCCCGGCGCGGTGTCGACCCGTTCCAGGGCCAGTTCGATCAGGCGCTCGGTTTCCGCGCGCGGGATCAGCGTCGCCGGCCCCACCGCCAGGTCGAGTGTCCAGAAACCGCGGCGGCCGGTCAGGTAGGCCACCGGCTCGCCGTGCACGCGCCGCGCCAGCAGGTCGGCGAAGCGGTGCGCGACCGGCGCCGGCAACGGGTCGCGGGCATGCGCGAACAGCCAGGCGCGGTCGCGCTGCAAGACGTGGATCAGCAAGGCTTCGGCGTCGGCGCGCTCGACCTGCTGGCAGGCCGAGCGCAACAGGGATTCGGGGGTGTGCGCATTCATCGGCGTCACGATGACGCAGCGGTCCGGAAAAGCCAACGTGGTAGAAGGAAGCCCGGCATGTCGCAGGACACCACTGCACTGCCGATGGGCAGGCCCCGCGCACCGGCGAGACAGCAGGCCGCTTACCCCAGGGACTTGTCCACGCGGAAGCGCTCTCGCACGGGCTTCCCCGCAGCGCAGCAAAGAGCCAGGCTTGAATAACGATAGGCGAAACCTATCTATTCAATTCCATCAATCGATTTGAGATATCTATCGCCTCCTCCTATGATGAGCCTCGTTCCATCCCCCGCCCCCTTTCCCAACCACGAGGAAACTCCATGTCTCTGATCAACACCCCGGTCGCGCCGTTCAAGGCCAACGCCTACAAGAACGGCGAATTCATCGAAGTCACCGACGCGGACCTGAAGGGCAAGTGGTCGGTGCTGATCTTCATGCCGGCCGCCTTCACCTTCAACTGCCCGACCGAAGTGGAAGACGCCGCCGACAACTACGCCGAGTTCCAGAAGATCGGTGCCGAGGTCTACATCGTCACCACCGACACGCACTTCTCGCACAAGGTGTGGCACGAGACCTCGCCGGCGGTGGGCAAGGCGCAGTTCGCGCTGGTCGGCGATCCGACCCACCAACTGACCCGCGCGTTCGGCGTGCATATCGACGAGGAAGGCCTGGCCCTGCGCGGCACCTTCGTGATCAATCCGGAAGGCGTGATCAAGACCCTCGAGATCCACGACAACGCCATCGCCCGCGACGTGACCGAGACCCTGCGCAAGCTCAAGGCCGCGCAGTTCGTCGCCTCGCACCCGGGCGAAGTGTGCCCGGCCAAGTGGAAGGAAGGCGAAAAGACCCTGAAGCCGTCGCTGGACCTGGTCGGCAAGATCTAAGCCACGCCACGCTCCCATCTCCGCCGTCCCGGCGGGGGTGGGGGTGAACCGCAGCCCGCGTCGCCCACGCCCGCCTCGCGCCAGCCACCGCCGCGCCGGCTGCGGTTCACCCCTCCTCCCAATTCTTCACGGCGCTCTGCCCCTGCGGCAGCAACGCCTCCCCTTCGCTTTGCCCATCGCCAGGAGTCCGCCATGTTGGATGCCGATCTGAAAACCCAGTTGAAGGCTTACCTGGAGCGGGTCGTTCGGCCCATCCACATCACCGCGTCGGTCGACGACGGCGCCAAGTCGCGCGAGATGCTCGATCTGCTCGAGGATCTGGTGCTGCTGTCGGACAAGATCACGCTGGACGTGCACCGCGACAGCGGCGAGCGCACGCCGTCGTTCGCGCTGACCAGCCCCGGCCACGACATCCACCTGCGCTTCGCCGGGTTGCCGCTGGGCCACGAGTTCACCTCGCTGGTGCTGGCGTTGCTGCAGGTCGGCGGGCACCCGTCCAAGGCCACCGCCGAGCTGATCGAACAGGTGCGCAACCTGCCCGGCGAGTACCGCTTCGAAACCTACTTCTCGCTGTCCTGCCAGAACTGCCCGGACGTGGTGCAGGCGCTGAACCTGGCCGCGGTGCTGAATCCGAACATCCAGCATGTGGCGATCGACGGCGCGCTGTTCCAGGACGAGGTGGAGGCGCGGCAGATCATGTCGGTGCCCACCGTGTACCTCAACGGCGAAGTGTTCGACCAGGGCCGCATGAGCCTGGAGCAGATCGTGGCCAAGCTCGACACCGGCGCGGCCAAGCGCGATGCGGCCAACCTCGCGGCCAAGGCGCCGTTCGACGTGCTGGTGATCGGCGGCGGCCCGGCCGGCGCGGCGGCGGCGATCTATGCCGCGCGCAAGGGCATCCGCACCGGCGTGGCGGCCGAGCGCTTCGGCGGCCAGGTGCTGGACACCATGGCGATCGAGAACTTCATCTCGGTGCAGGAGACCGAAGGCCCGAAGATGGCCGCGGCGCTGGAGCAGCACGTGCGCCAGTACGACGTGGACATCATGAACCTGCAGCGCGCCGAGCAACTGGTGCCGGCCGGGGCCGACGGCCTGGTCGAGGTCAAGCTGGCCAACGGCGCCTCGCTGAAGAGCCGCACGGTGATCCTGTCCACCGGCGCGCGCTGGCGGCAGATGAACGTGCCCGGCGAGGACCAGTACCGCAACAAGGGCGTGGCCTACTGCCCGCACTGCGACGGCCCGCTGTTCAAGGGCAAGCGCGTGGCGGTGATCGGCGGCGGCAATTCCGGCGTGGAAGCGGCGATCGACCTGGCCGGCATCGTCAGCCACGTCACCCTGGTCGAGTTCGACGGCAAGCTGCGCGCCGACGAAGTGCTGCAGCGCAAGCTGCGCAGCCTGGGCAACGTCGACATCCTGGTCAACGCGCAGAGCACCGAGGTGCTGGGCGACGGCAGCAAGGTCACCGGCCTGGTCTACAAGGACCGTGTCGGCGGCGACGTCCACCGCGTGGCGCTGGAAGGCATCTTCGTGCAGATCGGGCTGTTGCCGAACACCGAGTGGCTGCAGGGCACGGTGGCGTTGTCGCCGCGCGGCGAGATCGTGGTCGACGACCGCGGCCAGACGTCGCTGCCGGGGGTATTCGCCGCCGGCGATGCGACCACGGTGCCGTACAAGCAGATCATCATCGCCATGGGCGAAGGCTCCAAGGCGGCGCTGAGCGCATTCGACCACCTGATCCGCAGCAGCGCGCCGGTCACCAGCGCGGTCGCCGAAGCGGCCTGATCCGCGACCGCCCCGCGCCGCGACCCGGCGCGGGGCCTATGCTGTCCGGGGGCGATTGGCCCCACGCCGCGCCAAGCACACCGCCAAGGAACCTGCCGATGAACCTGCGTGATCTGAAGTACCTGGTGGCGCTGGCCGATCACAAGCATTTCGGGCGTGCCGCGGCGGCCTGTTTCGTCAGCCAGCCAACGCTGTCCACGCAGATCAAGAAGCTCGAGGACGAACTGGGCGTGCCGCTGGTCGAGCGCGCGCCGCGCAAGGTCATGCTGACCCCGGCCGGACGCGAGGCGGCCAGCCGCGCGCGCGGCATCGTCGCCGAGATCGAGCAGATGAAGGAAGCGGCGCGGCGCAGCCAGGACCCGGAAGCGGGCACGGTGCGCCTGGGCATCTTCCCGACGCTGGGCCCGTACCTGCTGCCGCACGTGATCCCAGGCATCCGCGAGCGCTTCCCGCACCTGGAGCTGCTGTTGATCGAGGAAAAGAGCGACGTGCTGCTGACCCGGTTGCGCGAAGGCCGGCTGGATGCGGCGCTGCTCGCGCTGCCGTTGCACGACGACCAGTTGCATACCGAATTCCTGTTCGAGGAACCGTTCGTGCTGGCGGTGCCCGATACCCATCCGCTGGCCAAGCGCGATTCCCTGAGCCTGAGCGAACTGCACCAGCAACGGCTGCTGCTGCTGGAGGACGGCCATTGCCTGCGCGAGCAGGCCCTGGACGTGTGCCACCTGTCCGGCGCGCTGGAAAAAGCCGAATTCCAGGCCACCAGCCTGGAAACGCTGCGGCAGATGGTGGCCGCCAATGTCGGCGTGACCCTGCTGCCCCTGCTGGCGGTGCAGCCGCCGGTGACCAACTCGTCCAACATCCATCTGTTGCGCTTCGACGATGCCTCCGGCCCGAGCCGGCGCATCGCGATGCTGTGGCGCCGCAGTTCGGCGATGAGCGATTTCCTGGAGCAGCTGGCGACGCTGTTCAAGGCGCTGCCCGAGGCGCTGCTGTCGGCCAGGGCCGCACCGAGCGCGGCCGCCATCCCCGTCGCCGACGTGGTGCCGCGCATCGCCGCGCGCTGAGCGCGGCACGGCGGCGTCGACGCCACCGGCGCCGGCGGCGCTAACGCCGGGTT
>Ga0065704_10070742_pt1 | contig 16815 bp, 16 predicted proteins | sample SwiRhicommuniRL2_FD_59091 | JGI IMG/M metagenome (GOLD analysis project Ga0065704, IMG submission 59091) | Switchgrass rhizosphere bacterial communities from Rose Lake, Michigan, USA - RL2 v2 (version 2) | ecosystem: Host-associated > Plants > Roots > Rhizosphere > Soil | place: East Lansing, MI
CCGCCCTCGCCGCCTCGATGGCTGCATTAAGCGCGAGCAGGTTGGTCTGTTCGGAGATGCCTTGTATGACCTCCAATATCCGACCGATATCGACTGTTTTTTCATTCAAACTTTCAATGTTGCCGCACGACGCTCGAATTTTCCCTGACAACCCGCTCATGGCCTCGATGGTCTGCGCGACCACTTCCAGGCCGCTCTCAGTCTGCCGACGCGCTTCAGTCGCCTGGGCTGATGCGTCTCCTGCATTACGCGCAATTTCTTGCGAGGCAGCGCCCAGTTCATGGATCGCAGCAGCGATACTATTGGTGCGCTGGCTCTGTTCGTCAGAGCACGACATGGATGACTTGGAAGATGCCATCACGCGCTCGGCCACCTCATTGACCTCGGCAGTAGCCAAAGACACATCGCGGATTGAACGATGAATTTTTTCCACGAAAAGATTGAAGTCGCCTGCCAGCCTTCCAAACTCATCGCGTGAGTGAATCCCTAGCCGTCGGGTAAGGTCACCCTCTCCCTGAGCGATATCGCGCATGACGTTACCCATCACCTTAATCGGCCGCATTAACACACTGATCAATAGGCCCAGCAGTAAAAGCGTGACAGCTACCGCTATAAACGCAGCCAACAAAGCAGAGACACGAAAATCCGTCAGGGCTGCGTAGGCTTTGTTTTTGTCGATCGATAAAGCGATATACCAGTTCACCGAGGGTAGCCCCTTGATCGGGGAGAACATCAAAATCCGAGGCTCCCCCTCCTGCTCAGTCTCACTGATGTGGGTACTGAGAGTCGGTGGGTTTTGCGGGTAGAGCTCGCTCAGTTTTTTCATCACCTTATCTTTGTCCGGATGGACCAAGACTTTCCCATCAGCGCTGACCAAAAACGCATATCCGATTCCGCCCAGGTCGAGTGAACTGACGATCTTTGCCAGTGTGTCCAGTGTCAGGTCCCCTCCCACCACCCCAAGCGTCTGGCCATCATGGCTGACCGGCGTCGCAATGGTCATCATCAACTGGCCGGTAGTCACGTCAAGATACGGCTCAGTCAATGTGGTTCCCCCAGCAGTCATCGCGTCCGCGTACCAGGGCCGGGTTCGCGGGTCGTAGTCAGCGGGTAAGTCATCCTTTGGCCGTATGGCGAAACTTCCATCACGACTGCCTAGGTAGGTGAAGGTAAATGTCGATAGCAATGACCTCTGTTCCAGCAGGTGCGTAACACTGTCCGCCGCCGGGTCGTTGGCAACCGTCTGAGCAATATGGTCAACCAACAATATCCTTCCAGAGAGCCACGCCTGGACGCTGCTCGCGGTGATTTTGCTCATTTCTTCAAGATGGTTTTCAAGGTTCGCGCGGATGGTTTTGCGCTGGATAGAATCGTTGTACAGCGTGAAAAGGGAAAACGCTGCGACAACAACGAGCGATGCAGCAAGCAGTACCTTATGACTGAACTTCAGGTTGGCAATCATCATGGGGTATCCGAAGACAGGGAGGGTTGTAGTTTTTATTCGATGTCAAAATGCGTCGATGAGTGCTTGATGACGGCCAACTCTGGATAGGCCGCCAGTTTCTCGATATTCAGCTCGGTACTTTCCAACCAACGTTCAGTGATCGAGCGGAAATGCCCCATATCCCGGCAACGCATGCGCAGACAGTAATCAAGCGCACCGCTGATGAGCTGGCACTCAATAACTTGCGGACAAGCACCGGCTACGGCTTCAAACGCCTTTTGGGCGCGGAGCCCCTTGCCATCAGCCAATCCAACCAGCACCAGCAGAGATAAACCAGGTGAAAGCTTGTGCTCGTCGATGAAGGCCCCATAACCACGAATGACGCCTAGCCTTTCCAGCTTACGTACACGTTGCTGGCAAGGGCTCTCACTCAGGTTCACCAGTGAGGCGAGTTTTTTATAAGTAATACGCCCGTTATGGCGCAGCACTTCAATGATCGCCTCGTCGATACGCCCCAACGTTTCAACAGCCCTCAGGGTTTCACTTGCCGTTTTCATACAGAAGGTTTTTCACTTCAGCCCATTAGATAGAAACTGTTGCAGACGCTCGCTGCGCGGGTTATCCAGGATCTCTGGCCCGCCTTGCTCTTCGACAAGACCCTGATGAAGAAAGAGCAGTTGGTTCGAGACCTTGCGGGCAAAGCCCATTTCATGGGTCACCATGATCATGGTCCGCCCTTCCTCTGCAAGCCCTTGGATGACTTTCAGCACTTCGCCCACCACTTCGGGATCCAGTGCCGACGTAGGCTCGTCGAACAGCATGACTTCAGGCTCCATCGCAAGTGCGCGAGCAATGGCTACCCGTTGCTGTTGACCCCCGGAGAGAAACGCAGGGAATTGATCGGCAACACGGGCCGGCAGCCCCACCTTTTCCAGGTATCGCCGGGCACGATCTTCCGCATCTTTTTTGCTCACACCCAGCACCCGCCGCGGAGCAAGGGTGATGTTGTCCAACACGGTCATGTGGCCCCACAGGTTGAAGTGCTGGAACACCATGGCCAGGCGGGTGCGCAATCGTTGCAATTCACGGTCATCCGCCACGCGCAGGCCCAAATGGTTTTTCACCATGCAGATCGGTTTGCCATCCAGACTCATGGCACCGTCGTTGGGGGTTTCGAGAAAATTAATGCAGCGCAGGAACGTACTCTTTCCAGAGCCACTGGCGCCGATCAGGCTGATCACGTCGCCTGTTTTGGCTTGCAGGGAAACGCCCTTGAGTACTTCATGGCTACCGTAACTTTTGTGTAGCTCTTCAACAGTCAATTTGTACATGTTTGCAGTCATCCTCTAACGCGGATTGGAGCAGCAGTGTCAGTTACCCGACTCAGTGAGTCGGACCAAGAAAAGCCAGCCAGTGACGCTCGGCGATTCGAAACAGGCCGACCAGGGCAAAGGTCACCGCCAGGTAAATCAGTGCCGCAATCCCAAACGATTGAAAGGTCAAAAAGGTCGCGGAGTTTGCGTCGCGGGCGACTTTAAGAATGTCCGGCACCGTTGCGGTGAACGCCACCGTGGTTGAGTGCAGCATCAGGATGACTTCGTTGCTGTAATACGGCAGCGAGCGACGCAAGGCTGATGGCATGATCACAAACGCGTAGAGCTTCCAACCTGAGAGCCCATACGCTTTCGCAGCCTCGACCTCGCCATGGGCAATATTGCGAATTGCCCCCGCAAATATCTCCGTGGTGTAGGCGCAGGTATTCAGGGCGAAGGCAAGAATGGTGCAATTCATCGCATCGCGAAAAAACGCATCAAGCACAGGCTGTGCGCGTATGGCAGCCAGGCTATAGATCCCGGTGTAGCAGATCAGCAACTGGATGTAGAGCGGCGTGCCCCTGAAAAGATAGGTGTAGAACTGCACCGGCCAGCGCACATAAAACCTGGGCGACACTCGAGCGATGGACAGCGGAATCGACACAATAAAGCCGATTAATAGTGAGGCACTGAGCAGCCAGAACGTCATGGCCAGCCCGGTTATTTGCTGGCCATCGCTGTAGAAGAAAGGCCTCCAGTACTCCTGTAGAAGTTCGATCATCGCACCGCCTCCCTTGAGCCTACTGCGTAGTGCCGTTCCAGGCAGCGCAGGACGAGATTGGAGAGGCTGGTGATGACCAGGTACGTCAAGGCAGCCAGCACCAGGAAAAAGAACAGCTGGTAGGTGCTTTTGCCCGCATCCTGGGCAGCTTTTACCAGGTCAGCCAAGCCAATGATCGAGACCAGTGCAGTGGCCTTGAGAATGACCATCCAGTTGTTGCCAAGCCCAGGCAAAGCGAACCGCATCATTTGCGGGAACATCACGAAGCGAAACCGCTGAGCGCGGCTTAACCCATAAGCCGTGGCCGCTTCGACCTGGCCGCGGGGGACTGCCAGCATCGCGCCGCGAAAGGTCTCGGTGAAATAAGCACCGTAGATGAATCCAAGGGTGATAACCCCCGCGACAAAGGGGTTGATCTCTATGTATTCCCACCCCAAAGATGCTGTAATCAGGGTCAGCCAGGTTTGCAGGCTGTAGAAAATCAATAACATCAGTACCAGATCCGGCACACCCCGGATCAGTGTGGTGTAGAGCTGCGCTGGCAGACGTAGCAGCTTGAGGCTGGACAGTTTGGCGCTGGCCCCGATCAGCCCCAGCAGCACACTCAGCGCCAGGGAAGAAAGGGACAGCTTGACGGTCATCCAGGCGCCTTCGAGCAGCAAAGGGCCAAACCCCTTCAGGCTGAATGCAGAGAGCCCCAGCACGCCTAATAGTGTGTCGAACATGATCAGCAACCTATAGCGATAAGCGCCCATCCAGGCGGTGGGCGCCGGGTGGTTATTTGCCGCTGTAAAGATTCAGATCGCCGAAGTGCTGCTTCTGGATCGAATCGTAGGTGCCATCTTCGTGCAAGGCCTGGATCGCTTTATCGAGCAATGCCTTGAGTTCCACGTTGCCCTTGGCAATACCGATGGCGGTTTTGGAGGGAAGATAAGGGCTCTCGACGGACGGGCTGATTTCGTAATCGGCACCCTGCGGCGAGTTGAGAAAACCTAACTGGGCCTGTAGTGCGTCCTGTAGGGACGCATCGAGCCGCCCCGCGACGAGGTCGTAATACACCTGGTCTTGGTTCTGATAGGACTGGATTTTTACGCCTGCTTTATCCAGAACAGCTTTTGCGTAGGCTTCCTGGATGCTGCCCTGGAAGTAACCGACCGTTTTACCCTTGAGTGACGCTACGTCTGCGCTGAGGCCCGAACCTTTTTTGAAGACGTAGGCCGTGAACCCGGAAAACAACTCATTCGAAAAATCGATGGCTTTTTCGCGCGTTGGCGTCACTGTCATGGATGAGAGAATGCCATCGAACTTACCGGCTCTGAGGCCTGGGATCAGACCGTCAAAATCGCTCTCGACCCAGATGCATTTGACTTGAAGTTTGGCGCAAATCGCATGACCCAAGTCAATGTCAAATCCTTTGAGACTGCCATCAGCCGCTTTTGACTCGAAGGGCGCGTAGTTGGCATCTACGCCAAAGCGCAGAGTTGTGTAATCTTTGGCCCACGCCACATTCAAGCACAGTGGGAAGAGCGCGATAAAACACATTTTTCTTAGCGAGTTCATATGTACATCCCTAGGTATTGTAATTGGATTCAAGGGCAGTAAAGTTTTAACAGCTGAACACATAGCTCCGTAAGTTATTATTATGAGGCGATCGCCTTATCACCAACACTACATCAGTAGTACCCCTTGAGAGAACATGGCAAATTGATCAATCTCATGAGCAAAATGCTCGAAACTTTATGCCGAAGCCACTTTCATCATCACCAGGCCGGAAACAATTAAAATCGCGGCAGCCACTCGCAGAATACTGGCTGGCTCTCCGAGGAAAGCAATGCCAACTAAAAAGGCACCCACCGCCCCGATACCTGTCCAGATCGTATAAGCGGTGCCTAGTGGAAGACTTTTCATCGAGAACGAGAGCAGCGCGAAGCTGGCGACCACCATGACCAAAGTGACGATGGTGGGTACTACGCGTGTAAAGCCCTCGGATTGTTTCATTGAAAACGCCCAAACCACTTCAAGCAGCCCTGCAACTATCAAACTTATCCAAGCCACAATCAAACTCCTTCAAAAACCTCGTTAACAAAAAAAACAAACTGCGCGCATCAGCGTGAGACCCGACAGCACCTGTGCACACTTATCCTGAAATTAAAAAGACCCCCGCGTGTACGGGGGTAAAGACGGGTTGACCAAACCCTGTGCGTGACGCTGTAACACTACAACTAATGATCAAATCTGTCAGATCACTTGAACGTCTCATCCAAGGCCAGGCAAATATCTTTTATAAGATCATCTGCGTCCTCAAGCCCCACCGATAAACGCAAGTGACCGTACTCTTGAAACTCCTTGGGATACTTGTCGAAGCCACCACGGCCCTCAGCGCCTACATGCACAATGAGCGTTTCATCATGCCCCAGGGAAACAGCAGACGTAATAATGCGCAAGTTAGAAACAAAGCGATTTTGGGTGTCTGGGTCGCCTTTTACTGCGAAGGCGATCATCGCCCCAAAACCACGACCGGCAAATTGTCGCTGCGCTAATTCATGCTGCGGATGAGAGGCAAGACCGGGGTAATAAACATAGGCAATACGGTCATCTGACTCGAGATAAGCAGCCAGTTTTTCCGCATTGCTCAGGTGCTGCTTCAAACGCAAAGGCAGGGTGACTGACCCCCGCATGATTAACCAGGCATTGAACGGTGAGATCGTTGCGCCAAGGTCAACCAGTGCGTCGTGCTTGATGCGATTCATCATCTGGGTAGAACCCAAGACCACACCGCCCATCGAGTCACCATGACCGTTAATGTATTTGGTCAACGAATGAACAACCAGGTCTACACCATGCTCACTAGCTTGGAAAAAAGGTGGCGGTGTGAACGTCGCATCTACAGAGATCAACGCGCCCTGAGCGTGCGCAATCTCGGCCAAGGCAGCAATGTCCGCGACCTTAGTGGTAGGATTCGCGATCGTTTCAGTGTGCAGCAGCTTAGTGTTGGGCCGGAATGCCTGCCGGACCGCATCCAGATCGCCCATATCGACAAACGTCGCCTCAATGCCATAGCGCTCAGGCAGAAGCTCGGCGAACAACCGCCATACGGCTTCATAGGTGACATCACTCACCAGGACATGGTCACCGCTTTTCAAAAATGTAAAAAACACTGCATGCAACGCAGCGACGCCGGTTGCAAACACAACACTAGACTCAGTCCCCTCAAGCGCTGCGAGCTTTTTCTCCAGGCAAACCTGGTTGTGCCCCTGGTTACGGGTATACACAAGGCCATCTGGGCTGGACCAATCCATTGTCGAAGGATCATCCGGCAGTAGATAGGAGTTGGCCATGACTAATGGCGTACGCACCGCGCCAGTCGTCGTGTCAATTACGTTACCCCCATGAACAGCCAGTGTGGCTGCAGATAGCGTGATCAGGTTTTTCTTGTCAGGACGCATGGGTCTATTCCTCCAAAGGGCATTGTCGTTGTGCTTGTTCAATTTTGAAGTGGCGTACGCGAGTGGTGGAGGCCTGGTCAGCCGGGACCAAATCCTGGTTCTCATCGAACACCAGCGCACCGTATTCAATCCCACGCACACGGCCACGTACCATGTACCAACCGACTACCAGCACCGCGGCGTAGATGGGCAGCGAAGCAATTGAGTACGTCCCGACCGGATAATCCATCGCAATCAATATCAGCACCAAACCAAAGAAAATAAGCGTGGCGTAACCACTGTACGGAGCGAAAGGCATACGAAACTGCGGTCGTTCCAACTCCCCAAGTTGGGCATACTTGAAGAGCTTGATTTGGCACAAAATGATCGTTGACCACGACCCAATCAGCATCACAGCGGTGAGGGTCAATGCAATTTCGAATGCTTCCCCGGGAACAATTGCATTGAGAAAGACCCCGATCAGGGAGGCGACGGTTGTCAGCATGATGCCGGCGAACGGAACCCCCTGACGATTCATCTTCGCCAGAAAACCAGGCGCTGAACCGCTGATGGCCAGGGACCTTAATACTCGACCGGTTGAATAGATGCCCGCGTTCAAAGACGAAACGGCCGCCGTGATGAGGACCATATTCATAATGGCATCCGCGCCCTTGATTCCCAGTGAGCCAAAAAAGGTTACAAAGGGACTTACACCTGCTGAGTAGGCTGTATGCGGTAGCAACATTGCCAACAGCAGTATGGAGCCTACATAGAAGACAATGATGCGGAACACCACCGCGCGAATGGCCTTAGGCATGACTTTGGCGACATCCTGGGCTTCACCCGCGGCAGTGCCAACTAACTCCACACTTCCGTAGGCGAATATCACCCCTTGGATCATGATGACTGCGGGCAAAAGCCCTGCAGGAAACCATCCACCATTGTCGGCGATAAGTTGGAAGCCAACTTCATGTCCCGGAAGTGGCGTACCAAATAGAACCATATACACGCCTATCCCCAGAAACGTGGTCAAGGCAGCCACTTTGATCAGGGCAAACCAGAACTCGAGTTCCCCGAAAATCTTTACCGACACCAGATTAATTGCGGTGACGAGGGCTAACGCGGCAAGTGCAAGCAACCACTGTGGAATATCGCCCATAAAGGGTAGATAGGCCTTGAAAAAGTTCAGGTAGAGCGCGATGGCAGTCAGGTCAGCAATAGCGACCATCACCCAATCGGTCCAGTACATCCAACCCACTGTAAACGCCCATTTCTCCCCATAAAATTCTCGGGCGTAAGAAACAAAAGAACCGGATGAAGGCCTGTACATCACAAGCTCGCCCATAGCTCGAATGATGAACCAAGCAAAGAAACCACATATTGCAAAGACAAATACCAGAGAAGGCCCCGCCTCTGCGAGACGCGCCCCGGCGCCCATAAAAAGCCCACTGCCGATCGCACCGCCAATGGCTATCATCTGAACCTGGCGCGGCTTGAGCACTTGTTGGTAACCCGATTCCTCAGCGCTGAAGTCTGTTCTTCGAGCGACACGGGATGCCTGCTCGGGCGCAGGATTAAAATCGCTAATACTCATCTCTGTTACCTTTTTATTTTTATTCTGAACGCGACTCTTCAAGGCAGAAGAGTCTCGCCAAGGATCGCATTGAAGCGTCAAGCCCTGCAGGAGCGACTTGTTTAGTTCTCACTCACGCCGTTAATGCAAACCACTTTGGGTTGCGTCATATCTTCATAGGCGAAACGCACACCTTCGCGGCCCATGCTCCCGTACTTGAAACCACCGAAAGGCATTGCGTCGAATCGATAGTCCGAGGAGTCGTTGATCATGACGCCGCCCGCTTCAAGTCGCTTGGCTGCCTTCATCGCAACATTCAAATTACTGGTGAAGATCCCCGCGTGCAGGCTGTATTCAGGTTCGTTGGCAAGCGTCAGGGCCTCGTCCAGGGAACCAATGTTCTGAAGTATCACGACAGGACTGAACACTTCCTCGCACCACAGTTTGCAGTGGCGGTCGACGCTTTCCAGAACAGTGGGCGAATAAAGCGAACCGTTACGTACATTGCCGAACAGCAGCGCCGCGCCTCTGGCAATCGCGTCATTCACTACTTCTTCAGCATGCTTAGCTGACGTCTCAGTGATCATAGGACCGACATCCGTCTGATCATCGGCAGGATTACCCACGATCAACTGACTGGTTTTCTCAACGAATCGCGCCTTGAACGCTTCGTAGAGTGGCGCCTCGATTAAAATCCGCTGAGTACCAATGCAATTCTGCCCGGCCGCCCAAAAAGCCCCCGACACACAAGCGTCGACTGTTTCATTCAGATCGCAATCAGCCATCACGATAACCGGGGCATTTCCCCCAAGGTCCATCGCCAGCTTTTTAAGCCCAGCCGTGCGCGCGATTTGCTCCCCTGTAACGAAACCACCTGTGAAGGACACCATACGCACCGCACGGTGTGCGACCAGGGCCTTGCCCAATGCAGCCCCTCCTGTGGCGACTGTTACAACAACAGGCGGCAGGCCAGCCTCGATCAGGCAATCCACCAGCTTGATCGCCGAGAGTGGTGTGAGCTCGGACGGCTTGAGAACAACCGCGTTCCCGCCCGCAATGGCAGGGCCCAACTTATGGGCGACCAGATTGAGGGGATCGTTGTAAGGAGTAATCGCGACGATTACACCCAGGGGCTCGCGAGTGAACCATCCCTGGCGAGATTCGGATCCCACATAAGCATCGAAAGGGATCACTTCGCCCGCATTGCGCTTGGCTTCTTCCGCCGACAACTTCAACGTATTGACGCAGCGCAATACCTCTTTCTTTGCCTGCTTCAGTGTTTTGCCCGACTCCGCCACAATCAGTCGGGCAAAGGCGTCCTTATCACGCTCAACCGAGAACGCCGCCTGTTCCAATATGCGTGCACGTTCGTGTCGTGGCAGGTCCTTGGCAATCAACGCACCCAAAATAGCGGTGTCGACTATTGTGGTGGCGGATGAAGCAGGCATGTCGACCACCTCACCCACTTTGCTACCGTCAAACGGGCTATGCACAGTGATCGCTTTATAATCAGCAGCCAGTGAAATACTCAAGCTATTCATGATTACTTACCTGACTGGGTTTTGTGCTTGTGAATGCTCACAATATCGGCGAGTAGAGCGAAAGCCGTTTCAAAACGACCCGCACCCGCGCCCACCACAGTGACAGGGCCAAGAATGGCGGTGTTGAAAGTGATAGCGTTGGTAGCCCCACTCACACCGGCAAGTGCGTCAGTGGCGGGCAATAACTGCGGGCTCACGGAGGCAGAAATGGAGCCGTCACTCAGCTTTTCTGCGCTGCCTATAAGCTTCCATCGAGCATTGGCTTTTGTCGCTTCAGTAATGTCCTCGGCGGTAATCTCGGAAATACCCTTGCACAGGACATCGCTAGGCTTGAGCTTTGCGCCGAGTAACTCATTTGCCAAAATGACGACCTTTAGACGAACATCATGCCCTTCCACATCGGCTGTTGGATCTGCTTCGGCATAACCTAGCGCCTGGGCCTTCGCAACAGCGCTGGAGAAGTCCAGCCCCGTCTCCATACTGGAGAGGACAAAGTTCGACGTGCCGTTGAGAATCCCTTTGAAACCGCTGATTTCCGAGCCTGCGAGAGATTCCTTAGCCAACCGGATAACGGGCGTTCCGCTCATGACAGAACCTTCGAACTCAAACTGAGCACCGGTGCTTTCGGCAAGCGCCTTCAAACTTTGCGCATGCAGCGCCACTGGACCTTTGTTGGTAGTCACGACGCTGATGCCCTTCTCCAGGGCCCAACGGCAGAACGTAGTGGCTGGCTCGCCGTCCACGGGATTGGTAAATGTAGCCTCAGCAACGATATCGGCACCCGCAAACCGAATGACGGACTCATTGGCAGGTTCATCACTGCCGCCTCGCAGGGCTTTGAGACTGCCTTTGGCTGCAGGCACCGCGGCCAGCTCGTGAGCATCCAGACCGTCTTTGTTGATAACCGAGCCAAGAAAGAGATCACTGACGCCGACAATCTTCAGAGTAAACCCCAGCTCATCTGCCCAGCGCGAATTCTTATCAGCGATAAGCTGAGTCAGCGCGCGGTTGACGCCACCGAAGCCAAGCAAAGCAATTTTATATTCAGTCACGACAAAGATCTCATTGTTATGTTTGGGTGCTGAAATAGTAAGTCGCCAACGCACTTTCACGAATATGGCAAACAGAACGTAATTGCGAGCAAAATGCTCGTTCGGCAGCGCACTTTGCCTTATCCATACTACTTGGTGCAGGATAAAACGAAGGACGTCACAGTATTTAGGACGCCTGGCAGCGCTGAGATTTCACTCCAAACCCTATGGATACGGTCTGAACTCATCGCCTCGACCGTCAATACAATATCAAGGTCGCCGCTCATCACATTGCATGAAATAACCTCAGGCATCGCTATGACAGAACGAACAACGTCAGCATCACGCATTCTATCTTTACGATAAACGAAGATTAAAGCGTTGATCGGCCCAGCATCCGCCGAGGGCATTCCTTTAATAATCGTATACCCTCTGACGTACCCATCACGCTCCAATCTTTCGATTCGCAGTCTGACCGCATTCCTCGACAAGTTAACTTTTATCGCAATATCATTGTGAGCAAGCCGCGCGTTACGCGTCAGCTCTTCCAATATTTTCTCGTCAACCTTATCTAACACACGTTTCATCTCTAACTCCAAACTTATAACGAGCGAGACTCCGTGTCTGTGGACAACGTCCCGATGAGCTGCTTAAGAGCGCCAACATCGTTAGGGATTGAAACACATCGATAATCAGGCCCAGGAAGCGCGCCAATCCCTTTGATGACCCCCAACGCATCTGTTACATCAGCCGCTGCGGCACTCTTGGAGGGATGTGTCGTCGCCAGACAGATCATCGGGATAAGCAAGCTACGCCTACTGGCACGCGCCGCTCGCAAACCAATTGCAGTATTGGGGCTGATCAGATAACCACTTTGCGCAAACACCTCATGAATGGTCCGGAAAGCATCTGCGTCCTCAACGGCCAGGGAGTCGAAAAGCTTACGTGCCTCCAACCATTCATCTTGCTCTAACTGAATCGAACCCTCCCCCTCTAACAACTCCATATTCCTGGCTACTTTTTCTCCGCGGCGGTTAAGAATACTCCACTGCATGCGTTCAAAATTCGAGGCCAATGAGACGTTCATACTAGGCGTATTAGTAATACGAATCTCACTTCGGCTATAGAGATTAGTTTGCAGAAAATTATGCAATCCCGCATTGACATTGGTGGCAACGATCAATTGCCGAGTCGGCAATCCCATTTCCCTGGCAATATAACCCGCGTATAACGCTCCGAAATTGCCGGTGGGTACACTGAAGGCTACTGCCCTGTCAGGCGCGCCTAATTGAAGTGCTGAGTAAAAATAGAAGGGAAGATGTGCAAGCACTCGCACCCAATTCACGGAATTGAAGGATATCAGTTGCTGCGTTTCGGTATTGTGTTTGAAGAACTGTTCGCAGAGGCGATGACAATCAGAATAATCACCTTCGACAGCAACATTAACTATGTTTTCTTCACCCGCACTCAATAAGCGGCGTCTATGCTCTTCCGTTATTCCTCTCGAGGGATGCAGCACAATAACGGTCACACCTTGCATACCGGAGAAGGCTTTTATAGCCGCAGCGCCTGTGTCTCCACCGGTGCAACCTACAACAAACGCTTTCTTGCCAGATCTCAACAAGTCGTGCCCAACCAAGCGAGCCATCAATTGGAGACCAAAGTCCTGATAGACGCCAGCTGGTCCATGAAACAATTCCAATATCCACTCGTTGCTCGCCATTTGGTAAAGCGGTGCAACCGCTCTGCTTTTGAAGCAGTCGAACGTTTCCTCGAGAATCTGAGACAGCTGATCTTGAGGTATCCAACTGCCTACAAACGGCTCAATCACGTGACGTGCCAGTTCATGGAAAGGCAACCATTCCAGCTTGGAGAGATCTTCCCTTTTGAAGTGAGGAACCTTGAGAGGAACGAATAACCCTCCATCCGGGGCATACGCCCCCATGAGCACATCACCAAAGTCGAATGTTTTGCCGGGTGTCCGCGTACTGACGTATTTCATAACCTGAGACACCCTCTCGCAATCGCTGAGCTAGCCGCCTCTCTGGCGGTGCCCTGCTGAAATCCCACATCACGATTTAAATCGCTTGTCATCCAGCTTCCATCTATTGACTATAAAAGTCAATATAGTGACCATTGCATTTGTCCACCAGCTTTTTTCAGCCAAACGCAACGAAGTCTCTGACGCTACCTCGCCAGGTAGCGCGGGACACGTGTCAGCTAGAAATCAGGGAGAACACCATGGGCGCCAAAAACCTTCTGCATTCGCTTTACCAGTACAAGGCATGGTCTGAGGAGGAACTATTCAAATACTTGAAAGCCTCGGCGGCAAAATCCTATCCAGACGAAATGGCGAAAACGATGTATTGGCTCAGCCACATCAACATTGTTGATCAGTTGTTCATCGCCAGACTGAAAGGAAAGCCGGACGAATTTGACTCCGTCGTGACCGACCAACCGCAGGACTTGAGTCAGCTTGAAGAGCAATTCTCCAAGGCGAATCAATGGTTTGTCGAATACACAGAAGCCATCACGTCGGTGGAATTGGATGATCACGTGACGTTTACTTTCAAGGACGGAAAGCCAGGCAACATGACTAAAGAGCAAATCCTGGCGCATGTGCTTTCCCATGGTCTGCAACATCGGGGGAGTGTCGCAACGATCTTGCCAGGCGAGATCCTGCAGGATCACAAGGACCACTTCACTACGTTTCTGAAACGCTAGAAACCTGTTCGCCTGTCTCATGGAACATGATGGGCAGGCGCCCTCTTTCTATATAGGAAGCCGGGTTCAGCTCAGTTCCAGTTCGTCGATCACAGCGGCAATTTGCTTACGCCCTTCGCCACTTATCGTTCTGAGCGGCAGGGGCAAGCTTGGATACTGGGTAAACCCAAGGAGCTCTGCGGCAGTCGCCACGACACGAAAACTACCGCCAAATTGCCTGAACAACTCCCAGAGTGGCTTTAAGCGCTCAGAAAGGCGTGCAGCCTCGTGGGCGTCACCTGACAATGCCGCTCGCGTAATCGCTAGCGCGGTGTTGGGGAAAAGCCCTCCTATGACGGAGTACCAGGCCTCACAGCCCGCATTCATGCCCACAGCTGCAAAGACATCCCCACTCACGCCGATCGTAACGTGACTGGGGATCAGCCCTCGAAGACGCTCCACGCGCTCCTTGGCAAGATGGGGAGCCTCGGGAACACCCGGGATTTTGATTGAGCTCACATGCGCCAGCTCGGCAATGCGCCCGTGCAGCTCGTCAGTAAATTCAAAATGAGTGGTGCCGGGATTGTCATAGACACAGAGCGGAACGGAGACGTTAGCCGAGACCGTTTCATACAACGAAAAGACATCTTCCGCACATAACTTCTGATAGGAAACCGGCGGTAGCAACAAGGCTTTGACCCCCACCTTTTGTGCCTCCTCGGCCAGCAATAGCACGTCACGCGTGCGTAGCGATCCAATGCTGACCATAACAGGCACATTGCCCGCCGCCTCTACTGCCAACTGCGCAACGCGAGTCCGCTCAGCCTGAGACAGATACGCATAGCTACCGTTAGAACCGAGTGCGCCGATAGAGTCGACATGGGCGGTTGCCAGTTGCTCAACAAGACGAGTAAAGGCGTTTTCATCCACGCCCTGCTCATTCATAGGCGTCAAGGGAAATGCGCTAAGGCCGGTAAATTTCATTCATGACTCCAGGCTTTCGTCTTTCGACTAATTCGATCCAGGACCAATCAGTGAGCTTTCAATTTGAACGCCTGGCATCATCAGTTGCAGGCCCTCGATAAGCTTGTCGCCTGCATCTGTCAGCGCTTCAAGAGGCATCGCCGGCAAACTTTCCAGAATGAACCACATGTGTTTTGCATCAGCACCCAGCCGGGTTCTGACACCTTGTCGCCAATTCCAACGACGGCATGTCACGCCTTTATCGTCCCGCCATACCACTTCGCCGGCGTCTGGATACTCGTGAGCGGGAGCGCCTTCTTTCATGGTGTCAAAAGGCTCGGTACCGTCTGCGACGACGAGCCGCGGCGTGCCCACATAAGCGTCTATATTTTCCCCGCCGACGGGGATCGCGTACTCGATACTGATGGCATTGTAGAGATCAACGATGGGATCCAGGCTCGGTAAGCTGCCGTCTCGCAGGACACGCTTGCGCAATGCCTCAGCTGAGCAAGGCGTGCGTTGTGGCTTGGCCCCGAACTTTCGGAAGGTCTCTGCCCAGGCTGCCAGATGAGCGTCTCCCCAGGAGGGTCCGCTTGCCAACACGGACTGGCAAGCGCGGTCCAAGGCCGCTTGAGCGACACCTGGGTTGGTCAGGGGCGCAGCCTCCACAACGATACTCAGCGCCCGGAAGCCCGGTGCCAAATCTGCAACAGATTGGTCAATTAACGGCAGTACGGACAGCATCGAGAATCTCCAGTGATCTACATGTCGTTTCATGCTAATCATTGACGACTAAAAAAGTCAATATATCGACCTTCTCGATCACACCCAGCCACCGGGCAGATTGACGACAGCAGCAGCAAGCGTCGAGAATCCCTTCAACTCTCTCTCGTGACCCTCAACAATGACCCTAAACAACAGTATATCGACCACGCCCGGCGCCGATGCTCAGACTGTGGGCCTGGCCGTTGCACGCACGCTCAAACAGGCACGAAAAAATCAGAAAATCACCTTGGATGAGCTATCTCGCCGCTCAGGTGTGAGTAAAGGAATGGTCGTCGAAATTGAGAAATGCACAGCTAACCCGAGCATAGGCATCCTGTGCAAAATCGCCGCCGCGTTGGGGCTTTCTGTTGCAGACATCGTCAATGTGACAGACGCACCTGCTGCCCACATTATCGACAGTCAGGAGATTCCAACCCTCTGGACCGGCGATTTGGGTGGCACAGCTCGGCTGCTGGCAGGAACGACAGGCCCCAACATGATTGAACTATGGCGCTGGGAAATGTTTCCGGGTGAGTCCTTTTCATCCCAAGGGCATCCTCGGGGCACCCTTGAACTGTTTCATGTGGAGAAAGGGACGCTGAAATGTGTGGTCGGGGAAACAGAATTAGTCATTCCGGCAGGTAGCTCTGGGGTGGCAAAAACAGATGTTGCACACTCCTACGCCAACACGGGTAGGTCCAAGCTGGTCTTCACCATGTCGGTCACCGAAATACATCAGTAGACGAGCCCTCAAACTCATCAGTCCTGGTGAGTAATCTTTCGGTCGATGTGCTGGCAAAGTGCGAGGAAGGCTCGCACCTCAGCCGCTATGACGCTTGCCCGGCTTAACTAGGCCAGGTGCGTGACGTTGCCACGCCTACTGCCCAAAAACGGGCGTTTTTTGTTGCGTTCATACAGGCCTTGCGGGGCGATGTAATGCCCGGCTTCGCGGGGATCGAAAACGTTGCTCGCTTGACACCTCGTGCAGTGGTCCACTGAAGGGTTCGAATAGGTCGGCCGCGGCTTATTGCACGCGCCATTTCCGGTAATGACGCTCGATGCGCCGGAACACAAAACTCTCCATCAGCCAGGCGATCAGGCCGATCATTAAGATGCCCAGCAGCACCTGGCTGCTGTTGCCGATCTGCCCGCCCGTGGAGACCATCCAGCCAATCCCCTGGGAGGCACCGATCATTTCCGCAGCGACCAACGCGCGCCAACCCTGGCTGAAGCCGATGCCCAGCGCCGCCGTGACAAACGGCAGTGACGCCGGCAA
>Ga0065704_10070747_pt1 | contig 16771 bp, 14 predicted proteins | sample SwiRhicommuniRL2_FD_59091 | JGI IMG/M metagenome (GOLD analysis project Ga0065704, IMG submission 59091) | Switchgrass rhizosphere bacterial communities from Rose Lake, Michigan, USA - RL2 v2 (version 2) | ecosystem: Host-associated > Plants > Roots > Rhizosphere > Soil | place: East Lansing, MI
GCGGTACTATTTCGAGATTATTTATTTCTTAGTGCATCGCGTATTTCCATCAATAATTTTTCTTCATTGGTAGGAGCTGGCGGTGCAGCAGGAGCTTCTGCTTCTTTTTTTCTTGATGAATTAATGGCTTTAACAACCATGAATAATACAAATGCAATAACTAAAAATGAAATTACTGCAGATATAAACTTGCCTAAAAACATTCCGCCTGGAGCCCATGTTTCAATATTTGCTGCTCCAGCCGCGTCAAGTGCTGGTTTTAATATTATTGGTGTAATAATGTCTTCAATTAATGAAGAAACAATTTTTCCAAAAGCGGCGCCTATGATGACCCCGATAGCTAAGTCTACGACATTGCCTTTTAATGCAAAGGCCTTAAATTCAGATACCATTCCCATAATTAGTTGATTTTAGGATTATTATATAAAAATTGGTTTTAGTTACTAGCTAAAGTAGTTAAATATTTTAACATTTCTGCACCGAATTTTTAAAATTTGTACTATTCTCTGTAAAAAACACGCTTAACACGGTGGGAAATGCCGGTCAAAATCTCGTAAGGAATTGTCCCGAGTTTTTCTGCAATGTAGGTGACGTTTGGGTCTTCTCCGAAAATAATAACCGGATCGCCTTCCAGACAGTCGATGGTCGAAACGTCTACCATCAGCATGTCCATGCAGACGCTTCCTACAATACTTGCTTTTTGATTCTTGATCATGACATAACCGAGCTGGTTGCCCCAGCTTCTTGGAATTCCGTCGGCATAACCGATCGGGATGGTCGCAATTTTGGTTTCTTTTGAAGCCATAAACCTTCTGCCATAACCCACGCTTTCGCCGGACTGAATGGTCCTGATCTGGGAAATTATCGATTTCAATGTGCCTACGTTTTCTAAATATTTGGTCTCCGACGGATCGTTAGAAACACCATAAAGTCCAATGCCGAGGCGCACCATATCGTACTGCGCTTCTGGATAATTGCTGATTCCAGACGTATTAAGGATGTGACGTATTGGATTTATCGAAAGCTCTTGCATCAGCTTTGTAGATAGTTTTTCAAACAAAGCAATCTGCGACTTCGCAAATTCATGGTGCGTCAGGTCGTCGCTCGTGGCCATGTGCGAAAGGATGCTTTTTACTTTGATAGAAGGCGTATTTTTTAAGGTTGCTATCAGTTCGTCCAGATCATTTTCTTGGAAACCCAAGCGATGCATTCCGGTGTCCAGCTTGATATGGACAGGAAATTGCTCGAGGTTTTTCTGTTCGGCAATCTTTAGAAAAGCTCTCAATCCTTTGATGGAATAGATTTCAGGCTCGAGATTGTGCTCAATGATGGCGCTAAAGCTTGTGTTTTCTGGATTCAGGACCATGATAGGCAGGGTGATTCCGGCACTTTTGAGCGCAATTCCTTCATCGGCAAAAGCAACGCCCAAATAGTCAGCTTTGTGATATTCCAAAAGTTTTGCAATCTCAAAACCGCCGCTTCCATAACCGAAAGCTTTGACCATCACCATAAGTTTGGTTTGCGGTTTTAGCTTCGATTTGAAGAAATTCAGGTTGTGGCTGATGGCGTTGAGGTTGATTTCCAAAACGGTTTCATGGGTCTTTTCTTCCAGCAAGGATGTAATTTTTTCGAATTGAAAAATCCGCGCTCCTTTGATCAATATGGTTTCGTTTTCAAAATTCAGGTTTTTGAAATCCGAGATAAGATCGTCTGTGTTTTTGTAGGTGATGATGTTTTTAAAATTGTTAGAGTAAGTCCCGATTTCTTCACCTACGCCAATAACGCGGTCTATTTTGTTGGAGGTAACGAGTTCTGAAACTTTTTTGTACAATTCATCCATCGGCAATCCGCTTTGAATAATGTCTGAAAGGATGATGGTCTTTTTCTTGTATTGTTTCTGCTGCTCCAGAAAGTCCAACGCAATTTTTAGTGATTGGTAGTCGGAACTGTAGCTGTCGTCGACAATTGCCGTATTATTGATTCCGTTTTTGACTTTCAGGCGCATTTCAACGGAATACAACAACTGCATTCTCTCCTGGATGATTTCTGGCAGATAGCCCAAAAAAAGCAAAGCCATCAGGCAGCTTATGGCGTTTTCGATGGAAGCCTTGTCTTGAAAAGGAATGATAGCGTTGAAAGAAATTGTATCGTAGGAAATGCTTAGCTGTGTCTTTTCAGAAAGCTGCTTTTGCGTTATGAATACATTCGCATTTTTGTCGTTGAAACTCCACGAAAAAGTTTTTGTAGTAGCATCTATAAGCGAATCGACTACCGCGTTCTTTTGATAAATCAGGACTTCGGAATGTTCAAAAAGACGGAGTTTTTCCGAAATTTTTTCTTCTAGATTCTGAAAGCCTTCGTCATGAGCGGAACCAATATTAGTTAAGATCCCGATAGTCGGCTGGATAATTTTTTCCAGCTTTTCCATTTCACGAACGGTTGAAATTCCGGCCTCAAAAATTCCAAGATTGTGCTTTTCGTTTATCGAAATTACCGAAAGTGGCACGCCGACTTGCGAGTTATAGCTTTTCGGGCTTCGGATGATGTTGTAGTCTGGGCTGAGCAGAAAATTCAGCCATTCTTTTACGATGGTTTTTCCGTTGCTTCCCGTGATTCCAATAATCGGGAAATGAAAAGATTTTCGGTAGTAGGAAGCAAAATCCTGCAAAGCTTGTAGCGTATTTTCAACTAGGAGAAAATTGGCTTTACTTTCTAAATCTTTTGGAATATGATTAACGACAAAATTCTGAACGCCTTTGACAATAAGGTCGGGAATGTATTGATGGGCATCATTATTCAGTCCCGCCAAAGCAAAAAACAACGTTTGTGAATTGTTTTGCAGAGAACGGCTGTCGATAGAAACGGTGTCGATTTCGGTATCTGGATTTCCAAAGAAACGGGCGTGAATCTCAGGAATGATATGTTGGATTTTCAGGCTCAATTTATTTTCTTTTAAAGCTATGTAAAAATAACTAATTTTTTGATGGAAATTGTGGTTCTGTCACGCAGGTATACGACGCAATAGCCTTCTTGTTATGCTTGCGCTCTAATTTATTGTGTGAATTTGGAAGTCTTGGCTTACGGAGTTTTCTTGTTCTTTGAAAAAAAGCTTTCTTCTTTTTCCTGAAGCTCTTTCATCGCATTGAAATAAGCGGCGCGACTCAATGGTTCGTATTCTTCCGTTTCTCCCAGCATAACCAGATTATTGTTGTTGGCTTTACGGAAACTGTAATTGGCAAGATTTCCTGTTCGGGTACAGACGGCATGGACTTTCGTCACATATTCTGCCGTAGCCATAAGTGCAGGCATCGGGCCGAAAGGATTTCCCTTGAAATCCATATCCAATCCGGCAACAATAACACGGATTCCAGAATTGGCCAAGTCATTGCAGACCGAAACAATCTCATCATCAAAAAATTGCGCTTCATCGATACCGATAACTTCACAGCCTTGCGCTAAGATGCGTATGTTGGCGGCGGCAGGAACAGGAGTAGAGCGTATTTCGTTAGAATCGTGTGAAACCACCATCTCGTCATGGTAGCGTGTGTCGATGGCAGGCTTGAAAATTTCTACTTTCTGCTTGGCAAATTGAGCCCTTTTCAAACGGCGGATAAGCTCTTCGGTCTTTCCCGAAAACATCGAACCACAGATTACTTCAATCCAGCCAAATTGTTCTTTATGATTTACTGTATTTTCGAGAAACATTTTGTATTTTTCAGCCTTAAAAAGGATTAGTTTTTTTTACTTTGTGATGAAAACAAATTTATTAAAAAACCATTGCTTTACTCAATATAATATCAAAAGTTATGAAGAAAAAATTAGAAGCCGAATTAATCAGTATTGCGCACAGAATCTTGAAGCTGAAAAATAAATCAGAACTGATTCAGCTGCATCAGGAAAGCCAAAAACTGTATGAAAAATTGTCTGTTTTGTTGTTTGTAGAAGAGAATTTTACAGGCGCACAGCCGACAATTGGAAGATCTGAGGCGTATGAAGTGCTGGAAACGGCTTTTGATGAAAATGAAGTCCCAGGTAAAGTTGAGATGGACGTGCAGGAAGAAATTGCCTTAGAAGCGGAAAAAGCTGTGGAAGAAACGCCGAAGGAAGAAACGGAAACAGTCGAAACCGCAGAAGAAATCAAAGTGGCGGAAGAAGAAGCTGAAACACAACCCGAATCAGAACAAGAAAAAGTAGTTGTTGGAGAAATCGAGCTTTCTGATGAAGAACTGGAAGAAGAAGAAACCGTAGCTGCTGAAAATGAAGAAGAGGCTGTCGTTGAGGAGCCTGAAGAAGAGGAAGAAAGTGTTACTGCAGAAGAAGAAAAAGCATCAGAAGAAACGAAAGAAGAAGTAATAGAACCTGCGTTTGAACTGGCTTTCGATAAAAAAGAAGACGTCGAAGAGGTCGCAAAAGAATCAGGACATCAGATTATCTTTGAAGATTTCTTGGGCTCCGATTACAAAGACTTAGAATTCGTGAAGGCTGAAATCGAGGAAAAACACAAGCACGACCACGATGAAGAGCTTGCAAAAGAGGAAGTGAAAGAAGAAATTGAAGAAGAGGTCAAAGCAATAGAGCCAGAACCTGAGCCTATACAAGAACCTGTTGCCGAAGCGCCAAAACCAGCCGTTGAAAAAGTAACCAAAGGAATCACGATCGGTCTGAACGACAGAGTCGGTTTTGTAAACCATCTTTTTGGAGGCAGCAACGAAGATTTCAACAGAGTCCTGTCGCAATTGAATACGTTTGATACTTTCCAAGACGCGAAAAATTTCATTGAAGATTTGGTAAAGCCAGATTACAACGAATGGAAAGGCAAGGAAGATTATGCAGAGCGCTTTTTGGAAGTAGTGGAAAACAAGTTTAAATAGTCTAGATGTCAAAATTATATTTAGTTCCAACACCTATCGGGAATCTTGAAGACATGACCTTTAGGGCGATAAAAGTCCTGAAAGAAGTGGATTTGATTCTGGCAGAAGACACTCGAAACAGCGGCAAGCTGCTGAAGCATTTTGAGATTGGAACGCACATGCAGAGCCACCACATGCACAACGAGCACAAGACGGTGGAAAATCTGATTGCACGATTGAAATCGGGTGAAACCATTGCCTTGATATCGGATGCTGGAACGCCAGCTATTTCCGATCCAGGGTTTTTGCTGACGCGTGCCTGCGTAGAAAACAATATTGCCGTAGAATGCCTTCCGGGTGCGACCGCTTTTGTTCCTGCGTTGGTCAACAGCGGCTTGCCGAATGATAAATTTGTCTTTGAAGGTTTTCTCCCAGACAAAAAAGGAAGGCAGACACGTTATCTGGCTTTGGCTGAGGAAACCCGAACCATGATTTTATATGTTTCGCCCCATAAATTGGTCAAGACGTTAGCAGAGTTTATCCAATATTTTGGAGAAGATAGGTCGGTTTCTGTTTCTAGGGAATTGTCTAAACTGCATGAAGAAACCATTAGAGGAACCGCTTCGGAAGTCTTGAAACATTTTGAAGCGAAACTTCCAAAAGGCGAGATTGTGGTGATTGTTGGAGGAAAAAGCAGCAAATAAAATCTTATACAATATAGTCATGGCGACACATCACGTAACTACAAAATGGCTTGGAGATATGGCTTTTGAAGCCACGAATCCAGGTGGAAAAATAAAAATGGATTCCGATCCAGAATACGGCGGACACGATGATGGACTCCGTCCTAAATCCATGATGCTCGCTTCATTGGCGGGCTGTACCGGAATTGACATCGCATCTTTAATTAAAAAGATGAAGGTTGATATTGATACTTTTTCAATTGAAGTAGAAGGCGACCTGACCGAAGAACACCCAAAATATTATCACACGGTTCGTGTAGATTATCATTTTTACGGATTGAACCTTGACGAAACAAAACTTCAAAAAATTGTTGATTTGTCCGTAGAAAAATATTGCGGCGTGATGGAAATGTTCCGTCATTTTGCCAAAGTCGAGGTCCGAATACTATATCATCCTAATTGAGGAACTGAGTTCCTAAGTTGCTAAGGTACTAAGTTATCTGGCAACCTTAGTGCCTCAGAACCTCAGAACCTTAGCACCTAACCTAAAATCCATACAAAATGCGCTGGAACCTTAAACCTAAACCCGATTCAGAAAAAGTAAAAACCCTACAAAATTCCTTAAGCGTTGACGAACTTACGGCAACATTGCTTGTGCAGCGGGGCATCGAGACTTTTGAAGAAGCCCGACAATTTTTCCGACCTAAACTAGAAGACCTGCATGATCCGTACCTGATGAAAGATATGGACAAGGCTGTTGCTCGGATTGAAAAAGCCATCAAACAGCAAGAAAATATTTTAGTCTTTGGCGATTATGACGTCGATGGAACCACAGCAGTTTCTTTGGTTTCCTCTTATCTAAGAACTTATTATCCTAACGTCGATACCTATATTCCGGACCGTTATGATGAAGGCTACGGAGTTTCTTTTAAAGGAATCGATTATGCAGAAGACAACGGAATTACATTAATAATTGCGTTGGACTGCGGTATAAAATCAATCGACCATGTCGCTTATGCAGCTGAAAAAGGTATTGATTTTATAATCTGTGACCACCATAGGCCAGGAAATTCACTTCCCGAAGCAGTGGCTATTTTAGATCCAAAACGCGACGATTGCAACTATCCGTATGATGAACTATGCGGTTGTGGCATCGGCTTCAAATTGCTTCAGGCTTTGGCTCAAAACAGAAATCAGACGATTGAAGATTTGATTCCGTATCTGGATTTGGTTGCAACAGCAATCGGCGCTGATATTGTTCCTATGACTGGAGAGAACAGAATTTTGGCCAAATTTGGTTTGGAGGTTATCAACGCTGATCCTCGTCCCGGTTTTAAGGCGATTACTCAAAATCTAAAGAAAAAACAGCTTACGATCAGTGATGTCGTTTTTATCATTGCCCCAAGAATAAATGCGGCCGGACGGATTAAACACGGAAATTATGCCGTGCAACTGCTGACGGAATTTGGAATCGAGGAAGCCGAAGCTTTTGCTAAAGAAATCGAAGTTTTTAATGCCGACAGGAAAGATCTGGACAAACAGATTACCTTGCAAGCCTTGACACAGATTATAGACAATCAGGAAGAAAATCGATTTTCGACAGTAGTATATCAGGAAGATTGGCATAAAGGAGTTATCGGGATTGTGGCTTCACGCTTGATAGAAACCTATTATCGTCCGACTTTGGTGTTTACCAAAAGCGGCGATAAGCTGGCGGCTTCGGCACGTTCTGTGAAGGATTTTGATGTGTATAATGCATTGGAAGCCTGTTCTGAATATTTGCTGCAATTTGGCGGACATATGTATGCGGCAGGACTTACATTAGAAGAAACTCAGTTCGAAAATTTTAAAAATCAATTTGAAAAAGTAGTATCCGAGACGATTGCCGAAGAACTACGGACTCCTGAAATTCTGATTGATGCTGAAATCGACTTAATCGATATCAACGAAAAGTTTATCCGAATACTAAAGCAATTTGAACCTTTCGGGCCGATGAACATGACGCCTATTTTCTTGACTAAAGACCTTATCGATACGGGCTATGCAAAAAAGATAGGCAACGATGAGGAGCACCTGCGTCTTTTTGTGAAACAAGAGAATTCGGAAGGGTTTGGCGCTATCGGATTTAAAATGGGGAATAAGTTTGACATAGCGAAAGAACGTCAGCTTTTTGACGCCGTCTATTCGATAGAAGAAAATGAATTCAACGGAAATGTGAGCCTGCAATTACGACTTCGTGATATTAAAGGAAAGGAGTAAGATGCAAAAAGTTTTCTAAATTTTAAGATAATTTAATTTAGAATGATTTTAAATAATTCCTATATTTGTTCGAAATAATTCAGGTTATGAAAGAAATTGAGCAAATCTATTTTAATGATTTTGGTGTCGCTTTTCATTGGAAAAAAGAGCAAAAAGTGCTGAAAAGCAAGGTGCAACTGGTTTTTAAAGAAACAGGTTTTTACCTTTCAAAAGAAGAACTCAATATCTTTGCCGATACTATTGATGCTGCCTGCGGTGATGCTCATTGCAATGGCTGCGAGTTTAAAAGGAAATGTCACAAGTTCTTGCTGAAAACACCGTTACAGCAAATTGATTTGGCCGTTTCGGTAAACGAATTGATGCAGATAAAGGATTTGGTAGAAGGAACGATCTTCCAGATCCAGCTAAAAGAATATCTAGATGAAATCTGTCAGAATTAGTTTTTGTATTCTTTCAGTTCGAACGTTTTTCCATCAAAAACACCGTACGTAAAATAGCCAATCCAGTCGCCTAAATTTACGTAGCTTGAATTTTCTCCCACTTTTATAGTCATAGGCAGATGCCTGTGGCCAAACACGAAATAATCGTAGTGCTTGGTTTCCAACTTTCGTTTCGAATATTGCACCAACCATTCATTTTCTTCTCCTAAAAAACGTACATCCTCGTCTCCAGAAATCAATTTGTTTTTGACAGAAAGATATTGCGCCAATCGTACGCCCAAATCCGGATGCAGCCATCTGAAAAGCCATTTCGAAAAGGGGTTAGTAAACACTTTTTTCATCCTTTTGTAGCCTTTGTCGCCTGGACCGAGACCATCGCCATGACCGATCAAAAATGATTTGCCGTCAAAGGTGAATTCTTGCGTAGTATGATAGACAGGAATATTTAATTCTTTTTGAAAATAATCGTGCATCCACAAATCGTGATTGCCCACAAAAAAATAAACAGGAATACCGCTGTCACGGATTTCGGCTAATTTGCCTAAAACACGGACAAATCCTTTTGGGACGACAGTCTTGTATTCAAACCAAAAATCGAATAAGTCGCCCAATAAGAATAATGCGGTTGCATCTTTTTTGATTTCATCCAACCAAGCTACAAATTTTTGTTCCCTTGGAAAGCTGAGTTCGGGTGTAGGAGCTCCAAAATGCTGGTCTGAAGCAAAATATATCTTAGTGTCTGCCACGTGTATTCAATTAAAATCCAAAGATAGGAAAGATTGTGCACTTATTTAGAGTCGCATCGGTATCTTCTCTAGCGTCCCCAGATTTCGCTCTCAATAACCATCGGGATGACCACGCCGATTACAAAAGACGACATGACAAGCGTCCAATCGCGTTTTGAAAAACGAAAGACGGTCTGTACGATATACGATAAAATCAATACAATAAGGACGACGATAACCTGCGCGGCTTCAATTCCCAAAGCAAAATCTAGCAAAGGAATCAGCTTGGCGGAAGCATTTCCAGGCAAAATCGTGTTAAAATAATTCGAAAATCCGAGTCCGTGGATGATTCCAAAAAATAAGGTGACGATAGCAATAAAGCTAATGCTTTCTTTCTTGCTGTTTTTTCCAGCTGTAAAAAGATGAAAAAACGCCGTAATTAAAATGGTTATTGGAATCAAGAATTCAACAAGATTCACTTTTATCTGCACGAATCCATATACAGAAAGCAATAATGCCATGGTATGTCCCACCGTAAAAAGAGTGACTAAAAGCAAAACCCTTTGCCAATCCTTAAAAGCATAAGGAATAGTAAGAGCGATTAAAAATAAGACATGGTCGTAGGCGTGAATGTCTAAAACGTGACGCAATCCTGTGTTGAAGTAGATCCAAAACTCAGACATATATTGAAAATTTTGATTGGGATTCCAAACTTACGATATATTTTGGAAAGAGTTTATTTCTGTTAAGAAAAGTCGGCAATTTGTGCCGTTAAAATAGAAATAGGATTATATTTGCAAAAAATATATAATTATGTCAATTTCAGATTTATTTGATAGCGGATTTAAAAATAGAAATAAAGGACATTTCTCTTCTATCGTGAGAGTTGCAATGGAAAACGGGCATTTGAGCGAAGAAGAAAGACATTTCTTGGACAAGCTGGCCATGCAATTGGAAATCTCTTCTGAAGAGTATGCCGAAATTCTTGCAAATCCAACGAAATACCCAATCAATCCTCCCTATTTGCACACGCAAAGACTAGAGCGTTTGTACGATCTGTCAAGAATGGTATATGCTGATCACGTCTTAGGACCAAAGCAAAAAGAAATCCTTACACGATTTGCTTTAGCATTAGGATTTACTCCTGGAAACGTGCACTATATTGTTGACAAAGCTTTATCATTGCTTGTGTTAGGTGTAGACTTAGACACTTTCCTTTTCGAAATGACTCACATGAATAAATAAAAAAAAGCTCCAATCGGAGCTTTTTTTATATCTAATTACTTGCCTTTTTCATAAATTCTTCGGCCTTTTCGACCATATTTTGGCTGCCACAAAAGAACGGTACGCGTTGGTGCAGTTCTGTCGGCTGGATTTCCATGATTCTTCCAAAACCATCTGATGCTTTTCCGCCCGCTTGTTCTGCCAGAAAAGCCATCGGGTTGCATTCGTATAGCAGGCGAAGCTTGCCGCTTGGTGCTTTTGAGCTTGTCGGATAAATATATATTCCTCCCTTGATCATATTTCTGTGGATATCAGAAACCAAACTTCCGATGTAGCGTGAAGTATAAGGTCTGTCGCCTTCTTCCAGCTGGCAATATTTGATGTAATCTTTTACGCCTTGCGGAAAATGAACATAGTTTCCTTCGTTTATCGAATAAATAGTTCCGTCTTTAGGAAACTGCATGTTCGGGTGCGAAAGATAAAATGTTCCGATAGCTGGGTTTAAGGTAAAACCGTTCACGCCGCGGCCTGTCGTGTAGACAAGCATCGTCGAGGTACCGTAAATTACATAGCCTGCCGCTACCTGATTTACGCCCGACTGCAAGAAATCTTCTAAAGTTACCGGAGTTCCGATCGGCGTAATTCTTCGGTAGACAGAAAAAATCGTCCCTACAGAAACGTTCACGTCAATATTTGAAGAACCGTCTAGCGGATCCATCAGCACCACATATTTGTTGTTATGGCTTTCGTCTTGGCCTTTGATGACGATAAAATCATCGCTTTCTTCTGAAGCAATACCGCAGACAATCTCACGATTGATAAGCGTCTGTATAAAAGTGTCGTTTGCAAAGACATCTAATTTTTGTTGGTCTTCTCCCTGCACATTCTGGGCACCTGCAGCGCCCACGATGTCTACCAGTCCAGCTTTATTTACCTTGTAGTTTACGACTTTGGCAGCCAGTCGGATGGAGTTGATTAATCTTGATAATTCTCCCGAAGAATATTGAAAATCTTCCTGTTTTTCAATAATAAATTCCCCTAATGTTTTATTGCGTTCCTCCATTACTATAACGTTGTAGTTGTGGGTGCAAATATCGTTTATAAATTGCTATAATTTTAAAATGCCATCAAAAAAATATTTATCAAAAAATGTTACAAATATAAATAATTGTTATTTTTGTGTTTCTGAAATTGATGTGCTGATTTCGAAAAGAAACACCGATAATTGTGCAGTTGCATCAGCTTTTAATATATTCGCTGTGAAAAGCGAAAGCTGAAATACATAGAGGAAAAATGATAATCAGGAAAGGTACTGAAAACGACATGCCTGCTGTTTTAGGACTAATTAAAGAACTGGCCGTTTTCGAGAAAGAGCCAGACGCAGTCGTTATTACAAAAGAAGATCTGATTCGCGATGGCTTTGGAACACAACCGCTGTTCCATACTTTTGTGGCAGAATTAGATAATCAAATTATCGGAATGGCGTTATTCTATTACCGATTTTCAACGTGGAAAGGCAAGACCATTCATCTCGAAGATTTGATCGTTACCGAAAAGATGAGAGGAACTGGAGCCGGAATGGCGCTCTATTCTGAAATTATAAAAGAAGGAGAAAAAGAAAACGTACGCCGTATCGAATGGAACGTGCTCGACTGGAATACACCAGCGATTAAATTTTATGAGAAATCCGGAGCAAAGGTTTTATCCGATTGGCGCGTGGTCCACATGGACGAACAAGGAATTAATGATTTTTTAAAAAATAATTTACCTATTTCAGATAGCAATCGAGTAATTGGCTAGGTCTAAATCTGAAATCTAAAATCTGAAATCAAATAATGAGAGTATTTAAATTTGGAGGTGCTTCAGTCAAAGATGCTGAAGGCATTAAAAACGTATACGACGTTTTGCAGCAGGTGGGTTTTGATGATGTTTTGCTTGTGGTTTCGGCTATGGGAAAAACAACAAATGCCTTAGAAGTAGTGATAAAGAACTATTTCGAAAAATCGGCAGAATTGCAATCTTCTGTACAAGATGTCAAGAAGTACCATAACCAGATTTTGCTAGATTTATTTGAAGACGACAAAAATGCGGTTTTTGGCGCTATCAACCAGCTTTTTTCTGATTTAGAAAGCTTTTTGAAAAACAACAAATCCCCGAATTACAACTTTGTCTACGATCAGATTGTCAGTTTCGGGGAAATAATCTCGACAACCATCATCAGCCACTATTTCAATTATAAAGGATTAAAAAATCAATGGCTTGATGTCCGTAATTTTATAAAAACCGATACGACTTATCGCGATGCTATCGTAGATTGGGACCAAACTCAGACGCTAATTTCTAAAAACGTAAAGAAAAAAGTACTGAACATCACCCAAGGGTTTTTGGGCTCCGACGAAAATAATTTCACGACAACGCTTGGCCGTGAAGGTTCCGATTATACCGCCGCAATTTTCGCCTATTGCCTGAACGCCGAAAGCGTTACGATCTGGAAGGACGTTCCGGGCGTGATGAATGCCGACCCGAGGTATTTTGAAAATGCGACGCTCTTGAACCAAATTTCCTACCGCGAGGCTATTGAATTGGCTTTTTATGGCGCGACAGTCATCCACCCGAAAACATTGCAGCCGCTACAGCGAAAAGAAATTCCATTGTTTGTGAAATCGTTCTTGAATCCGTCGTTGCCGGGAACAAGCGTGAGCAAAGGGGCCGATTTAGAGCCGCACTTGCCATGTTATATCGTAAAAAAAGGACAGTTGCTGATTTCGCTTTCTTCTATAGATTTTTCTTTTATCATGGAAGAAAACATCAGCGAGATTTTTGGGCTTTTCCATCAATACAAGATGAAGGTCAGCCTGATTCAGAACTCGGCTATCAGTTTTTCAGTCTGTATCGAAGACAAATTCGGCAATTTTAACGACTTGAAAAACGTGCTGTCTAAGAAATTCAAAGTTGCGTACAATGATAATGTTTCGCTTTATACAATCCGCCACTTTAATGAAAAAGCGGCAGAAATGGTCGAAAAAGACAAACAAGTGTTGCTCAAGCAAGTCAGCAGAGAAACCATGCAGATTGTTACAAAAGAAGCCATTAGCTAGAAAATAATGAATCGGGAGCCTCAAATTTTTGAAACTCCCGATTTTTTTTATGGCAGCTTGGTTTTTACGCGAAAGCAGCTATTGAAATTTTAATTTTATAAATACTACTTTTGAGCTTTCAGAGTTATAGTATTTATGTTGAAAAAATTGCTCTTTCTGTTTTTAATAGGCTTTGTTTCTGGGCTTTCTGCTCAGGAAGTCAAAACGCCGTATAAAAACAGGAAGATTACCGCTTCAAAAGATACGATCCAAATTGACAGCGTGAGCATCAGTAGCTCTTTCTTTAAGCTTCAGGACAAGCTCGGGAATGATATTGATACGACCTATTATAAAGTAGATTTCCAAAAAAGCATCCTTGTTTTTAAGAATAATTACGCGTCTGAAGATACGCTCACACTGCGCTATTTCAGCTATCCCGAATACCTTACAAAAAAATACAGTATTTACGACGACAGCCGCGTCGTGAGCAACGAAGCAGGAAAAGGCAATCTCTATAAAGTTTCCCGCGATCCGATAAGCACCTTCAAGCCTTTTGACGGATTGAATACTTCGGGAAGCATTACGCGAGGAATTACCATAGGAAATAACCAAAATTCAGTTGTCAATTCAAATCTCGATTTGCAGATAACAGGAAAGATTTCAGACAAAGTAAGCCTTCGAGCTTCCATCCAAGACAGCAATATTCCGCTGCAAGAAGGCGGTTATTCGCAAAAGCTGGATGAATTCGACCAGATTTTTATCGAGCTTTTCAGCGACAAATGGAACATCCGAGCAGGAGATTTATTCTTAGAAAATAGACAATCGCGATTCCTGAATTTTAATAAAAAGGTACAAGGACTGTCCGCTAATTTTACTTTCGGAACTCCCGAAAAAAAGACCAATGTCTTTGCTTCGGCGGCTTTGGTAAGAGGACAATATGCACGAAGCAGCTTTACAGGACAGGAGGGCAACCAAGGCCCATACAAGCTTCAAGGCCCGAATGGCGAATTGTATATCTTGGTGATTTCAGGTTCCGAAAGAGTTTTTGTTAACGGAATTTTACTAACACGAGGCGAAAACAACGATTATACCATCGATTACAATGCGGGAGAAATTATCTTCACATCCCTGTTTCCGATTACCTCCGAAATGAGGATCAATGTCGAATACCAATATTCCGATAGAAATTATACCCGATTTGTGACGTATGCGGGAGCGACGCACGAGCAGGAAAAATGGAGCATCGGCGGCTTTTTATATTCAGAAAACGACGTGAAGAACCAGCCTTTGCAGCAAAATCTTTCTCCAGAACAAGTAAACGTGCTAAAAGAAGCGGGAGATAATCCTTCGCAAATGACAGCGCCTTCTGCGTATGTTGACAGCTATTCTGAAAATAAAATCCTTTATAAAAAAGTAATCATTGGCGGCGTTGAGGTCTTTGAGTTTTCAAACAATCCAGAAGACGAGCTTTACAACGTACGCTTCTCCTTGGTTGGCAATAATCAAGGTAATTATAGAATTTCAAATACGGCAGCAGTCGGTAGAATCTATGAATATGTCCCGCCCGTGAGCGGAATTCCGCAAGGTAATTTTGAACCGATCATCCGATTGGTTGCTCCGACAAAAATCCAGATTGCTACCGTGTTGGGAAAATACAAGCCCAGCGAAAAGACATTGGTCGATTTTGAGATTGGCGTAAGCAACAACGACCTGAACTTATTTTCGTCTAAAGATGATGGCGATAACCAAGGCCTTGCCGGGAAAATCTATGCCAAGCAGCGGCTGTTTTCAAAGAAATGGCTGGTAGATGCTTTTGTCAATTATCAGTTCGTGCAGAAAGAATTCAAAACCATCGAGCGCCTATTCACGATTGAATTTGACCGCGATTGGAACTTGACCAATCCTTTAGGCAACCAGAGCCTGTTAATTTCGGGCGTAAATTTCACGCTTCCGAACAAAGGAAGCGCAAGATACCAGTTGGAGAAGCTTGATTTCTCTGAAAGTTTCTCAGGAACTAGGCATGTGGTCGATGGTTCTTTCCGATTTAAAAATTTTACCGTGCAGAACAACGGAAGTATCTTAAAAAGCGACAGCGATTATTCCGAATCTAAATTTATTAGGAATCAGACACAGGCCAGATACCATTTCGGCAAGAATTGGGTTGGCGGTACGTTCAGGCTGGAAGATAACGAAGAAAAAATCAAGGAAACCAATCAGTTTTCGGCCTTGAGCCAAAGATTTAACGAGTTTGGTCTTTTTACAGGACGGGGCGACAGCACCAAAGTGTATGTGGAATTAGGCTATCTGCAACGTTCTAATGACAGTTTGGTCAACGGATTTGTGAGAAAGGTAAATACGTCCAATTCCTATTACCTCAAGTCACGATTGATGAAGACCGAAAAGAGCGACCTTTCCTTGTTCGTGAATTACAGGAACTTGAAATTTGAAGACCCAACTCGTAAAAACGAGCCTTCGCTAAATTCCAGGTTGCTTTATAACGACCGTTATTTCAACCAGCTGGTTCAAGTTACGACCACGTATGAAACCACGTCGGGAACCATACCGCAACAGGAATTTACGTATTTGAAAGTAGAACCGGGACAGGGTGTCTACACTTGGATTGATTACAACGGCAACGGAATCCAAGAGCTCGAAGAATTTGAAATCGCAAAGTTTTCCGACCAAGCAGAATATGTCAGGATCTTCCTCCCGAATCAGATTTTTATCAAGACCCACCAAAACAAGTTCTCGCAATCGGTTATCTTGAACGCCAATCAATGGCAGAACGAAAAAGGGCTTAAGAAATTCTTATCCTATTTTTACAACCAGACCTCTTTTTTAATCGACCGAAAGATCGTACGCGACAGCGACAATTTCGACTTGAATCCGTTTTCTACAAGCGATAAAGACCTTTTGGGACTTAATTCTAGTTTCAGGAATAGCTTTTTTTACAACAGAGGTAAGCAAGACCATTCCGTGACGTATACCTATTTGAGAAACCGTGCCAAAACGCTGCTCTCGGTCGGTTCGCAGGAAAACAACAACCGTTCGCACCAGCTGCAATATGCACACCTGATCCAGAAAAGCTGGCTGTTAGGCTTTTTGGGAAAGACGATTGAGTCAGAACTTTTTTCCGAAAACTATTCCAGCAAGAATTTCGAGCTGAAAGGCTATCAGCTGGCGCCTAAGATTTCCTATCTTTTTTCAAGAAATGCAAGCTGGGATTTGTTCTATGAATACCAAGACAAAGAGAACAAGATCAATGATATGGAAAAGTTGCAGCAGCATCGCTTCGGAACCTCTTTTACCTATGCTTCCGAAAAGAAATTCACGATGAATGGCGAATTCTCTCTCTACCAAAATGATTTTACTGGCGATGCCCTGTCTCCAGTCGCCTACCAGATGCTTGAAGGACTGCAGGCAGGACAGAATATGACCTGGCGGCTGTTATTGCAAAAGAACCTGACGCAGTTTCTAGATATCAATATAAATTATGAAGGAAGGAAAAGCGAA
>Ga0065704_10000561_pt1 | contig 16755 bp, 15 predicted proteins | sample SwiRhicommuniRL2_FD_59091 | JGI IMG/M metagenome (GOLD analysis project Ga0065704, IMG submission 59091) | Switchgrass rhizosphere bacterial communities from Rose Lake, Michigan, USA - RL2 v2 (version 2) | ecosystem: Host-associated > Plants > Roots > Rhizosphere > Soil | place: East Lansing, MI
CAAGTCGGGCCTGGCCAAGGCCGACAAGAAGGCCGACCGCGTCACCGCCGAAGGCCGCGTGGCCGTGGCCCAGGACGGCGGCAAGGCCGTGCTGGTCGAAATCAACTCCGAGACCGACTTCGTCGCCAAGGATGCCAACTTCATCGCCTTCACCGACGCCATCGCGCAGGCCGCGCTGACCTCGGGTGCCGCCGATGTGGAAGCGCTGAAGAGCGCCAAGCTGGCCTCGGGCGAGACCGTCGAGGAAGCCCGCGCCGCCGCCATCGCCAAGCTGGGCGAGAACATGCAGATCCGTCGCCTGGTGTCGATCGACAGCGCCAACAACGTCGCGGCCTACGTGCACGGCGGCAAGATCGGCGTGCTGGTCGAGGTCAAGGGCGGCGATGCCGAACTGGCCCGCGGCCTGGCGATGCACATCGCCGCGATGAACCCGCCGCACAACAAGGCCGCCGACGTGCCGGCCGAGTTCGTGGCGAAGGAAAAGGAAATCGAACTGGCCAAGATGTCGGACAAGGACAAGGCCAAGCCGGCCGACATCCTGGAGAAGATCATCTCGGGCAAGATCAACAAGATCGTCAACGAAGTGACCCTGTACGGCCAGCCGTACGTGCTGGACAGCGACAAGTCGGTCGAGCAGGTCGTGAAGGCTGCCGGCGCCGATGTGGTCGGTTTCCAGCGCCTGGTGGTCGGCGAAGGCATCGAGAAGGTGGTGGAAGACTACGCCGCCGAAGTCATGAAGCAGGCCGGCCTGGCGTAAGCCTTTCCGCTCCGCTTCGACGGAAAAGCCGCGGGGAACCGCGGCTTTTTTGTTGCCCGCGTAGCGGGCGGGAGCGGATGCCGCCGCGCACGCCGTGACCGTTGGTCGACTACGACTCAAGTTTGCACGTTCCGTGCCGAAACTGGTTTCAAACGTGACACTTCGTCGCGCATTGCTGGCATCCTGCCGGCAATTCCCACTTGCGTGGCCCGCACCCGGATGCGTCCCGAACTCGAAGCCCAGCTGCTGAATTGCCGCAATCTGCCCAGCCCGCCCGGCGTTGCATTGCGGATCATCGAGCTCGCGCAGGATCCGGACGTGGTGATGGCGACGGCCGCCGATGCGATCGGGCTGGATGCGGCATTGAGCGCGCGCATGCTGCGCATCGCCAACTCCCCGCTCTACGCCAGTCGCCGCAGGGTGGAAAACCTTTCGCAGGCGCTCACGGTGCTGGGCCTGAATGCCACCCTGACGCTGGCACTGGGGTTCTCCCTGTCACGCTGCGGCAGCGGCACCCATCCTGCCGCGCAGGAGCGCGTCTGGCGTCGCAGCGTCATCGCCGCGCTGGCCAGCCGAGTGCTGGGCCAGCGTGCCGGCATCAGCAAGGTGGAAGAGCTGATGCTGGCCGGGCTGCTGCAGGACATCGGCGTGTTGGCCCTGCTGGAAGTCCTGGGCGATGACTATGCGCGGCTGGTCGAACGCGCCGTGGGCAATGCCGAACTGCTGGCCGCCGAGCGCGACTGGCTGGGGTGCGACCACGCCACGGTGGGCGGGTGGTTGACGCGGCAGTGGAACCTGCCGGCGCTGTTGAGGGAAGCGATCATCGAGAGCGAGATGCCCGCGTCGGACACCCCGTTCAATGCGTGCGTGGCCGTGTCCGGCCACATTGCCGACATCTGGCTGGCTGGAATGGACCAAGCGCGGACGGAGGAAGCGCATCGCCATGCGGCGATGCAGGCCGCCACGCGGCTCGGGATCGACTACCCGGGGTTCCTCGCCCTGACCGAGGAGATGCTCGTGGCGCTGCCCGAGGTCTACGCATTGTTCGACGTACCCCCCGCCCCACCGGCCCGCATCCAGGCTTTGCTGGACCAGGCACGCGAGCTGCTGGTCGTGCGCAACCTGCGCGAAATCCAGGACGCGGCGCGCGCCCGCAAGGAAGCCAACGAGCACGAAGACCGTGCGCGCCGGCTGGCGGAGGAGGTGCGGCGCGACCCGCTGACCGGGGCCTACAACCGCAGCCAGCTGGAAGAAGTGCTTGAGAAGGAGTTCGATGCCGCCACGCGGCACGGCTGGCCGCTGTCGATCGCCTTCATCGACCTGGACGACTTCAAACAGGTCAATGACCGCTGGGGGCACTTGGTCGGCGATGAAGTGCTGCGCAATTTCGCCAAGGCGCTGATGCGGCAGGTGCGCGGCAGCGACATCGTCGCCCGCTATGGCGGCGAGGAATTCCTGGTGGTTTTGCCGGGCATCGGCGAAGAGGCCGCCGCCCAGGTCGTGCGACGCATCCTGTCGGAGGTGGCCGGCGTGGCGATGGCCGATGTCGACGGCCAGCCACTGCACATCACCTTCTCGGCCGGGCTGGCCACGCAGGGTGCACTGGAACAGTTCCGCCACGTCGATGACCTGCTTCGCGCGGCGGATGAAGCGCTGTATGGCGCCAAGCGCGAAGGCCGCAACCGGGTATCGGTCGGCGCCATCGGCCCCTGACAGGCCCCGTGGCTACTGCCTCGGCTGCAGAGCCACTTCTTCGTAAGGCTGTACCACCACCCAGCCGTCACCCGCGAAACGCAACTGGATGCTCTCGCCCGAGCCGCGACCCAGCAGGGTGCCAAGCGAAATATCGGTGATGATCTCCGGCGTCAATCCGCCCGACCATGCCACGGTGGCATTCGGATCGGTGAACACGGGCCCGGTCTGCGCGTTCACCGGCAGCGTGAGGGGTTCGTAGTGCGACGTGATGGCGACGATGCCGTGTCCGCTCAGGCGTACGTTGAACAGTCCTCCCGACAGCATCCCGGCGACCTTGCGCATCATCGTGATCCGGCTCTCGATACTGGCCTCCACCGCAAGCACATCGTTGCCGTTGACGAAGATCGATTCCCCCGCGAGACGCAGCAGCGTGATCCGCTTGCCGGCATCGGCCAGGTAGACACGCCCCTGCCCTTCGATCTTCATCAGTTGCATGCCTTCGCCACTGACGGCCTTCTTCAGCAGGTTCCCCAAGCCCTGTTCCAGCATGCCCTGACGGGTGAACTTCACGCTGCCCTTGCGCGCGACCATCGCACCGGCCTTGGCCCAGACCAGACCGTTCAACCGGACTTCCAGCAGATGCGGGCTTTCCAGTTCGAATGCGTCGGCCGTCGCATCCTTTTCCTTCGATGATGCGAGGAATTCCTGCAGGGTGCGCACGCTCATGTCCGTTCCTTGATGGATGGCGAGAAGGAGCGCCATCATATCCGCCCCGGCCGCAGGTCCCACCCATGTCCCGCATCGTTCCCGTGCCACACACGCTGGAGGCGGCTGCGCGAGCGCCCATTGCCGCCGAGCGACTGATCCGTGGGCGCCCCCTGCAGGCGGTCGAAAACGCCTACTCCACCCGGGATGACCGTTTCCATTGCGGCGTATGGGAAGGCGATGTGGGCGCATGGCGGGTGCACTACACCGAGCACGAGTTCTGCCACCTGCTCAGCGGGCGCGTCCGCCTGCGCAGCGACGATGGCAGCGAGGTGCTGCTGGAGGCAGGCCAGAGTTTCGTCGTGCCGGCGGGCTTCACGGGCACGTGGGAAGTGCTGGAAACCGCGCGCAAACTGTATTCGATCTACGAACCCGGCGACTGAAGCGACGCGCTCGGCTAGAATTGCCGCGGTTTCCCCACGCCGAGAACTCACCATGCCCGCCCCCCTGGTCTATCGCCGCATCCTGCTCAAACTGTCCGGCGAGGCACTGATGGGGGCCGAGGACTACGGCATCGACCCGGCCGTGATCGGCCGCATCGCGCGCGAGATCATCGAAGCCCGCGACGCGGGAGCCGAGGTGGGCCTGGTGATCGGCGGCGGCAACATCTTCCGCGGCGCGGGACTGGCCGCAGGCGGCATGGACCGCGTCACCGGCGACCAGATGGGCATGCTGGCCACGGTCATCAACGCGCTGGCCATGCAGGACGCGCTGGAAAAGCTGGGCGCCAAGTGCCGCGTCATGAGCGCGATCAAGATCAATGACGTGTGCGAGGACTACATCCGCCGCCGCGCCATCCGCCACCTGGAGAAAGGCCGCATCGCGATCTTCGCGGCGGGCACCGGCAACCCGTTCTTCACCACCGATTCCGGCGCCGCCCTGCGCGCCATCGAGATCGGTGCGGACCTGCTGCTGAAGGCCACCAAGGTGGACGGGGTCTACGACAAGGATCCCAGCAAGCACGCCGACGCCAAGCGCTTCGACCAGCTGACCTACGACGATGTCATCGCGCGCAACCTGCAGGTGATGGATACCGCTGCGTTCGCCCTGTGCCGCGACAGCGACGTGCCGCTGCGCATCTACGACCTGTCCGTGCCCGGCAACCTGATGCGGATCCTGCGCGGCGAACATGTCGGCACCCTGGTGAAAGGGCGCGGCTGAGCTCCCTGTGGGCGGGGGGCTTCGGCCCCTACACGGCGGACAGAACGCCGCGAGGCTCGAATGGGCAAGTGGCAACGCTTTCCACCGCCATCCTGTCGACACGGCGCGCAATCGCGTGCGCTGGAACGCGGGCAGGGTGCGATCGGGGCTGAAGACCTTACCGGGTGTGTCCCTTCGCTTGCTGTAATAGTGTCCGGCCAGCCCCGGCCGGCACCCTAGTCCACCATGGGACACGGACACCACCACGGTCACGGGCCACACGCCCACCCGCACGCGTCGGCGACACGCACTTTCGCCTGGGTCACGCTGATCAATCTGGCGTACACCGCGCTCGAAGCCGGTTACGGCTTCCATACCAATTCGCTTGCGCTGCTGTCCGATGCCCTTCACAACCTCGGCGACGTGCTGGGACTGGCGCTGGCGTGGAGTGCCGCCGCCCTGGCGAGGCGCGCACCGCGTGGCCGGCACACCTACGGCTGGCGTCGCGCCACCCTGCTCTCCCCGCTCGCCAACGCGGTGCTGCTGGTGGTCTTCTCCGGTGCGCTGGGCTGGGAGGCCTTCCGGCGCTTCAGCGCGCCGCCGGAGATCCCGGCCACACCCGTCATCGTGGTGGCGGCGCTGGGCATCCTGGTCAACCTGGGTGCCGCGTGGCTGGTGAAGGACGGGCACGCCCACGACCTGAACAAGCGCGGCGCCTTCCTGCACCTGATGGCGGATGCCGCGGTGTCGCTGGCCGCCGTGCTTGCCGGCGTGGGCATGGCCACGCTGGGGTGGGCATGGCTGGACCCGGCCACGGCGCTGCTGATCGCGGTAGTGGTTGCCGTGGGCTCGTGGGGCTTGCTGCGCGACAGTTTCGATGCCGCGATGGACGCCGTGCCGCCCAGCATCGACCCGGTCGAGGTAGGCGCGTTCCTGAAAGCCCGGCCCGGCGTGTCGGCCGTGCACCACCTGCACATCTGGTCGCTGGGCGCGGGCGAGATCGCATTGACCGCCCACCTGGTACGGGCGCGCGAAGACGACCACGATGCCTTCATCGACGCCACCGTGCACGCACTGGACCACACCTTCGGCATCAACCACACCACCCTGCAGATCGAACGCGGCGCGGTATGCGGCCATGACCTGCACGATGCGGCGCCGCATCATTCCCACTGAACGGCGCGCGGACGGTCGGCAACGGCACCGAATCGCCCTATAATCGGTCGTTTACAGGCTTTGCAACGGAAAGGGCGATGCTCAACGACATCAAGAAAGACGCGCAGGCGCGCATGACCAAGAGCATCGAGGCGCTCCGCCACACGCTGGTGAAGGTCCGCACCGGACGCGCTTCCACTGCCCTGGTCGAGCACCTGAAGGTCAACTACTACGGATCGGACATGCCGCTGAGCCAGGTCGCCACCGTGACCGTCTCCGACTCCCGCTCGCTCACGATCACGCCGTGGGAAAAGCAGATGGTCAGCGCGGTCGAGAAGGCCATCCTGGCATCCGACCTAGGCCTGACCCCGAATACCGCCGGCACCACCATCCGCCTGAACCTGCCGGCGCTGACCGAAGAACGCCGCAAGGAGCTCTCCAAGGTCGTCCATGGCGAAGGCGAGGACGCGAAGGTGGCGATCCGCAACATCCGCCGCGATGCCAACCAGCAGGTCAAGGACCTGTTGAAGGACAAGCAGATCACCGAGGACGAGGAACGTCGTACCGAGGACGAGATCCAGAAGCTGACCGACAAGTCCATCAAGGACGTCGACGACGTGGTCAAGGCCAAGGAACAGGAACTGATGGCGGTCTGAGGACTGCCATGTCCCCTGCCGTCCCCGCGTCCGTGCCCCGCCATCTGGCCGTCATCATGGACGGCAATGGCCGGTGGGCCGAACGACGTCGCCGTCCGCGCGTGATCGGCCATCGCGCCGGCGCACGCGCGGTCAATACCTGCATCGATTTCTGCCTGGAACGTGGCATCGGCGCGCTGACCCTGTTCGCGTTCTCCAGCGAGAACTGGGGTCGCCCCGAGGAAGAAGTCGGCGCGCTGATGAAGCTGTTCCTCAACGCGCTGGACCGCGAAGTCGACGAACTGCACCGCCGCGAGGTGCGCGTGCGCTTCATCGGCGACCGCGCACGATTCTCCGCCGACATCCGCGCACGCATGGACGCGGCCGAGGCGCTGACCCGCGGCAACACGCGCCTGCACCTCGTCATCGCGGCCAGCTATGGCGGGCGCCAGGACATCGCGCACGCGGCGCGTGCACTGGCCGCCGACGTCGCCGCCGGACGCCTGCGCCCCGAGGACATCGACGAAGCAACGCTCGGCGCCCACGTCGCGCTGGCCGACCTGCCGCCGCCCGACCTCTTCATCCGCACCGGTGGCGACCATCGCATCAGCAATTTCCTGCTGTGGCAATTGGCCTATACCGAACTCTGGTTCACCGACGTACTGTGGCCTGACCTGGACGCGACGCTGCTGCAGCGCGCCCTGGACGACTTCGCGCAGCGCGAGCGCCGCTTCGGCCTGACCAGCGCGCAGATCGCCAGCGGCACCCACGAGGACACAACCGCATGAGCACGCCCAGCGCCACCCGCACCCGCGTCATCGCAGCGCTGGTGATGGCGCCCTTCGCCATCGGCGCGATCCTGCTGCTGCCCACGTCGTGGCTGGTGATGCTGGCGGCGCTGGTGTTCCTGGTCGGGCTGTGGGAGTGGTTCAAGCTCGCCGAGATCGACGACACCCTGCAGCGCACCGTGCTGCTGACCGCCAACCTGCTGCTGATGGTGCTGCTGGTGTGGGCATCGCGCGGATCGACCGATCTGGTCCCCTTGCGCCTGATGGCCCTCGTGGGCGCGGTGTGGTGGCTGCTGGCGCTGCTGTGGCTGCGCTTCTTCCATTTCGCGTCCGATCACGAGACCTGGGCGCGCGTGTTCAAGCTGGCCGCCGGCACGCTGGCCGTGGTGCCCGCCTGGTGCTCGCTGGGCCTGATCCACTCCTCCGAACCGAACGGACACATCTGGTTGTTCGTTGCACTGGCCATCGTCTGGGCGGCCGACAGCGGCGCATATTTCGCAGGACGCCACTTCGGCGGCCGCTGGTTCCGCGGCAGGAAGCTCGCTCCGCGCATCAGCCCCAACAAGACGCTGGAAGGGCTGCTCGGTGGCCTGGCTGCGGGCATGCTGGTGGCGGGCGTCGGTGCACTCATCGCCGGCGTGGACCTGGCGCAGGTGCCCGGCGTGCTGCTGGTGGCGGTGTTCACCGTGCTGTTCTCGGTGGTCGGCGACCTGTTCGAAAGCCTGCTCAAGCGGCATGTCGGCGCCAAGGATTCGGGCGACGTGATCCCCGGCCATGGCGGCGTGCTGGACCGCATCGACGGCGTGCTGGCGGCACTGCCCATCTTCGTGCTGGGCAAGGAAGTCTTCGGATTCTGAGCATGGCCGCGCACGCACAACGCAACGTGGCGGTTCTCGGCGCGACCGGCTCCATCGGAGCATCGACGCTGGATGTCGTCGCGCGTCACCCCGAGCGTTATCGCGCCAGCGTGCTTGCCGCCGGCAGCAGTGTGGATGCGTTGCTTGCGCTGTGCATCCTGCACCGCCCGGACCATGCCGTCGTCGCCGACGAAAGCCAGTTCGCACGACTGCGTGACGGCCTGTCCGACGCTGGGCTGACGACGCGTGCACATGCCGGTGCCGCCGCGCTGGACGCGCTGGTGTCCGACCCGGGCTGCGACATCGTCGTCGCCGCCATCGTGGGTGCCGCCGGCCTGTCGTCGACGCTGGCAGCGGCCCGCGCCGGGAAGCGCCTGCTGCTGGCCAACAAGGAGTCGCTCGTCCTCGCCGGTGAGCTGATGACCGCCGCCGCGGATGCCGCTGGCGCCGAGATCATCCCGATCGACAGCGAGCACAACGCGATCTTCCAGTGTCTGCGTTCACGACAGGCTCAGGGCGAGGTCAGCCGCATCGTGCTGACCGCGTCGGGTGGCCCGTTCCGCGGCTGGAGCCGCGCGGCGCTCGGGCAGGTCACGCGCGAACAGGCCGTCGCCCATCCCAAATGGTCGATGGGCCCGAAGATTTCGGTCGACTCGGCGACCCTGATGAACAAGGGGCTGGAACTGATCGAGGCCCATCACCTGTTCGGCGTGGAGCGCGAACGGCTGGACGTGCTGGTGCATCCGCAGAGCCTGGTGCACTCCCTCGTGGAATTCGTCGATGGCTCCACGCTGGCGCAGTTGGGGCTGCCCGACATGCGTACGTCGCTGGCCGTGGGACTGGGCTGGCCGGACAGGATCGCATCGGGCGTGCCCGGCCTGGATCTGTTGCGGCATCCACGGCTGGACTTCGAGGCGCCCGACCTGGATGCCTTTCCCTGCCTGCGGCTGGCCTGGCACGCAATGACGGCCGGCGGCACGGCGCCAGCGGTCCTGAACGCTGCGAACGAAGTCGCAGTTTCAGCCTTTCTTCAGGGCCGGATCGGTTTCCTATCCATTCCTGCGCTGGTCGAGGATGCCCTCGCCGCGTTGCCCGCAACGCCGGCCGATTCGCTGGATGCGCTGCTGGAAGCGGATGTGCAGGCACGCCGAGTTACCGAACGCAACCTCGCAGGCCATCTCTTCCCATGAGCGCCGACATCCGATGAGTGACGTGCTGGGCTCAATCTGGTGGATGATCGTGGCCCTGGGCGTGCTGGTCACGTTCCACGAATTCGGCCACTACTGGGTGGCGCGCCGCTGCGGCGTGAAGGTGCTGCGTTTCTCCGTGGGATTCGGCAAGCCGCTGTGGTCGCGCCGCGACCGCCACGGCACCGAGTTCGCCATCGCGGCCATCCCGCTGGGCGGCTACGTCAAGATGCTGGACGAGGCCGAGGGCGACGTCCCCGCCGCGCAACAAGACCAGGCTTTCAACCGCAAGTCGGTCTGGCAGCGCATCGCCGTGGTCGCCGCCGGCCCGCTGGCGAACGTCCTGCTCTGCGTCGTTCTGCTGTGGGCCATGTTCGTGCTGGGCAAGCAGGACTACTCGGCCACGCTGGGCAGCGTCAGCGGCATTGCCGCCGATGCCGGTTTCATGCGAGGCGACAGGATCGTCCGGATCGGCGACCGCGTGATCGATACCTGGACCGACGCCTCCATCGTGCTCACCAAGGCTGCCATCGATGGTGATGACGTTCCGGTCGAGGTGGAAACCGCCTCCGGCAGCCAGTTGACCCGCACGCTGCCGCTGTCCCGCCTGCCGGCCGGGTTCGACCAGGAGAACGCCATCGGCCTGAGCGGGCTGGTCTGGCGGCACTGGATGACGCCGGCGGTCATCGGCAAGGTCACCCCGGGCTCGGCCGCCGATGGCGTACTGCAAGTGGGCGACGTGGTGACGGCCGTGGATGGCCAGCCGGTACACGGCTTCAACGACATCGCCACCGAGGTCGATGCACTGGGCAAGCGCGGAGGCGCGGCCATGATCGAAGTTGACCGTGCCGGCGAGCGCCTGGCCTTCGAATTGGCGCCGCGCCGGACCCGGCATCCCGACGCAGGCCAGGGCGACTACTGGGCCCTGGGCCTGGCGCCTCCCTCGAAGGTGCAGATGCCCGGCTACGACGCCACGCTCCACTACGGCCCGGTCGCCGCCATCCCGGCCGCCCTGCGCGAAACCGGCAAGCTGACCTCGGACTCGCTGGGCATGATCCGCCGGATGCTCACCGGGGACGCCTCGCTGAAGAACGTTTCGGGCCCCATCACCATTGCCCAGGTCGCCAATGTCTCCGCCAAACGCGGGCCGGATTGGTTCCTCTGGTTCCTGGCGGCCATGTCGCTGAGCCTGGCCATCATCAACCTGCTGCCGATCCCCGTCTTGGACGGCGGCCACCTGCTGTATTACCTTATTGAATTGGTCAAGGGCAGCCCCTTGAGCGAGCGCCACATGGTGGCCGGACAATATATGGGCCTGGCCGCACTGGCGGGCCTGATGGGATTGGCGTTCTACAACGACATCCTGCGTCTGGTGACCTGATGCCCCTGAACTTTCCCGGGCAGGCCCGCTCCAAGTCGGCCTGTCCCTTCCTGGCGACACCCCGGACCGCGGCCCTGCGATCCACCCCTGCTCTGCAGGAACCACCCCAACCGGATGTAATGATGACGCGACTGCCTTCCCGCCGCCTGATTGCCCTCGCCCTGGCTTCGGCCATCGCCATGCCGGCACTGGCCCAGACGACGGAACCCGCCGCCGCACCCGCAATGGCCGAGCCGCTGGGCAGCGCGTCGTTCACCGCCACGGACATCCGCATCGATGGCCTGCAGCGCATCTCCACCGGTACCGTCCTCACCTACCTGCCGATCGAACGGGGCGACCAGGTCACCTCGGCCGGCGTGTCCGAGTCGATCCGCGCGCTGTACAAGACCGGCTTCTTCGAGGACGTGAAGCTCGACCGCCAGGGCGACATCCTGGTGGTGACCGTCACCGAGCGCCCGGCGATCAACAAGTTGACCCTCACCGGCAACAAGGACATCAAGACCGAAGACCTGCTGACGGGCCTGAAGGACATCGGGCTGGCCGAGGGCGAGACCTTCGACCGCCTGAGCCTGGACCGCGTCACCCAGGAACTGGTGCGCCAGTACAACAACCGCGGCAAGTACAACGTCGAGATCACCCCCACGGTCAGCCCGCTCGACCGCAACCGCGTGGACGTGACCATTGCCGTCAAGGAAGGCAAGGCGGCCAAAATCAAGCACGTCAACGTGATCGGCGCCGAGAAGTTCCCCGCCGAGGACCTGCTGGAGAACTGGGAGTCCAAGGAAAGCACCTGGCTGTCCTGGTACCGCCGCGACGACCAGTACTCGAAGGAGAAGCTGTCGGGCGACATGGAGCGCCTGAACTCCTGGTACCTGGACCGCGGCTACGTGGACTTCAGCATCGACTCCACCCAGGTGTCGATCAGCCCCGACAAGCGCGACATGTTCATCTCCGCCGGCATCACCGAAGGCGAGCAGTACAAGATTTCCGACGTGAAGGTCACCGGCGACACGGTGCTGCCGAAGGAGGAAATCGAGAAGCTGGTGATCGTGAAGCCGGAGCAGACCTTCTCGCGCATCCTGCTCGAGATGACGTCCGACACCATCACCTCGACACTGGGCAACATCGGTTATGCGTTCGCGCAGGTGAATCCGATCCCCACCATCGATCGCGAGAACCGTACCGTCGCGATCAACCTGCAGGTGGTGCCCGGCCCGCGCGTCAACGTGCGCCGCATCACCTTCAAAGGCAACACGCGCACGGCCGATGAAGTGCTGCGTCGCGAGATGCGCCAGTTCGAAGGCAGCTGGTTCTCCCAGGTTGCCGTGGACCGCTCGCGCGTGCGCCTGCGCCGCCTGGGCTACTTCGAGACGGTGGACGCGGAAACCACGCCCGTGCCGGGCACGACCGACCAGGTCGACGTGGTCTTCAACGTGAAGGAAACCACCTCGGGCAGCTTCGTGTTCGGCCTGGGCTATTCGCAGCTGTCCGGCCTGACCACCTCGATCCAGTTGTCGCAGAACAACTTCCTCGGCGGCGGCAACCGCGTGTCGGTGGAAGCGCAGCGCAGCGACTACCTGCAGCGCTATTCGTTCTCCTACACCAACCCGTTCTTCACCGACGAAGGCATGTCGCTGGGCTACAACCTGTGGTGGCGCGAGTTCGATTACTCGGACTTCAACACCGCCCAGTACTCCACCACCAGCGCTGCCGCGCAAGGCGTCCTGGGCCTGCCGATCTCCGAAAACGACACCGTCTCGCTGCTGTTCGGCGTCGACAGCAACGAGATCCTGACCTTCGGCGGCTCCACGCCGCAGGCGATCATCGACTACATCGATGCCGTCGGCCAGCGCACCTTCCATGCCTGGCGTGCCGAGATTGGCTGGGCGCGCGATACGCGCAACGACTACTTCATGCCCACGGGCGGTACCTACCAGCGCATTTCGGCCGAAGTCGCGCTCCCGGGCTCCACCGTCGAGTACTACAAGCTCAACTACGAGTTCTCGAAGTACTGGTCGCTCAGCCCCGCCTTCGTGCTGAACACCCGCGCCGAGATCGGTTACGGCGACAGTTACGGCTCGGACATCTACCGCTACATCTGTCGTGCCAACGGTTCCGACCCGCAGATCCCGGGCCAGGGGACCACCACCCCGCCCGCTGCGGATGGCACGTGCGCCGATGGCGGCACGCTGGACAGGACACTGGTCGCGACCGGTCTGCCGTTCTTCGAGAACTTCTACGCAGGTGGCACGCGGTCCGTGCGTGGCTTCCGCGACAACACGCTGGGCCCGCGCTCGGAGGTCATTTCCGGCTACCGCGGCCAGCCGCTGGGTGGTTCGCTGAAGACCACCGGCTCGGTCGAACTGATCTTCCCGAAGCTGTTCGACTCCAACGCCGCGCGCGTTGCGGCGTTCTTCGACTTCGGCAACGTGTTCGACGGCGTGGACAACTTCGATGCCGGCGAGCTGCGCGCATCCACCGGTATCTCGCTGCTGTGGCGTGCGCCGGTCGGCCCGATCTCGATCAGCTACGCCTTCCCGATCAAGAAGGAAGACGGCGACGAGCTGGAACGCCTGCAGTTCACCTTCGGCGGCGCGTTCTGATCCCAGCGTCCATGCGGGCGATTCGACGGGGGGCGCAAGCCCCCCGTCTGCTGTCCACCATACGCCACCGTGAAAGCGGTTCGCGGGCCGCAGGGGCTAAACTACGCGCCCTATGACCTCCCCATCCTTTTCCGCTGGCGAGCTGGCCGAGCGCTTCGGGCTCGAACTGCGCGGCGATACGGACCTCCGCATCCACGGCGTCGCCACGCTGGCGCGGGCCGACGCCGGACAGCTCGCCTTCCTCGCCAATACCCGCTATCGCGCCCAGCTGGCGGACAGCCGGGCCAGCCTGGTCGTACTGCGGGCGGACGATGCCGATGCCGCAACCGGCGCCGTCCTGATCGCCAGGGACCCCTACGCCGCCTTTGCCCGGATGGCCGCGCTGTTCGAGAGCAAGCCGGACCGTGCACCGGGGGTGCACACCAGCGCCGTGATCGATCCGACCGCACGCATCGCACCGGGCGCCCATGTGGGTCCGTTCGTCACGGTGGGCGCGCGCAGCGTCATCGGCGAGGGTGCCGTGATCGGCCCAGGTTGCGTGATCGGCGATGACTGCCTCGTGGGCGACGGCTGCGAGCTGATCGCCCGCGTCACCTTGGTCACGCGCGTGCGCCTGGGCCAGCGCGTGCTGATCCATCCCGGCGCCGTGATCGGCGCCGATGGTTTCGGCCTGGCGATGGACAGCGGCCACTGGATCAAGGTGCCGCAGCTGGGCGGCGTGGTGATCGGCGACGACTGCGAGATCGGCGCCAACACCACCATCGACCGCGGCGCGCTCGACGACACGGTGCTGGAAGAAGACGTCCGCCTCGACAACCAGATCCAGATCGGCCACAACGTCCGCATCGGCGCGCATACCGCGATGGCCGGTTGCAGTGCCGCCGCCGGCAGTGCGCGCATCGGCCGCTACTGCCTGATCGGCGGAGCCGCCGGCGTGCTCGGCCACCTGGAGATCTGCGACCGCGTGGTCGTCACCGCGATGTCGCTGGTGACCAGCTCGATCACCGAACCCGGCGAGTACTCCAGCGGCACACCGCTCACCGACAACCGTACCTGGCGAAAGAACGCCGCCCGCTTCAAGCAACTGGACGCCTTGGCACGACGCGTGCTGGCGGCCGACAAGGAAACCTGATGACCCTGGACCTGCAACTGCCCGTCGACGCGGCCACCATCCGCCAACTGCTGCCGCACCGCTACCCGTTCCTGCTGGTGGACCGGGTGGTGGAGTTCGAGAAGGACAAGCGTGTCCTGGCCTACAAGAACATCACCCAGAACGAACCCTTCTTCACCGGCCATTTCCCGGACCGTCCGATCATGCCGGGTGTACTGATCATCGAGGCGCTGGCGCAGGCCGGTGGCCTGCTGACCCAGCTGTCGCACCAGGGCGATACGGCCGGGCGGATGTTCTACATGGTGAAAGTGGAGAACGCGCGCTTCACCCGCATGGTGGTGCCGGGCGACCGCCTGGACCTGGACGTCACCCTGAAGCGACTGATCCGCAACATGGCCTTCTACACCGGCGTGGCCTCGGTGAACGGCGAACAGGTCGCCTGCGCCGACGTGCTGTGCGCCGAGGACACCCGCTGAGATGAGTGCCCCCACCGCCATCCATCCCAGCGCGATCGTCGATCCCGGCGCGCAGCTGGGCGAAGGCGTGCGCGTCGGCCCGTTTGCCTACATCGGCCCGGAAGTGGAGATCGGCGCTGGCACGGTGATCGGCCCCCACTGCACGGTCACCGGCCCCACGCGCATCGGCCGCGACAACCGCTTCGCCGGGCATGCCGCCATCGGCGGTGATCCGCAGGACAAGAAATTCAGGGGCGAGCGCGTCGAACTTGTCATTGGCGACCGCAACCAGGTGCGCGAGTTCGTCACGCTCAACCGCGGCACCGTCACCGGTACCGGCATTACCCGCATCGGCAGCGACAACATGCTGCTGGCCTATACGCACGTCGCGCACGACTGCATCGTGGGCAACCACTGCGTGTTCTCCAACAACGCCACGCTGGCCGGGCACGTGACCGTGGAAGACTGGGTCATCCTCAGCGGGTTCGCGGGCGTACACCAGTTCTGCCGGATCGGTGCCCACGCCTTCATCGGCATGGGCGTGCTGCTGAGCGGCGACGTGCCTCCGTTCACCATGGTGGCGGGCGAAGCATCCGGCCGGCCGCGCGGCATCAACAGCGAAGGCCTGAAGCGGCGCGGTTTCGACGCTGAGCGCATCGCCGCCATCAAGCGCGCGTACCGCACGCTGTACGTAGCCGGCCTGCCGCTGGCAGACGCCAGGCAGCAACTGGCCGAGCAGGCGCAGACCAGCGATGACGTGAAGGCGCTGCTGCATTTCATCGACAGCGGCGAACGGCCGTTGCAACGGTGATGCAGGCAACACCCGCAGCGCGGCCGCTGCGCATCGCGCTGTGTGCGGGCGAGGCGTCCGGCGATGGTCTGGGTGCGGGGCTCGTCGAAGCGCTGAAGCAACGCTTCCCGCATGCCGAATTCGCGGGCATCGGCGGCGATGCGATGCGTGCCGCGGGATGCGACACCTGGTTCGATGCGAACGAGCTGGCGGTGATGGGGCTGGCCGAAGTGCTGCGCCACCTGCCGCGGCTGCTGCGCCTGCGCAAGGCGTTCCGCCAGCGCGTGCTGGACTGGAAGCCCGATGTGTTCGTCGGCATCGACGCACCCGACTTCAACCTCGGTGTCGAGCGCTGGCTCAAGGCGCATGGCGTGCGCACCGTGCACTACGTGAGCCCGTCGGTATGGGCATGGCGCGAGAAGCGGGCCGAGAAGATCGGCCACAGCGCGGACCGCGTGCTGTGCCTGTTCCCGATGGAACCACCGATCTACGCGCGCCATGACGTGGACGCGTGTTTCGTCGGCCATCCGATGGCGGACGACATTCCGCTGCAGCCGGATCGGTCTGCGGCGCGCGCGGCGCTGGGCCTGTCGACCGAAGCACCCGTGCTGGCTGTACTGCCTGGCAGCCGCCTGGGCGAGATCGGACGGCTTGCGCCGGCCTTCTTCGAGGCGGCACGCCGGGTGTCCGCGCAGATCCCCGGCCTGCAGATCGTCGTGCCTGCGGCCAATGCGGCCTGCCGCCAGGCGCTGGAAGCACAGTTCGCCGTGCACGGCGCAGATGCCGCCTGGCGCCTGCTCGACGGCCGCGCGCGCGAGGCGATGATCGCCAGCGATGTCGTACTGCTCGCCTCCGGCACGGCGACCCTTGAGGCCATGCTGTGCAAGCGGCCGATGGTCGTCGGCTATCGCATCGCGCCGTTGACCTACCGCATCGTCAAGGGCCTCGGAATGCTGAAGGTGGAGCGGTATGCGCTGCCCAACGTGCTGGCGAGGGAAGACATCGCGCCGGAACTGATGCAGGACGACTGCACACCCGAGCAATTGTCCCAGGCCGTGCTGCACTGGTTCCGCGAGCCGGAGGCCATCGCTTCGCTGCAGCCAACCTATCTGCGACTGCACGAGCAGTTGCGCCAGGATGCGTCGGCGCGCGCTGCCGATGCAGTGGCAGAACTGGTCCGCACTCCTGTAGGAGCGATGTAAGTCGCGACCGCACGCCATGAATTTCGCTTCTTCCTCGCCTGCTCCGGAAGTTTGCATCCACCTCGGAGCTGAGCGGCGCGTGCGCATCCTTTCTGCGGTCGCGACTCACGTCGCTCCTACAGGGGGCATCGCGCGATGACCGCAGCCTCGCTGTTCCCGACGCCCGACGTCCGCCTGGTCGCCGGCGTCGATGAAGCCGGTCGCGGACCACTGGCGGGCCCGGTCGCCGTCGCC
>Ga0065704_10070748_pt1 | contig 16752 bp, 9 predicted proteins | sample SwiRhicommuniRL2_FD_59091 | JGI IMG/M metagenome (GOLD analysis project Ga0065704, IMG submission 59091) | Switchgrass rhizosphere bacterial communities from Rose Lake, Michigan, USA - RL2 v2 (version 2) | ecosystem: Host-associated > Plants > Roots > Rhizosphere > Soil | place: East Lansing, MI
CCGAGCGGTGCTGGCCGCCGGTGCAGCCAATGGCCACCGTCACATAGCTGCGGTGGTTCTGGTTCAGCATGTCCAACCAGTGGTCCAGAAACTGGATGATGTGGGCCTGCATGCGCTGCACATCGGGTGACTGGCGCAGATAGTCCATCACCGGCTGGTCCATGCCGGTCAGGGGGCGCAGCTCCTGCTCATAGTAGGGGTTGGGCAGCATGCGGACGTCAAACACATAGTCGGCATCCACCGGCAGGCCGTGCTTGAAGCCAAAGGACTGGAACACCAGCGTCATCTGCCCTGGCGGGACCGAGATCAGGCTCTTCACATAGCTTTGCAGCTGGGCGGAGCGCAGATTGCTGGTGTCGATCACGTGCGCGCTCTCGCGCAGCGGGCCCAGCAGTTCGCGTTCGTCCTCGATGGTTTGCACCAGGGCCAGGCGTGCGCCGTCCGTGTCCTGGCGCGAGAGCGGGTGGCGGCGGCGGGTTTCGGAAAAGCGGCGCACCAGCGTGCCGGTGGAGGCGTCCAGAAAGATGGAATGCACCACGGCACCACGCGCCTTGAGGGCGGTCAGTTGCTCGGGCAGCAACGGCAGGCCCTTGGGGCTGCGCGCGTCCATGGCCACGGCCACCTTGTGCCCATAACGGCTGGGCTCCAGCTGGGTCAGCGGGCCCAGCAGCTCGGGCGGGAGGTTGTCCACGCAGTAATAGCCCGCATCTTCCAGTGCGTGCAGGGCAACGGACTTTCCGGAGCCGGACATGCCGGTGATGAGTACAACTTCCAGGGCCATAGTGCGATACGTCTCCTTACAGCGCTCCACTATAGGCGATCAGCCCACATGGGCCTGGGCCAGCATTTCCCGGGCATGTGCCAGCGTGGTGTCGGACAGGCGCTCGCCGCCGAGCATGCGGGCCACTTCCTGCACCCGGGCCTGCTGCTGCACGGGGGTGACCGAGCTGGTGGTGGCGCTCTTGTCGCGCCGCTTGCTGACCACATAGTGCTGGTCGGCGCAGGCGGCGACCTGGGGCAGGTGGGTGACGGCCAGCACCTGGCGGTCGCGGCCCAGGGCGCGCATCAGCTTGCCCACGGTCTCGGCCACGGCGCCGCCTACGCCGGAGTCCACCTCGTCAAAAATCAGGGTGCCGGCCTGGCCCAGCTGGCTGGTGGTGACGGCAATCGCCAGCGACAGCCGGGACAGCTCGCCGCCCGAAGCCACTTTGCCAATCGGGCGCGGTGTGGCGCCCGGGTGACCGGCCACCAGAAACTGCACGCCATCCAGGCCGCTGGGTGTGGGTTCTTCCAGCTTGTCCAACTGCACGGCGAATTTGCCGCCCTGCATGCCCAGGCCCTGCATGGCCTGGGTGATGGCGCGCGAGAGCTTGGGTGCGGCCTTGGCGCGCTGCAGCGACAGGGCGCGTGCGGCGGCCTGGTAGGCCTCGTGTGCCTGCTGTTCCAGCTGGCGCAGCCGGCCCACATCGACCACGGCATCCAGCTGGCGCAGTTCGTCGCGCCAGGATTGCAGCAGACCGGGCAGCTCTTGCGGCGTGCGCTTGTAGCGGCGCGCCAGCTGCATCCACAGCGTCAGGCGGCTGTCCAGTTCTGCCAGGCGTTCGGGGTCCAGCTCGGTGCGGCGCAGATAGTTGTGCAGGCTGTGGCGGGCATCGTTGATCTGGGCCAGGCTGGAAGCCAGCACATCGGCAATCGCCAGGAATTCGGGCTCCAGGTGTTCCTGGTGCTGGAGCGTGCTGTGGGCGCGGGTCAGCGGGCTGGTGATGCCGGTTTCATCGTCTTCCAGCAGATGCAGTGTGCCCAGAGCGGTTTCCAGCAGGCTCTGAGCGTGGGACAGACGGGTGTGCTGGGTGTTCAGCTCTTCCCATTCATCGGTGCCGGGGCTGAGTTTGTCCAGCTCGCCAATCTGCCACTGCAGGCGTTCACGTTCGCGCTGCAGCGTGTCCTGGGCGGCCAGGGCATGTTCCAGGTTCTTGTGCGCGGCACGCCAGGCGGCCCAGTGGGCGCGCAGCGATTGGGTGTCCACGCCGGCGTAGGCATCCAGCAGCTCGCGCACGGCTTCGGGCCGGGTCAGGCTTTGCCAGGCGTGCTGGCCGTGGATGTCCAGCAGCGCATCGCCCAGGTGGCGCAACTGGGTGGCTGTGGCCGGTGCGCCGTTGATCCAGGCACGGCTGCGGCCCTGGGCATCGATCACGCGGCGCAGCAGCAGGCTGTCTTCCTGGGCAAAGCCGCCTTCGTCCAGCCACTGGGACAGGTGGGGCGGGCAGTCGAATTCGGCGGTGATGTCGGCCTGGGGCGTGCCTTCGCGCACCACGCCGACATCGGCACGGCTGCCCAGCACCAGCTGCAGAGCGTCGATCAGAATGGATTTGCCGGCGCCGGTTTCTCCCGTCAGCACCGTGAAGCCGGCGTGCAGGTCCAGGTCCAGCGCCTGCACGATGACAAAGTCGCGCAGTGCAATGCGTTTGAGGGCCATGGCTCAGGTGCCCCCTTCGTTCCAGCCCAGTTTCTTGCGCAGCGTGGCGTAGTAGTTCCAGCCCAGGGGATGCAGAAAACGGATGCCATGGAGCGCACGGCGCACATAGATGCGGTCTCCGTGGCGCAGCGAGGCCAGCGACTGCATATCGAAATTGGCGCTGATGTCGCGTCCGCCCACCACCTCGATCATGACTTCGCCCTGGTCGGGCAGCACGATGGGGCGGTTGGACAGGGTGTGGGGGGCAATGGGGGCCATCACCCAGGCGCCCACGGACGGATGCAGCAGCGGACCGCCCACCGACAGCGCATAGGCGGTCGAGCCGGTAGGTGTGGCCACGATCAGGCCGTCGGCACGTTGGTTGGAGACGAAACGGCCATCCACCTCCACCCGCAACTCCACCATGCCCGAGGTGCTGCCCCGGTTGACCACCACATCGTTCATGGCCAGGGCCTCGAACACGCATTCATCGCCCCGCATCACGCGGGCTTCGATCAGCGGGCGGCTGTCTTCTTCGTAGCAGCCTTCCAGCATGGCTTGCAGCGTGGGCTGGAAGTTCTCATCCAGCGGGATGTCGGTGACAAAGCCCAGGCGCCCTTGGTTGATGCCGATCAGCGGCGTGCCGTAGCGTGACAGGTGGCGGCTGACGCCCAGCATGGTGCCGTCGCCGCCCATGACCAGGGCCAGATCGCAGGCTTGCCCCAGGGCGTCCACATCCAGACTGCGGTACTGTGCGGGCTGACCCATGTGCAAGGCGGTCTCGGCTTCCACAATCACTTCACAGCCCTGGGTGGTCAGAAAAGCTGCAATATCTTCCAGGGCCTGGCGTGGGCTGTCCTGGGGAAGGCCCGTGGGGGAAGCGACACGGTACTTTCCGATCAGGGCTACATGGCGAAACTTGGACGTCATAAGGGAAATTACATCATTAAAATCGTTCCATGCTCGATGATCGTTCCAAGTTGTTGTTGAAAGCGCTGGTCGAGCGCTACATTGCCGACGGCCAGCCTGTGGGGTCGCGCACGCTGTCGCGCGCCTCCGGCCTGGAACTGTCGCCGGCCACCATCCGCAATGTGATGGCGGATCTGGAGGAGCTGGGCCTGATCGTCAGCCCCCACACCTCCGCAGGCCGCGTGCCCACCGCCAAGGGCTACCGGCTGTTTGTGGACACCATGCTGACCGTCAGCCGCGACATGTTGCCTGCGCAGGAACTGGTGCCGGAACAACCGCAGAAGGTGATTGCGAACGCCGCCAACATGCTGTCCAGCCTGTCGCAGTTTGTCGGCGTGGTGATGGCGCCGCGGCGCAGCTCGGTGTTTAAGCACATCGAATTTGTCAAGCTGTCCGAGCGGCGGGTGCTGGTCATCATCGTGTCACCGGAAGGCGATGTGCAGAACCGCGTCATCTTCACCGACCATGATTTCTCGGGCTCGCAGCTGCTGGAAGCGTCCAACTTCCTGAATGCGCACTACGCCGGTCTGGCCATCGAGCAGGTGCGCGAGCGCATGCAGTCCGAAGTGGAGCGCCTGCGCACCGAGGTGGCCAATCTGATGCAGGCGGCCGTCAATGTCAGCGCCGAGGCCATGAATCCCCAGCCCCAGGAGCAGGTCATCATCTCGGGCGAGCGCAATCTGCTGTCGGTGAGCGATTTCTCCAGCGACATGGGCAATCTGCGCAAGGCGTTCGATCTGTTCGAGCAAAAGACCCAGATTCTCCGGCTGCTGGACTTCTCCAGCCAGGCCGAAGGTGTGCGTATCTTCATTGGCGGTGAAAGCCAGGTTGTGCCCTTCGAGGAGCTGTCCGTGGTCAGCGCGCCCTACGAGGTGGACGGCCAGGTCGTGGGCACGCTGGGCGTGATCGGACCCACACGCATGCACTACGACCGGATGATCCAGATCGTGGACATCACCTCCAAGCTGGTCACCAATGCGCTGAGCAGCCGGCGCTAAGCCGTTACAATGCGTGCGCCCTGCCATGTGCCGGGCTGGCAAGGGGCGTTAGCTCAGTTGGTTAGAGCAGAGGACTCATAATCCTTTGGTCGCGGGTTCAAGTCCCTCACGCCCTACCATTTACACCGCGTAATCAATAGAAAGCTTGCTATTCAAAAGGTAGCAAGCTTTTTTCTTTTTTGAGCTGGTGACAGTCTGGTGACAGTTTTTGCGCCGATGCTCTGAAAAGCGGTTGCTGCCAAAGTTGTGGGGGGAGCTGGCGCAGCTTGCCTCTAATCGCTTGAAATTTTTTGCCTCTTGCTTGTTTTCAGGCAGATGGTGTGACGCTTCTGACTCGCCGCGCAATCCTTTTTAAGGGGTCTAAAAACGTTTCTTGAGACCACTACGCGCGCGCACGCGAGGCAGATGCGAACTTGCCGCCGCGAACTTGGTGGTTTGCAGGGCGGCAAGGTGGTTATGTGACGTGCTGGCGCTGGTGGTGCGCGCAGCACAGGTGATGGGTTAAATGTCCAGCTTTGGCAGTTGGGCAACGATTTTTTGGGTTTCGAGGCTTACCGTCACCACGCGCTGGAAAAGCTCCAAGGGGTATTTGGGGTTGTGCATGGTTTCAATCGCCCAATCGTTGGCATCGTTGACGATGCCGCTGTCCTTGTCAGTTTTGACGCGTTGGCGTTCCATGACCCAGTCCAGCGCGGCTTTGCCGTTGACCACGTAGTCCCATGCTTCAGCGGGGATGTTCTTGACCGTAATCTTACCGTTGTAAATGACGGTGGACTTGTCCCCCTTTTTGGCGAACTTCATTTTTTCCACGCGGTAATCGGCGTCGGTTAGTGCGCCCTTAGCGTCAATCGTTAAGGGGTACGGCTCCACGGTTTCATAGTTGAGATGCCAGTGCGCTAAGTTGCGTCCTGCTTTGCTGAATGCCCAGAAGTCAGCAGCGGTCTTCACGCGGGGAATGCGTGGCAATTCTTTGCTGAGGTTGTCGGCATAGCGTTCGCAGTAGTCGGGGGAGTGCAGCAGGCCGTAGACGTAGTAAAACAGGTCTTCTTTGCTGATGGTTTCGCTGGGGTAGATGTCTTGGAAGTGCTTTAAACCTTCGTCGGTGATGGCATCGCGGCGCTTGGGCCGGTGAACTTCAGTAGTGGGCGCAGCAGCAAACATATCTGCTGTGTTGCTGACGTGCTCTTTGGCTTCCTCGTCGTAGAGGTATAGGGGGAAGCATTGTTCGCCGCCGTCTGGCGTGAAGCTAGGAATACTATTTGTAATGAGGGCAATATTTCCTGTTGACCACCTAGCCTTTACGAGAATAGCCAAGTTTTCCCCCCCGGCCTCTGGAAAAATTCGTGGCATTTGGTACACCATCTCGTTAAAGCGGCGGTTGAAATACATCCATTGCTTTGTGAAGGGGCGGTACAGAGAGGGCGCCACAGAATCGGCTTCAAAGTCAAAGGACCGCGCCTTTGCAAGCTCTTGCTTAAGGGCGCGCGTCCAGCTAATCCGCGCTGGATTGGTGTCAATAAAGTCGCCCAGCACAGCCTCTCTTGCTTTTTTATCCAGCTCTGAGTGCGCACGGTTGAACCGTGCAAGCTCGGCGTTATAAAACGCAATCATGCCGCCCATGTGGCGCTCTAGCTTGTCTTGGCTGGCGTTGTAAGCCCAAGCATCTCGTGCTGTAAGAACACCTTGGGAAAAGTTGTCAAACAGCTTCGCACCGTCCGTCTTTTTGTCACCCAGTACGATGAACTCGCTAAAGCTGTCGTCGCGCTGCTTAAGCCAGTCGCCATGGTCATCTGGGGTGATAGATTGCCAGTTAGTGATGCCTGCCACACTGGTGAAGGCTTCAATCTTTTCTAGCTTTTCTTCGCGGCTAAGGTAGTCTCCAATGTCGTGGAAATAGATGCCGCCATGCTGCGCAGCATTCGGATTCTTGACCAGCAGAGAAATGGCAATAGGGGCGCGGCTACCCATACCAAACACATTGTCTTTTTCTTTGCGGCGCAGTTCGCCTGCAGTGCGTGCATTGCCACGCAGGTGAAACACATAAATGCTGGAAAACTCATCTGCCAAGCATTTGCGCAAGCCGTCTGCGGTGTTGGCTTCTAAGAAGCCCGCATTGGTCACAAAGCCAATGACCCCTGCATTGCCAATGCGGTCAGATGCCCAGCGAATGGCGCGAATGTAGCTGTCGTACAAGCCTTTTGAGAGGGTTGCCGAAGACTTTGCTGCATAGGTAGTGCGAATGCGGCTGTCTAGGTGGGGGTACTGCACGTTGTCGTTGTTGTCGTTCTCGCTCTTTTTTCCAACCGAATAAGGTGGATTGCCCACAATGACCCGAATGTCCAGCTTCTTTTGACGTTTGCGGCGTGCGCTGTTGTCCACCGTCAAGGCGCTGACTAGGTCGTCCTTTTCATACATTTGGAAGGTGTCGGTCAGGCAGATACCTTCAAACGGCACATATTTGCCGCCTATCAAGCTGTGATAGGTTGCCTCGATATTGATGGCGGCAATGTAGTAAGCCAGCAGCACCAATTCATTGGCGTGCAGCTCTTGCTTGTACTTGTGGGGCAGCTCTTCATTGCTTATCAAGCCCGATTGCAGCAAACGGGTGATGAAGGTGCCTGTACCGGTGAACGGGTCAATGATGTGAACCCCCTTGCTGCCCAGCGTCTGGTTGAATTCTTTTTGCAGCAAGTGGTTGACGCTGTGCAAGATGAAGTCCACCACTTCTACCGGGGTGTAGACGATGCCCAGCCGCTCGGTCATCTTGGGGAAGGCGTTGCGGAAGAATTTGTCGTACAGCTCCACCACAATCTTTTGCTTGCCGGTGGCGCTGTCGATGCCTTCGGCACGCATCTTCACGCTGTCATAGAACTTTTGCAGCGTGGAGGCTTCCTTGTCCAAGTTGTGCTGGTGCAGCGCGTCCAGGACGGCTTGCATGGCTTTGGACATGGGGTTTTGCTGTGCAAAGTCGTAGTCACTAAATAGCGCATCAAAAACGGGCTTGGTGATGAGGTGCTGCGCCAGCATTTCCACAATCTCACCATCGCTAATGCTGCCGTTCAGGTCATCGCGCAGCTCATTGGCAAAGGCGTTGAAAGCATCTTTTTCTTTGTAGTTGACTGGGTTGTCCAAGATGGCTTGGATGTTGTCAATGTGGGTGTTGGCAATTTTGGCAATGTCGTTTGCCCAGTCTTCCCAGTGGTGGCGGTTGCCCACTTTTTGCACCAGCTTGGCATAGATGGCTTTTTCAATTTCGCCCACTTCAAACTGCAATTCGCCCTGCAGGTCTTCTTGGCTGGGGGCGTTGCTTTCTTTGCGCCCAATGGTGCTGCCACCACGCCCTGCTTTTTTGTTGGTGATGCCGCCATTGCTGGCGTTGCCGTCCTTGCTGCGCTTGGTTTTTTGCTGGATTTTGTCGGTGATGGCGAGGACTTCCATCTTGGCGGGGTCTCTGCCAATTAAGTCCAGTTTGTTGACCATAGCGTCAAACTCGTCGTCATGGGAGCGCAGAGCGTTTAGCACGTCCCACACGACTTTGTAGGTCTTGTTGTCGTTGAGTGCGTCGTGCGGCTCCACGTTGGCGGGAATGACCACGGGCAACACCACATAGCCACGCTTTTTGCCGGGAGCGTTGCGCATGACACGTCCTACGGACTGCACCACGTCCACTTGCGAGTTGCGAGGGGTGAGGAAGAGCACAGCATCTAAGGCAGGTACGTCCACGCCTTCGCTGAGGCAGCGCACATTGCTCAGAATGCGGCAGGTGTTTTCTGGTGGCTCAGATTTGAGCCATGCCAGTTTGGATTCTTTGGCGCTGGCGTTCATGCCGCCGTCAACGTGGTCGGCTTCGCAGGCAAGGGTGTAGGAGGGGTTTTGCTCTTGCGCTTCGTCTAACTCGGTTTCAGTGGCTTGGTAGGCCTCCACAACCGCTTGGAACATATTGGCAATGTTCTTGGAGCTGACCTTGTGAGCTTTTGCGCCTTTATTGGTTTCAATGACCTGACAAAAGGCCACAGCTCGCTTCATTGGGTCATTGTCGCCAATGAGGTCATGTGACAAGCCCTGTTTGGCAAGTGCTTTCCAGCAGCCAATGATTTTGGCTGCATCGTCCACCTGCAAGTCGTTGTCTGTACTGCGCAGCAGCTCTTGAATACGGCGGTTAATGTGGCTTTCTTCTACTGCCAGAACAATGACTTTGTAGTCACACAGCAAGCCAAGGCGCACGGCTTCAGAGAAGTTGATAACGTACAGCTCAGGCCCGTAGAGGCTTGCGTCATCCATGGAGCACAGCACCACGTTGTCGGTCTCTGCCTTCACCTTGGCGTTGGTGCCATAGATGCGGGGTGTAGCAGTCATGTACAGGCGCTTGCCTGCTTTGATGAAGCTGGCGTCATGCACTTTGACAAAGTTGCTTTCGTCATCGTCGCCAAAGGTTGCGCCTGTGGTGCGGTGCGCTTCGTCGCAGATGATGAGGTCAAACTCAGGCAAGCCGTTTTCGTGCTGCGCCTTGCTGATGGTTTCAATCGAGTGGTAGGTGCTGAAAACCACGCTCATGTGCGCTGCGTCGTGGCGCTTGCCCATCTCCAGCGCCAGCCGTGCTGGGTCAGTCGTGGCGGGGTAGCGCAGCTCATGCGTGAAGGTCTGCACCACGTCGTCGTCTTTTTTGCGGTGCTTGCCCACGTCGCTGTCAGAACAGACAGCAAAGCTGTGCAGCGGTGTGGTGCTCTCTTGCGTCCACTCGGTCAGGGTCTGGGACAGCAGAGACAGGCTGGGCACCAAGAACAGCACACGCTTGCCAGCGCCAGCATATGCCTCGGCAATTTTCAGGCTGGTGAAGGTTTTGCCTGTGCCGCAGGCCATGATGAGCTTGCCCCTTGCTTCGCGTTCAAAGCCTTTTAGCGTGGCGTTGAGAGCGTTTTGCTGGTGAGGGCGAAGACTTTTCTTGGGCTTGAGGGCGGGGGCTTGCTGGGGCTGGTAGCTTGCCCAGTCAATCTGGCTGTTTTCCAAGTCCTGCAGGTCAATTTTGTTGACTGGTGGGTGTTGGTCAATCAGCGCGTTTTCGGCGTTGTCGCTCCAGTTGTTGGTGGTGCTGACGATGATGCGGCGCGAAAAGCTCTTCTTGCCTGATGCGGTAAAGAAGCTGTCAATATCGCTTTTCTGCAGGCGGTAGGTGGGCGCGTACAGCTTGCATTGGATGGCGTGAAATTCGCCGGTGTCTGCAGTCTTTGCCACCAAGTCAATGCCCGCATCGTTCTTGGGTAGCCCCTGCAGTTCTGCCCACTGTGCATACGTCCACACGTCGCTGTACAGGTCTTTGTAGGTAGCCTCGTTGCGCAGGTAGCAAACAATCAGCTCTTCAAAGTAAGTGCCTTTTTCGCGTTCGGATGCGGCAGCGTTGCGGTAGGTGTCTAGGAGCTGGGAGAGGGCGGTCATTGTTATGGTGCGTGAAACTGGTCAACATGCGTTTGTATCAGAGATGCTGTGCAGGTTGTTGTGTTTGATAGGTCATGCTTGCCGTACCTGACACTCTTGTGCTGTGATTCTTTGGCGGTAGCAGATGGCTGATCTAGATGGTTTCCGTAAGAAGGTGTAGGGAAACTGAAAAAATGGCGTTGATAGCACCGTGAGGCGGTCTAAGCGTGACAGCCTTTATACCGTTTCACGGTGCTATAAAAGGTCGCGTTATGCCGTGAGACGGAATAAGCACCTTAATTTGCATTAGCGAATTTATAGGAGCCTCGTTCAAAGCATTGGGCAGCACCTTCGTCATATCCCAGATGTTTATCCAATGTTCTCCATGTAACGGCGTACCAACTGGCCTTATTTGGTCTGTGTCCTTTCACGGTTTCAAAAATGAAACCTGCATTGATGAGTTCGCGCTTTGCCCGTGTAATCACATCAGAGCTTTTCCAGCCGCGCTTGCTTAGGTAGGCACTAGAGGCGAGTAAGCGCCCATTGTTGTCCCTTACAAATTGGCGCGCGAACTCGAAAAGTAATGCTTTTGCAGGGTGGGATAGATTTTGATATGCGGGGCAATCGAGAACTGACCACGGTAGGGCAATGAATCCTCCAGCATCGCGGCCGTGGTCAATTTTTTTACCGTGATTACGACCGTTTGCCATCTGTGCAGCCCTGAGCGTGTATTCCGACAACTAAGCACTGCTTAAGAGGCTCATCAGCAGTATGGTGCTGCTGAGCGGGAACGGCAGTGCCTACCGGATTGGCAATGCTTGGCTTTAGCATGTGCTCCCCTTACTTCTGCGAAAAGGAAGCGACTAGGGCGCAAATGTCCTCTGCTCGCCATGCAACGGCTCTGGCACCAAGTTGCACTGGCTTGGGGTAGCGTCCACTCTTTACCCCAGCAAACCAGCTTGAGCGTGAAACGGGGACGTGATTTAGCACTGTGGGCAGCCGCCACAGCATTGCATTACTGGGTTGAATTTGTGTTGTGGCAGCCTTGCGCTTGCCTTGGGTACGGGCTATGCCGCTGTGATGTGGCTCAGGGCCGTTTGATGGGTGTGGGTGAGGCTCTGAGCCTCGCCGGTCGTCTTCTCCGTCGCCACTATCTCCGTCGTCGTCTGAGCTGGCTGCTTCGGGGGCGTCATTGCCGAAAGCGGTGCTTGCGTCAGTTGTGGATGCCGATGCGGATGCTCCACCGCCACCAGCTTCAGGGAAGCCGTTGGAGATTTGTGCTTGCACAACTTTGGCAAGAATAGGAAGCGTATGCCGTGAGGTAGATTGCTTGATGGCGCGCACGCTGCTTTCTGAGGGATTCAAGATTTTCATATCGCTGACCATAGGTGCTTAACCTCCAGTTGAAAAAGTTGTCCTGAGTTGGACTTCTTCAAAGCCACATGGATTTTCATGAGTGCTTGGCAGGTATTGTAGCCATGGTGTTTTTGTGATAAGGGATGTAACGTTGGGTATCACTGCTGTGGCGGTCGCGTCAGGCTGCTTTGATGAGGTGCACTGTTGCGTCTTGGCCTTCTAATTGGCGCAAAAGTAAGGTCAAAGCTTCTTGCTTTTCCTGCAGGTAATCGTGCCCATCGTAGTGGCGTGCCTGTACTCCACTAATGCCGTGAGACTGCAGACGGCCTCGAATGTCTGAGCTGACGCGAACGCTTGCCAATAAGGTTTCCACGCCTGAGCGGATGCGCTTGGTTTGAAAGTTCTCGATACCTGCAGCTTGGGCAATGTCAGCCGCCCACCCGCTGAGTGTTGTGCCAGCAAGATGCGATTTGCCACCATCGGTGCTTATCGCAAATTCACCTTGTGGCAGGCATTGCATGAGTGCTGCATGGGCTTCAGGCAGTAAAGGGATGGTGTGAGGTCTGGCGGGTTTTCCGGGGCGTCCTTTGCCGTCCAAAAGGGTGATGTAGTCCTTGTGAATGTCGGCTGTCTGCAGGCGCACAAGTTGCTGAATGCGTTGCCCACCCGTCAGCAGATGCAAGCGCAAAACTGCACCACGCAGTCCCTCAAGCGGTTTGATGGCTTGCCAGTAGGCACGCAGCTCTTCAGTGGACAAGGGGCGCTTGTCGGCTTTGTTGGCGCTTTCGTCGGGTTCGGTGTCAGTGGCTGGGTTGTGGGTGATGCGGTAGCTTTTGAAGCGCAAAGGAATGCTGGCTTTGGAGCGTGATGCCTTGGCTATCTGGTATGCAGATCGAAGGTAGCTGCGCAGTTTGTTGGCGGTGCGCCCTTTGCCCTGCTCTACTACATGGCGCATCATGTCTGCGATTTGCTCGCCAGTGATTTGACTTGCTGGCTTGGCCGTCAACTTCGGCCATGGTTCTATGACATGCAGGCGCAGGATGTTGCGGGCTTCTGTGTGAGAGATGCGTCCCAAGCTTTCAAGGTAGTCGCAGTAGTCGTGAATCAATGCGTCAAGCGTGTATTTCTCTGCTTCGCGCTTTTCTTCATTGGCTTTGACTTTTGCTGCAGCTTTCTGTGCTTTGAGGTCGTCAAAGCCTCCATGCTCTAAGTTGGCGTGGTGTTGTGCTGCCAAAAGCTCTGCAGCGCGCATTGCCGCCACCAGTGAATAGCCTTTCGCAGTTGGCTGCAGGCTCTTGGGCGGGGCGCTGGGGTCGTAGATGCCAATGGGTTCTCTTTTGGCTATCCCGGCAAGTGTGAAGCGCCAGTACAGGTTGACAGCGCCACTGGAAAGCTTGCGTGCTTCTAAAGCACCAGATGGCATAACTTTGCCAAGATTTAAGAACTTCCCTTTGTCTAGGAAATTGATTTTTTGCCCGGTAGTTTTGGCATCCATGCCTTAAGTCCTTTTGTCTGCTGGTGACAGTCTGGTGACAGTTTAGCGCTGGATGCTAGTTTACGTCCTTGGACTTGATTGGACTATGAATCATTTAAAATCAATGACTTATATGATTTTTGAAGTCCAATGAAATCCGAGGAAATCTAGATTTTATGGACTCATAATCCTTTGGTCGCGGGTTCAAGTCCCTCACGCCCTACCAATGAATACAACGGGTTACGAGCAATCGTGGCCCGTTTTTCTTTGGTGCCGTCAACCATGTGCCCACGCAGAACACGGGGCGGCTTGCACCGCCGCCATGCGAAGGGATTGCTGCCCGACAGGCTCAGGCATGGTGGCTGTCAGGGTAGTTTGCTGCAGGTGGCGTTGGAAAACGAGGCGGTTGCTGCCTTGCGCAAAGCTGGGTCAGAAAAAATAAAGGCCCTGACCGATATGCCGCCGTATGTAGCGCAGGCTGTTGCGTCGCTTGTCTCCATGCAGATAGCCTTCGGTGCAGTACCGCGTGTCAAAGACTTGCAGGATGTGGGACGTGTCCTTGCGGGCAGCCAGCCTGCCCTGCTCAAAGCTCAGCATCAGGGAGTGGTGAAAATCCCATGCCCTGCGATGGCCTCCCCACCATGGTTCGTTGGAGATTCTGTCTGCTGCGATGAGTACATGGCCTGTATAGGACAGCGGCAGCTTCAGGCCGTCATACCGGCCCTGGAAGTCGGGGAACCTTGAGTTATCGTATTTTTCTGTTGCGCTGATGCCGTTCAGCAGCGGCATCGGCAGCAGCCGCACATCGAGCGAGTGAATGGAGCCGTCAGGATTGAACGAGCGGGTGAAATCGCTATGGTTGATCCAGAGTGTCTGCAGAAATAGTTGGCCGTCGGAGATGGCGTATTGGCATTCGAAGCCCCCTGTGGCATCCGGTGCTGGTCCTGACTGGCGTGAACCCGTAGGCAGCGGGATCAAAAAGTGTTCCCTGCGACAGGTCCGTGACTTCAAACTTGCGGCGCTCGAATTTCAGCGTGTCGTTGGATTGGGCGGTCATTCGGGATGGTCCACATTCGGTGCTGCAACGGCTGACTGTAGCGCCTGGTTCGTACCAATACATCACCGGTGGTGTCGATGATTCAAGGCCTCAGATCCACCCCAATTTCTGCAACCCGCGACTGAATTCGGAGCAGATTTTTATGCCGTGGCCTCAGGGGGCTCTACGCCGATATCTTCGGGCGTAGATGCTGCGCTTTCAGGTGACGGGTCGCCGTCCAGGGCCTGCCAGTCTTCGCCCCACAATTCACTGGGATGGGGCGTGCGATCGGAGCCATTGCCGCAGCGCAGATCGGTGGCGGGGCAGTAGAGGTCACAGCCCCAGCACAGGCGTTCGGGGTGGGGCGGGTTGTTGGGGAATTTCTTGGCCATGGTGTCGCTCGCGGCATGGGAAGAATGCCCAGCCAGTATGCGTCGCAGTGGCGGTTGGGTGCTGCGGCAAGCGACAGAAGATTCACCGCGGCTTGCCCTGTATCAAGCAATGGCTGTCTGCAGGCAACGCATGTTCGCACTGCACCGCATGGCACCGCACGGACCTGGCACCGTACCGTGCGAGCGCAGCGGGTGGCCGCTGGCATGGCCTGGACCCCAGGTGCCGCCCCGTGTGCCGGGCGGCACATCGCGGGTGCTCAGGCGGCGGTCAGCGCGCCGGGCATGGTCAGCTTGTCGGCGACCAGCAACTGCTGCATCTGGGCCTGGCCCATTACGCCCAGTTCCTCGGCCACGACCCCGATGGGCTTGCCGCTGGCAATGGCGGTTTTGGCAATCTGGGCGGCCCTTTCGTAACCGATCAGCGGGTTCAAGGCGGTCACCAGCGTCACCGAAGAGGCAATGCGTTCGTCCAGCACGCGGCGGTTGGCGACGATGCCTTCCACGCAGTTGACCTGCAGCGTGTGGCAGGCATGGGCTAGGTGTTGAAGGCTTTTGTGCAGGGCCCAGGCCATCAGCGGTTCGAAGGCGTTGAGCTGCAGCTGACCGGCTTCGGCTGCCATGGTGATGGCGACGTCGTTGCCAATCACTTCGAAGCACACCTGGTTCATCACTTCCGGGATCACGGGGTTGACCTTGCCGGGCATGATCGACGAACCGGCCTGGCGCGCGGGCAGCTGGATGTCGCCCACGCCGGCCTGGGGGCCGGAGGACAGCAGGCGCAGGTCGTTGCTGATCTTGGAGAGCTTGACGGCAATGCGCTTCAGGATGCCGGAGATGTCGGCAAACGCTCCGGTGTCGCAGGTGGCGGCGATCATGTCGGCGGCCTTGACCACGGGCACACCCGAGAATTCGGCCAGCTTGGGGATGACCACGTCGACATAGCCCACGGGGGCGTTCAGGCCGGTACCGATGGCGGTGCCGCCCATGTTGACCTCGCACACCAGGGTGGCGGATTCGCGCAGGCGCTTCTCATCGTCGGCAACCATGGAGACGAAGGCGTTGAATTCCTGGCCCAGGGTCATGGGTACGGCGTCCTGCAGCTGGGTGCGGCCGATCTTCAGCACGTCCTTGAATTCAATGGCCTTGTCCTGAAAGGCGCCGCGCAGCGCGGCCAGGGCCGCCAGCAGATCCTGGATGCCGAACCAGGTGGCCAGCTTGACGGCGGTGGGGTAGGAGTCGTTAGTGGACTGCGAGGCATTGACGTGGTCGTTGGGGTGGATCACGTCATAGCGGCCCTTGGCCAGACCCAGGTGTTCCAGTGCCCGGTTGGCGATGACCTCGTTGGCGTTCATATTGGTGGAGGTGCCGGCGCCGCCCTGGATCACATCCACCACAAACTGTTCGTGCAGCTGGCCGGCCGCCAGGTCGTCACAGGCCTTGGAGATGGCATCGGCCTGTGGGGCCGTGATGGTGCCCAGGGCCAGGTTGGCGTGGGCGGCAGCTTTCTTCACCAGGGCGTAGGCGCGAATCAGCTGGGGCATATGGGCCACGCTGTGGCCGGTGATGGGAAAGTTCTCCACCGCACGGGCGGTGTGGACGCCCCAGTAGGCGTTGTCGGGGATGTCCTTGGGACCCAAAAAGTCGCTTTCTTGGCGCATGGTGAGCAGATTGGCTGAAAAGAATAAAAAATCGGCTCCGGCACAGTGGGCCGGGGCCACGCGGACGTAAGGTCCGGGCGTGGCAAAGCCCGGCTGATTGGCACCAAAACAGTGCAGTATCAAGCCGGGCTTTTGGGTGAAATTATGCTCAAAACGGATGAGAAGCCAAATTTCGCTGCATATCATGTCCATCGTCGCACTGTTTTGGTGCGAGATGGGGAGTCCGTTTGACACGCTGTGAAAGCGTGCTCCACCGCACAGGGCATGGCTTTGCCGGGCTTCAGGGGGCGGACCCAATGGGATAGGCCGTGCTGGGCGGCGATGTGCTTGGCGCGGGGCTGCAAACCCGTGCGCTGGTGAAAAACGGCACGGAACAGGAAAACGACTTGGGGGAAAGGGGCGTGCGCAACCCCGTTAGCGGGGATGCCTGACCTTGCCAGGGCGCGTGCCAACGGGCGCGATGGCACGCGCCGGAAACAAAAAAGCCCACTTGCAGTGGGCTTTTTTTGTGGTGCGGATGCACCAATTGGTTGCGAGGGCTGGATTTGAACCAACGACCTTTGGGTTATGAGCCCAACGAGCTACCAGACTGCTCCACCTCGCGATAACTGGTTTTCTCTGATTCTGTGGTGCCCGGGGCCGGAATCGAACCGGCACGCCTTGCGGCGGCGGATTTTGAGTCCGCTGCGTCTACCAATTCCACCACCCGGGCAGCAATCAGGGAAGCGTGGATTATGGCACATTTATGCACATGCAAACGTATCCTTCGATTGAAAGCGTCATCGGCAACACGCCTCTGGTGGCACTGCAGCGCATCAACGCTGCCGCAAACGCGGAAAAAGGCAATGTGGTTCTGGGCAAGCTGGAGGGCAACAACCCTGCGGGGTCGGTGAAAGACCGTCCCGCACTGTCCATGATCCAGCGCGCCCAGGAGCGCGGCGAGATCAAGCCCGGCGACACGCTGATTGAGGCCACATCGGGCAATACCGGCATCGCGTTGGC
>Ga0065704_10070749_pt1 | contig 16750 bp, 14 predicted proteins | sample SwiRhicommuniRL2_FD_59091 | JGI IMG/M metagenome (GOLD analysis project Ga0065704, IMG submission 59091) | Switchgrass rhizosphere bacterial communities from Rose Lake, Michigan, USA - RL2 v2 (version 2) | ecosystem: Host-associated > Plants > Roots > Rhizosphere > Soil | place: East Lansing, MI
CCGCAGCTGTCGGACCTGAAGAACAAGACCACCGGCAAGATCCGCCCCATCGTCTGGGTCGGCATCGGTCTGGCGACGTTCCAGCAACTGGTCGGCATCAACGTGGTCTTCTACTACGGCGCCGTGCTGTGGCAGGCCGTGGGCTTCTCCGAGAACGATGCGCTGGCCATCAACGTATTGTCCGGCGGGCTCAGCATCGGCGCCTGCATCGTCACCGTGCTGCTGATCGACCGCATCGGCCGCAAGCCGCTGCTGTGGATCGGCTCGGCCGGCATGGCGGTCTCGCTGGCGCTGGTGGTGGTGGCGTTCGCCAGCGGCTCGCTGGTCGACGGCCACCTGCAGCTGCCCGAGGGCATGGGCACGCTGGCGCTGGTGGCGGCCAATGCCTACGTGGTGTTCTTCAACATCTCCTGGGGTCCGGTGATGTGGGTCATGCTGGGCGAAATGTTCCCCAACCAGATCCGCGGTTCGGCGCTGGCGGTGGCCGGCGCGGCGCAATGGACGTCGAACTTCGCCATCACCGTGACCTTCCCGATCCTGCTGGCGGCCATCGGCCTGGCGGCGACCTACAGCATCTACCTGGTTTCGGCGATCATCTCGGTCTTCTTCGTGCTGAAGTATGTTCACGAGACCAAGGGCAAGGAACTGGAGCAGATGGAAGGATGAAGACCATGACGAAGCGGAATTCCCTGCGCGCCCGTGGCGGCGTGCTGATCGCGGCCGTGGCGCTGGCGCTCGGCGCCTGCAAGGGCGACGGCAAGACCGAGGCACCGGCGACGGTGGCCGCGCACAACCCATGGCCGCAGGTCGCCTGGCCGCTGGCCGAGGACGCCGCGCTGGAAAAGCGCATCACCGACCTGATGGCCACGATGACGGTGGAGGAGAAGGTCGGCCAGCTGGTGCAGGGCGACATCGCCAGCATCACCCCGGACGACGTGCGCAAGTATCGGCTCGGTTCGATCCTTGCCGGCGGCAATTCCGATCCGGGCGGCCGCTATGACGCCTCGCCGGCCGAGTGGCTGGCGCTCGCCGATGCTTTCTACGAGGCGTCGATGGACACCTCGCAGGGTGGCAAGGCGATCCCCATCATCTTCGGCATCGATGCGGTGCACGGACAGAGCAACATCGTCGGTGCCACGCTGTTCCCGCACAACATCGGCCTGGGTGCGGCGCGCAATCCGGAGCTGCTGCGCCGGATCGGCGAGATCACCGCGCTGGAAACGCGCGCCACCGGCATGGAATGGACGTTCGCGCCGACCGTGGCGGTGCCGCAGGACGACCGCTGGGGCCGCACATACGAAGGCTATTCGGAATCCCCCGACGTGGTGGCCAGCTATGCCGGCGCGATGGTCGAAGGCCTGCAGGGCAAGGTCGGCACGCCCGGCTTCCTCGACGGCCGCCACGTGATCGCCTCGGTGAAGCATTTCCTCGGCGACGGCGGCACCACCAACGGCAAGGACCAGGGCGACACGAAGATCAGCGAAGCCGAGCTGGTACGCATCCACGCCGCCGGCTATCCGCCGGCGATCGCGGCCGGCGCGCAGACAGCGATGGCCTCGTTCAACAGCGTCAATGGCGAGAAGATGCACGGCCACAAGCCGTACCTGACCGATGCGCTGAAGGGCCGCATGCAGTTCGGCGGCTTTGTGGTCGGCGACTGGAATGGCCATGGCCAGGTGAAGGGCTGCACCAACACCGATTGTCCGGCGACGATCAACGCTGGCCTCGACATGGCGATGGCCTCCGACAGCTGGAAGGGGTTCTACGAGACCACGCTGGCGGCGGTGAAGGCCGGCACGATCAGCCAGGAACGGCTGGACGACGCCGTGCGGAGGATCCTGCGGGTGAAGATCCGTCTGGGCCTGTTCGAAGCGGGCAAGCCGTCGGCGCGCACGGTGGGCGGGCAGTTCGCGCTGCTGGGTTCGCCGGAGCATCGCGCGGTGGCGCGCCAGGCGGTGCGCGAATCGCTGGTGCTGCTGAAGAACCAGGGCGGCGTGCTGCCGCTGTCGCCGAAGCAGCGCATCCTGGTGGCCGGCGACGGCGCGAACGATGTCGGCAAGCAGGCCGGTGGCTGGACGCTCAACTGGCAGGGTACCGGCACCACGCGCAAGGACTTCCCGAACGCGGATTCCATCTACGAAGGCATCGCGCAGCAGGCGAAGGCGGCGGGCGGCGAAGCGATCCTCGCCCTCGATGGCAAGTATGCGCAGAAGCCAGACGTGGCGGTGGTGGTGTTCGGCGAGAATCCGTACGCGGAATTCCAGGGCGACCTGCAGACGCTGCTCTACAAGCCGGGTGACGACGCCGACCTCGAATTGATCAAGCGCCTGAAGGCGGAAGGCATCCCGGTGGTGGCGGTGTTCCTGAGCGGGCGTCCGCTGTGGATGAACCGCGAGATCAACGCGGCCGATGCGTTCGTCGCCGCATGGTTGCCAGGCTCGGAAGGCGGCGGCATCGCCGACGTGCTATTGCGCAAGGCCGATGGCAGCGTGCAGCACGACTTCAAGGGCAAGCTCAGCTTCAGCTGGCCGCGCACCGCCACGCAGTACGCCAACAACGTGGGGCAGGAAGGCTACGACCCGCTGTTCGCGTTCGGCTTCGGCCTGACCTACGCCGACAAGGGCGACCTGGCCGCGTTGCCGGAAGACTCCGGCGTGAGCGGCGACGAGGGCGCGACGGGCGTGTTCTTCGCCCGCGGCGATGCCGGTTCCGGCATGGCGTTGCGGCTTGAGACCGCCGACGGCCAGGGCGTGACCGTCACCAAGGTACCGGAGGCATTGAACGCGGACCTGTTGAAAGTTGCCGGCGTGGACCATCTGGCGCAGGAGGACGCACGTCGCCTTGCCTGGTCGGGCAAGGGCGAAGCGGTCGCGGCGCTGCAATCGCATACGGCGCTGGACCTGCAACGCGAGAGCAACGGCGACGTGATGCTGTTGACCACCTTGCGTGTCGACACCGCGCCGAGTGGTGATGCGTGGCTGTCGGTCGGCTGCGGCACTGGATGCACCGCGCGCGTGGCACTGGCGCCGACGCTGGCGAAACTGCCGGTGGGCCAGTGGACGCGGGTCGGCGTGCCGCTGAAGTGCCTGGCCAAGGCCGGCGCTGATGTCAGCAAGCTGGATCGGCCGTGGGCGATCGGCACTGCCGGCACCATGACGATCTCGGTCTCGCGCGTTGCACTCGGTTCGCTGGACCAGGCGGAGCAGGCGGTCGACTGCCCGCGCTGACGGTGAGCGCATTCCCGGGCGCGCAGGCGTCCGGGAATGCATCACGGCATCGCTTGTCGTTTTGGGATAGGGGAGCGGGATGACACTGTCGGGACTGGATATCGCCATCGTGCTGGCCTACCTGGCCGGCATCTTCGTGCTGGCGCAATGGGTGTCGCGCGAGAAGGCCGGGCACACCAAGGACGCGAAGGACTACTTCCTTGCCAGCAAGTCGCTGCCGTGGTGGGCCATCGGCGCATCGCTGATCGCGGCCAACATCTCGGCCGAACAGATCATCGGCATGTCCGGTTCCGGCTATGCCATCGGCCTGGCCATCGCCTCGTACGAGTGGATGGCCGCGGCCACGCTGCTGATCGTCGGCAAGTGGTTCCTGCCGGTGTTCCTGCGCAACGGCATCTACACCATGCCGCAGTTCCTCGAGCAGCGGTACGGCACGCGCATCCGCACGCTGATGGCCGTGTTCTGGCTGGGGCTGTACGTGTTCGTCAACGTCACCTCGATCCTGTGGCTGGGCGCCATCGCGGTATCGCAGGTCACCGGCATGGACCAGATGCTGGCGGTGGTGCTGATCGGTGTGTTCGCGCTGCTGTACCAGCTGTACGGCGGCCTGAAGGCCGTGGCGCTGACCGACATCGTGCAGGTGTCGCTGCTGGTGCTGGGAGGGCTGCTGGTCGCCGGCCTGACGCTCAACGAACTGGGTGACGGCGCGGGCGTCGTCGCGGGCTTCCACCGGTTGTGGGACGCGCAGCCGGGCCACTTCGAGATGATCCTCGACAAGGACAACCCGTTCTACAAGGACCTGCCGGGCCTCAGCGTGCTGATCGGCGGCATGTGGATCATGAACATCAGCTACTGGGGCTTCAACCAGTACATCATCCAGCGCGCGCTCGCGGCGAAGGACATCGGCGAGGCGCAGAAGGGCGTGCTGTTCGCCGCGTTCCTCAAGCTGCTGATGCCGGTGATCGTGGTGCTGCCGGGCATCGCCGCAGTGATGCTGGCGCCGGGACTGGACAAGCCCGACCAGGCGTATCCGACGATGATGCGGCTGCTGCCGACCGGCATCCTGGGCCTGGTGTTCGCCGCGCTGGTGGCGGCGATCGTCGCGTCGCTGGCATCGAAGATCAATTCCGTGGCGACGATCTTCACCCTGGATTTCTACGCCAAGGGCAAACGCCAGCACAGCGAGGCCACGCTGGTGCGCGTGGGCCGCATCGCCGCGGTCGTGACCGTCGTGCTCGGCATCCTGGCGGCCAAGCCGCTGCTGGGCAGCTTCGACCAGGCGTTCCAGTACATCCAGGAATACACCGGCTTCTTCACCCCGGGGATCGTGGTGATCTTCGTGCTGGGCCTGTTCTGGAAGCGCGCCAACGAGGCCGGCGCGCTGGCGGCGGCGATCGGTTCGTTCGCGCTGTCCATCGTGCTGAAGCTGGCGTGGCCGGCGCTGCCCTTCATCGATCGCGTCGGCCTGGTGTTCCTGCTGGCGCTGGCACTGGCGGTGGTCGTCTCGCTGGCCACGCCGCACGCGCCGGAGAAGGACATCATCCAGACCGGCGACGTGGACTACCGCACCAGCGGCGCCTTCAACATCGGCGCCGTTGCCGTGCTCGCCATTCTCGTGGCGCTGTATACGCTGTTCTGGTGATGTCCCTTGCGCGACGTTCAGAGCGGGTTTAGCCCCGCGGTGACGCGGTGCGGATTCTCACGAATTCGTGCCGGGAATCTAATGAGCGCTTAACTTCGAGCTAATTGACCCTTAATCGAGCGATTCCAGCATGCACGCCATGCACTGGATCCGCTCCCACATCGTACTTGCCCCGCTGCCGGGACGCTTCGCCAGCGTCCAGCTGATTGATCGCCACGATCCTGACCGGGACGAAGTCGAGTCGTTCATCAGCGACGTCTATCGCGAACGCTACGGCGCAGCACTGCGCAGCTTCTTCCCCCATCTGCTCGCCTATCGCGACAGCGATGGCCGGCTTGCCGCTGCCGTCGGCGTGCGTGCCGGAGGGGAGGGGCCGCTGTTCGTCGAGCACTACCTGGATGCGCCGGTCGAACAGGTGATGGCGCACCAGCAGATCGCGCAAGTCGACCGCCGCCTGATGGTCGAAGCCGGCAACTTCGCCGCCACCACGCCCGGCATCGCGCGCGAACTCATCCTGCAGCTTGCGCTGACCCTGCAGTCGGCGGGCATGACATGGGTCCTGCTGGTCGCCACCCGACAGTTGCGCAATGCGTTCGAGCGCCTGCATCTGCCGATGATCGAACTGGCTGAAGCGCGTGCCGAACGGCTCGGCGATGCCGGTGGAGACTGGGGTTCCTACTACGCGTCGCGACCACGCCTGATATGCGGAAACCTCGCAGAGGGCGTGGCCTACCTGCGGGACAGGCACATGCCCCGGACATGCAGCGGCACCCCCGACCTTTGTCTGGCGGGGTCACCATGAGGACGCCGATGGATGTCGTCCTGCGCGCGCCGAAAGGCGACGGTCGTATCCGACTGATCACGGCGCACGGCACCCTGGATGACCGAGCGCTTGCGGAACGGATCGGACAGCTCGTCGAGTGGATGACGAGGACGGGTATCCGACGCGTCGCCAGTCGCCTGGACAACGGGCCGAGCTGGTTCGTGCTGGACATGGCGATCCGCGAAGCCGGTGGCGTGCATGTCCCGCTGCCGATGTTCTTCTCCGATGCGCAGGTGCTGCACGCGCTGGCCAACAGCGGTGCGCAATGCGTTGTCACTTCCCGCGAGGACGCCATGCCGCCCGGCGTCGAGGCGCTGACCGGGTTCCTGGATGGTGAGCGCCTGGCATGCTGGCGCTCACCCGCGGATGAGGTGGCAGGACCGGCACTTCCGCATCGCACCGCCTGCATCACCTATACCTCCGGCACCACGGGGCGACCGCGAGGCGTATGTCTGGATACGGAGACGCTGTTCTGCGTGGCGGGGTCGCTGGTCGATGCCGCCGCCGCGATCGCGCCCCGCCGCCATCTGTGTCTGATGCCGCTCGCAACGCTGCTGGAGAACGTGGGCGGGCTGTACGCCGCCCTCCTGGCGGATGCGGAGATCGCACTGCCGTCGCTGTCCGAGATAGGCTACACGGGCGTGACCGGCCTCGACGTGCCCACGCTGCTGCGTTGCCTGCACCGCTACCAGCCCGAAAGCGTGATCCTGGTGCCCCAGTTGCTGTTGGCACTGGTGATGGCGGCGGAGCAGGGCGCTCCCTTGCCCGCCTCGTTGCGCTACATCGCGGTGGGCGGTGGGCGCGTGGGGCCCGGCCTGCTTGCGCGTGCGCGCGTGCTCGGCCTCCCCGTGTTCGAAGGTTATGGCCTGACAGAGTGCGGTTCCGTGGTGTGCCTCAATCGCCCGGGCGCCACGCGCGATGGCAGCGTCGGCCAAGCCTTGCCGCATGCCGGTGTCTCGATCGTCGATGGCGAGATCTGCGTCGAGGGTGCGCGCGCACTGGGCTATCTCGGGGGCGACCCGCTGGAAGAGGGGCCGTTGCGCACGGGCGACCTGGGCTATCGCGACGAAGAAGGTTTCGTCCACATCACCGGGCGCCGCAAGAATGTCTTCATCACCGCCTTCGGGCGGAATGTGTCGCCGGAGTGGGTCGAGAGCGAACTGCTGGCGCATCCCGCCATCGGGCAGGTGGTGGTCTGGGGCGAGGGCCAGGCGGACAACGTGGCGGTGCTGGTGCCACGCCGTCCCGACGTGGACGACGTACAGATCATGCGTGCGCTGGGCGAGGTCAACGCCGGACTGCCCGACTATGCGCGCGTCGCGCGCTTCGTGCGCGCCGCACCCTTCACCGCGGACGCAGGCCTGATGACCGCGAACGGCCGCCCGCGCCGCGCCGTCATCCTCGACCGCTACCAGGCCGACGTCGACACCTGCTATCGCCTTCCCCCGAACGTTTCCCCCTCCGGAGCCACCGCATGAGTTTCCATGACGAGCTGGTCGCACAGACCACGCGCGAGCGCGACAGCCTGCTTTCCATTCCCATCATCCAGTCCGCGCTGGCGGGCAGGATAGCGCGCGACGATTACGTGGCCTTCCTCACGCAGGCCTATCACCATGTCCGCCACACGGTGCCCCTGCTGATGGCCTGTGGTGCGCGCCTGCCCGCGCGGCTGGAATGGTTGCGCACAGCGGTCGGGGAGTACATCGACGAAGAGATGGGGCACCACGAGTGGGTGCTCGACGATATCGCGGCATGTGGCGAGGACCGCGCCGCGGCCGCGATGTCGTCGCCGTCACTGGCGACGGAGCTGATGGTCAGTTACGCCTACGACACCATCCAGCGTGGCAACCCGGTCGGCTTCTTCGGCATGGTGCTGGTGCTGGAGGGCACCAGCGTCGCGCTCGCCACGCGCGCCGCCAACACGCTGCAGACCTCGCTCGACCTGCCTCGCAATGCATTCGGCTACCTGTTGTCGCATGGCGACCTGGACATCGAACATGTCGGCTTCTTCAAACGCCTGATGGATCGCCTGGACGACCTGGGCGACCAGGCGGCAGTCATCCATGCCGCGCGACGCTTCTACGTGCTCTATGGCGACATCTTCCGCACCCTGCGTGCCGATGGCACGCGCCTGGCCGAGGCGGCGTGATGGAACTCGCTGGGAAAACCGTGATCCTGACCGGTGCCAGCGGTGGCATCGGCCAGCCGTTGTGCGCGGCGCTGGTCGCCGCCGGTGCGCGCGTGCTTGCAGTGGGGCGCGACGAGGCCAAGCTGCGCCGGGTCGCGCAAGACATGCCTGCGGGCACTACGTCGTGGGTCGTCGCGGATGTGGCGACGGAGGACGGTCGCGCCCATCTGCTGCGCGCGGCGCATGCCGCGAGCCCGCTGCCCTCGGTGCTGGTGCTGGCTCACGCGCAGGCGGCATTCGGTCTGTTCGAAGAGCAGGATCCTGTCGACATGGACCGGTTGGTGCAGACCAACCTGGTGGCGCCGATGCTGCTCGCGCATGCGTTGCTGCCACTCCTGCGGACGCACGGATCGGCCGCCGTGGTCGTTGTCGGCTCCACCTTCGGTAGTCTGGCATTCCCCGGCTTCGCGGCCTACAGCGCCAGCAAGTTCGGCCTGCGCGGACTGACCGAAGCGCTGGCAAGGGAATACGCAGATACCGGCCTGCGCTTCCAGTACTTGTCGCCGCGCGCCACCCGCACGCCGTTCAACACGCCTGCCGTCGATGCGCTGAATGCCGAACTCAAGGTCAGCAGCGACGTGCCGGCGGATGTCGCGCGCCAGCTGGTCGCTGCGATTGCGCAGGGCAAGTCGCGGATGCAGATCGGTTGGCCGGAGAAATTCTTCGCGCGCATCAATGGGCTGGTGCCCGGACTGGTCGATCGCAATCTGCGCAACAGCCTGCCCATCGTCCGCCGGCATGCGCGACGACCACGATCATCCACCGAGGAGAACATCCACCATGAACCACGCTTACGGTAAGTCCATGCTATTCCTGATTCTCATGTCCACCACGCTGTTGGTCGGGATCGCCCTGGCGGGCGAGCCCGGTGCCACCACGACCGGCCAGGTACGTGACCGCTGGGCGCAGATCAACTACCAGGTACCGAAGGCGCAGCGCGAATCGGCCTTCGAGGAGCTTGCGCGCCAGGCCGCGAAGATCCGGGAGACGCACCCGCGCGATGCGTCCGCCCTGATCTGGGAGGGCATCGTGCTGTCGAGCCTGGCAGGCGAGAAGGGCGGGATGGGGGCGCTGGGGCTGGTCAAGCGTGCGCGTGCCGATTTCGAGGCGGCCATCCAGATCGCGCCTGATGCGCTCGATGGTGCGGCCTACACCAGCCTGGGCGCGCTGTATTACCAGGTGCCGGGCTGGCCGCTTGGCTTCGGCGATGACGACAAGGCGCGCGCCATGCTCCGCAAGGGGTTGGCCATCGATCCGGATGGCATTGATGCCAACTATTTCTATGCGGATTTCCTGCTCGACCAGAAGGACTGGACAGGCGCGCGCGCAGCCTTCCAGAAAGCGCTGGCGGCACCGGCCCGGCCGGGCCGGGAAGTGGCTGATGCAGGTCGCCGACGCGAGGCGGAGAGCAAGCTGAAGGACGTCGCCGGGCACCTTGCCAACTGAGGGAGGGCACACCAGACTGACCGCATGCACATCCTGCTGGTGGAAGACGATCCATTGCTGGGCGAAGGCATCTGCATCGCTTTGCGGCGCGGTGCCTTCGCGGTCGACTGGGTGCAGGATGGCGCAAGCGGACTCATGGCGATGCGCGATGGCGAGTTCGACCTCGTGGTGCTGGACCTGGGCTTGCCACGGATGGATGGCATCGAGGTGATCCGGCAGGTACGCGCCGCCGGGAACCCCGTGCCTATCCTCGTGCTGAGCGCCCGCGAACGGCCGTCCGATCGCACGCTGGGGCTGGATGTCGGTGCGGACGACTACCTGGGAAAGCCATTCGATACCGCCGAACTGCTGGCCAGGGTACGTGCGCTGATCAGGCGCAGTTCCGGAAGGGCGACCCCTTCGCTGGAAGCGGGCCCCCTGCGCCTGGATCCGGCCACGCTCACCGCGACATGGAAAGGACGAAGCCTTGATCTCACCCGGCGCGAGTTCGCGTTGCTGCGCGTCCTGATGGAGCAACGTGGCCGCCCGATGGCGCGCGACACGATCCAGCGGCATCTCTACGGCTGGAACGAGGATGTCGCCAGCAACGCAGTGGACGTGCATGTCCACCAGCTCCGTCGCAAGCTGGAACCGGCGGCCATCCGCACGGTACGTGGCATCGGCTATGCCCTCGGCGACGTTGCCGGAGACGCCGCATGAGGTCGATGCGTGCGACGTTGCTGCTGATGTTGCTCGGCACGCTCGGCGTCGTGATGTCGGCGGCCGGCTGGCTCAGCTACCGTGCGGGCCTGCAGGAAGCTGGCGAAATGTTCGACGCCAGGCTCGTGCAATCCACCCGTGTGCTGGTGAGTCTGGTCGACGAGCCCTTGAGCGAGCTCAATGCCTACCCCGGTGAACCGATCGTCCTGCGCGGCTGGCACGGCGAGGCACAGGGCGTCGGCGAAGCGCTCGCCTTCGATGACGGCCACGCGTACGAGAACAAACTTGCGTTCCAGGTATGGGACACGAAGCAGCGCTTGCTGCTGCGCTCGGACAGCGCTCCGACGACACCGCTGGCGGTGGCGGAACCCGGGTTTTCCGATGTCGTGATCGAAGGCGCACGCTGGCGCACGTTCACGCTGCGCTCGTCGAATGGCCGTTGGTTCCAGTCTGCCGAGCTTGCCGACATCCGACAGGAGCTGGCCACCGATATCGCGGGAGGGACATTGCTTCCCTTGCTGCTCGCGCTTCCGCTGATGGCGCTGGTGATCTGGTGGAGCGTTGCCCTCGCGACACGCTCGCTGCGTGGCTTGTCGATGGAGATCGGCCAACGCCATCCGGAGCGGCTGGTACCGCTGGATCCCGCGGATGTGCCGCGCGAGGCGCAGGGGCTGGTGAGCGCCATCAACGGATTGCTGCAGCGGCTGGATGTCGCGCTCGCACGCGAGCGGAACTTCGTTGCGGACGCCGCCCACGAACTGCGGACGCCGATCAGCGCATTGAAGGTGCATGCGGACAATGCGCGCCATGCCATCGACGAGCAGGATCGGGTCCAGTCCCAGGAACTGCTCGGCATCAGCATCGAGCGCGTGGAACGGCTGGCATCCCAGCTTCTTTCGCTCAGCCGGGCCGAGAGCCTGGGCGGCGCACGCGCGCATTCAAGGCTCGATCTTGATGCGCTGGTGAGGACGGAGATGGAGGAACTCCGGCCGTTGGCGGAGCGAAAGAACCAGGAGATCCAGCTGACGCTGGAAGGCGCGCAGCTGTGGGGAGACGAGTTCGCGCTGGGCCTGTTGGTCCGCAACCTGATCGAGAATGCACTGCGCTATACGCCGGCAGGGGGCGTGATCGAAGTGCGGACTTCCAGCACGGGCACGCATGCGGTGCTGACGGTGGAAGACAGTGGCCCGGGCATCCCCGAGGATGAAAGGGAACGGGTTTTCGACCGCTTCTACCGCCGCCTGGGCGGGGGAAGCGACGGCAGCGGGCTGGGGCTCGCCATCGCCGCAGAGGCTGTCACGGCCCACGGTGGGCGCATCCATCTGGGGGGTTCGGTGCGCCTGGGTGGCCTGGTCGCACGCGTGGAACTCCCGCTCGACACATGAGCAGACGGATCGGCACGGGGGCGGGTCTTCGGGATGAGGCTGACGGCAGGTAGTCCTGCCTCACCCGCTGCAGCCACCGCAGCACACGGAAGGCAGGCGTTCGATGGTGTCGGGCGTGACGCGATGGCCCGCCTGCGCGAGGGCCATCAGCAGTTCCACTGCGAGCGCGCTGGTGGAACACCGCAGGCATCCCGATCGCGTATCCAGATCCAGCACCGCCGCAGGATCCAAGTCCTGCAGGTGGCGTTCGATGACGGCCAGGTCGATGGGGGCATCGCCCAGGCGGATGACGTATTCCATGGGCTGCTCCACAAAGGGATGCGCCGCCCGCAGGCGGCGCATCGTGGATCGGGACGGATTACTTGGTGACGACCAGCTTGCCCTTCATCAGGGTGGAGTGGCCGGGGAAGCTGCAGAAGAAGCTGTAGTCGCCACCGGCGGTGAGCTTCTTGCCGGGGAAGGTGATCTTCGTCTTCTGGCCGCCGCCCACCAGCGAGGTGTGCGCGATCACGCGTGCGTCGCCCGCCGGCACGTAGGCACCCGCCGCGCCGGCCTTCATGCCATCGCGTGCCACGCCGGCCAGGTCGGCGGTCTTGGAGACCACCACGTTGTGGCCCATCGCGGTCACGGGCAGCTTGCCGCTGTGGGTCAGCTCGATGGTGATGGTCGGGCAACTGGCGGAAACGGTGGCTTCCTTCAGGTCGAACTTCATCGCATCGTCGCCCTTCAGGCTGACGGTGCAGTTGCCGGCGGCCTGCGCCATGCCGGCGGCGCTGAGCAGGGCGATGGCAACGAGGGTACGGGACAGTTTCATGGAGAGGCTCCTTGGGGATGGTGGGGATCGGGAAGGGGTGTGGGTGCCATGTCATCACGGTCCGGCGAGCAGCGCCTTGATCTGGATCAGGAACGCGGGGTCGGCGGCGGCGCCGGTCACTTCGCTGCGGGCGCGTATCCGGCCGTCGGCGTCCAGCAGCACCAGCACGCTGGTGTGGTTGATGCTGCCGTCGTCGCGGAAGCGGTAGCGCACGTCCAGTACGCTGGCGATCGCGCGCACGTCGTTGCCGGCGGGCGCCAGGAACTGCCAGCCTGCCGGCACGCGATGACGCCTGGCGACCTCCTGCAGGGCGTCCGGGGTGTCGCGGACCGGGTCCAGGCTGACCATCACCATGCCCAGTTTCGCTCGTTCGCGCGGCGTGAGCTGCTTCTGCACGCTCTTGGCGTTCTCGATGATCAGCGGGCACATCAGGTGGCAGTTCGTATAGAACATTGACACCACGCGCGGCTGGCCGTGCAGCGACGACCATGCGAGGGGTCGTCCGCCGGCATCCTGCGTTGTCGCCTGCAGGTGGTAGACCGATTCGCCCGGCAGCGACTGCGCGTGCAGGCTGCCGGCAAGGGCCAGCGTGGCGGACAGGAAGAAGGACATGCGTTTCATGGAGTGCTCCTTGCGCAGCGGAAACCGAGGTTGCCCAGGGTGGCCCCGGGCTGCAGTGCCGACAGCAGGACGAAGCGCTTGACCACGCCGTAGTCGCCGGGATCGTTGAAGGCCAGCGCGGTGGCGCCGCAGTAGCGCAGGCTGTCGCCATCCTGCTGGCCGCGGCGGTCGCCGTCGCTCAGCAGCGAGGCGTAGTCCTCGCTCCATTCCCAGTACGCGCCGTGCAGGCCCTGGATGCCGTAGGCATTGGCTGGCGCATCGGCGGCGGCATCCATGGCATGCGGCGTGCCGTCGTTGACCTGGCGCATCCGCCATCGCGGATCGCCGCGGGCGTCACGCCGGGTCGCATCGGCCGCCGCCGCGTATTCCCATTCCACGAAGCGGGGCAGGCGCGCCTGCTGTTCGCGGCAGTAGGCATCGGCGGCGTACCAGTTCACGTGCACGACCGGGGCATCGGCATCGACCGCCGCCCCGGGCGCATCGGCCGTGGCCCAGTGGCCCAGGTAACCGGGGCTGGCGAACACCGCCGGTATCCGGTCGCGTCGCCACTGCGGCTGGCGTGCGACGAAACCGGCGAACTCGCCGTTGCTGACCGGCCGCGCCATCAGCGAGAACGAAGCCACCCGCGTCTGGCGGGTGGCTTCCTCGTAACGCACCGAGGAACGGAAATCGCCGCCCTCGACCGGCAGGAACCCGTTCGCCGCGTCCCCGGCGACGGCAAGCGCCGACGCCAGGGCCAGCACGAGGATCGAAGCCGTCTGTGGCAGCGTCCGTTTCATCCGGTCCTCACTTCTTGTCGGCCGGCTTGGCTTCCGGATACTCGATGTCGTGCTGCTGCCCGGTGTAGATGGAGGGATTCTTCTCGCCCTCCACCTTCAGGATGCCCAGCGAGCCCTTGTGGAACGTGCGGAAGATGCTGTGGTCGACCAGCACGAAGTTGCCCGGCACGTCCGCCTTGAACTCGACCATGGCCGAACCGCCCGCCGGGATCAGCGTGGTCTGCACGTTCTCCTGGTACTTGCTGCCGCCCTCGGTCCAGACCTTGTCGAAGATCTCGCCGATCACGTGGAAGCTGGACACCAGGTTGGGGCCGCCATTGCCCACGAACATGCGGATCGTCTCGCCGGCCTTGGCCTTGAGCGCGTTGTCGCCCTGCAGCGCATCCACCGAGCCGTTGAACACCACGTAGGTCGGGTGCTCGTCGATCGCCTTCTCCAGGCTGAAGGGCTGCAGGCCGGGCTCGCCGTACGCGCCTTCGGTGTAGAAATCGCCCTGCACCACGTAGAACTCCTTGTCCACCGGCGGCAGGCCTTCTTCCGGCTCGACCAGAATCAGGCCGTACATGCCGTTGGCGATGTGCATGCCGACCGGGGCCATCGCGCAGTGGTAGATGTACAGGCCGGGATTCAGCGCCTTGAAGGTGAACTGCGTTTCGTGGCCGGGGAGCGTGAACGTGGCCTCGGCGCCGCCGCCCTGGCCGGTGACGGCGTGCAGGTCGATGTTGTGCGACATGTGCGAGTCGTGGCGGTTCTTCAGCTTGAACTCCACCGTGTCGCCCTTGCGCACGCGGATGAAGCTGCCCGGCACCGTGCCGCCGAAGGTCCAGAAGTTGTAGGTGACGCCATCGGCCATGCGCATGTCCTTCTCGATCATCTCGAGGTCGACCACGACATGGGCCGGCGTCTTGCGCGTGAGCGGCGCGGGCACCATCGGCGGCGCCGTCAGCACGGCATGGATGGTCTCGCCGGCCGGGGCGATCCTGTCGCTGGCGAGTGCGGGGATGGCGAACATCGCAGCGAGCGCGCTGGCGAGGGCGCAGGGGAGTACATGGGGGTGCAGGCGTTTCATGGCGCTTTCCTTTGATGGGTCGTGGTGGGTGTGCATCCATGGTGGAAACGCACTGCGACGCCGACGTTGATCTGGATCAATCGTCGACGGCCGGAAGCGGGAATTCGCGCATCGGCTTGACCAAAGTCAAGCGCGTCGGGGGCTGCGACAACGCGTCGCATCTGCACTCCAGGGTGCGTCGTGAGAATGGGCGCATCACACGAAGGGAGATGCGCCATGACTCGTAACCTGCTTGCCGTGGCCCTGTTGGGCGCGCTCGCCAACATGCCGTTGGCGCATGCGGGCGAACCGCACGCCGCGACGCATGCCGATGCGATGCCGACGACCACGCTGGACGGCATCGTCGTGGTGGGCGTCGCGCCGGCGATGGCGACCACCTTCATCACCGATCCCAAGCTGCCGCGCCAGCCGGTGCCCGCCAGCGACGGCGCGGACTACCTGAAGACGATTCCCGGCTTCTCCACGCTGCGCAGCGGCGGCACCAATGGCGATCCGGTGCTGCGCGGCATGTTCGGCTCGCGCATCAACCTGATGACCAACGATGGCGCGATGAGCGGCGCATGCCCGTCGCGCATGGACAACGCGCTGTCGTACATCGCGCCGGAAACCTACGACCGCCTGGTCGTCATCAAGGGGCCGCAGACGGTGTTGTGGGGCGGTGGCGCCTCTGCCGGCACGGTGCGCTTCGAGCGCGAGATCCCGTACTTCGCAGAGCCCGGCATGCAGGCTTCAGGCAGCGTGCTCGCGGGCAGCCACGGTCGCAACGATCAGGTGCTGGACGTCAGCGCCGGCACGCCGCGCGGCTACGCACGCGTCTCGGCCAACCGTTCCGAGGCCGACGATTATGAAGACGGCCATGGCAAGCGCGTGCCTTCGTCCTGGAAGAAGTGGAATGCCGACGCCGCGATCGGCTGGACACCGGACCAGGACACCGTGCTGGAGCTGAGCGCAGGCATCGGCGACGCGGAGGCCCGCTATGCCGGGCGCGGCATGGACGGCGCGCAGTTCGAGCGCGACAGCCTCGGGCTGCGCTTCGAGAAGAAGCACATCGGCGGCGTGCTGGATGCCGTGGTCGCCAACGTCTACCAGAACGACGTGGATCACGTGATGGACAATTACACGCTGCGCGATCCCGACCCCACCGGCAGCATGCCGATGCCGATGGCCAGCAACGTGGCGCACCGCACGCGTGGTGGCCGCGTGGCGACGACTTGGCAGAAGGATCGCTGGGAAGTGACCGCCGGCCTGGACCTGCGTGCCAGCCGCCACAGCAAGCGCAGCGCGATGGGGCGCGGCGCCTATCTCGCCATGCCGTGGTCGGTGGACGCCAAGTTCCAGAGCTGGGGCGCCTTCGCCGAATCGCACTGGCACATCACCGACAAGCACCACCTGATGAGCGGCCTGCGCATCGATCGCGCGGAGGCCCAGGATCTGCGTGCCACCACCGCCGGCATGATGCCGGTGCCGAACCCCACCGCCGGGATGACACGCAGGGAATCGCTGCCCAGCGCGTTCGTCCGCTACGAGTACGACATGGGCAGCCGCTGGGGCGCGTATGCCGGCCTCGGCCACACGCAGCGCATGCCGGACTACTGGGAACTGTTCTCGCCCACGCGCGGCCCGGCGGGTTCCGCCAATGCCTTCGCCGGCGTGCAGCCGGAGCGCACCACGCAGCTCGATATCGGCGCGCAGTACAAGGGCGCGAAGGTGGATGCGTGGGCATCGCTGTATGCCGGGCGCGTGCAGGACTTCATCCTGTTCGACTACGCCGCCGGGATGATGGGCAGCACCACCCGCGCCCACAACGTGGACGCGAATATCCGCGGCGGCGAAGCCGGCATCGGCTGGCGCCCGGCGCCGGGGTGGACGCTTTCCGGTTCGGCGTCCTACGCGTGGGGCGAGGTACGCGACACCGGCACCGCACTGCCGCAGATGCCGCCGCTGGAAGCACGCCTGGCCGCCAGCCGCGAACACGGGCCGTGGACATGGGGCGCACTGTGGCGCGTGGTGGCGGCACAGGACCGCGTCAGCACCACGCAGGGCAACGTGGTCGGACG
>Ga0065704_10001013_pt1 | contig 16729 bp, 15 predicted proteins | sample SwiRhicommuniRL2_FD_59091 | JGI IMG/M metagenome (GOLD analysis project Ga0065704, IMG submission 59091) | Switchgrass rhizosphere bacterial communities from Rose Lake, Michigan, USA - RL2 v2 (version 2) | ecosystem: Host-associated > Plants > Roots > Rhizosphere > Soil | place: East Lansing, MI
GATGGGCAGCGGCGGCTTGGGTGGCAAAGCCGTGGCGGCGATCGCCACCGCCGGGCCCAGTCCCACTTCACCTTGCGATGTGGCACCCCTGATGGTCTGTGGCGACGCCAGCCAATATGACCCCGCCGCGGGTAACTTCTGGAGCTACCACTTTGGCGACCTGGTGGTCTTGAAGACGGCGGCGGGCAATACCTCACCGATCGGACCGGGCAACTTTCAATTGCTCGATTTCGGCTCCGGCGGCAGTTCGGTTCGTGAGGATCTGGCGGGTGGCGGCTCGGTCTGCCGTGCCGTTGGAGACAACGTCCAGACGTCCCCAGGTAATACCGTCGGCCCGGCGTCCCAGGGACTGAATACACGCTTCGGCATCTACAACGGCCCGGTCAGTGCGTCCGACTATCCGCCGGATCTGATCACCGCTTCGAGCTCACCGGCGATGACCTACAACGATGCGCTCTCACAGGCGCAATACAAGGGCAAGCCGGTTGTTTCAAGTAGTGGCGATCTTTCGGCGGGCGGCGAGGAGATACAGGACTACAACGACTGGCGGACCCAGGTCGCCGCGTGTGTGGCGGGAAGCGGCAGTGGCTGCCAGAGCAACGGGGTGTTCGAGCGCCGGATGCTGAAAATCGTAGTGGGCAACTGCACCGGCAAACAAGGGGGCTCGACTTCTATTCCTGTTCTGGGGTTCGGCTGCTATTTCGTCGTGCAGCCCATGAGCGGCGGTGGCACCCAGGCGCAGATATTCGGCCAGTTCGTCCATGAATGCGAGGGTGACAACGTCCCTGGCCCGACGCCGTCCAACGACGCTGGCCCGCAAATCATCCAGCTCTACAAAACCTATCTCAACGGCAGCGGCACGCCGAGCACCGACTCGTAGGAGGCGTCATGGGACTTTCTCATTTCAAACCAGCGCAAGCCCAGCAAGGCGTGGCGCTGGTGGAGTTCACCCTGGTGCTGCCGTTGCTGCTGTTGTTGCTGCTGGCCTTCGGCGAGTTCGGTCGCATGCTCTACCAGTACAACGTGCTGTTGCAGGCCAGCCGCGATGCCGACCGCTTCGTCGCCAGCCAGGCGTGGAACTCCACCCTCGGCGCCGTCGCCTTGGGCGGCACGCTCCTGACCCAGACGAAAAACGTCGCGGTGTATGGCGTGCCCAGCGCTACTGGAACCGCCGTGGTGTCCGGGTTGACCACGGCTAACGTGCAGGTCGCCGCCGTGGGCATTGATCATGTGCGCGTCACCATTACCTACACCTTCTGCCCGGTGATTGGTGCGGGCAGTTGCAATGGGTCGATCCCCGGTTTTTTTGGCAACGCCATTCCGCTGGGCATCCAGTTGGTGGCGACCACCGTCATGAGGGCGCTCTGATGAACAATAAGCACATGCGCGGCACGTACGTCGTGGAGTTCGCCTTCGTTGGCCTGCTGGTGTTCACCCTGCTGTTCGGGGTGCTGGAAATGGGCCGGTTGTATTTCACCGTCAACGCCCTGGATGAAGCCGCACGGCGCGGTGCGCGTCTGGCGGCGGTGTGCAACATCAGCGACCCGGTGGTGTTGCGCCGGGCCATCTTCAACGCCGCAACGGACGCCGGGACCAGTCAACTGATCAGCAGCCTGGCGACCACGAACCTGGCGCTGACCTACCTGGACGTCGATGGCGCCGTGGTGGCGAACCCCGGCGACACGTCCAGCGCCACAGGGTTTCGTGCCATCCGCTATGTCCGGCTGAGCGTGCAGAACTTCGTTTTCAACCTGTTCGTTCCCGGCTTAGGCGTGCCCATCACCTTGCCCACGTTCCGGGCAACCTTGCCACGCGAAAGCCTTGGGCGTCATTCCGATTCCGGGGAGATCACACCATGCTGAACACCAGGGAAACTCCGCTTTCGACCGCGACTGGCAGAGCCGGGCTGCGGATACTGATCAGCAGTCGCGATGCCACGTCCCTGCGCGACCTGCAATGCGTCTGCCAGCGCATGCCTGGCCTTGAAGTGAGCACGCGCCTGGTCAGCAACGGCCATGTCGACCCGCTCTACGGCCTGGACCGCATGCCCGACCTGCTGCTGCTACGCGTCAGCCACCTGTGGCGTGAAGAACTGTCGGCGTTGCTGCAACGTCCGGCCCATGAACGTCCGCCGATGCTGGTGTGTGGCCCTTTGGGTGAGCAGGAGGGCATGCGCCTGGCAATGCAGGCCGGCGCCCGGGACGTGCTGCCCGAACCCATTGCCGATACCGAATTGGTGGCGGCGTTGAATCGCCTGGTCGCGGATGTGCGCCTGGGCAGTGGCAACGAGGGCAAGCTGGTCGCCGTGATCAGCGCCAAGGGCGGCTCCGGCGGAACCCTGGTGGCCTGCAACCTGGCCCAGCAGCTCAGCGCCCGGGCAGGCAATACCTTGCTGCTGGACATGGACCTGCAATTTGGCAGCGTGACCCATTACCTGGACGTGGCGCAGTCCCACAGCCATCTGGAAGTGCTGCAGCAGATCGATGACATGGACAGCGTCGCGCTGCGGGGTTTTTGCAGCCACTTCAGCCCGACCCTGCACGTACTGGGTGGCCGGGCTGGCGAATTGTGCCTGCCCCAGGACGCCCAACCGGAACAGCTCGACGCCCTGTTGCAACTGGCCCGCGCCAGTTATGACTGGGTGGTGGTGGACCTGCCGCGGCAGATCGATCACCTCACCGGTTCGGTGCTGGAACAGGTGGACCGGGTGTACGTGGTGGTGCAACAGAGTGTCAGCCACCTGCGCGACGCCAGTGCCCTGGTGCGCATCCTTCGCGAAGACCTGGGCGTGCGCGGGGATCAGTTGCAGATCGTGATCAACCGCTATGACAAAAACGCCGCCGTCAGCCTCAAGGACATCGGCGAGGCCCTGCGTTGCACGAACCTGTCGAAATTGCCCAATGACTTCAACCTGGTCAGCCAGAGTCAGAACACTGGCGTGCCGTTGGGGCTGCATGCGCCGAAGGCGGCAATCACCGCCGCCCTGCGCGATTTGACCGAAGACCTGGTCGGTCACCAGATGGCCACAGACAAGGGCCTGCTTAAACGTGCCTTCAACCGTTTTTTCGGGGGATGACCCATGATCAGCGACTTTCGTAACCGCTTGCGCAAACAGCCCATCAAACCTGGCGCTTCAGCCGACGCCCAGCCCGGCGACGGCCAGCCGGACCCGACAGCCGCGTTGATGGCCTGGGAGCAGGCCATCCCTGACGTGCTGTACGAAACCCGCAGCCAGGTCACGCCGGTGGAGGCCGAGTGGCGGGAAAAGATCTACCAGCAATTGCTCAAGGTCATGGACCTGTCGTTGCTCGATGCCCTGGAACAAGTCGAGGCCGCGCGGCAGATACGCGATATCTGCCAGCGTCTGCTCGAGGAACATTCGGCACCGGTGAGTACCGTCAGCCGTCAGCTGATCATCAAGCAGATCACCGACGAAGTGCTCGGCCTCGGGCCGCTGGAGCCGCTGTTGGCCGACCATAGCGTGTCCGACATCCTGGTCAACGGGTTTGCCTCGGTCTATGTCGAGCGCTTCGGCAAGCTGCAGCGCACCGACGTGCGTTTTCGCGATGACCAGCATTTGCTGAACATCATCGACCGCATCGTTTCCAGCTTGGGGCGACGTATCGACGAGTCCTCGCCCTTGGTGGACGCCCGGCTCAAGGACGGTTCGCGGGTCAACGCGATCATTCCACCGCTGGCCATCGACGGTCCGAGCATGTCGATCCGGCGCTTCGCCGTGGACCTGCTCAACACCGACAGCCTGATCCAGGTCGGCACCATGACCCCGGCCATTGCCTTGCTGCTCAAGGCCATCGTTCGCGGGCGCCTGAACGTGCTGATCTCCGGCGGGACCGGCAGCGGCAAGACCACCATGCTCAACGTGCTGTCCAGTTTCATTCCCCACAACGAACGCATCGTCACCATCGAGGATTCGGCCGAGTTGCAACTGCAGCAACCCCACGTGGTACGCCTGGAAACCCGCCCTTCGAACATCGAGGGACGCGGCGAGGTGAGCCAGCGGGAGTTGGTGCGCAACAGCCTGCGGATGCGTCCGGACCGCATTGTCATTGGCGAGGTGCGCGGCGCCGAGGCGCTGGACATGCTCACGGCGATGAACACCGGCCACGACGGCTCCCTGACCACCATTCACGCCAACACCGCACGGGATGCGTTGGGGCGAATCGAGAACATGGTGTCGATGACCGGGGCGACGTTTCCGATCAAGGCCATGCGTCAACAAATTGCCTCGGCCATCGGTGTAGTGATCCAACTGGAGCGTCAAGAAGACGGCAAGCGACGCGTGGTGAGCATGCAAGAGATCAACGGGATGGAAGGGGAGATCATCACCATGACCGAGATTTTCTCCTTCGTGCGCCAGGGCATCGGCGAGCACGGCGAGGTGCTTGGGGAGTATCGGCCCAGTGGCATGATCCCGGCCTTCCGCGATGTGCTCGCCAAGCGCGGCATCGAATTACCGCTGGCCCTGTTTCGCCCTGAGTGGATGGAGGGCCGCACGTCATGAGCAATATCCCCAGTGAGTTCATTCTGATTTTCCTTGGCATGGTATTCATCGCCGTGTTCCTGCTGTCCCAAGGCGTGGTAGTGCCGGTGTTCGGCGAGGCCGGGAAAATGCGCAAGCGCATTCGCGGGCGCCTGCATGTGCTGGAGAAGGCCAACCACTTGCCCAACATGCAGACCGTGTTGCGGCAGAAATACCTGACGCGCCTGTCCCCCTTGGAAGCCCGCCTGGAACAGCTGCCGTTCATGGCCAACCTGACCCAACTGATCGAGCAGGCCGGGCACGAGTACCGGGCTTATCGGGTGATGCTGCTCGGTCTGATCCTGGGGGGGGCGGCCGGTGCCTTGGTACTGATGCTCTCGCAGGTCTGGTGGCTGGCGCTGCTGGCGGCATTTGCGCTGACCTGGCTGCCGGTGCTGAAAATCCTGCGTGACCGCAACAAGCGTTTCGCCGCGTTCGAGGAAGGTTTGCCAGATGCACTGGACGCCATGTGCCGGGCCTTGCGTGCCGGGCATCCGTTCAACGAAACCCTGCGTCTGGTCGCCGAGGAGCACAAGGGGCCGGTCGCCCAGGAGTTCGGCATGACGTTTTCCGACATCAACTATGGCAACGATGTGCGCCGGGCCATGCTCGGCCTGCTGGAGCGCATGCCGAGCATGACGGTGATGATGCTGGTGACCTCGATCCTGATCCACCGCGAGACCGGCGGCAACCTGACCGAAGTGCTGGAGCGCCTGAGTCGCTTGATTCGCGGGCGTTTCCGTTTCCAGCGCAAGATCAGGACGCTGTCGGCGGAAGGGCGCATGTCGGCCTGGGTGCTGGTGGCGATCCCGTTCGTGCTGGCGATCGCCATCGTACTCACCAGCCCTAGCTACATGCCGGTGCTGATCAATGACCCCATAGGGCACAAGCTGATCATCGGCGCGTTCTGCGCCATGTTGATCGGGATTTTCTGGATAAAAAAAATCATCCGGATCCAGGTATAAGCGCTGTTGCGCCGAGAGGTTTGAGTCATGGACTTTTTGCTCGGATTGTTGAGTCGGTTTACCGGCAACGAAGAGCTGGCACGCCTGTTGTTCGTCACCGTGGTCGGCGTCAGTACGGTGTTGGCGGTCGTCGCGCTCATGCTATTGATGCTGGGCCTGCAGGATCCGGTGCAGCGGCGCCTGGCGCTGATCAAGCGCGGTTACGCGGGCAACACTGTGGGACAGGAGGCGCCCAGTAACCTGCAGCTCTTGCTGGAACGGGTTGGTCAGCGCTTTGCCTCGACCGATCAGGCCCACACGTCCGCCACCCAGACCTTGCTGACCCATGCCGGTTACCGGTCTGCCTCGGCGGTGCAGATGTATTGGGCGGTGCGCCTGATGTTGCCGTTGTTGATGGTTGGCGTTGCGTTGTTGCTGCTGCCGATGGTCAAGGTTTCAGTGGCCATCGGCCTGCTGGCGGTGACCCTCGTGGCGGGCATTGGCTGGTTGCTGCCGGCGATCTACGTCGGCAAACGCAAGCAGGCACGGCAAGGCCGGCTGCGTGCCGCGTTCCCGGATGCACTGGACTTGATGGTGGTTTGCGTCGAGTCGGGCCTGGCCCTGCCCACGACGATCGAGCGGGTGGCCGAAGAGATGTCGGTCAGCCAGGTTGAACTGGCCGAGGAGCTGGCGCTGGTCAATGCGCAGATCCGGGCGGGCATCACCAGCACCGAAGCGCTCAAGCAACTGGCCGTGCGTACCGGACTGGAGGATATCCAGGGTTTGGTCAGCCTGCTGGCGCAGAGTATCCGTTTCGGTACCAGCGTGGCCGATACCCTGCGGATCTACGCCGATGAGTTTCGTGACCGGCGTACCCAGGCTGCGGAAGAAATGGGGGCCAAGATTGGCACCAAGCTGATCTTTCCGCTGATTTTCTGCCTGTGGCCGAGCTTCTTCCTGGTTGCCATTGGTCCGGCCATGATCGGTGTGTTCAGGGCTTTCGGGAATATGTAGATCGGTGGTCTTATGTTCACCACAGTCCCATTGTGGGAGCGAGCTTGCTCGCGATGGCGGCCTGACGGCTGGCCTTGCTCTTGTTGACCGGGGGCCGGGTACATATCCATTCCTGCGGTAACGGCTGCTTAGGGTTCCGCCCTGACGGCGGCTCACTTTTGAGAAGCCCGGAAGCCGGCCCAGTCAAAAGTAAGCAAAACGCTCTTGCCCCACCACTCGGCACCTCGCCTAGGCTCGGTGTGCCCTCTCTCCGGCATTGCTCCGTGGGCCGCCGCGAAGGGCCATCCATGGCCGCGGCTATCCCGGCATCCATGCCGGGATGCCCACTACGCAATGCCTACGTTCGGCGATCGTGGTTAACGGGGCGCCCGAGATCAACGTCCACCCCGAGGCGGCCTAGTAGCCGACCTGGCTCTCCCGGTCGTACACCCATCAGCTCTGTTTGAGCAGGACCTGTGGGAGCAAAGCTTGCTCGCGAGGCGGCCTGACAGCCGACCTGGCTCTCCCGGTCGTACCCCGATCCCATTGTGGGAGCGAGCCTGCTCGCGAAAGCAGTGGGTCAGTTTGCATGGATGTTGGAGATGAAGGCCGCTTCGCGAGCAAGCTCGCTCCCACAGGTGATCTTGGGTGTTCATGAGTCTTGTGTTCACCACAGGCCCATTGTGGGAGCGAGCTTGCTCGCGATAGCTGTGGGTCAGTTGCATGAGTGTTGGGGGCCCCAGGTTTTTCCGGCGGTCAGCCAAAAGACCGCAGCCCTCGGCAGTTCCTACATCGGATCAAATGTAGGCGCTGTCGAGGGCTGCGGTCTTTTCGTTTCCTGCGTTTTTCATTTACTGCTGGTGATATCGCCTCCCGAGTCCTGGTCAAAGAATTCCGGGATCGGATAGGTGAAGCTGTTGAGCCAACGCTGCATGGCCATCTCGCGTTCGGCGGCCGAGGCGGTTTGCAGGTTGGTGGAGGCCACCACGCCGCGAATCTGCAGTTGCATCCAGCTCTCGGTGCCTTGCTGTGCGGGCGAAGAGGGGCCTGGTTCAATGGCCCAGGCGCTGCTGGAAAGGCTCACCATGCAGGCGATCATCAATTGTTTGGTCATCATTTCTTGGACTCCTCGTAACGCTCTACTTGACCGCGCCGGTTGAGGCGTCGACAACCTCGGTCAGGCGGTTGGCTTGTGACGTCACTGCGTTAGCGGCCGAACCCCTGATTTTTTCCGCACGGGCTTGGGCATCTGCCACTTGCTGGGGGCTCAGCTTGGCCATGTTCGCGAGCTCGGCGGCCTGCTTCCAGTTATCCTGGTAGATCAGCAGGGTCACCATATTGAGTGCTGCCAGCGAGTCTGACTGCTGGAGCTCCATCGCGGTCATGAACTCGAAGCGGGCTTCTGAAACGCGTCGTTGGTTGAGGTAGACGACCCCCAGGTCGTTGCGGATCTTGCCTTCGGTCGGGGCCATTTTCGCTGCGCGTTCGAGGTATTGCGTAGCGGCCGCATTGTCATTTCTGGCGGCTGCCAACTGGCCAAGGCCATGTTCACCGTCTGCGGCCAGGCATGTCCCGAGCAGGCTTTTGTACAACGGTTCGGCCTCGTTGCGGCCCATCAGGCGCAGCACCCGAGCCTTGCGCAGGCGGACCTGGACCAAGTCCTCGGGCAAGCGTTCGAGGTTCGCCAGGCTGGCGTACAAACGACCTTCGTTGGCCATGTCTTCGGCCATGTTCAGGGCCAGTTCCTGGTCGGATCCGGGCTTGGCGCAATCGGCCGTGCGTGAAGCCACTACGCTGTTGCTGGCACAGCCGACAAGCATCAAGCTCGCCGCTATTGCGATCACTGCTTTCATTGAATGCCCCTTGGCAACCCGTTGGATATCGGATGCCTTGCCCATCAGGTGCCGGCTCATTGGGAAAGCCCGCTGCGGTTGTCGAACTCGCCATGTTCGAGGAAGTACATGCGGTAGAAATTCGGGTCGTAATTACGCAGTTGCTCGCCCGGCAATGTCGGCAGTTGCGCATCGGCCGCCAACGGTTGGACCAGGTGCGGCGTGACGATCATCAGCAGCTCGCGCTCTTCGCGGTTGATGGAGTTGTCGCGAAAGAACGCGCCGAGAATCGGCACATCGCCCAGCCCCGGAAACTTGTTCACCTGGGAGCTGTTGCGCGTGCTGATCAGGCCGCTGATGACGAAGCTTTCGCCATCGGCCAGGGCGATACTGGTATCGGTACGGCGTACCGTGAGCGCCGGAACCAGCGTCCCGGCGATGTTCACCGCGTTGGTGAAGTCCAGCTCACTGACTTCCGGTGCCACCTTCAGCATGATGCGATTTTTGCCGATGACGGTGGGCGTCAGGGTCAGGCGGATGCCGAACTCCTTGTACTCGATGGACACGTTGTCGCTGCCGGCACTGGGCACCGGGATCGGCACTTCGCCACCGGCCAGGAAACTGGCGCTCTGCCCACTGAGGGCCACCAGGCTCGGCCGCGCCAGGGTATAGGCGAAACCGCTGCCTTCCAGTGCGTTGATCATCAACAGCGTTTTACCGGTGGCAAAAGACAGGTTGAACATGTCGTTATTGACCGGTAATGAAGGCCGGACAATACCGCCGACGGTGGGCAATGTCCTCGGCGAACCGAACAGGAAGTTGCCACGGGTGCCGAAAATCGACGTCGAGGCTTCCTTGAGCTTGGTCCGGCTGACTTCAACGAAACGAATGTCGGTCTGCACCTGGGCGAGCAGCATCGGGTCTTCGGAAGGGATGCTCGCTGCGCTGGTCAGCGCCTCGGTGGCCCGGCCTTTGACAAAGACCATGCTCTGGCGCGGTATCTTCGAACAGTCGGTCCAGACCATCAGGCTGGTGGCGCCTGGCGCCAGGCCCGTGAGAATAAACGCATCGCTGCCACTGGGCTGCACATCGGCAATTTTCGGGTCGCCGACTGCCAACTTCGTCACGGGGGCGAGGATGCGCAGTTCGCTCTGGAGCCCTTGGCCGACCTCGAAGGTTGCCGGCAAATTGTCCAGTTGCGAACAATTTGCCGCTGCGGCCTGGGCCGCATCCAAGCCAAGACCCATCCAGAACAGGCCATGAATGAAATGTTTTAGAACGGGAGCAGTACGATGGGTCATGAAGTGATCCTCGATGAAGAGACCATCCCTAGGCTTAACTATTTGCCTCGGATCACTTAAGAGGCCCGGGCTACCCCTTTCCATCTAGCCTGATGGTCCATTGGGTCCGGTTTCAGGCCTCGTCGCTTACCAGCAAACGGGCGCATTTCACCGGCCTGACTGACCGACAGGCTGCTTGCAAACGACTTTTCGGTACCCGGGGGCTCCGGGATTTTCGAAGGCAACGACGGTGTCGATCAGGTCGCTTCAGGAGCGTTTTGCCGACCCTGTCATCGCTTCTGTTTGACGGTAGTTCAAGCATGGCAAAGCGCCACGCCTTGAATAAAAAAAATGACTAAAAAGTGACGGAAGGGAAAAACTCGCGCAAGCGTGCGTCAATAATCTGTCTTTTTGTGTTGTGAAGGGGATTTGCAGGAGCCAGATCTGACAGGGGGAGGCGAGGCCTGCGAGCCATTGCTGGTCGCAGGGGTTGGCGGATATCAGGCCACGTGGTAGTGCACTGACAGTGTTCCTTTCTTCTGCGAAAGCGAGGCGATGGTGACTGTTCCCAGGTCTTGCAGGCGCTGCACGTGAGTGCCGCCGCAACCGTAGGCGGCAAGCTCACCGAAACCGACTTCGCGCAGGCCTTCGCGTAACGTGATCAGGCGCGGCAGGTCGTTGGCAATCCATTCGTCGATGCCTTGCTGAATGATCGAGATGTCCAGTTCCTGAGGATTTCCCCCCGGCTGGAACTGCACGCGGCTTTCACCGGGCCAATGGTGGGCCTTGATCGGTGTCCAGCCACGGGTTTCGGCGAAATGGCCGATCAGATGCCCAGCCGAGTGCAGGCGCGCATTCAGCTGCCGACGCTGCGCATCCACGCTGATCGCAGCCGTGCCCAAGGCCACCGGACGGTCGACGTAATGGACGATCTGTGGCCCTTCCTGGACCACGCGCAGCACCTGGCTTTCACCGATCCATCCGGTGTCGCAGGGCTGACCGCCACCCTGGGGGTGGAACAGCGTGGCGTGCAGCACCACGGCAAACTCATGGTCCCGGGGGCTGCAATCCAGGACTTCCGCGTTGGCCTTGAGGTCATCGCTATGGAAAAAGAGGCGAAGCGTCATGTGCCATACCCACATCAGAAATTGTGACGGGATTATAGATAGAGCGTAAAAGGGTGATAATCCGTTCAAATTTCAATGGACTGTTGCGCCATGAGCACAAATCTACCGTTGCCGTTGCTGGCCGAAATGGCCATCTTCGTCAAGGTCGTGGAGACCGGCAGCTTCTCCGAGGCGGCCCGCCAGTCAGGTTCATCACCGTCGGCCATCAGCCGCAGTATTTCTCGCCTGGAGAAAGCCCTGGCGACCCGTTTGTTGCAACGCACCACCCGCAAGTTGCGTTTGAGCGATGGTGGGGAAGAGGTGTTCAAGCGCTGTCAGGAAATGGTTGCCGCCGCTCGGTCAGTGATGGAAATCAGCGGGCAGTTCACCCAGGAGGCTGAAGGCCGCATCCGCGTCAGCGTACCCAAGGCGGTGGGGCGTTTCGTGATTCATCCGCACATGCCCGAATTCTTGCGTCGTTATCCGAAGGTCGATGTGGAGCTGTTCCTGGAGGATAGGCAGGTTGACCTGATCGACGATCATGTCGACCTGGCCATCCGGATTACCGATCAACCTCCGGTCGGGCTGGTGGGGCGTCAGTTGCTGACCATCGATCACCTGCTTTGCGCCACGCCGCAATACCTGGCCGAACATGGGACGCCCACACATCCTCATGACCTGTTGGAACACAGTTGCATTTACCTGGGGGTGACCCCGAACGACGCGCGGTGGAAATTCAAGAAAGGCAGCAAGTCCGTCACCGTCGGCGTGCACGGGCGCTACGCGGCCAATCACACGGGTGTGCGGTTGGGGGCCGTCTTGCAGCACATCGGCATTGGCAGCCTGCCGTACTTCACCGCCCGCCATGCCTTGGAGCAAGGCTTGATCGTGCAGGTATTGGCCGACTGGACGTTCCTGGCTTCCTATCACGGTGGCTTGTGGTTGCTGCATTCCCCGACTCGCTACCTGCCGCCCAAGCTGCGGGTGTTCATTGATTATCTGGTGGCGTGCCTGGAGAAAGAGCCGACCTTGAGCACGGTGGGCGGCGGGAGTGGCCCTAGCAAGGTCGTGACGGGTTATGAGTTGCCGGAGAGTGATGGATTGTTTTGACCGGCCTCATCGCGAGCAAGCTCCCACAGGTGAGCGATGGTGAGCTGCGGCTTCTGTGGGAGCGAGCTTGCTCGCGATGGGGCCCGTCCAGGCAAAACACTTTGGCAAGGCAAAAAAAAGCCCGCCGGGTTAATCGTGCGGGCATTTGCATGACGGATCGCAATCAGTGCTTGCTGTCCTGGTCCGACATCGCCAGCAATTGCTTTTCCTGGTTCCAGTCGAAAGGCTCGTCGTTTTGCTCGGCTTCGAAACGACGCTCCTCCAGGGCCTGGTACAGGGCGATTTCTTCGTCGGGCATGTAGTGCAGGCAGTCACCGGCGAAGTACCAGAGCAGGTCGCGAGGCACCAGGTGGGCGATCTGTGGGTAACGGACGATCACTTGGCACAGGAGGTCCTGGCCCAGGTACTGGCTTTCGATCGGGTCGACGGGCAGTTGCGCGCGCAACTCGTCGAAGCGCTCCAGAAACAGGGCATGGCTTTCTTCGGGCACCTGTTCGGCCTCACCCACGGCGACCAGGATGCTGCGCAAGTGGTCAAGCAAGACAAGGTGATCGGCAACGACATTGGACACGAGATAAGTCCTCAAGAGCAAAACGGGCGCAGGAGTATAAAGCCCTTGCGCCTGCTTTTATAGATGAGGAGCGTAGCTGGCCGTCAGGATCAACGGACCTTGTCCTGCGCCAGCGTCAACTCGTCCTTATCAAAATCATCCACATCGATGACCTTGCGCCGCGCCGCCTCGGCAGCGCGCAAGGTCTGCGCTTCACCGGCTTGCAGCACGCCGGCCTCCAGGGCCGCATCGATGAGGGGTTCGCCTGGCGCAGGGTTGAGCTGACCCTGCTTGAGCGCCACGTGCAGTTTCTTGTGCAGCGGATGGGCGGCGGCCAGCAGGTCGGCGGCGTGTTGCAGGGCGCCCACCGGATCATCGGCTGATTGTGGGCGATAGCAGCCCTGCAGCAACTCTTCGAGGGTCGGGTCACCCTTGGGCCGACCGATGACCGCCGCCACCTCGGCGTCGAGCCTGTCGCTCGGGCCCTTGTGACGGCGACCGAAGGGGAACACCACCAGGCGCAACAGGCAACCCAGCACCCGGTTCGGGAAGTTGCTCAGCAGTTCATCCAGCGCACGTTCCGACTGGCCCAGGCTTTCCTCCATGGCCCAGGTGAACAGCGGTGTCATGTGGTCCGGCGAGTCCAGGTCGTGATAGCGCTTGAGTGCGGCGGACGCCAGGTACAGGTTGCTCAATACGTCGCCCAAGCGGGCCGACAAGCGTTCCCGGCGTTTGAGTTCCCCCCCCAGCAGCATCATGCTCAGGTCCGCCAGCAGGGCGAACGCCGCAGCCTGCCGGTTGAGGGCGCGGAAATAACCTTGGCTCAAGGCATTGCCGGGAGCCTTCTCGAAATGCCCCAGGCCGAGGTTGAGCACCAGGGTGCTGGCGGCGTTGCTCACGGCAAAACCAATGTGCTTGAGCAGCAAGGCGTCGAACTCGACCAGCGCCTGGTCCTTGTCTTCACGGCTTGCCAGGGCCATTTCCTTGAGCACGAACGGATGGCAGCGAATGGCGCCCTGGCCAAAGATCATCAGGTTGCGCGACAGGATGTTCGCGCCTTCGACCGTGATGAAGATCGGCGCACCTTGCCAGCTGCGACCCAGGTAGTTGTTCGGGCCCATGATGATGCCCTTGCCGCCATGCACGTCCATGGCGTGGCTGATGCACTCGCGGCCGCGTTCGGTCAGGTGGTACTTGAGAATGGCCGACAGCACCGAAGGCTTTTCCCCCAGGTCCACGGCGTTGGCGGTCAGCATGCGTGCAGCATCCATCATCCAGGCGTTGCCACCGATGCGCGCCATGGCTTCCTGGATACCTTCGAACGCCGACAACGGTACGTTGAATTGCTCGCGCACCTGAGCGTACTGGCCCGTTACCAGGCTGGTGAACTTTGCAGCACCGGTGCCCACAGCCGGCAGGGAAATCGAGCGCCCGACCGACAGGCAGTTCATCAGCATCATCCAGCCTTTGCCGAGCATGGCCTGGCCGCCAATGAGGAAGTCCAGCGGGATGAACACGTCCTTGCCCCAGTTCGGCCCATTCATGAACGCGGCGCCAAGGGGTAGGTGACGGCGGCCGATATGCACGCCAGGGGTGTCGGTGGGAATCAAGGCGAGGCTGATGCCCAGGTCTTCTTCGTCACCCAGCAGGTGGTCGGGGTCATACGCCTTGAAGGCCAGGCCCAGGAGCGTGGCCACCGGGCCGAGGGTGATGTAGCGCTTTTCCCAGTTCAGGCGCAGGCCCAATGTTTCCTGGCCTTCCCATTCACCCTTGCAGATGACGCCGGTGTCGGGCATCGCCCCTGCGTCGGAGCCGGCCAGTGGCCCGGTCAGGGCGAAGCAGGGAATATCGTCGCCACGGGCCAGTCGCGGCAGGTAATGGTCGCGTTGTTCATCGGTGCCGTAGTGCAGCAGCAGTTCCGCCGGGCCGAGGGAGTTGGGGACCATCACGGTGGAAGCCAGGTCGCCGCTGCGCGTGGCCAGTTTCATCGCCACCTGGGAGTGGGCATAGGCGGAGAACCCCTTGCCGCCGTATTCCTTGGGAATGATCAGTGCGAAGAACCCGTGCTCCTTGATATGGGCCCAGGCTTCAGGCGGCAGGTCCATGGCCTGGCCGATCTGCCAGTCGCTGACCATCGCGCAGAGGGCTTCGGTGGGGCCGTCGAGGAACGCTTGCTCCTCCTCGGTCAGTTGCACCTTGGGGTAGGCCAGCAGCAAGTCCCAATCCGGGCGGCCGCTGAACAGTTCGCCGTCCCACCACACCGTGCCGGCGTCGATGGCGTCGCGCTCGGTCTCGGACATGGGCGGCAGGGTTTTCTGGAACCAGTCGAACATCGGCGCACTGAAATACCGACGGCGCAGGTCCGGTAGCAGCAGCGGGGCCGCGACAGCTGCGAGTACCACCCAGAGGATCAGCAGCAGCCAGCCGGGCGCATGGCTGAAAATGCCCATGGCCAACAGGTAGACCGCGACGATACCCAGCGCGGGCAGCGGGTCGATGCGCCGATGCGCCAGCCAGGCGATCCCGACGACCAGGACCAGTATCCACAACAACAGCATATGTAATCCTCCGTGAACCAAGGCAAAACCGACCTTCAGAGCTTAGACGGCATCTGCAAAACCGGCGGTCAGCGCAATGTGATTGATTTCGTGGGAAACCCTGGGTGCATTGCGCCAGTCTGGTTGGCAACAGCCGTGGGAAATCGTTCGTTAACAAGGTGAGAAAACGCCATTGTTTGGCCGGAATGCCGTTATCGCTGGCTGGGGGCTGTGGATAAACTCGAGGCAAGCGGTGATGTTTCCCGAGAGGTCTTCCCTTTATGCAGCAATACCTGAACCCCGGCCCCTTCATCGACAGCGATCACCCCGCGGTCATCGACTTCACCGAAACCCACCGCGGCACCGACCGCGACCCGCTGGCCCAGGCGGTCAGCCTGTATTACGCCGTGCGCGAGGCGGTGCGCTACAACCCCTATACCTTCAGTCGCGACCCGGTGACCCTGCGCGGCAGTTACGCGCTGGCTGCCGGCGAAAGCTATTGCGTGCCCAAGGCTACCTTGCTGGCCGGCTGCGCCCGGCATTGCGGCATCCCGGCGCGCATCGGCCTGGCGGATGTCCGTAATCACTTGTCCACGCCGCGCTTGTTGGAATTGCTCAGGAGCGACGTGTTCGCCATGCACGGTTATACCGAGCTGTACCTGAACGACCGCTGGGTCAAGGCCACGCCGGCATTCAACCAAGGGCTGTGCGAGTTGTTCGACGTGGCCCCGCTGGAATTCGACGGTCGCCACGACAGCGTTTTCCACCCGTTCAACCGGCAAGGGGCGAAGCTGATGGAATATGTCACCGACCACGGCCAGTTCGCCGATGTACCCGAAGCGTTCTTCTTCGAACACCTGGAAAAATGCTACCCGCACCTGTTCGGCGCGCAGGTGCCGTGCTTGCTCGGTGACATGCAGGGTGATTTGAGTCGCGCCTGATCCGGCGTATGCTGCGGCGGCATTTATCCATCGAGGGACGCCGTGATGCTGAAGATATGGGGCCGGAAGAATTCATCGAATGTGCGCAAGGCGTTGTGGTGCGCAGAAGAGTTGGGGCTGGCCTACGAGGCCATTGATGCGGGCGGGGCATTCGGTGTGGTGGACACGCCCGAGTACCGTGCGAAAAACCCCAATGGTCGGGTGCCAATGATCGAAGACGATGGCTTCGTGCTCTGGGAATCCAACACCATCGTGCGTTACCTGGCTGCTCGCCATGCGTCGGGTTCGGCCTGGTACCCCGCTGACATACAGGCACGGGCCCAGGCTGAAAAATGGATGGACTGGACCACCTCCAGCTTTGCCGCACCGTTTCGCACGGTGTTCTGGGGCGTCTTGCGTACCCCGGCCGAGCAACAGGACTGGGCGGCCATCAACGCGGCGATCAAAGAGTGCGACGACTTGCTGGCGATGGTCGAGCAGACCTTGAGTGAGCAGCCCTACCTGTCGGGTGATGAAATCGGCATGGGCGACATTCCCCTGGGCAGTTTCATTTATGCCTGGTTCGAGATGCCCATCCAGCGCGCTGCGCTACCTAACGTGCAGGCCTGGTACGCGCGGTTGCAGCAGCGTCCGGCCTACCGCAAGGCTGTCATGACCGCGTTGACTTAATACTTACTATCGACACACTTGACTGTACTTGTGCGGCGACGCCGAGCACCATTGCCTTCGTGCGCCGTGGTTGCATTGCTCGCCGCCCGCCCTTATCTATTCTTTTCCTCCCTCCCTTCTTGGTGCGTAATCCGATATGAGTTCCGCTCTGTCCATCCGGCAGCTAACCAAAACCTACGGCAACGGTTTCCAGGCCTTGAGTGGTATCGATCTGGATGTCGCCGAAG
>Ga0065704_10070750_pt1 | contig 16722 bp, 19 predicted proteins | sample SwiRhicommuniRL2_FD_59091 | JGI IMG/M metagenome (GOLD analysis project Ga0065704, IMG submission 59091) | Switchgrass rhizosphere bacterial communities from Rose Lake, Michigan, USA - RL2 v2 (version 2) | ecosystem: Host-associated > Plants > Roots > Rhizosphere > Soil | place: East Lansing, MI
TTCCGGGGAATCGCCACCCGATATGACAAGGATGCTGCCAACTATCTCGCGGCCATCAAGCTCATCTGTGTGAGGCTGTGGTGCAATGCGTAATGAGTCCACGCCCTAGCGGGCGACAGCGGCAACTGGGGCTGGTGCGTCGGCTGCATCGATTGCAGGCGTGCGCCGTCCATCGCCGGATCGCTCCGGCGTTCGTCATTATTCATGATGTTATCCTCTTAAAACCGACAGATGTTGATCAGGTCAGGCGATCAGGGAGGATCCCGCCCCATGGGTGGATGGGCGATGCGCAGGCGGCACGGCATGACCAAGCGGCCATAGGGCTTGCACAGCCTTACCCTTTTGTCGGTTTCTTGTCGAAGAAGCGGTCCCATGATCCGGTTCAGCAACAGGATGATCATGCGAAGCATCGCCGTCATGCCAGCACCCATTGGCCGCAATGAAGCGGCGTCCTGATCGCCATGAAGATGATGTCCGCGAGAGCCATCATACCCTTCTAGGATTCGTTTTCGCCAAACCTAAGGGGCTAAGAGCAAAAAAATGAAAGAAACCGACAAAAGGGAAAATAAAATCATCATGAGCGCCCCTACCCGGTGCAATGTACGCCCCCGTCTTGAGCCGAGGGAAGCAAAGGCGGGCCGCAGAAGAAGAGTGAAGGGAAGGATCCAGAAGGAGGAAAAGAAGAAATTCGCCTCCGCTCATCTGACAGAATCCTTCACACCGCCGCTTCGATACGAAGCCCCTCCCCACCATAAGCGCGCCAGCTTCCTTCCGCCCTGACAGGTCGGGAGCGATGGCGCGTGCCTGTCTGGACCTACTCTCATGCTCCCGCACCACATCATTACCGCCGTTCACTTTCTGACGATCGACGTCGGCCATCAACTTTCCACTGCATCCCCCCGGATCATCGGGGCCGCGATCTTCACCGGGTCAGTCGAACATGGCGAGGTCGAGTTCCGGCTCGATGCGACGGTGCTGGGGCCGCGCAGCCCTATCGCGTCCCTTCTCCCCTGGCTGAACGAGCATATCGATCCGCAGGCGACCATCGCGGGCTATGACCTGATCCAAGCCGCATCCCTGCTGGCGCGCTGCTCCAGCGGACTGAACCCCGGCATCACACATGCACTTGCGGGTCGCGGTCGGCATCCGGTCATCGAACTCTCGGACGCTAGCTCCGATGACGATGCCGCCGCCTTCATCCTGGCCTGTCTGCAGGCTGACCTTCCCTTTTCCAGCCCGAATGCGAGTGATGATTTCGCGGCGTGGATGATGCGGCGGCCGGTCCCGTTGGTCCATCGGCTTGAACTTGATGTCATCACCGTGTGGCGGATGGCAATGGCGCGGATCGAGGCAAGGACCGATCTGGGCAGGCGGGTCAGTAGCGTCATCGAAGAGCATCTGACCGATTGGCTCAAGGCCGCGAATTTCCCCGCGGGCGCCATCCATCTCGACAGCCTGTCAGCCGCTGAAGGCTGACACCAACCCCGCAATATCACCATCACCACAAAGGACATTCTCATGCACTTCGACATCGAAGCGCGTGGCTTCATGCCGCGCGCCACCGCCATCGCTGCCCGCACGGTCGCGACCTGCTACCAGCAATGCTTCCGCCCGAACAATCGGCCGCTGATCGGGCTCGCCCTCTTCTCCGTCATACCGGATGGCGCCAGTTTCCGATTTGAGGCCGAGGCGAGGGCGCTTCGCGATGATGAACTGCCGCCGGTCCTGCTCGACTGGCTGGAAGAGCGCATCCCGCACGGCGGCGCGATCCTAAGCTGGGATCATTGGCAGTCGCTGCCACGGACCCTTACCGCCTTGGCGTCAGCGCATCCTAAGATCGCAGCGGCGGCCGCTCAGACCGACGACCGATGGCGCGATCTGCCCCATTCACTCGCCTGGCATCTCAAGCATGCAAACGCGCCCGGCGTGCCATGCCTGTGCATCGCCGACGATCCATCTTGCGAGCAGATACTCCCCGCCTGCTTCCTGCCCGACCCCGATTTCACCGAACGCACGCTGATCGAGGAGGCGATGCGCGGCTGGACCAGCTGGGCGCGCCTGTTCTGTGAATTCGACGATGCCGATCATCCGGCCCGGCGCGCGCTGGACGCAGCCCGCGGCTGGTCGACCGACCACGGCAACTGACCCCTCATTTCAACAAGGACATATGATGACGATTCACAGTAATATTCCCCTCCACCTGCGCCGCAGCGTTAGCATTCGGCCGATCTCAGCGAGAAGCTGGCTGGCGATGGAGGGCGATCGCCGCTTCACCCACGCCAGCGCCTTCGCCAACTATCTCTACATTGTGAGGGGCAAGGGGACGGACGCGCGCGGCACCGTAGATTACCGACACCGGGGCGATCTGGTCGCGCATGGGCTGGAGCTGCCCTCCGACCATCCGCACTGGGCCAGAGAAGAAGGACGGGTCTGGCAGGAACTGGACGCCGCAGCTGCCACGCTTCCGGCGGACGCGGTGAAAGCCTGGCATGTGGTGGTCACGCTGCCAGCCGAAGCTGCGCCCGACGAATGGATCGCCATGGTGCGCCGCTATGCCCGCGATAGCATCGCCGCCCATGGCCCAGCGGTTGCCTGGGCCATTCATGCCGATGGCTCTTCCGAACAGGGCGCGCCGCCCCACGCGCATCTGCTGATGACTACGCGGGTCTGGCGGCATGGCGCCCGGCACGGCCAGACAGTGCCCAATTGGTGCGGGCCAGCCATGCGGCAGCGGCTCCACACGGATTGGCTGAGCGCCCTGCCCGATGAAATGCGGCGCGCCGCGACCAGCGCCTATCGTTGCGGCAGCTTCGCCCCTGCCCTTCCGGATTGCTCGGCACTTGAAAGGTTAATCAGCGCATCGCCGACCGAAGTGGGCGCTGAAAATCCCGCCACCAACTCAGCTCCGGGTTAACAGGCAGCGTACGAGGCTGCGCCGCCTGCACCCCTCTCCGCAACAACCAGTCAATTCACCCGCCCCTCCATGCGCACGCCATCACCCAATGGCGATGCGCTTTTTTTTGCATCGGAAACCATCATGCTGCCTACCCCGCATATCATAACCTTCGTCCTCATGACGCTCGACACCGGCCACCGTTCAGACGCAGACAGCGAGGTGGTCATTGGCGCTGCCACGCTGGCCATGCGGATCGAACGCGGCAAAGCCAGTTTCAGCCTGTCCACATACGTCCTGCGGCCAGAAGAGCCTGCGGAAAATCTTCTGGCATGGATCGATCACCAGCTCGCTGATGAACAGGCCACGCTGGCCCTATATCGGCCCGAACGCGTTGTCCAACTGCTTGAGCTGCTGCCGGGAGCCGACATGTCGCCGGGGGTTCGCAGCATCAAGGGCCGAGGCGTACAGCCGCTCATTCGGATGAAGATAGCGGACCATCGCGGGTTCCTGTCCTTTCGGGATGCATGCGCCTTTTCCCGGATCGCCTGCGCGTCGACCGACAATATTCAGCGCCACGCCGCCTGGGGCCGGAACGACATCGATCAGATCGTCGCCGACGCTGAAATCGATGCGATTGCGGGCTGGCGCATGGCGCTGAACGCCATCGGGCGTCAGAATGGATTGGGCGCTGAACTGGCCACGATCATGCGACGGCACTTGGCCGAATGGCTGTTCGATACCGACCATCCCTATACCCGCTTCTTTCAGCGGCCCAATTAGTCGACGAACGAATGGCCCTGCCGTTGCGCAGCCCGGCGAGCCCTATTTTTTATTCAGCGGCGCTCTGGGAACAGGGCGGCTGAATCTTTCAGCCGCCCATGTCCCATAATAATATATAAAGACATTTCCGCTGAATGCTGAATGTGACCCCGTCGCGCTCATGATGAGCCCGACATCGAACAGGATCGCATCAGCATGAATGCTCTTACCGACCTGGCCTTCGATCCGGAGCATCCGGATCGCTGGACCATAGCGACGCAAGATGCGTCTAAAAAGCGATGGGATTCCCAGCCGGAAACCGACAAATGGCTGGCCAGCCATCATTTCGACAGTGCGACACCCAGGATTCCTTTCCGCATCGACGGTTGGCTCGCCCAGCGCGGCACCGCCGTCTGGTATGGCGCAGGCTCGACCGGCAAGACTCAACTCCTGCTCTGGATGGCCGCGATGATCGCGAGCCGCCCGCAGCACAGGCCGAAGCCGACCTGGCTGGGCGGGCAGGTCAACGGGACCGGCCATGTCCTCATCCTCACGGCAGAGGACGCGCGACCACAGATCGTCGGCCGCCTGCGCGACATCGTGCAGAACACCATGCATCAGGATGCCGCCGCCGCGCACGAGACCTGCTCGCGCCTTCACGTCATGCCCTTCCTCAGCATGACCGAGGACGAATTCAAGCATCCCAATGCCAGCCTTCTGCGATATGGCAACGACCAGGTCTGGCGGCCGTCCGAGGTCATGAAGGAGGTGCGGCACTATATCACGGCCTGGAACGAGCGGCACGAGGATCCGGAGGACCACATCGTGGGCGTCGTCATGGATTCCGCCACCAGCATGGCTGGCTTCGACAGCATGGAGGGCGACGCCACCACCAATTTCTTCTTCTACCTCGGCCGTCTGTGCGAGACGCTAGGCATCTTCTTCACGATCATCGGCCATGTACCAAAGGCCGCTTTCGTCCCCCGCAAGGACCCGGAGGGTACTGCCGCCTCGCGACTGCGCGGCGTCGCCATGTGGACCACCGCGCCGCGCATGGCGGTCGAAGTGCGCCTTCTTCAGCTGTGGCGCGAAAGGGGGCGGGAGATCCCCGAGCAACCCGACCTGCGCGCGCTTTACCCCGATGTGAAGCGCGAGGATTTCCTCGTCGTCTATGCCGCCAAGGCCAATCTGCTCGATGTCTGCCGCGAGCCGCGCTACCTCATCCGCAACGCGCGTGGAGCCTTTGAAGAGGTCAACCCTCCCGTAGCAGCTCCTGCCGATGCAGCGCTGGACAGCGAGCCGGAATTGCTCGAGACCCGGCCAAAGCGCGCGAAACCGCGCGCTGCAAAGGCTGCTCCTAAGCGCTCCTCACGGGCCGAGCCGGACTATGCACCCGGGACGGACCTCGTGATGCGCGTCCTGCGCATCACCTATCCTGACCTCAAGGACGGTCAGCTGGTCGCAGCCGACCGCGTCATGGCGACCATCAAGGCACTGGATGAAGAGGAACCCCTCGCCGCACGCCATCTCGTCAGCAGCGCGTCAGGCGGCGGCAAGACCGGTGCGCGGCCCGGCAGCATTGCCTGGCATTTCCAGAAACTGGAGGAGCAAGGCGTGCTCACCAAGCATAATCGCCGGCACTTTTTTGTCGGTTCGACGATCGCCAATCCATAGCGAATATGACCCTACAGACCCGCAGCCTTGCGGGTCTGATCTCCTCTTTTTCCACCCCGGGACTGACCGCCAAATGGCCGGTTTTGGAAGATTGGCAAAGGCCAAAGAACGGAAAATAAGGAGTAAAAAAATGAATAATCTTGCACATGAACAGTTCGAAGCGTCGCTGCTGGGCAAGGTTCGGCCCATGTTGGAAGGGATCGACCTGGCCAACGGAACCCCGTTGGCCGACGCGCTCGCAGCGGCGGTGATGGTCGACTTGCGGCAAAGCCGGAATAAGGACGCAGCTGCGATCATCCACGCCCTGGACGAAGATGCGATCTCCAATCTGGGCGCCGGTCTGGTCGTGGCGCTCAGTCATGAGCACCATATGTTCACACTGCCTTTCGGCACGAAGGTCCGGTCGAACGTACCCGGCTCGATCTTCATCGGCCCGGAGACATGGGTGACCGACGCCGGCCGATCAGGCCTCTTCGCACTTGAGACGGTGCGCCGCGACGCGCATGGTCCCAATCTGGAGTTGCTGCGCGACACCATTTCGCAGGCAGTGAAGAACAAGCCCTGGCAGTGCATCGGTCTTCCTTCTCCGCTTTTCATTCCTGACATCGACCGGTACCTGCTGCGATTCCCGCCATTTTCCAAAGCAGGCGGAGTCGTGCTGCAACGCGGTGCCGACGAAACTGGCGCTGCCAGCTTCGCTTCGGCGACACACAAGCAGATCAAGGATCTGGCCAGGTCGATGGTGGACGACATGAAGGCGCTCTGGCGACGCCGGGAGGAGGTCGCCCGGCAATCAGACGCGACGCGTCTTATGGTCGAAGCCGAAATGGCAACCAGTCTGCGCAGCGTCCCCATCAACTCGGTCGCGATCGAGTGGGACAATCGGCGCGAAGAGGAGCGTCTTGGCTTTCACATCGCCTATGACACGCTCGATGACGCCCTGCGCCGGGGGATCGTCCTCTATTATCAGCCTGCGCCTGTCGAAGGCAAAGCGGCCTGCTATCCGATACCCTTTGGGATCCAATCCCGCGGTGAACAGCGTGACCTCCTGCGCGCCGTAGGCGCCGATGGAGAGATTGACGCGCTCGCCGCCGCCGTGGTGCAGCACGCGCCGGACGGTGCGGCCAATACGCTGGCTCACTTAGCGTCTGACCATGACGCGCTTGTCACCTTCATGACCGATGACGGTCCGATCTACGCCTTTCTGTTCTGGCGCTCCGGCTGCATCACGGTCGACCTTGTTGCCCCCGGCAGGATCGAGCAATGCGCCAGCAGGCTGGAACTGAACCTACCCCGGATGGACGAAGACGCCGTCCAGGCGTTGGTTGGCCGACCGCTCACCTCCGTGTGTCCGCTGCCCTTCGACGCCAACTGCACGATATTCGGCGCCAACTCGCTTTCCAAAGGCAAGGTCAGGCTGAATTTCGAAGGCCCGCGCTCCTTCGTGAATTGCAGCACCGGGCATATCTGGGATCAGTGATCGCCGCGGGAGCCGGTATCAAAGCACCGGCTCCCCATTTGTCGGTCAGTCGTGAAGCGCTGCGAACCAATCGGCATAGGGCGTATTTTCAGCCATATGACGATTGTAGTCCGGCGCGCCATCGCTCCACCAGACAGGGCCGCGCTCGCCCAACTCGCGTTTAAGCCGGTCGACGCCCGCACGTGCCAACTGCTCGGCGGACCGTTCGTTGGCTCTCTTCGCGGCGCCAACAGCGCGGCGGGCAGTCATAAGCTCACCGACCAGCCGTTGGCGTCGATCCGGCGCAAGCGACGGGTCCGAAGCTCGCCATAAGCGCCCTCGCACTACGATGTAGCGCCCGTCCGGCGTCACCGGCGGATCGTCAGACACCCTTTGCCTTCGCGGCGACGGCCTCGGCTGCGGCTACCACCTCCAGCCAATGGCGATGGTCGCTCTGCGCATCGGCCAGCGCGCGGTGCGCCGGTTCGCCCTCTTCGCGCCGGACCTCGACCAGCGCCAGCAGGTCATCGATCTCTATATGCAGGCGGTCAGCCGGAACGACCGGGGCGAGTATCCGCCGGGCGGTTTCCACACGCGCTTCCTCGGTGTCGCGGATCCGCAGCGCATGGCGGGGCAGCTTCGCGGCGCGCAGCAGGGCGCTCAGCCACTTGCCGTCCCATGACGGCGCGCTGGCGAATAGGGTGTGACCTGACAGCTGATCGACCATGCGCCGCGCCACGACATCGTGCGGACTGCCTTCCTGCTCCAGCATGGCGCGGGGGATGTGGTGGACGGCCTCGGCGGCCGCGTCCCAGTCGGTCCACTGCTGGGCGAGGCGGATCAGGTGGGATTCGCTGCTCCCGTCCTCGAACACCCATGCAACCTCGATGGGATAGCTGAGCTTGGCGAGCGACGACGCCTCGAAGTCTAGAAAGACGAACATGGGATCAGGCCAGGACGCGGCGCGCAAAGTCGGTGGCGGCGGCCAGCCCGTCCGGCCCAACGCTGTGACCCAAGCCCGGCGACGCATGGGTTTCGACTGAAACGCCCACAGCGGTCAACGCCGACGATGCCAGTTCCATCGAGCCGAACGGGACGACATCGTCCTGCGTGCCGTGGATCAACAGCACCGGAGGGCGGCTGCGGATGTCCGCCTCCAGCAGTTCGGGCGCGACCAGCATGCCCGACATTCCGACAATGCCCGCTATCGCCTCCGGGCGACGAAGCCCGACGTGTAGCGCCATCATCGTACCCTGGCTGAACCCCACCAGCAGCAGGCGGTCGCTCGTCAATTCCGCCCTCTCCAGTTCCTGCGTGATGAACGCGTCGAGGGCGGGCGCGGCTGCCCCTGCACCCGCGGCCCGCTCGGCCATGGAGAAGGTCTGGATCGGCCACCACTGATAGGCAGCGGCCATCTGCGGCAGTTGCGACGGCGCGTTCGGTGCCACGAACGCTGCGTTGGGCAGCGCAGGCTGCATCATCGCGGCCAGCGAGATAAGGTCGTCGCCGTTCGACCCGTAACCGTGGATCAATATGACTAGCGCATCGGGCTTCGAGCCGGACAAGGGAGCAAGGCGGGGGCCGTCGAGCAAAAGTGCGTCCTTCCAATTCAGCGATCAGCGGCACAGATCTCCGCAGCCATCATGCCCCTCAATAGACGCCGCACCTGTTCGTACCAACAGGGGCGCTCTCACCGGATCCGCCGAAACGCCGCGATACCCCCAGCCCCGGAAAACAGGGACGCGACCAGAATCGCGAGAGACGCCTCTTCGCGCAGCGGACCGGCTTCGAACGCAAGTCCGGCGATGAACAGCGAGATGGTGAAGCCGATCCCGGCAAGGCATCCCACCGCCGCGATCATCGGCCATGTAACGTCCTGTGGCAGGCGTACCAGCCCAGCCCTTTCCGCCAGCCAGCTAAACGACAGGAAACCGAGCGGCTTGCCGATGGCAAGGCCCACGATTATCGCGAGGACAAGCGTGGATGTCGTCGCCTGAGCCAGCAGGTCCATCGACAGGGTGATGCGCACGTTGGAAAGCGCGAACAGCGGCAGCACCACATAGCTGATCCATGGCGTCAACATCAGTATTAGCCGCTCGCCCGTCCGGTCGGTCGCGCCGGTCATTTCGTGCAGGAAGCCCAGCCGGTCTTCGGCGCGCTCCTGCGCATGTTCCGCCTTTTCCTCATCCTCGGCAGAGCGCGCCTGCTCGTGCGCTTCCTGAAATTCGTCCACCCGGTGCTGGACCGCCTGCGCGAATTCTTCGGTTTCTAGCCGCGGCGTGACAGGTACGAGGAAGCCAACGATGACCCCTGCGATGGTCGCATGGATGCCGGACTGGAAGATGCCTACCCACACCAGCATCGCCAGCAGCACATAGGGTATGGAGGCCACCCACCGAAGCCGCCGTAGCAGCAGCATCGTTGCGACAGCCGCTGCGGCCAGAACCGCGCCAACCCATGAGAATTGCTCCGAATAGCCCAGCGCGATGACGAGCAGCCCGCCAATGTCGTCAATCGCCGCGAAGGCGAGGAACAGGGCGCGCACCCCAGCTGGCAACCGGGACGCGAACAGCGCGAGGATCGAGAGACCGAAAGCTGTGTCCATCGTGATGACGATGCCCCACCCCCGCGCCGCCTTGCTGCCCCCGGCGATGGCCATGAACAGCGCGACCGGAACGATAAGGCCGCCGATGGCGCCGACGATGGGAAAAGCCGCCGTTCGCCATCGCGCCAGTTCGCCCGTGACAAGCTCCCGCTTCACATCCGCGCCTATGACCACGAAGAAGATCGGCAGCAGCGCGTGATCGATCCATTCCGCCAGCGTGTGGCTGACCTTCAAGGAGCCGAAGGCAAGGGTCAGGTCGGTGTCCCAGAACTGCTGATAGGTCTGGGCCAAAGCGCTGTTGACGCAGATCAGCGCGATCAGCGTCGCCACCAGCAGCGGCCCGCCCGTGACTTCATCCCCTGCGAAAAAGGGCGCGACGCGGTCGAGAAAGGCGGCCCGGGCGGGGGAGTGATGGGCTCGCGCCTTGGTGGCGCCTTTCTGCCGGGACGTGATGGCCATCAGTCCCTAGCGCGAGGAACCTCAGATGGTTCCTGTCATCCCGCGCTTCGTCTCCGCGACTTCCGCCCATCGGAAAGTTCGATCCAGACCGGCGCGTGATCGCTCGTCTTTTCCCATCCACGCGGCCGCCGGTCGACCTCGGCCCGGATCAAACGCGCTGAAGCCACGGGATTGAGCAGGATATGATCAATCCGCAGCCCCGCATCGCGCGCGAAGGACTGTCGCCAATATTTCCAGAAGGTATAGACGGTCTCATCCGGGTGCAGGTGCCGCAGCGCATCCAGCCATCCCTGATCCAGCAGGCGCGCATAGGCGGCGCGCACTTCCGGCGCGAAAAGCGCGTCCTCGCGCCAGCGGTCGGGCGCATAGACGTCCCGGTCGGTCGGCATGACGTTGAAATCGCCAAGGCAGACGACCGGCGCGTCGAGATCGATCAGCGACCGAAGATGCGCCTCCAGCCGCTCGAACCAGCGCAGTTTGAAATCATATTTCGGCCCCGGCCGGGGGTTGCCGTTGGGCAGATAAAGCCCGCAAACCAGCACGCCGTTGATCGCCGCCTCGATATAGCGGCTCTGGTCATCGTCGGGATCGCCCGGCAAGCCGCGCCGGGTCTCGTGAATTTCGCCGACGCGGCTCAGCAGCGCGACGCCGTTCCAGCGACTCTGCCCGTGCCAGATCGCCTGATAGCCCGCGGCCTCGATGGCCTCGTGCGGGAAGCGGTCGTCCGGCGCCTTCAATTCCTGCAAGCACACAATGTCCGGCTCAGCTAGCGCAAGCCAACGCAGAAGGACTGGCAAGCGGCCACTGATGCCGTTCACATTATAAGTGGCGATCTTCACCGGCGTTGCACCTCCATCGGGAGGAGCGCCGGATCGGGTCGGGAGTTCCCTGATCAGCCCAGCAGCCGCCGCCCCTTTGGCGACAGGCTGCGGAAGGTGATCGACCAGCGCGTCTCCTCCATGGGCGCGATGCCATGCTCCCAATCGGTTCGGGCGGGGCCGGTCAGCTTGTAGAGCGACCGGCGCGCCAGCGGGACATGATGACGGTCGAAGCCGCCGGGCCTGCGCAGCCGCAACCGCAAAATGGCTGGAGCGCCGAGCGAGATGCCGACAACATCGCCGAAAATCGGCCGGTCGCGGTGCCATCCGATCCCGGCTCCGGGATCGTAGCGGATGAGCAGAGCCTGCACGAGTTCCTCCTCCAGCAGATGGGCCAACCCGGCCGCCCGGCGTCGCATATCCAGCAGCCAATCCGGCATCGGCTCTGCCGCCGCCACCTGCGCCGTGTCGAAATCATAGGACCAGCCGAAAGAATAGGTCAGCCGCTTGCCCAGCCAGCCCTGAAAGCGGAACGGCGCAAGCGGCAGTGCGTCGATGGCTGCGATAAGACGCGCTTCTTCCCCCGCATCGATGACGTCGGGATGATAGGCTAGGCCGTCCGGGCCGAGCGGGGCCGCCGGGGCTAAGCCGAAAAGATCTGCTTGTTCCACCCGGCCCATATAGGGAAAGGAATGGATGGGACCAGCGGCCCGATCCTGCGTTATGCCGGAATGGCAAAGCGTCCCCTCAAGGTTTTCCGCACTTCCGCCGGATTTCAGGACGCCTATGTCGCGACCACCAGCCGGAAGGCGGCGCTGGAGGCATGGGGCGCGAGGACCAACCTGTTCGCCAGCGGCATCGCGGAACAGGTGACCGATCCCAAACTCACCAAGGTAGCGCTGGCTCAGCCGGGTAAGGTGATCCGCGCACCTCGCGGCACGACGGCGCAGCATCTTGCCGCGGCGGACAAAACCAAAGCGCGTCCCGCTAAGTCCGTCCCGGATGAGGAGCCTGACGCCGAGCTGACGCGCCCGGTCCGTCCCAAGCGCAAGCCAAAACCTAGCCGAAGCAAACTCGACAAAGCCACAGAGGCGCTGGAACAGCAGGAGCAGGAATTTACAGACAGCCTTGCCGACATCGATCGGCAGATCGAGGCTCTTCGTCAGGAGCGGCAAAGGCTCCAGTCCAAGCGCGATCAGACCTTGGCGAAGCTCGAAGACCGGCGCGATCATGAGGATGCCGCCTATCGATCCGCCCTCGATAAGTGGGAGGGTTAGGTCGCGGCCTAGCTGGCCCATGCTCAGACCCAAAAACGATCTGCCGCACGGACTTTCACCCTAAATCCCAAAGCTGCTTCAACTTGCGGTTGACGATAGTCAATTTCGGCACTCGCACAGCATGTACCACTATATATTCAAGCCTCACCACGCCCGGCCTCGATATTTCTCCACGCTCAAGCCGCGACAGGAGCGCAACCGATATTCCCGCCTGCGCCGCGGTTTGAGCCAGCGTCTCGCCGGCAATCCGCCGCCCCGCCTTGATTTTCTGACCGAACTCTCTGAGCGCATCATTCTCCGGTGTACCACGCGGAGCGCGATTCCGCTTGGGAGCAGCTTTGGGCGCCAGCCTGGCGCCGCCCGGCATGTCGTTGATGTCCGGCGGCTCAACGCCGATGATTGGATGCGTCACATGCTCCCACGCCAGTCCGTACATCTCCATCAGGGCATCGAGTGTCGATGGTCCCGGCCATTTCCGACCAGTTTCGATGTCCGAGATCGTCTGGCGGGTCACGCCGACCCGCTGGGCCACATCGGCCTGCGAACCAAATCCCTTCTCTTCTCCATCAGCCCTTTGCTCTGGGCTTAGCTCTGCGAAAGCGCCCATCCGACAAAGTTTCAGCAACTGGCCGAGGTCGTCGCGTAACGGACCCGTTTCGGGCGGCAGGAGCATGCGGGACGGGAATCTTTTCACGGCCATGCCCACCCTTACAAAATATTTTTCCGACGCTGAAGAGGCATGTCGGCTTTTTGCATAGAGGGAAAAAGATGATCCTAAAAGGTCAGAATGAAACATGCCGAACCAGTCAGATGGGATGAAAAAAAGGAACAGGTGAAGCTGCTGCTCTGCTCAGCTGATGGCAGCGGCTTTCTTATCCAGCGACCTATCTTCGGTTCGATCGACATCAATCGTCTTTCCGGCGCCCGGAGCGGTGAGGAAGGATTTTCCAGACATTCCGGCGAGGGAGACCGCTGATGGGGAAGCATGCCTTCATCGCGCCGATCGTGCCTCGTCTAGTCGATGAGGAAACGGCTGCAGCCTATCTAGGTCGCGGGCGCACCCGCTTTCGCACGCAGGTCAAGGCAGGCGAGCTGCCCGGCCCGGCCGACCGCAACGGCAACGTGGGCCTCTGGGATATTCGCGCGCTCGACCGCTATGTCGACAAGCGTTCCGGAGCCACTTCAACATTGGGAGATTGGGACGAATGAAGATCGAAAATGTGTGCCAGAAGAAAGGCCTGACCTACAGGCGCTTTCGCTTTTATGATGCCGATGGCAAGCGCAGGGATCGCTACGTCCGGCTCCCCGACCCATCCGACCCACGGTTCGCGGCCGAACTGGAGCGCGTCAACCGGGAGGCGGATCAGGCCGTCGTCAGTGCCGAAAATCGCTGGACGCCGCAGGCCGGATCGTTCGGCGCCCTCGCAAGTGACTTTCGCGCTGCCCTAGCCGCCGGATGGATGCGCAAGAAGCGCAAGAAGAGCGCCAAGGCTCTGTCGAAAAACACGATGACCAACTATCTGCGCTACGTCGCCATGTTCGAGGCGGAAGATTACACCTTCCGGCTGAAATCGGGCGAACAGAAGCCCGTCCGCGACATGTCCGTCGCGGGGATGAGGCCGACGCATGTCTACCAGCTACGTGACGCCATGGCCGACACGCCCGGCAAGGCCAATAACTGGCTGAACGTCCTGAAGCTGATGTTCGTCTTCGCCTGCGAGCGCGACTGGCGCGGCGATAATCCGGCGCTTAGTGTCTCGCCGCTTCCCATTGGTGAACATGAGCCTTGGCCGCGCGACGTTCTGGCGCAGGCGCTGGAACATGCCAGCCCCATGCTCCGCCTTGCGATCGTCACCGGCCTGTGCACCGGCCAGCGCATCAGCGATGTGATCCTCATCCGTCACAACTGGATCGTCGATGGCATCATGGAGCTGTCACAGGTAAAAACGGACGTCCATGTGGCCGTACCCGTTCATCCTTGGTGGTTGGAGGAAATTGGCAAGGTGGAGAAGAAGGCCGTCACCCTGCTCTACGACCGGTCCGGTCGGCCCTTCTCCAGCGAGGATCGCGTTCAGGAACGGATCCGCCGCCTGATGCACGATCTGGGTCATGTTGATGACGAGAACCAGCTTCTTTACACCTTTCACGGCCTTCGCAAGAATGCCTGCTGCTATCTGCTGGAGACGGGGCTTAGCGACACGCAGGTGGGCGCGATCCTGGGCATGACCCCTGAAACCGTCCGCCACTATGGCAAGCGGGCACGCGCCTACATGATCGCGGTCGGCGCTTCCGAAACGATCAGCAACGTCACGCCGCTAAAAATGGGCCGGTAGACGCTGAGGCGAACAGGCAACGAATATCGCAGCGTCAGTGTCCATTATGCTACAGCAGCCTAATGGCATCGAAAATCCGAAAAGAGCGCATTTGGCAGTGCGCACGGAATGACCGCGCCGAGAGCATTTAGCATCAAGTGGGGGAACCGTTTTCCCGCCAACTGGGGGAATGTCTCTATCGAGAATAAAAAACCACCTGATTTCAAGGTGGTGACCCCTACGGGAATCGAACCCGTGTTTCAGCCGTGAAAGGGCTGGGTCATATATCCCCGACCGCCAATAGATTTCCCTTATGGGTCCTTCAGCACTTCACTTCATTATAATTTGCCGCAAAATTACATTCTTGATGTTAAGATATGTTTGGTAAGCAGGGCGCTGCTGTGACTGGCGTAGAGAGTAATGCAACATCCATAGCGTAATTTTCTGTACTGTATGATAGTCCTGAAATAGATTATTTGAATGATCAGAACTCCTACCAATATGATTGCAGTTTGGTTGCGATACTATACTGAAGCCGAATTGAGCAAATTCTGGGCAAGAGCATTCGCCCTTCGGCCCAATTCGTTGATAAATAACGAAAGAAACTGTCCCGTCCACCGCCTTGACATCGCAGGGGTCGCAAGTTCAACCCTTGTCACGCCGACCATCGAAAATCCCATTAATCCAATGGGTTGTGCGGTTTTTGTCTGTCAGTTCTTTAAGGGGCTTCTCGGCGCAAATGAACTGACAGGGATTTGGGGTTCACCAGCCCCGCGCAGACGCAGCGTCTTTCATAAAGTCGAGGCTGTAGCGTGCATACACCCGCTCCGTGATCCGCGTCATATTGTGTCTCAGCGATTGTGAAATCGTCTGCATCGGCACATTTTCCTGCGCCATCCAAATCCCTGCAGTATGGTGGAAAACATGCGATGAGCAAGTAATTCCCGACCTCCCTATACGATCGTCACCCCTTCCCGCACCGCGGTCGATGCGCTGGCGGAAGTCAACTGGCAGAACGATCAACGCGACGAATCTGCTTAACAAGACCTATTTCGCATCTTGCCTTGCGCGTGGCGACTGCTTCGTGAGTTCAACGCGCAATGTGATGGGCACCGTCGGCTACCGTTCCTGATCTGCGCAGACTGAGTGGGAAAGCTGGACGCATGCAGCCCATGCGTCCGGCTTTTTCCTGGCGTCGTCGATTCAGGCCGGCCAGAATGAAGTCGTTTCGCCACTCAATAAAGCGCGTGCCACCATATCGGATTTCGCCCAGTCAGTAGCCCAGATCCTGTGCAGGCGCGCTGTGGTGCCGCTCCCCGGCGGCAATGGAGAGCCGATTATCCGGGCCGAATGCCAGCCGGCCGCCGAAATAACGGATTTCGTTGGCGATCCTGGGCGTCGGCCTCCAGATTGCGCGGACGCGCGTAAGGCCTACCTTCGCTGGCCGTCACCCCGCAACCAAGGATCAGTAGAATGGCAAGCGTCAGACTGGATCGGCACCGCACCGATCATCCTCCCGGCGGTCAGGGATTTCTGACTTTTTAGCGCGACTTCCACAAGGCCGGGAACAAAGGGCAGTTCCCGGCATCCGGCCACATATTTCGATGGATCGGCAAACTCTCTCCCCTCCGCGCCACATTTGCGCTTGAGGCAGCAGGGGCAATATGGTTGAGCATCGCGATGAACGCAGATGCTATGCTGGCCGGGGTCGAACTCGGCGGAACCAAGGTCTTTGTGCTGCGCGCGCGGGGCCGTGATATTATCGATCGCGTGATGATCCCCACGACCAGCCCGGCCGAGACGCTGGGCAAGGCCGTGGACATATTGAAGGGCTGGAATGAAGAGGAAGCCTTTGCCGCGATCGGCATCGGCAGCTTCGGGCCGGTGCGGCTCGATCCCCATGCCGCCGATTTCGGCTTCATGCTGCCCACGCCCAAGCCGGGCTGGGCCGGGGCGGATATTTTCGGCACGCTGACCGCGCCGTTCGATTGCCCGGCGGAAATCGATACCGACGTCAATGGCGCGGCGCTGGCGGAGTTGCACTGGGGCGCGGGCGCGCAGGGCGAGGTGCCTTCCGACAGCCTGTGTTACATCACCATCGGGACCGGCGTCGGCGGCGGGTTCGCGATGAACGGACGCACCGTGCGCGGGGCGATGCATCCTGAGATCGGGCATATCCGCGTGCCGCGTGCGGCTGGGGATGGTTTTGCGGGTCACTGCCCCTTCCATGGCGATTGCATCGAAGGGCTGGTGGCGGGACCGGCGCTCGCCAAACGTTTCGGCGTGCCGGGGCATGAGATCGATCCGGCCGATCCCCGCTGGGACGATGTCGCCAATGACATCGCCCATCTGGTGTCGACCATCTTGCTGGGCACGGCGGCGCGGCAGGTGTTGATCGGCGGCGGCGTGGGCATGGGCCGGGCCGACCTGCTCGACCGGGTGCGGGAAAAAGTCGTGGCGCAG
>Ga0065704_10070753_pt1 | contig 16695 bp, 13 predicted proteins | sample SwiRhicommuniRL2_FD_59091 | JGI IMG/M metagenome (GOLD analysis project Ga0065704, IMG submission 59091) | Switchgrass rhizosphere bacterial communities from Rose Lake, Michigan, USA - RL2 v2 (version 2) | ecosystem: Host-associated > Plants > Roots > Rhizosphere > Soil | place: East Lansing, MI
AGACTCTACGAATGCATGCTGTCGCGGCTGAAGCCGCTCCTACAGGAAGCGATTCAGGCGGGCTTGAACCACAGCGTCGCCACCACGCCCTTCGAGGCGCCCGGGCGCACGTTGACCTGCCAGCCGTACAGGTCGCACAGGCGACTGACGATGGACAGGCCGATGCCGCCGCCCTGCGAGTGCCCGGCATGGGTGCCGCGGTAGCCACGCTGGAACAGCTTGGCCGCATCCTCTTCGCTCAGGCCCGGACCCGAATCGATCACCTGCACCGCGTCGCTCAGCACCCGCACCACCACCTGGCCTTCCTGGGTGTACTTGACCGCGTTGCCGATCAGGTTGCCCAGGGCCACCGACAGCGCCGCCTCGGGTGCGTCGATGCTGAGATTGCGCTCGCCTTCCAGGATCAACTGCAGCGGCTTGCCGCCCAACTGCGCGCGGTGCGATTCGATCAACTGCTCGGCGACCTTGGCCACGTTGCTGTTGCCCTGCCCGCGCTCGTTGCGCGACAGCAGCAGCAGCGAGCCGATCAGGTCGCTGCATTGCTGCTCGGCGCGCTGGATGCGCTGCAGGCGCTGCAGCACCTTGTCGTCGAGATTGGGACGGGTCAGCAACAGTTCGGTGGCGCCACGGATCACCGCCAGCGGGGTGCGCAGTTCGTGGCTGACGTCGGCGTTGAACTCACGGTCGCGCTGCACCACTTCGGTCAGGCGCGCCGAATAGTCGTCCAGCGCTTCGGCCAACTGGCCGACCTCGTCGTCGGGAAAGTGCGGCGCCAGCGGCTTGGGATCGCTGCTGCCACGGTAGGCGCGCAGGCGCGCGGCCAGGTCCGATACCGGTCGCATCACCCGCGACGCCGACCACCAGCCGATCACCCACGACAAGGCGCTGAACACCAGCACCGACAGGATCAAGGTGCGATTGAGCTGCACCTCGCCCTTCATGGTCTGGGTCATGTCGTAGGCGATGAAGAACCAGGCGTCGGGGGTCTTGCGCACGCCGACCTTGTAGGCGAACGGCTTGCCATCCGCATCGGTGCCCAACAGCGTGTGGATGCCGTCGCTGAGGCGTTCCCACTCCGGAAAATCGCGACGCAGGCCATCGAGCCTGTCGGGACGATAGACAAAGCCCTTCATCTGCTGAACCGGAATGTCCAGGTTGCGCCCACCGCTGGCCACGTAGCTGCGCCAGGACGCGTCCATGTTGCGGTTCATCACGTCCTCGACCAGCTGGTTCTCCACCCGCGCGCGCGCCAAGTTGGTGGCGAACGCGAACAGGGCGGTCAGGCCGAAGCCCAACAGCACGAAGGACAGGATGATGCGGCTGCGCAGGCGGCGGCGGTAACGCCCGCGCCGCCGCACCGCCCGCGGCAACGCCTCCGCTTCAGGCATCGGGCGCGGCGATGCGGTAGCCGATGCCGTGGCGGGTCTGGATCATCTGCACGTCGAACGGCTTGTCCACCACCGCGCGCAAACCGTGGATGTGCACGCGCAGCGAATCGGAATCCGGCAGTTCCTCGCCCCACACGCGGGTTTCCAGTTCCTGCCGGGTCACCACCGCGGGCGAGGCCTCCATCAGCGCCTGCAGGATCTTCAGCGCGGTCGGATTGAGCTGCAGCAGCTTGCCCTGGCGGCGCACTTCCAGCGTGTCCAGGTTGTACTCCAGGTCGCCGGTCTCCAGCACGCGGGTGTGCACGCCCTTGCCGCGGCGCGACAGCGCGTTGAGCCGCACTTCCACCTCCTGCAGCGCGAACGGCTTGATCAGGTAGTCGTCGGCGCCGGAATCGAAGCCCGCCAGTTTGTTGTCCAGCGAGTCGCGCGCGGTGAGCATCAGCACCGGGGTCTGCTTGCGCGCTTCGTTGCGCAGCTTGCGGCACACTTCGATGCCGTCCATGCCCGGCAGGTTGAGATCGAGCACGATCGCGTCGAACTCGTGCACCACCGCCAGATGCAGGCCGGTGACGCCGTCGGCGGCGAAATCGACCGTGTGCCCACGGTCCTCGAGGTAGTCGCCCAGGTTGGCCGCGATGTCGCTGTTGTCTTCGATTACTAGAATTCGCACCAACATTTACCCCGTCAGTCGTACTTGCCAGTTGGATTGCGCCGCATCAGTTCCTGCGCATCCTCGTTGTCGCGGCGGCGCTCCGCCACGGTCCTGCATTGCGTCGTGGTGCGCAGCGCGCCGGTCACCGCCTCGCGCCGGCAGATCAGGCGGCTGTCCGCCGCTGCCTTGGACAGCAGCGCGTTGACCGTCTCCTGATCGTTGAACAACACCACCTTGTCCTCCTCGCGCAGCGTATTCACGTCAGGATGGGCATCGAGCACGGTCGCCATGCGCGACAGTGCGGCTTCCACCTTGCTGCGATTCTCCGCGCTGAGTTCGGCATAGGTCTTGCCGTCGTCCAACTGCTGGCGAATTGTACTGAGTTGCTGTGCGAACGATTTCTTCACGTTCATGGGCGCCTCACCTTTCGGCGCAGCCACGGCCGAACACGCGAGCACCATCCCCAACATCACCCCGATCAGTTGCTTCATCCCTGTCCCCTAGACGATTTGGTGGCGTAAATCACAATGTAGCCCCGCAGCGAACGGCGCCGCAAGTTCGTGGCTCCACGCCGCGGTCGGGTGCCGCAACGCCGAACCGCGGCAACAAAAAGGCCCAGGCGGCAAGGCCGCCTGGGCCGAAAGATATATCCCGATTACCGTTCCTGCTGAGGAGGGCAGAGCTGCGGTCCGACGAAGCATACGCAGGGCGGAATTAAACCGGCGTTAAGCCAGAACGGATGCGCGAATATTGCTTCAAGTGACTGATTTCTTTCGGATCTGGATCATCTGGAGGTGGTCGATGATCTTGCCGGCGATGTCCAGGCCGCAGACCGCCTCGATCCCCTCCAGGCCGGGGGTGGAGTTCACCTCCAGCACCAGCGGGCCGCGCCGCGAGCGGATCAGGTCGACCCCGGCCACACCCAGGCCCAGGGCCTTGGCCGAGCGCACGGCCACCTCCTGTTCGGTGCGGCTGGCGGTGGCCGCCAGTGCGCTGCCACCCAGATGCAGGTTGGAGCGGAAGTCCCCTTCCGGCGCCTGCCGGCGCATCGCCGCGACCACCTGGTTGCCGACCACGAAGCAGCGCAGGTCGGCGCCCTCGGCCTCGCCGATGAACTCCTGCACCAGGAAATTGGCGTACAGCCCGCGCAGCGCCTCGACCACGCCGCGCGAGGCGCTGGACTTCTCGGTGAGGATCACGCCGGTGCCCTGGGTGCCTTCGTTCAACTTCACCACGTGCGGCGGCGGCCCCAGCATCGACAGCAGGTCGCCGGTGTCGTCCGGGTTGTCGCCGAACACGGTCATCGGCATGTCGATGCCTTTCGCCGCCAGCAGCTGGTGCGCGCGCAGCTTGTCGCGCGCGCGCAGGATCGCGTCGGACGGGTTGGGCGTGCGCACGCCCATCATCTCCAACTGGCGCAGCACCGCAGTGCCGTAGCGGGTGACCGAGTTACCGATGCGCGGGATCACCGCGTCGTAGCCGGTGATCGGCTTGCCCTTGTAGTGCATGGTGAAGGCGCCCGCGGCGATACGCATGTAGCAGCGCAGCGGATCGAGCACGCGTACCGTGTGCCCGCGTTCGCGGCCGGCCTCGACCAGCCGCCGCGTCGAATACAGCTTGGTGTTGCGGGACAGGATGGCGAGTTTCATCGAGGCGCGACGGCGGTGGCTGGCCCGGCATCATACGTTGCGCCGTCGGCGGCGCGGGAGGTCCGACGCGGCGGCCTGGCGGCCGGCATACCGCGGCCGATCCGCGCCAGGCACGCGCACGCGATCGGCGCCTCGCGCCTGTCCCACAGCCGACATGGGACCGCCCCGAAACGTTCACAAAACCGTTGCATCGTGACGGGCGGGCCACGCCGGCCGTGCGCTGGTCACGCCACGCACGGCAGGCCGGCCATGCCTCCCCCATCCCATTGGAATTTCGATGATCTCCACCTCCAGACCCTTGCGCCTGCATGCGCTGGTGCTCGCCGTCGCGTCCGCGCTGCCGGCCTTCGCCGCCTTCGCCGAGACCGCGCCGGCCACCGCCGATGCCAGTCCCGATGCGACCGCCAGCGGCAACGATGCGACTCTGCTCGATGCGATCACCGTGGTGTCCTCCGGCACCACCCGCCAGGTGCAGCGCATCACCCGCGAGGACATCGGCATCGCCGCCCCCGGCACCAGCGCGCTGAAGGTGCTGGACAAGCTGCCCGGCGTGCAGTTCCAGTCGGCCGATGCGTGGGGCTCCTACGAGTGGTCGACCGCGATCAGCCTGCACGGTTTCGACCAGAGCCGCCTCGGCTTCACCCTGGACGGCGTGCCGCTGGGCAACATGAGCTATGGCGTCAGCGACGGCCTGCAGGTGACCCGCGCGATCATCTCCGAGAACGTCGGTTCGGTGGAGCTGGCGCAGGGCGCCGGCGCGCTGGGCACCGCCTCGAGCAGCAACCTCGGCGGCACCGTGCGCTACTACTCCGACGATCCGGACGCCACGCCGGGCATCCGCTTCAGCCAGACCTTCGGCTCCGATTCCACCCGCCGCACCTACCTGCGCGGCGACATCGGCGACATCAACGGCTTCTCGATGTACACCTCGATCGTGCACGGCGAGGTGGACAAGTGGAAAGGCTACGGCAACAACGAATACAACCAGGCCAACCTCAAGGCGCTGTACCAGTGGGGCGACGGCAACCGGATCAGCCTGTTCCTGGACAGCTCCAAGCGCAAGGAATACGACATCATGGATCTGTCGTTGACCTCGCAGAAGGCGCTGGGTTGGGACTGGGACTACCTGATGCCCGACTGGAACAGCGCGGTGCAGATCGCCAACGCGCTCAACGGCAACGGCAGCTATCCGGCGTCCCTGAACGCCCTTCCCGCCGACTACGGCAAGGCCGACGCGTCCTACTACTCCGGCGCCGGCCTGCGCGACGACAACCTGGCCGCGCTCAGCGGCGCGTTCAACCTGGGCGGCAACGCCACGCTGAACCTGACCGGCTACTACCACGACAACAACGGCGAAGGGCAATGGACCACGCCGTACGTGGCGTCCTCGGCGACGGTGCCGCTGTCGATGCGCACCACCGATTACCGGCTCAACCGGCATGGCGTGACCGCGTCGCTGAACTTCACCGTCGCCGGCAACGAGATCGAGATCGGCGGCTGGTACCAGAACGCCAAGACCGTGCAGGAGCGCAACTACTTCCTGCTCGATGGTCCGTTCACCGACCTGTATTACTTCAACAAGTCCGGCACCCTGTTCGCGCGCGGTTTCGCCCAGCACTACGACACCGACACGCGCATGTTCTATGCGCAGGACACGCTGCGCCTGTTCGACGAACGCCTGACCGTGAACTTCGGCGCCAAGAAGCTGCAGGTGGACACCACCGCGCAGTCGCAGGTGCCGACCACCTCCTACGCGGCCGGCGAGATCAAGGCCGATTCGGACCTGCTGCCGCAGGTGGGCGTGAACTACAAGCTCGACGAGCACCAGGAACTCTACGCGTCGTACAACAAGAACATGGCCGGCTTCGGCTTCACCCCGTTCCAGGAATCGCAGGCGGCGTTCGACGCGATCAAGCGTTCGCTGGAGCCGGAAACCGCGCAGACCTACGAACTGGGCTATCGTGTGCGCGGCGACGGCATCGAGGCGTCGCTGGCGCTGTACCACACCACCTTCGACGACCGCCTACTGGTGACCTCGCCGTGCAGCGCGATCCAGACCTGCTCGGCCACGCTCAACAACGTCGGTTCGGTGCGCAGCCAGGGCGCCGACCTGGCGGTGATGTGGCGCCCGATCGCGCAGTTGCGCTGGTTGAACTCGCTGTCCTACGACGATTCCACCTACCAGGACGACTACCTCAACGGCGGCGTGGTGGCCACCTCCGGCAAGCGCGTGGTCGGCATCCCGGAGTGGATGTTCTCCAGCAGCCTGGCCTACGAGAACGCCGGCTGGCATGCCGCGCTGGACGGCAAGTACACCGGCCGCCGCTACATCAGCTACCTCAACGACTCGTCGGTGCCGAGCTACTGGCGCTTCGACCTGAGCGCGGGCTACGACTTCGGCGAAGTCGGCATGTTCCAGAACCTGGGACTGAGCGCCAACGTCACCAACCTGTTCGACAAGCGCTACTTCGCCACGGTCGGCACCAACGGCTACGTGGTGTCCGATCCGAACGGCTACAACCAGACGCTGATGGCCGGTGCGCCGCGGCAGTTCTTCGTCACCTTCAGCGGCAAGTTCTGACCTGAGGCGACGCCAGGGAAGGCGATGGCGCCGCCGTTGCGGAAGCAGCGGCGGCGCCTTGCGTTTGAGGGGCGACAATTCAAGGAGCAACAAGGCAATGCATAAACGCATGAAGCCGCCATCTGGCGGCTTCTTCGGTGCGTGCGTTGCGCCGCTGCCGGCGGTCGGTCGCGGCTGAAGCCGCTCCTACAGGAGCGAGAACGCTGCACGCCTTTGTAGGAGCGGCTTCAGCCGCGACACACGGCTACCGATGCCGCTACAAACGGTCGACAGTCAACCGACAACCGCGCGGCCGATCGCCGGGTCGCTCATGCTCGGGCGACCGGTCTCGATATGCCCGGCCAGGCGCCGCCGCCATTGCGGCATCGTCTCGCTTGCGATGTCCAGGTCGTACCAGTGGAACTGCGCCTGCAAGGCGAAGCGCAGCGACTTGCGCTCGCCAGCCGCCAGCGCATGCGTCTGCTCCGCCCCGCCGCGATAGCCGTCGCGGATCCGCAACCGGCACGCCTGCGCACCGGCATTGCGCAGCTCCAGCAGCAGGCTTTGGCTGGTCGCGTCGTAGTCGGCATCGGCCTGCAGCCCGGCATCGGCCACGCCGTCGCCATGGAATTCGCGAAGGAAGCCATTGGGGCCGTACACGCGCAACGCATAGCCGGTATCGCCGGCAGCGCCGCGCCAGTGGCGCACATCGCTCAATTCGCTGCCCGCCGCCAGCGTATAGAACCACGGGCCGGCGCTGCCGCCATCGGCATAGGCGTTCAGCGCGACGCCGACCGTACCGCGGTTGATCATCCGCAAAGTCGGCCCCCGCGGGCCCGCCTGCAGGCGCACATCGAAATCGTAAGGCAGCGCGCGCGCCGGCCGCTGGCCTGGCTCCTGTACGGGCAGCGCCTGCTGCGCCGGCCGTTGCGGCGGCGGCAGCGCCGCGGTGACATCGACCCGGGCGATGAAATCACGCGTGTCCGGCAGGGCGACACGCGCATCGTCGTGGCCGGAAAAATCCAACGCCGAGGTCAGGTCGCCGGCGATCGCGCGGCGCCACGGACCGATGTTGGGTTCGGCGACGCCGAAACGACGCTCCAGGAAGCGGATCACCGACGTGTGGTCGAACACCTGCGAATTCACCCAGCCGCCGCGGCTCCACGGCGACACCACCAGCATCGGCACGCGCGGGCCGAGACCGACCGGAACGCCGTGATAGTCCTCGCCCCGCAGATCGACGTTGCTGGCGCCGATCGCCGGATCGGTCGCCGGCAACGCCGGCGGCACGTGGTCGAAGAAGCCGTCGTTCTCGTCGTAGTTGATCAGGAACACGGTCTTGGACCAGACCTCCGGCGAGGCCGCCAGCACCTCCAGCAGGCGCGCGCTGAGCGACTCGCCATAGGCCGGGGTCGCCTCGGGGTGTTCGCTGAGCAGGTACGGCGCCACGATCCACGACACCTGCGGCAAGGTGCCGCTGCGCACGTCGCGCGCGAATGCGGCGAGCAGGTGCTCGCCGCGCGAGGCCTTGGCATTGTCGGCGGTGGAACCCGGCACGATCGCGCGGCCGCGCCGGTACAGGGCGGAGGCACGGTCGAGATTGCGGAAATTGGCGAAGTACGGATGGCTGTTGTCGCCGTAGTTGTCGAATTCCTGGTACACCTGCCAACTGATCCCGGCCTGCTGCAGGCGTTCGGAATAGGTGGTCCAGGTGTAGCCCGGAAACGCCGGGTTGTCGCGCGCCATGTCCGCGGTCCAGTTGCCGTCGTCGCGGTTGTTCACCGCCTGCTCGCCGTCGTTGCCGACGCTCAGGCCGCTGGTGCCGGTGAACATGTACATGCGGTTGGGATTGGTCGGGCCGAACAGCGAGGCGTGGTAGCCATCGCAGATGGTGAAGGCATCGGCCAGCGCGTAGTAGAACGGCACGTCCTCACGCTGGAAGTGACCCATGGTCATCGCACTCTTCTGCGCGATCCAGGCGTCGTGATGCTTCCAGGTGGCGTGCGCGCCCTTCCAGTCGTGGTTGAGGCCCTGCATCCATTGCGCGCTGCTGGTCCGGCCGTTCAGGCGGAACGGCAGCACGTAGCCATCGCCGCCGCCGGCCTCCGGCTGGTACCAGACCGGGCGCCCGCTGGGCAGACGCAGCGGCCGCGGGTCGCCGAAGCCGCGCACGCCGCGCAGGCAGCCGAAGTAATGGTCGAAGGAGCGGTTCTCCTGCATCAGGATCACCACATGCTGCACGTCCTGCACGGTGCCGGTGACGCGTGCGGGCGGCACCGCCAGCGCACTGCGGATCACGCCGGGCAGCAGCGGCATGGCCGCGCCGGCGCCGAGGGCCAGGGAGGCGCGGGCAAGGAAACGGCGACGACTGTGTCCGACCACGAGGCTGGGACCGGCGACGAGCATGCGCTCACTGGCCGATCAGCGTAGCTCCGGCGGATGAAGCGGGTTTGACAGGCGCACGCTGCGCAGCGGGCACGCTGCGCGCACCGGAGCACGCCGATGCGCGCGGTGGTGGTCGCGCGACGGGAGCGGGACACCCCCGCCCGCGGCCGATTCAGGCCTGGATGAAGGCCAGCAGGTCCGGGTTGATCACCTCGGCGTGGGTGGTGCACATGCCGTGCGGATAGCCCGGATAGACCTTCAGCGTGCCGTCCTTCAACAGCTTCACCGTCAACTCGCTGGTCGTGGCGATCGGCACCACCTGATCGTCGTCGCCATGCAGCACCAGGGTGGGCACGTCGATCGCCTTGAGATCCTCGGTGAAGTCGGTTTCCGAGAACGCCTTGATGCCGTCGTAGTGCGCCTTCGCGGCACCGAGCATGCCCTGCCGCCACCAGTTCTGGATCGTGCCCTGCAGCACCTTCGCGCCTGGACGATTGAAGCCATAGAACGGGCCGCTGGCGAAATCCAGATAGAACTGGGCGCGGTTGCCGGCCAGTCCGGCACGAATGCCGTCGAACACCTCCATCGGCACGCCATCCGGGTTGGTCGCGGTCTTAAGCATGATCGGCGGCACCGCGCTGATCAGCACCGCCTTGGCCACGCGGCCCTTGCCGTGGGCGACGACGTAGCGCGCCACTTCGCCACCGCCGGTCGAATGGCCGATATGCACTGCATTGCGCAGGTCCAGATGCTCGACCACCGCGGCCACGTCGGCGGCGTAATGCGCCATGTCGTGACCATCGCCGACCTGGCTGGAACGGCCATGGCCACGCCGGTCGTGGGCGACGACGCGGAAGCCCTTGCCGAGGAAATACAGCATCTGCGCGTCCCAGTCGTCGCTCGACAGCGGCCAGCCATGGTGGAAGTAGATCGGCTGCGCGGTCTTGGGACCCCAATCCTTGAAGAAGATCTCGACGCCGTCTTTGGTGGTGATCGTGCTCATGGCTTTGCCTTTGTTGGATGAGGGAGGAAGTGCGGGTGGAGACGGATGACGCGGCGGACCGGCGGGCTCCTGCGTCAGTACGGAAGGTGCCACGCGCCACGCCGTAGCGCTGTCGTCGCGCCTCCGAGGGCCCTGGCCGGCGGCACCTGCGCCAGCGACCATCGTAGGCGCCGCTGCGTGCAAGTTCTTGGATGCCGGTGCCCTATCTGCGGATGCGAGACGACTGAACGATCCGCCGCTTGTGCAGCCCATCCCTCCACCGGCACTGCGTGTCGATGACAGGTGCGCAGTCCGGATGCTGGCGTCGGCGCAGCATCGCGCTCCCGCAACCACCATGGTGCGCGACGCCGACCGAGTTCCCCCGCCGCCTGAAGACATCGAAGCCTTGACGCGCCAACGCGGGGTGACCAAGGCAGCACGCTCGACCCGTGAACGCGAGGCCGTCGGCCAATGCCGACGCGGATGACATGGGAGCCCGCCGTGGCCGCCATGCACACCTGCTACAGTCGGTTCGCCACATCGGCGCGGACACTGCCATCGCCCACGCCGCCCAAGTGCGATCGCGGCCCAGCCCGCAACATCGGCCAGGCCAGACGCAGCGCATCCTGTTGCCCCCTTTGGAGAGATTGGCCATGTCACATCGGTCCACTGCGCCTGCGCTGTCGCGCCGGTCGCTCCTGGCCGCGTCCAGCGCCGCGCTGTTGTTGGCCGCGCTGCCTGGCACCGCCTCGGCGGCCGCGAAGGACGCGCCGGCGGTGATCGAGGCATGGGCGAAGGCGCACGGCTTCCAGGGCGTCGTCCTGCTCGCCCGCGCCGGCAGGCTCGCCTACGCGCGGCCCTTCGGCATCGTGGACGTGGAAGCGCAGCGGCCGGCGAAGGTCGAGGACGTCTACGGCATCGCCTCGATCTCCAAATGGCTCACGACGCTGGCGGTGCTGCGCCTGGTCGAACAGCGCAAACTCGACCTCGACCGGCCGATCACCGCATGGCTGCCGGACTACCGCGCCGACACCGGCGCGCGCATCAGCCTGCGGCGGCTGCTGTCCAACAGCAGCGGCCTGACCGAGCAGTTCGGCCCGGCCGCCAAGGCGGATCCCGCGCTATCGGCGCTCGACCTGTCGGCCGCCGAGGCGGTGCGTCGATTCGCCAGTGCGGACCTGGCATTCGAACCGGGCGCGAAATTCGACTACATCTTCGCCAACTGGATCCTGGTGTACGCGATCGTCGAAGCGGCCGCCGACATGCCCTTCGTGGACGCGGTCCGCGGCCTGGTCCTGGATCCGCTGGACCTGCGCAACACCGGCACCGGACCGGCGATCGCGACCGCGCCGACCACGGTGCCGTCCTACCGCACGCTCTCCCCGCCCGACCGTATCGCATACGCCAGGCCGGGCTTCATCGCCGCGGCCGGCGGCTACTTCAGCAACGCGCAGGACCTGATGCAGGCCGCGCACCGCGTCTACGACCAGGGCTTCCTGTCGCCGGCGTCGCTGCGCCAACTCAACACCGTTGAAATGCCGGAAGAATATGCGCTGGGCGGCCGCGTGAAGACACTGATGCTGCGCGGAAAGCCCCGGACCTACGCCTGGGAGACCGGCAACACCGCCGGCTATCGCTCGCTGCTCGCGCACCGCCTGGACACCCGCGAGACGCTGGTGATCCTCAACAACAGCAGCATGCCGCAGCGCCAGCTCGACGAGTTCGCCATCGCCACGCAGTCCTGAGCGAGACGCTCGCTCATGCCGCCGAACCGGCGCGCGGCGCCTCAGCGATTCACGACGTCGTGGAACCAGAGCCCTTCGGAACGCCCACGACCGCCAATTCCTGCGGCCTTGACCGCATCCTTGAACACCCGATCGCAAAAGACACCACCATGGAAAGGGAGCATGAAGACATGCGCCTTTCCAAGCACATCCTGCTTGAAAGCCAGGCGGCTGCCGCCCGCCAGGCTGTAGTACTTTCCAGCCTCGTAGTCGTCGCTGATCTTGATATCGAGCTCCGAGGCTTCCTCGTCCAATGCATCCAACGTGCGGATGACATCACAGAGGAAAACAGTCGGCCCCTTGGAACCATCGGCCAGGCGGTAATCGACATCAGCGAAGGCGAACGCGTCGGCATCGACCGACTCCATCACGTTGCGAAGTCGTTCGGAGACGAGCCAGTAGCCACTGAAGCCGCCCTCCAGATCCTGAGGCAACGACCCCTTCCTTGGATCGTGGATCAAGCGCGGCGTCTCCTTCAAAGGGGGAAACCCACCATCGTCCGGCTGCAAAATAAGCCTTGGCGGAGTCAACAGGACCTTCTCATTTTCGAAGATCACGCCGTGACCTTTTCCCCGACGCCGAGCATCCGGCAGTAGTTCAAAGAACGCCCCTTTCTTGGGCCTGTTGGTCACCTTAGCTTCCATGCGTCGCGTCTCACTCATAGGCTCATGTTCACCCACACTACTGGACTGGATCCATCCCTCTCGGCGACTGCCCGGGCAGACAAAGTGGCGCGGCCATGGCCTCGTTGTCGCCGCGTCCACCGCGCCCGAAGGACGCAACTGCCAACCGGCCACCACCTCATCCTCAAGACTACAGGACACGCGCTCGCCGAGCGCCCGATCCGATGCTGCTGGCGCGTAGTCCAACTGGCCAGGCACCTAATGAATCTTCTTGTTCGGTATCAGAGGTCCGATGCGTCGATAAAAGAGATCCCACTGACTTCCGCGTCCTCGGATATCCCGGCATCGTGAAGCGCGGCCTTAAACGTCCGATCGCAGAACACTGATGGATTGAATGGCACCCGGAACACATGCGACGCCCCCAACACGTCACTCCGGAAGGCCAGGCTGGCTCCCCCGCCTAGGGAATAGAACTTCCCACGCACATACTCGCCATCGACCTTGATCTTCAGCCTGGACGCTGCCTCGTCCAAGGCATCCAGTTCTCGGACAACATCGCACAGAAAGCGACGCGGCCCCTGGGTGCCATCGGCCAGACGGCAATCCACCTCGACGAACGCGAAGGCGCCTGGATCGACCGAGCACATGACGTCACGCAGTCGCTCGGACACCAACCAGTAGCCGCCGAACCCCTCCTCCAGATCGCGAGGCTCAGGGCCTGCGCCGGGGTCATAGGTCATCCGCGGTTGTTCCAGCATCGAAGGAAAGCCGCCTTCGTACGGGCGCAGATTCACACAGGACGGCGAAAGCAACTGGCGGAGGTTGTCGAAACTCATCCCGCAGAGCGGCCTGTCGCTCTCGATGTCCGATATGAACATGTAGAAGGCACCCGGTTTGGGCGGACTGGTCATCGCTGTTTCCATGCTTGCGTCCCACCCACGGCCGGCAGGTCTCCATCCCGTTGAACAATCCAGGCCATGATCGCCGACCTGGACAGGGAAAGGCTACGTCCAGTTCACCGCCATTCGATCCACCAGGGCGGGAAAGCCAGCGTGCCGCTGCGGGACTCGCCGCGCCCCAGGTCCGACCCTCGTGCGCTCGCAGCCCAATGTGTTTCCATGCATCAGGCCTTCTTCCCCTGCGTGAATTGCAGCGTTCGGATGCCCTATTCGCGGACTAGCAGTTCACCACGTCGTCAAACCAAAGCCCATTGGACTTGCTCCGCGTGACGATGCCCGCGACCTCGACAGCCTGCTTGAACGCTCTATCGCAGAAGACACGCCCATGAAAAGACAACCTGAAAACGTGTGCGGAACCCAGCACATCCCGCCGGAAGGCCAGCCTGATGTCGCCGGTGAGGTTGTAGTATTTCCCAGCCTCGTATTCGTCGCTGATCTCGATGTTGAGCTGAGAGGCCTCTTCGTCCAACGCATCCAGTCTGCGGACGACATCGCAGAGAAAGACGGTCGGCCCCTTGGAGCCATCGGCCAGGCGATAGTCGGTGTCGGCGAAGGCGAAAGCGCTCGCATCCACCGACTCCATCACGTGACGCAGTCGCTCGGAAACCAACCAATAGCCACTGAAGCCACCCTCCAGATCTTGAGGCAACACGCCTTCGCGGGGGTGATGAACCAAGCGTGGTAGTTCGCGCAATAGCGGAAACCCGCCTTGCTTCGGCTTCACGATAAGGCGCGGCGGCGTTCGCAGGACGTTCTCGTTTTCAAACACCACGCCGTGGCCTTTGCCTCCACGCCGCGCATCCGGCTCCAGTTGGAAGAATTCGCCCTTCTTGGGCTGATTGGTCGTCATCGTTTCCATGCGCTTCGCAGCGTCCGTAGGCTCATGTCATGCGACGTGCTGGTCGGAGTCCACACTGTCGCCCACCGCGCGGGGGCACACACAACGACGAGGTGCCCTGGCTCTCGTGCCGCCGCCTCTGCTGCTGTGTTCAACAAGCGCGGCGCTTGCCGCAGGAAGGAAGCGCGTCTACAGGCCGCCTGAGCGCGACATCATCGGGAGCTGGGGCAAGATCGATGCCTCGATTGCTACCTCGAAAGGCATCGCCCGGATCATCAATCGGCCTGAATCTTCAACCCAGTCAATCACTCGCGGACCGAGTTGGAACAGTGGAGCGGGCGATGGGAATCGAACCCACGTCAGTAGCTTGGGAAGCTACAGCTCTACCATTGAGCTACGCCCGCGTTGCCGGTGCAGTCTATGCGCTGCGCCGGGGGTTGCGCAAGAAATCGGCGCGCTACGGCTCGCCGCGCGCCGCGATCCGAGGCTGCGCAAGCATGGGCGCGAAATGCAAAAGGGGCTTCAGTCCCGACGCTTCGAGACCGAGACGTCGGGGCTGAAGCCCCTCCCACAACACGCATGCCGCCTTGGCGTACGCCATCGCCCCTACCCTGCCCGGCACGCGGCCGGGCAAGGCGGGCGACGGCGGCGGTGCTTAGAAGCTGCCGCCGAAGTTCACGAACAGCGAGGTGTCGTGTGCGCGGTTCTGGCCGGTGGTGGCGGCGATGCCGACATTGCTCTCCAGGCCCCACAGCTTGGTCCGCGCGCCCAGCACCACCGAGGCGTAGTTGCGGTCGAAGTTCAGGCCCGGCACCGCGTAGCCGCCGAGGTCGGGCATGGTCTGCAGCCACGCGGTGGCTTCCTCGCCCTTCTTGAACTCGTGGTCGTAGGTCGCCTGCAGGTACGGCTTCACCGCGCCCAGATCCAGGCCGGCCTTCCAGCCGATGCGGCCGACCAGCGACTCGACGTCCTGGTCGAAGTAGCCCAACGCGCTGGAGTTCGGGTTGCTCTCGCTGTAGCCGTCGAGCTTGACCTTCTGCCAGATCGCCGCGGCCACCGGGCCGTGCTTGAACGTGCCTTCGCCGAACTCGTAGCCGCCCTGCAGCGCCGCGGTCAGGTTGCTGCCGTCCGGCGAGCCCTTGTGGTCGATGGTGGCCGGGCCGAGGTTGACCTTGCGGGTGACGTCGTAGCTCAGCCAGGTGTAGCTGACCTGAGCGTTGACCCAGGCATGCTCGCCGTACCAGCCGGCGAAGCCGCCCAGGGTGCTGTCGTCCTGGGTGTAGTCGCCGCCGCGGTTGCCGAAGTCGGCATCCACGCGACCGAAACCGCCGAAGCCGCCGAACACCCAGTCGCCGCGCGACCAGTCCACACCGAACAGGCCGGCCGGCGCCAGGCCGTCGTACAGGTCGCCGTGCTGGTAGCGCTGCATGTCGCCGCGCAGGTTGCCCCACCAGCGCACGCCGTCCGCCTCCGGGCGGCCATCGACGTGCCAGGCGACCTGATCGGCGCGCGAACGGCCGGTGACCGCGGCCGAGTGGGTCAGCACCTGCTGCGTGCGCGGGCCTTCCAGGATCGACAGCGCGTACTGCGCCAGGATCTCGTGGGTGCGGCCGGTCGGGTGCACGCCATCGGCGAAGACGTAGCTGTCGGCCGCGTCGGCGCTGACGTAGCTGGTCGGGTTGCAGGTCAGCGACTGCGCGGTGACCTGCGGCTGGCAGGCGGTGCCGGTGACGTTGCTGAAACCGTAGGTACCCGGGCTGGCGACGACTTCCTGCAGCAGGTGGAAGGTGTCGACCGGGATCACCCGCAGCCCGGCGCTCTCGAGGCCGGAGAACAGCGCGGTGTTGTAGGCGGTCGCCAGCGCGGTGCCCTGCGCCATCGCCGCGGCGCCGCCGGCGCGGAAGCGCGGGGTGAGGCCGACGTCGGGCAGGTTGCTGACCATGACGTAGCGCGCGCCGGCGTTCTGCAGGCTGGCGACGATGCCCACTTCCGAGGCGACCGCATTGCCGATGGTGGCCTGCACCGGCGCGCCGCCGGCGATCGCGAACAGGTCGTTGGCGCCGCCCCACACGCTGTACAGCGCGTTCGGATCGGCCTTGCCGCCGTTGGCGGCCAGGTAGTTGGCGGTCTGCGTCGCCAGCGACGGCGCCACGCCCAGCGCGCTGGGGTTGGCCACGCCGACGCGGGCATTGCCGGCGGCGTAGTTGTCGCCGATCTGGCCGTTGCCGTTGGCATGGCCGTTGGTGCCGTAGTAGTCGGCCACGTACTGCGCCCAGACCCAATCCGGATTGGTGGTGAACTGGCCGGTCACCGCCTGCGCCGAGGCCGGCAGCAGCGGCCGGTAGTAGCCGGCGTCGGTCAGGCTGTCGCCGATGAACACGGTGCGGCTGTAGGTGGGCTGCGCGAACGCGGGCGCGGCGGCGAGCACGATCGCGGCGGCCAGCAGCGAGCGGAGTGGACGGATGGACGAAGTCATGGATGCCCTCCCGGGCGATTACGGTGATGAAGGTGACTCGGGTACGGCAGAACATACGCAGCCGCATGGCGGGCATGATTCCACCTCTGCCCGATGCGCTCACGTTGCACTGCCGCAATACGTCGCGTACAAGGCGGCGCACGTTGCACAATGATGGCATGAACATCGAATTGAACGGGCAACCGCGCACGCTGCGCGCCGACACCACGGTCGCCACCCTGCTGCAGGAAGAGGGCCTGGCGCAGCGCCGCGTCGCGGTCGAGGTCAATGGCGCGATCGTGCCGCGCGGCGCCCATGCCGGGCACGCGCTGCACGACGGCGACCGGGTCGAGATCGTGCACGCGCTGGGCGGCGGCTGAATCCGAGCGCGGCGCGCGGCGCACGCCGGCTCGGCAGCGC
>Ga0065704_10001245_pt1 | contig 16693 bp, 24 predicted proteins | sample SwiRhicommuniRL2_FD_59091 | JGI IMG/M metagenome (GOLD analysis project Ga0065704, IMG submission 59091) | Switchgrass rhizosphere bacterial communities from Rose Lake, Michigan, USA - RL2 v2 (version 2) | ecosystem: Host-associated > Plants > Roots > Rhizosphere > Soil | place: East Lansing, MI
CGTGCAGCTCGAAGAAAAATTGATGCAGGCCAAGGCTGGGATGCTGGAACTGACCCAGCAGTTGGATCGGATCAGACAGGACCTGCCGACGCAGATCGACATGGGCGATAACCTAAATATCCACCCCGTCACCTTACCCTTATACATCGGCAGCCAACTGGGGTTTCTCGCCGTCTACCTGCTGACTGACTACGACACGTTGGTGCGGCATACCCTGTTGGCCCATCACACCGCCTTGATCGGTCGCCGAGACATGGAAGCCTGGATCGACGATGGTGCCCATTTGCTGCGCAGCCTGTTTGGCCAGGCGCAGCGCTATCGACTTGCAGGCGTCACGCGAGATGACATGGCCACAAACAATGCTCGCGGTCTGGCAGCCATAGAGAAGTTTGGATTGCCCCCCACGGACATCCTTGAGGGACATCGCCGCTCACAGTTCGCGCCGCCCATCATTCGTCGTGGTGCTTTGGCGGTGGATGGCGCTGATGCGTTGGCAGAGGACGCGGTGGAGCCTGCGACAGAGGATGAGCCGGAGGATGAAGTATGAAGCCCCTGATCCCGACTCAACCAATGCCCCTCGAAACACTAACAGCGGATGCCTATCGACAGTTCGAACACGCTGCCTCCCTAAAAGGCCTTTTAAAACCTTTTAAGGGTAAGGGGGAACTGGAATACCTGGCGCAGGTGGCGAGGGAAACCGAGGCGCAGTTACGTCGTCTGATGGAGGCTGTGGCGCAGCAGGCCGGACAACCGCCTTACTCGCTGCTGGATATTCGATTGGTGCTGCAGAATACCAGTGCGGGCAGCACCTTTTTGCGATGGCGCACCCGTGACTTCGCTCGTATGGGGGTGGTGGTCTGGGAACGCCAGGTCTCCAACAAGGCCTTGCCCCAAGCCGTACGTGAGGGACTGCACCGTTTCGAATGCGAGCGTATCGCACTGAACTTGCAGATGAGCGTGGTGCATTCGCTCTACCGTCAGGCTTCAACCTGCGCGATCAAAATGGCCAGCGCCGAACGGTTGCTGCGCCAGTTCACACCAGCAGCGGAGATATCACGATGAGTACTTTTTTCGTCGGCGAAGGCAACATCGGTAGTGCGCCAGAGTTCCAGGAGTTCCCGTCAGGCAATGATGAGCCACGGCGTTTGCTGCGCCTGAATGTGTACTTCGACAACCCCGTGCCACGCGATGGAAGCTATGAGGATCGAGGCGGCTATTGGGCGCCGGTCGAGCTCTGGCACCGCGAGGCTGAACACTGGAGCACGCTGTATCAGAAAGGCATGCGCGTGTTGGTAGAGGGCCGCACCGTGCGCGATGAGTGGGAGGACAGTGAAGACAATGCGCGGGTCACCTTCAAGATCGAAGCGCGTCGTGTCGGCATCCTGCCTCATCGCGTGCAGAAAGTGGTCATGCGGGAGCGCTCAAGTGAATCAGCCTCGTCTGCGGCTCCCGTCGGGCAGGCTACAGACCAGGCCAGCTCGCCTGCGTCGAAGTCCAAAAAGCGCAGAGGGCAGCCACCATCGGCATGACTAACTTGGAGGCATAAAAATTGCGCCTTTGCGCGAAGTTCCTGGCCTGTCATTACTCGCTGCTCGTGAAGCACTGTCGTCCACGTGATTACAAGGTAGTAGCCTCACCCCCAATCAAAACTGCCCTCACCGACTAATATGAGGAACCTGCCATTCAGGTTTCTCATAGCTTGCCACTGCTGTTTCCAACAACGCTGCTCCGAACTCAACCCGGAGCAGTTCTATGCGTCTCTTTCTCTGCGAGAAACCCTCCCAAGGTCGTGACATCGCCAAGGTTCTCGAAGCCAGCCGACGTGGCGATGGTTGCTTGATCGGACGCGAGACAACCGTCACCTGGTGTATCGGTCACCTGTTGGAAACGGCCCCACCTGAAGCCTATGGCGATCAGTACAAAACCTGGTCGCTGGATGATCTGCCGATCATTCCCAAGCAGTGGAGGGTTGAGGTCAAACCCAAGACTGTCGCGCAGTTCAAAATCATCAAACACCTGCTCAGCGAAGCTACCACCGTCGTTATCGCCACCGACGCCGATCGCGAAGGTGAAATGATTGCCCGCGAGTTACTAGAGCTCTGCAACTATCGTGGATCTGTTGAGCGCCTCTGGTTATCCGCACTCAACGAAGCATCGATTCGCAAAGCACTGTCCTCGCTGAAGTCTAGTCAGGAGACCTTCCCGCTCTATCACTCAGCCCTCGCCCGCAGCCGCGCCGATTGGCTGATTGGTATGAATCTCAGTCGTTTGTTTACCCTCCTAGGACGGCGGGCGGGCTATGACGGCGTGCTGTCGGTTGGACGCGTCCAAACGCCCACTTTGCGCTTGGTGGTTGAACGAGACCGCGCGATTGCCAGCTTCGTCTCTGTGCCGTATTGGGTGGTGGATGTGCACCTGTCTTCAATGGGGCAACCCTTCATCGCGTCGTGGATACCGCCCAGCTCAGGACGTGACGAAGCCGGTCGCTGCCTGCAGCAGGCGCTTGCCAGTCAGACCGTCCAAGCGATTTTTAGCAGCAAGACCGCCATCGTAGTCTCGCTGCAGACTGAGCATTTCCGCGAAGCGCCACCCCTGCCTTTCGACCTGAGCACACTGCAAGAAGTCTGTTCACGCAAGTTGGGACTCGGCGCTCAGGAAACGCTGAACATCGCCCAAGCCTTGTATGAAACCCACAAAGCTACCAGCTATCCGCGCAGCGATTGCCGCTATTTGCCAGAGAGCATGTTCAACGAGGTCGCCGCGGTATTCGATGCCCTGTTTAAAATGGATTCCGCGTTACGCCCAGCACTCGGAAGCATCGATCGATCATTGCGCTCACGAGCATGGAACGATGCCAAGATCACCGTGCACCACGCCATCGTCCCCACCACTGAGCCGGCGAACCTTGGGCGGATGTCTGAACAAGAGCGCCAAGTCTACGAATTGATTCGTAGCCACTACCTAGCGCAATTTCTTCCGCATCACGAGTTTGATCGAACCGAGGTCGAACTGGAGTGCGGCGCCGAGCGTTTGACTGCTGTTGGCAAACGGATCCTCGTCCAAGGCTGGAAAGGCTTGCTCTCCGACAGCGCCGAAGACGATGAACCCAGTCAAAAGTCCCAGGTGTTGCCCGCTCTACAACAGGGTGTGAAGTGCGCAGTGGACAACGTCGAACTCAAATCCATGCGCACCGCTGCGCCCAAACCACTCACCGAGGGCGATCTTATTAAGGCAATGAAAAATGTGGCCAAGCTGGTCAACGATCCACGCCTGAAACAGAAACTTCGGGACACCACCGGTATCGGCACCGAAGCCACACGTGCCGGTATCATTAAGGGGTTGATTGATCGCGGTTATTTGTTGAAAAAAAAACGAGCTTTGATGGCCTCCGCAGCGGCCCATACCCTGATCGAGGCGGTGCCCGCTGCAGTCGCGGATCCGGGTATGACAGCGATCTGGGAGCAGGCTCTGGATGAAATCGAAGCGGGACGTCTGACCTTGGATGCATTCGTTGCCAAGCAGGCGCACTGGATTACGCAGCTGATCGCAAACAGCGGAGCGCTCACTTTGTCGGTACCGGTCGAAGCCGGACCGGCTTGCCCCAATTGCAATTCCTCAATGCTCAGGCGTAAGGGAAAATCAGGGCCGTTCTGGTCATGCTCCCAGTACCCGGACTGCAAAGGCACTGTGCCGATTAGCAAAGGTACGCGTCGTCCATGAGGCGCCATTGGCGTTCACATGAACCCCGGGGGTGTTGTCAGTGCATCATCAACGGCGCCTGATCCTTCTCCAAGTCGTCTAGCGGTCGTCCGATTTCACGGGCCAAGGCGATGCCTGTCGCGATCCATATCTGCCCCAGTTCGTTGAACGCTTTCAGGTGAGCAGGATCTTCGTTTAGCCAATGAACAAGGCTGTCGAGATGTTCGGGGCTATTAGGGCAGTCATGGATCTTGATGAACAGCTCCAGTGTTTGATCCCAGATCAGGTCCATGTCGTTCTCGCGCGGCTCATCCATGCTCAACCTCACTCCCCTCAGGCCCTATCAGGCCACTCAGTCCCGCTGGTCACTTCGGCCTCTGATTCCTGGAGGAATAGATGTCACGTCGCGACAAACAGCTATTTCAGTCAATATAACAACCCTATAAGTCGATACTCAACCGTTAAGGATGTTCATGTCAACGGGTCTTTGCTCAACCATTCGGGTTGAATTGGAGAACTCATCACTTGGCACATAAACATCCAACCCAAGCCCAAATCGGACGCATGATCGCGAAGCACCGCACTCAGCGTAATCTGACCCAGGAAGAGGTCGCTGAACGCCTAGGGATCGGTAGCGAAGCCATTTCGCGCCTTGAGCGGGGTGTAGTGGAGCTTTCCGTGATCAAGCTGATGCAACTGGCGGACATCTTCGACTGCCGGATGGATGAACTGTTGACGGAGTCAAGCAATCGCCCCAACGACCAGGGCCAGATGATCGCGGGCCTGCTGAGCGGCCTTCAAGAACGCGACCGTGCCTTTATCCTGACGACCGTCGAACAGCTGGCCGCTCATCTCAGTAGCAAATAACCTCTTCGCCCACTGGCTTGACGTCGTCATACCCGCTCTGCTGTAGTGCCTCAGGATCATCGCTACGGCGACCCAAGACCGATTCGCTCCGGGTAGCTCGGTCGGACTCCCTGAGTTCGGAGCCTTCTCTTCTGCGGAATTTCATTCCCGCTTTGTGCTCGACCGGATTAATGTGGCGGATGACCACTGTTGCTTCTGCCAGGCAGCAGCGGTCATCCGCTACCGCGATCGCATTCAGTCCCGGAGCCCGCCGGGGAAATACTGGGCACCCTTTGTGCGCGGATGCGTGCCAGCGTATTCCGACCCAGGCCACGATAAGGGTCGGTTGGCGAATCATGGCCCAGTTAAATCAAGTTTTGCGAGGAGCTTGTCGACTGCGTCTGACCGCCTAAGGTGGCTTTTCTATTCCTCGCCTGGCCCTAGCCAGGCCCATTCTTCACTTTCTTCAGTCCAGTAATTTCCACTGTATTCCGGCCATAAAAAAACGGCTTGGGGCGTCTTGACGCTCCCCTATGACAGGCTTATACAAAAGGTGTGGTTCGCTGTCGTTGACAGCCCAGCCCAGGTAGCTTGAACCTTCAAGGCTACGCCACGCTTGTGGTGGTTTACCCAAGTGCGATCAGCATTCGGAGGCTCGCACGATTGCCGCTTCAGCGGTGATGAATGCCCACTACCCTAGGTCCGCAAATCACTGCTGCGGATCCTCTTCTGCTACACCACTACTCTCCAGGCGCATCGATATGATGGTCATCGGCTTGCCGGTGACGAGTCGTTCATGGTTCGCCTTCACCTAACCCACCATGACGGGGACTCACTCTCCCGTCAGGGGCTGTGCGTCGCCGTTTTCCCTTGAAACAGGAGAACCACCATGGCCTACGCCAACCACTCCCAAGAAGCGACCACTTACTTCAATCTGCACACCGTCGGTATCGGTTATCTCAACCGTGTTCGTGAAGTAAAAGTCCGTCGCGGACAGCCGTTCATGGCCTGCGATATCGCGGCTCTGCATGGTGCCACTGATGCAGTGGAATACACCCGTTTCGACTGCAAAGTCGCAGGAGGCGAAGCTGAACGCTTGATTCGTCTCTATATGGACGCTGTCAACGCCGAAAAAAAAGTCTTGCTGTCGTTCCGTATCGGCGACCTGTGGATTGACCCATTTCTCTATGAGAAAGGCGATAAACAAGGCCAGCCGGGCGCCAGCCTGAAAGGTCGTCTGCTGTACATCGACTGGATCAAGGTCAACGGCACGTACGAATACAAAGCGCCTGCCAGGCAGGAGGCAACAGCACCTGCTGAGCAAGCGCCAAACAGTGAGCCATCCCCCACGTCGGCTGATGCCGAAGCTGAGGATACCGACAACCCAACAGAATCCAGGATTGAACCTGAATCTCCACCCACTCCCCGCACGGCCCGCCGTGTCGCCACACGTACTGTTCGGTCCGCCTGAACAATCCACGATGGTGACATCAAGGCGCTCGATCGAGCGCCTTTTCTTCAATCAGCAGAGGAGAACCAATATGGAATCCTTCTGGCTCTGCGACGATTGCCTGTTCGCTACAGCTTACGAGGACTACAGCATGTTATCGCTCTACTACACGACAGATGAGATCGCGAAACGCATTGTCGACCTCCATCTTGGGCTGGTTCGGCTAATGCCCATCAGTGCCGACTTCGATCCCGAAACTGGCCGCGGAATAAGAACTTTCTCCTCATTGCCCTGCGATGGTTGTGATTCACACCTGCACGGACAACGCCACCGATTCACTCGGCTGTAAACAGCGCGTCATAGGGCAATGCCCGTGACTCTATATCCACCTCGGGGAAACCACTCCCCTCGGGTGTGTACCCCCGGATTGTTCCCTTCGGAGGTACCTCATGAACACCCAGCTCACCCTGATTGAAGCCTCGGATGTCGAGGCAGATCGTATCGCCCAGGAAAACCAGCTGATCGACGAAGCGCTGCACATTCTGGATCGTCGGCTGTTCACCCGCGGCCCCAGCCTGACGTCACCTGACGCCGTGGCTTCATATCTAAAACTGCATGTTGCCCCCCAAGAACATGAGGTTTTCGGTGTGATTTTTCTCGATGCCCGCCATCGCGCTCTGGCATTCGAAATCCTCTTTCACGGAAGCATCGATTGCGCCAGTGTCCACCCGCGCCAAGTCATCAAGCGCTCCCTAGCACATAACGCGGCAGCTGCCATTGTCGTTCACAACCACCCCTCCGGTTGCACGGAACCCAGCCTGGCGGATCGCGCCTTGACCGCACGGTTGAAAGAGTCCTTGGACTTGATCGAAGTGCACTTATTGGATCACTTCATCGTCGGTGAAGGTCGTCCTCTCTCTCTTGCCGAGCATGGCTGGCTTTAACCCCCCAAATAGGCGTCTTCGGACGCCTTGTTTATTCCCTTATGGAGAACCCTCATGACCCGCTCATCCCAACCCCCAGCTCTGCCGGAAACCTCAAACCCATTTGCTCGCGGCTACGACAACTTGCATATCGAACGACTGCTACAGATCACTTACGCAAATGACTGCCCTCCCTGCTTTCGCCCCTATACGACGCACAAGCCCATCTGCCCGATGATGCGTTAGAACTGTTTCCCTGCCTGTTCAATGACGACGTGGCTCTGATCAGCGAGGGTCAGTCCATTCCGGATGAATTGGATGAACGCTTCCAGTCCACCGGGCTGGTGCGGCAAGTGATCTATGCCGTGACAGGCGAAGTGCTCAACGAGCGACATCACGTCGATGACCTGTACTCCCTGGAAGACGCCCAAGCCACAGCCCATCGTTTGAGCTTCGACACAGGCCACTACAGTCGAGCCTGGGAGATCAGTACCGCACATCTCACTGACGAAGCACTGCGCGACTTGGCAAGCCGGGTTGGCAATGTCGACTCCAGGCCAACCGGACTGCTGTTTGAACCCTTTGCTCTGCCAGACTGCAATGGCATCGGGTGTAAGCTGATCGGCACGCCCTGGACCGACGATAACTTGGTGAAGATCGAGGGAATTCCTTACTCGTCACTGAGACAAGAACAGCTCGAGGCCGGTACGCCGGAGGCCTTGGTCAACGTTCTGTATCTGGCGGCATTGGCGGATGTGAGGTTGTTGATCTTCGACCCCGACGCTGCCGTCTTGGATGGGCTCACGATTTTTGATGAATAGCAACGAGTTCAGCGTTAACACGATCCACCTTGAATCAACTTCCTCACTGAATCGCTCCTTCACCTCATGTCAGGTTCTGCACTGAATCTGACATGAGGTTTTTTCCATGGAGCGTTTTTTCACGCCTGTCTGCCTGCTGGGTTTGTTGAATGCCTGCACCGCGCAAATCCCAACCCCATTGCCGACTAATCCAGAGACTGACGGTGGCTCAAATCGGCCTCATTTATCGAGAAGCCCAGCCGACGAACGCCATCCCTCAGAGCTCCGCTATGGCCGCTATACGCTGGTCAGCACCGAGCCCACCACGGAGCAACGTGATCTTCTCGCTCAAATCATTGACGTGAGCATTCCGTCCAACCTGAATCCTTCGGTACAGGAAGCGATGCACTACGTGCTGCAGCGCTCGGGTTATTCGCTCTGCCCTGCCGAAGAACCAGTGAAGATACTGTTTACCCGGGCTCTGCCCGCCGCTCATTACCGGCTCGGCCCGATCTCATTACGCAGCGCACTACAAGTGTTGGCTGGCCCCGCCTGGCAACTCACGACAGATGAAGTTAGCCGTTCGGTCTGCTTCGAACGAGGGAAGAATGATGCTGGCACCGCGCGGGTCACACCAACCTCATCCCATCAGTCGGAGGCACGCCCATGAAAGCCTCGACGTTTCAAACCCTCATTGTCGGCTCACTTTGCCTGGCGGTCTCCGGATTGAGTGGTGGTTTGTATAACCAGTATCAACGCGTGACCGAGCTGGAAAATGCGAACGCCCAACGCCTTCAGACCCTGGATACCCTGCAACGTGATTCAAGCACCCTCATGGATGCACAGGAGAAGCTGCAGTACGCGTTGAAAGACTTGAAGCAGATGGTCGATTCCGGTGAGCAACAGGCCAATACCCTCGATCCGATGTTGGATCAATGGGCGCAAGAAATTCAGGAACTACGCGATGGTCTGGCAGCCCGTGCTACCGAAGCCGACATGATCGCGCTACGTGCACGACTTGAGCACGTCGAGCAGCAACTCCTGGACCTCAAAAGCCAGCCACCACTCCCACCACCGACGCCTTCCTCGGCCAAGCCGGAAAAAACCGCTCAGCCCAAGCCTGCCCCGCTCCTGCCGCCATTTTCAGTGTTGAGCGTCGAGTACCGCGGTGGCGAGCGCTTTCTGGCGGTCGCACCTCCTGACGGACGCTCGCTCAATGATATCCAGTTGCTGCACAACGGCGAGCAGTTCGGCACATGGCAGCTGAAGGCGCTGAAGCCGAACGCGGCCATCTTCGCGGTGACCGCTCAGCCAGACCAGACCGTGCAACTCCCTTGAGAAACGATCATGAACCGAGCGCTACTGCCCCCCATCGTCTGTCTCGTTTCATTGCTTAGCACGGGCGCGGCGATGGGTACCCCTGTCACGACACCGTCACGGGTCCAGGACACACAGTCCACTCCGCTGGGGCGCTCGCACTCTGAACAGGCGGCAAGCTGGGGGCTGACGGAGCAGGAGTGGACACGCTTCGAACAGATCCAAGCCGGCCCGCGTGGTTACTGGAGCCCGAATATCGATCCGCTGACTGCACTCGGCGTCGAAGCAGAGAACGACCAAGAGCGTCAGCGCTATGCCGAATTGCAGGTAGCGCTGGAAGCCAAACGTGCCGAGCGCGAGTTAGCTTACCAAAACGCCTACACCGCAGCTTGGGCCAAGCTGTTTCCGGGACTGTTGCCGATTCAGGGTATGGCATCCCCGCCCACCGCTAGCTCACCGGTAGAGCCGCGCCAAGCGCTGTTTGTCGAAGACCATTGCCCTGCGTGCACCGCTGAAGCACAGCGTCTGCAAAGCAGTGATACGGCGTTCGACATCTATCTGGTGGGCAGCCAAGGCGAGGATGAACATGTCCGTGGCTGGGCCCGGCAAGCAGGCATTGATCCGAACAAGGTTCAACACCGGCGAATCACCCTAAACCATGATCGCGGGCGCTGGTTCAGCCTGGGAGCCCCGAGACCGTTACCCGTCACATTTAAACAGGTAAATGGACAATGGCAACGTCTCGATTGATTGCTATTGCGCCCCTGCTGACAGTGCTCGCCGTTCGGGCGGGCGAACTTCCACCTCCGGCTTATCAACTGGCGGCACATGACGCCAACGTCCCTCCTACGGTGCTGTTCGCGATTGCCCTGCAGGAGAGTGGTGCCCGCCTCCGTGGCCGACTGCTGCCCTGGCCCTGGACACTGAACGTTGCCGGTAGCCCTTACCGTTTCGCCACTCGTCAGACCGCCTGTCACGCCTTGCTTCAGGCGCTTGCTCGATATGACGCCAAGCGGGTCGATGCCGGGCTCGGGCAAATCAACCTGGGTTATCACGGACAACATTTTTCCAGTCCCTGCGAAGCCCTTGAACCCTACCGCAATCTGGCCGTGACGGCTGCGCTGTTGCAAGAGCATTACGCCATTACTGGAGATTGGGTGTCAGCTGCTGGCCGCTATCACCGCCCGGCAGGAGGGACCTTGGCCGCGCGTTACCGCGCCGGCTTTTCCCAACAAATCGAACGTCTGCAGGCTTCTTTTAAACCGGGCATACCACCATGAAGCGAACTCCCATTGCGTATTACTTCTCCATGCTCTTTGCTGCTTTCACCCAATCGGAATTGTCCGTTGCAGGAGATCGACCTAGCGACTTCATCCGCCCTCAACTTCAAGCCGACAAGCCACTAATAAACAACAAGTCCCAGCCTGATCGCGCCAGACATGCGGACCTGTCCACGTTTGCCGATGAAGCCTGGATACTGCCCGTCCGCAGCTCTCACTTGAGCCCCGGCCAAATCATCTCTCGCACTCTGAACATGCCGGGCTTACGGCCTTTTTTCCTAGTCGGCGAGGATCATCAATCCCTGGCTTGGCTGCATCAACGTGCGACTGAACTGCATGAAATGGGTGCGGCCGGCCTCGCCGTCGAAGTGGCCGATACTGAAGCCCTGGCCCGGATTCGCGCAGCCGCTCCGGGCATCACCATCCTGCCGGTCAACGGCAATGACATCGCCGCCCGTCTGCGAATTGAGCACTACCCCGTCTTGATCACTGCCACGTCGCTGGAACAGTGAGCTCCGCTCATGACCGAGCATGCGATGGAATCCAAACTCCGGCCAGCAGTGGAGCTGTACACCGTAGCAATCTGCATCGCGGCCACAGCGCTGTGTATGTACTCACCCTGGGCGGTGGCCCTGTCACCCGAGATCGGGCTGGTTGCGGCGCTGGCTTACACCTTGTTCGGTCTTATCCGCCTGCGGCAAGCCTGGGAAGTGCTGCGCTATCGGCGCAACATCCGCCGGCTGCCCCGCTATGAGCTGACCAGTCGACAGATTCCGGTTAGCCGCAAACGTCTGTTCATAGGCCGCGGCTTTCGCTGGACCCGCCTGCATACACAGCGCTTGGTCGAAGCCCAAGACCCAGCGATCGCTCACTATGTCGAGCAACCTACCCGTTACCGCCTGGCACGTGGACTCGAACGACGTCTGGAACATACACCGTTTCCGTTCTCAGCGTTGGCCCGTGTCACGGCTTGGGACAGCGTTTTTAATCCATTGCGCCCTTTGCCCCCAGTAGGTGGCTCCCCGCTGTTACATGGGGTTGAGCCCGACGAATCAGAAGTCAGTCTGCCATTGGGTGAACGGGTCGGACATACCCTGGTGCTGGGCACCACTCGTGTCGGCAAGACGCGACTCGCCGAGGTCTACATCACTCAAGACATACACCGTGTAGAACATGAGGTGGTCATCGTCTTCGATCCGAAGGGTGATGCCGACCTGCTCAAGCGCATGTACGTCGAAGCCAAACGCGCCGGTAGGGAGAAGGAGTTTTACGTTTTCCACCTGGGTTGGCCAGAGATCTCTGCCCGCTACAACGCCGTAGGACGCTTCGGACGCATCTCGGAAGTGGCTTCGCGCATCGCCGGGCAGCTCAGTGGTGAAGGTAATTCGGCGGCCTTCCGTGAATTCGCCTGGCGTTTCGTCAATATCATTGCCCGGGCTTTGATCGAGCTGGGCCGCCGCCCAGACTACCTTCAGATTCAGCGGCATGTGGTCAACATCGACGCATTGTTCATCGAATACGCCCAGCAGTTTTTTGCCAAAACCGATCCGAAAGCGTGGGAAGTGATCGTCCAGCTTGAAGGCAAACTCACCGAGAAGAACATCCCCCGACACATGGTGGGACGCGAAAAGCGGGTGGTGGCCATCGAGCAGTACCTGGCGGTGAAGCGGGTATTTGATCCGGTAATGGACGGACTGCGCTCGGCGGTACGATATGACCGTACTTACTTCGACAAAATCGTTGCCTCGCTACTGCCACTGTTGGAGAAACTCACCACCGGCAAGACCGCCCAACTACTGGCGCCCAACTACACCGATTTAGATGATCCGCGGCCAATCTTCGACTGGATGCAGATCATCCGAAAACGCGGCATCGTTTATGTCGGTCTGGATGCACTGACCGACGCCGAAGTGGCCGCCGCGGTGGGCAACTCCATGTTCGCCGACTTGGTCTCGGTTGCGGGCCACATCTACAAACATGGCATTGACCACGGCCTGCCCGCATCACGCAGCGGCAATGACAAGCTCCCGATTAACCTGCATGCCGATGAGTTTAACGAGTTAATGGGTGATGAGTTCATTCCGCTAATCAACAAAGGTGGTGGCGCCGGCATCCAGGTGACGGCCTACACACAAACCCTCAGTGATATCGAAGCACGCATTGGTAACCGCGCCAAAGCCGGCCAGGTGATTGGTAACTTCAATACCTTGCAGATGCTCCGCGTACGCGAAACCGCCACCGCGGAGCTGCTCACCCAGCAGTTGCCCAAGGTCAACGTTCTAACCAGAACCCTGGTATCGGGTGCAACCGACACCTCCGATCCAGAAGCCAATACCGACTTCACGTCCTCCTCGCAGGACCGTGTCAGTAGCGCCGGCGTGCCGTTGATCGAACCGGCTCACATCGTCAGTTTGCCCAAGGGCCAAATGTTCTCCTTCCAGGCCGGTGGCCAGCTCTGGAAAGTCCGCATGCCGTTGCCAAAATCCTCCGACGACGACGCCATGCCCAAGGACCTGCAGGAGCTTACTCAACGGATGCGGGCGGTTTACAACGAGCAGGCGGGGCAATGGTGGAGTGCAAGCGGTGGTGGGCCAACAATTGACTTCGATTTAGATCAGGTGGGTAATCCTGACTTAGGTTCAAATTCAGCAACCACGCCGGAAAGCGCTATAACGACATTAACTCGGCGGCATGCAATGGAGTGAACGATGGCGACTTCCGCCCAGAACATGCCACCACAACCGATCCAGCGTACCGGACTGATAATCTCGACGATCAGCCTGGTATTGCGCGTCATCGGTTTGCTAATCGCCTCTTTGCTATTCTCGATCCTGATCGAGTTCGCTGGTTTGCTGCTGTTCTGGGGTGATCAGGGCTGGCGGCATAGTCAGGCCATGCTAAACAGTGAGTTAGGCTGGCTCAGCGAGCACTTCAAATGTTCACTGCTCATCCAACAGCCTGGGCCAACGATTATCCAGTGGCTGGATTTAATCAATCAGTGGCTACTGGTCAAAACTGGCTTTGCAGATTTTGCCCAGCAGGCGCGTGTATCGAGCATGGGCAACAGCTTCTGGGGGTGGATCAACCAGCTATACGTGAGCATTGAAGATTTAGTGCTGGCTGCGGTGTATGTGACCTTTACCTTCGTGGTGCGCCTGACCATTCTGGTTCTGGCCACACCCTTGTTTCTGCTGGCATCTCTCACCGGTTTCATCGATGGTCTGATGCGTCGCGACCTGCGCAAATTTGGTGCTGGACGAGAGAGTAGCTTCGTCTATCACCGCGCTAAACGAGGAGTGATACCGCTATTGCTTGTGCCCTGGATTATCTACCTATCCCTGCCCTTTTCGCTCAATCCTATGGTTGTATTTTTGCCTTGTGCCGTAATGCTTGGCATTACAGTAGCAATCACGGCAACGACATTTAAGAAGTATCTCTGAAGATGGGTGCAGAAGTGGGACCAAGATTCGCACTGAGGATTCAGCATCCTCAGTAGCAAAAACGGCCCTTGCAAAGCCCTGATCAAGCCGATCTTACTGAGTACGCCACGACTCTACGACGTCCGCGCCAAACTCGACTTTCCATTCTTTCAACTGGCGATGGTTACCTCCCTTGGTTTCGATCAGCTCACCAGAGTTCGGATTTTTGTAAATTTTTACATCGCGAGCTTTACGAGCTGGCTTTACAGGGGCTGCTATCGGTGCCGAGGAACGACGGCCAGCCTCTGGGTCCAGGATGCTAATGATGTTCTTCAAGCTGAAACCGTACTCGTCAAGCAATGCCCGCAATTTACTCTCAAACTCCATATCTTTTTTCAAGCCGGAATCACTTTTCATCGACTCAAGCTCTGCGAGCTGTTCGGCGAGTTGTTGCTCAAGCTTACGAAATTCAGCCAAACGAGACATATGAAAACTTCCTTCAGGTGAGAGTAATGAGAAACGAACATTCCAATGCTAAGCGATGATTCGCTCTTCGTCACCCATACTGTCTTATGCATGAGCCGACCCACTCATTGCCTCATAAAAAACACATCGTTTTTGGACTGAGAGCTGCCTGAGCCTTCTTTTGTGCCAAATCGATTGCCGATATATGTGCGAGTAAACCTATTCGGTTCCCCCCCAAAAAAGCGATACATCTTACCTCGCGTTTAATGCTGAATAATTCGCCCACTGACTTGATTCTGCTCCCAGCTCCATACGGGACAGGATCATGTCGACTACTATCTTTCGCTGCTTACTACTCTCGCTAGCTATCGTTCACGGCAGTAGCTATGCCGACTCGGCTCGTCAGCAGGATCAACTCAGCCTTATCCAGCGGCAACTCGACACTCTCGAACATCTTGCAACGCGAGCTGAGGTAGCCAGCACGGCTGAACCCGACGATCGCTATCGCTTCGACTATCCCCGCCTAATTCAAGACATCCAGCGCATCCGCAAAGGTGTTCGGAATTACCTATCCCCGTCCCGTGCTCAGCCCCGCGAGCCCGATGAGCTGTTCGGCGATTACCGCCTCGACGCTCCGATTGCGGAGCCCTCGCCATGAGCATGACTGACACTCAGATCGCAGCATTCCAAACCGCTGCGGGCTTCGCACCACAGAGCAGTTCAACGTTGTGGCTGTCCATGGTTCTGGTTCTGGCTTTGCTGTGGTGCGCCTGGGTGATGTGGACGGCCTACCGGGGTTGGGCGGCTGGCAGTGTGCGTTTCGGAGCCTTCGGCGGTAGCGCCGTCCGCGTTCTGCTCGCCCTACTCGTTTTGATGTTCTTCACCCTGTCCTAATCCAGGAGATCGCCGCCATGCTCAAGTGCTTTGCCCCTCTGAAAAACAACCTGCGTGATCGTGCGACCCAACGCTTGATCGGGCTGCTGCTGGTGCTCGGTCCAAGCCTGGCTTTCGCCGAACTCCCCACCATGGAAGCGCCTTCGCGCGGGGAAGGATCCGGGTTGATCGAGACGATCAAAAACTACGCCTACGACGGCGGCATTCTGCTTGGTCTGCTAATCGCCCTGCTCGCGTTTCTCGGCGTGGCCTGGCACTCCCTGACCGTCTATGCCGATGTGCAGAACCAGCGCAAGACCTGGAAGGACCTCGGCGCCGTAGTAGGCATCGGCGCCTTGTTAGTGGTGATCATTATCTGGTTCTTAACCAAGGCTGCAGCAATTCTGTGAGGCCGACATGAACGACACCATCGAACGCCTTGCCGACGGCACCTTAGTGTTTCTGCCTGAGCGACTCAATCGTGATCCTGCGGTGTTGCGCGGTTTGACTAATGATGAAATGTGGGTAGCGCTCGGTACCGGCGCAATCATTGGCCTGGTGCTAGGTGTTCCTCTGGCGATTGCCACCGCCTCCATTGCCGTGGCGCCAACCAGCATGATCGCAGGCATGGCGGTAGTGTTATTGGCCGGTGGGGCGCTACTGCGTCGGGCCAAACGAGCCCGCCCCGAGACCTGGTTGTACCGCAAAATCGAATGGGTCCTCGCCAGCCGTTGGCGCCTGGGTCGCGGAAGTTTGATCGTTCACTCCGGCGCCTGGACGGTTCGCCGCTCGCGTCGGCTGCGCCCTGCTCTGTCCCGGTGGCAGCCATGAGCCGCTTTCGGAACAAGGTGGATGCCCAACAGGCTCATATCTTGAGCCTGCGCCTGGCGGTAATAATCCTAGCACTGGTCTGTGCCGGGCTCTGGTACGGTTGGCGCGCGGCACCGACCGATCTGACCGTGCATGTACCACCGGATCTGCGCTCGGGCAGCACCCGCAAATGGTGGGATATTCCCTCAGAGAATGTGTATGCCTTTGCCCTGTACATCTTTGGTCAGCTCAACCGCTGGCCCTCGGATGGCGAGAAGGACTATCGCCGCGCCATCTATGGCTTGCAGTCTTATCTGACACCCTCCTGCAAGACCTTCCTCGACGGCGACTACGAATACCGCAAAACCGCCGGCGAACTGCGCCAGCGAGTGCGTGGCGTCTACGAAATTCTGGGCCGAGGCTACAGCGAAGATCCGGAACTCAGGGTCAAGCAACTCGATCGCGACAGCTGGCTGGTCACCCTCGACCTCAACGCCGATGAGTATTACGCCGCTGAACCGGTGAAACGGGTGGTGGTGCGTTATCCATTACGCGTGGTGCGTTTTGATCTGGACCCCGAACGCAATAAGTGGGGGCTGGCACTGGACTGTTATCAGGGCACGCCGCAAAAAATCGCTCTGCCTGGAGATGAGCCATGACGCGGTTTTCTACCCTGGGGCTCACCATCGCACTGATGCTATGGGGAGTTGCAGCGCAGGCCGTCGAGTTGATGCGCTGGGAACGCCTCCCTCTCGCGGTCCCGCTGGTGATCAATCAGGAACGAGTGGTCTTTATCGATGAGGCTGTTCGC
>Ga0065704_10000793_pt1 | contig 16676 bp, 10 predicted proteins | sample SwiRhicommuniRL2_FD_59091 | JGI IMG/M metagenome (GOLD analysis project Ga0065704, IMG submission 59091) | Switchgrass rhizosphere bacterial communities from Rose Lake, Michigan, USA - RL2 v2 (version 2) | ecosystem: Host-associated > Plants > Roots > Rhizosphere > Soil | place: East Lansing, MI
GACTCAAGCGTTGCGCCTCATTCAACGACTGCAGCTGAGCCAAAGTTTCTTCCACCGGCTTGCGCAATGCATCCTCTGTCCGCATGTGCGCACGCAGGTGGGCGGGGTCGTCCAGCGCGCCTTGGACAACGAACAGGTTCTCGCCTGCCCGTACGTCGCGCGAATCCTGGCTGAGCACCACATGGTCGATACGCGAGAGGCCGTTTTCCTTTGCAAGGTATGCGGCACTTGCCGCCAACTTGGCGCTGTTTCCGTCGTAATCCCGACCCAATCCTTGTTCTAGCTTCACCACCGCTGATTCTGCCTGCTGCAGCAATGGGTCGCGTGGCAGCTCAGGCGCGCATCAGCGAGCCAGGCCGCAACGGCCGCGTCCCGATCGCCGAGCCACACCTGCACACGCACCAGATCGCCCAGCAGGTTCAGGCGGCGAGAACGCAGCGTCAGGCTGCCGTCGGCCAGGGCCAGCACCTGGGGATCGTCCAGATAGCGCAGGCCTTCGAGCAATGCGTCGCGCGCGCCGCAGCGCGTCGGGCGAACTCGTCGCCCCGTGTTCGGTGAGCTGGGCGGCACGGTCGCGAAACTCGGTCACGTGCGCGTAGGCCTGCGCGGCGGGATCTTCGGCGGCGCTGGCGGGCTGGGCCAGCAGCAGACAGCAAAGCACCGCAAGCCACCCATACACGTTCATCGCCGTTCCTCGCACAGGTCCGCCCTCGGCCCCCAGCCTGCATGCACCGCCGGTTCTTTCAGCTGGAAGGGGTCACCCTCTTCAATGCGGCTCTCTGCTTCGATGGCGGCTGGCCACGCGGGCGGTCGGCATGTCTTGAAGACCAGCCATCGGCACAGCGCCAGCGGGGCATAGAGTGGCGACAGTGCGTGGCGTGCATCGAACCAGGACGCAGGCATGGCCATGACCACCCAGTCGAAGCAGTTGCGCCAGGACGTCTTCACCGACAGGTCGATGCGCCGTCGCGGCACCTGCAGGTCGGGCGCGACGGCACGCGCCTTCCCGGCAGGATCTTCGAACACGTTTTCCGGGCCTTGCTCCATGAACCTGCGGACGAATTCCCACAGGTCCTCGATCTTCCGGTCATCGTCGAAATAGTGGCCGACGGCAAAGGTACGCAGGATCTTCCCGTCAGCGGCACGCACATGGCATCGCAGGTCGCGAAGGAACGACTCGTCGCCATGGCCGTGCCCAATATGGAAGAACGCCGCCTCCCAAGGAACACTGACCACACCGCCTTCGCGCCCGCCAAAGAACGCATGCACCATGCGCGTCTTCCGGTTGAAGCGGATGGGGTAATAGACGAAGGTGAAGAAGTCCTTGAACAGGAACAGGTAGCAAAGCAATGCCGCACCGCCGCCAAACATTCCGGCGAAGAAGAGCTGCATGCCCAGGCGGCTGCGGCCCTGGCGGTCCGACAACCCCCACTTCACTGCGGCCCAGGCCCAGAAGCAGAGCAGCAGCGCCACTGCGAACGCGCAAGCGAGCGTGAGCACCATGCCGCGCTGCCTGAATCGCCGATCGATGAGCTCGATGAAGGTCGCGTTGAAGCGGATCAAGCTTGCGTGGTTGTCGCTGTGCGCGTACGCACGGTCGCGGAACAACTGGCGGCCTTGCTCGCTCTCCGAGACGCGCTCGCCATGAGGAAATGGCTGGAACCAACCGCTGTACATCCTCAGGCCTCGGCCAGCGAGTTTGATTGCGCTTTCTTTGCCATTGCCTATCCCTCCCTGATCGATGTCGCGGTTGGTGGTGACTTACAACGACGATATTGCCGAGTCGATTCTCCGTCGGAGGCGGTGAGATGATCGCCCTTGAGGATGTATAAATCGACCATCTCGATACCCGGCGTATTATTCGACGTAGCGGTTACCGCCCATGCCATAGGATCAAAGGACGCCCGATTGATGGAGGCGGGGGTCTCTTGATGCTCGCAACCGACTAACCGTACCGTTTCCTGCCGTCTCTTAGATAGCGTAGCGAATGTCCAACAGTGCCCTGAGTTCGACTGCACCGGGATGCTCTTTGACAAACCTCTTCGCGTCAATAGATGAACGAAAAAGAGTCGCTTGCTGATCTGGAGCGGCAGCACCAACCCGCCGACAACCGCCTCACCCCGCGACACGCATCAACGCGCGGAAGCGCGGGCACTCCAGGTGACAGGGGGCACGGCAGGCCGCCGCATGGCGCAGACCGTCGCGCATGGCGGTCATGCGCGCGATCCCGCGATCCAGTTCGTCGGCCTTGGCGGCCAGCCGCGCCCGGTCGATGCGGGTACTGCCGTCGGCGGGCAGCATCGTCGCGATCTCTTCCAGCGACAGCCCCGCCGCGCGGCCCAGTGCAATCAGCGCCAGACGCTCCAGCACGCGATCGGCGTATACCCGGCGCAGCCCGCGCCGGCCGATCGGCTGGATCAGCCCCCGCTCTTCGTAATAGCGCAGGGCCGATGCCGCCAACCCCGAGCGGCGCGCCACCTCGGCGATCTCCAATTCGCGCATCGCTTGACCTCAAGTGCACTTGAAGTGCGAGAGTGCGGCCTCCCTTCCCTGCTGGCAAGCCCAGAACGAGACCGCCATGCACGACACCACGCAATACGCCCTATGGAACGGCCCCTCCGGCCACGCCTGGGTAGAGGCGCAAGCCCTGCTGGATGGCATGTTCGCCCCCCTCGGCGAGCGCCTTGCCCAGGCTGTGCCGGCGGGCGCGGCGGCACAGGTGCTGGACGTGGGCTGCGGCACCGGCGCGGTGACCTTGGCCATCGCCGCACGGCTCGGCGCCGGCGGCCACTGCAGCGGGGTGGACATCTCCGCACCGATGATCGCCCACGCCACCGCGCGCGCCGCCGCGGCCGCGCTGCCGGCAACGTTCGTCGTCGGCGACGCGCAGCGGCATCGGTTCGCCGCGGCGCGCATCGACCGCATCGTCTCCCGCTTCGGCGTGATGTTCTTCGACGACCCGGCACAGGCCTTCGCCAACCTGCGCCACGCCACCCGCCCCGGCGGCACCTTGCACGCCCTGGCGTGGCGCAGCCCGGCGGAGAATCCCTTCATGACCGCCGCCGAGCGCGCCGCGGCTCCGCTATTGCTCCTGCCCGCGCGCGACCCGGACGCACCCGGCCAGTTCGCCTTCGCCGACCGCACGCGGGTGCTCGGCCTGCTGGCCGGCAGCGGCTGGCGCGACATCGCCGTGGTGGCGGTGGACCAGGCCTGCACACTGCCCGCGACGGATCTGCCGCGCTACGCGTCACTGCTCGGGCCGGTGGGCACGGCGCTGCGCAGCGTGGACATCGATGCCACGCTGCGCGCACGCGTCATGCAGGAAGTGGAACAGGCGTTCGCGCCGTTCGTGGAGGGCGACCAGGTGCGCTTCACTGCGGCGTGCTGGGAGCTGCGCGCGACGGCGCCTTAGCGATGCGCCGGATCCGCCAGCAGACCAAGAACGGGGCCAGGTGGTGTCAGGCCAGTTCATCGGCCACGCAAATCCAGCACAGCCATCAAGTAAATCAATCTGGCTCCGTTACTCCGCGTCAATCCCTCGTCACACGTGGAGCCGTTCCGCTAAGCTTCGGGCCTTGACCAAAGGATAGGCATCAGGGGGATGGACATGATCAGAGCGCTCGCAGTGGCGTTGTGCATGATGGCGCTGCCGGCGGCGGCGCAGTCGGTTTACAAGTGTTCGGACGGTAAGTCCGGCACGGTCTATCAGTCCATGCCGTGCGCGGCGGGAAAGGAGCAAAAACGGTGGCAAGCGCCTGCCGCTTCGGTCGAGCCGCCCCGCCGCCAAGTCGATGATACCCGGGAGCGTCCTGCCACTGGCCAGCCCAGCTTGGGCGCGCAGATGATCACCTTCACTGGCCAGCCCAATCCGGAAGCCTGTGCGCGTGCCAAGCATGTCCGCGACCAAGCATTGGCGGACGCATCGATGAAAGGCGAACGTGAGTTCCACCAGACACTGGCGCGCAACGTCGACACTGCCTGCAAGTAGCAGGCGGGTTTGCCACGCTTGCCGACCTTCGCTTACAGGCTGCCGTCGCTGCGCGATTACGCTATGGCTCCAGCTTGCCTGGAGTAACGCACCGTCCGTCAGATCTGATGAGGCTTGGATTGATTCTGAGAAAGCTGGTCCAGGGTTTGCGCCCGACTCAAGCGTTGCGCCTCATTCAACGACTGCAGCTGAGCCAAAGTTTCTTCCACCGGCTTGCGCAATGCATCCTCTGTCCGCATGTGCGCACGCAGGTGGGCGGGGTCATTCAGCGCGCCCTGGACAACGAACAGGTTCTCGCCCGCCCGTAGGTCGCGCGAATCCTGGCTGAGCACCACATGGTCGATACGCGAGAGGCCGTTTTCCTTTGCAAGGTATGCGGCACTTGCCGCCAACTTGGCGCTGTTTCCGTCGTAATCCCGACCCAATCCTTGTTCTAGCTTCACCACCGCTGATTCTGCCTGCTGCAGCAATGGGTCGCGTGGCGGCTCAGGCCGTGCATCAGCGAGGCTCCCTGAGACACTCTGCGCACCTTGCGTCTCGTTCTCGCTGATGGCCTTCTGCAGGATGGTCTGCTTTGGCTTCGGATTGTGATGCTCCTTGTTCAACTCGCTTCCAGGCTTTGGCGCAGGGATACTTTGGATGTCTTCCTTGTTGCTCAACGGCTTGAGATCGCCTTCGAATTTTTCGTCGATGACGCCATGCTTATCCCGGCGGTGCAGCCCCGCGTAGTTGAGCGCCCCCCATGTGAAATCGATGCAACTGTTCGTCGCGCCATGGTATTGCATGCTGAAGCCATGCTTCCTTGGATCCGCACCGAATTCCTTCAGCTTGTCGTACTGCGCTTTATCGATCTCCATCGTGCGCGAGTAGTAAGGGTCCTTGTAATCTTTCGCGTCGTTGTAGGTGACTTTTCCAGGTCCACTGTGGTCACCATGATGCAGGGGGCCGAAGCCATAGCTATTCTTCGTGGTGCCATCGTCGATCACGTAGTAGACATGTCCCGCAGCCGACGTACCGCCTGACACAAGCGTAGGCGTTCCAGGCGCAGCCACATACACAGTCACGGTGTAACGCTTATCCGGGTTATCCATGTCCGCCACCTCCTACTTTCCCTTTGATGTGTACGCGATCAAGAGCTGCGCATGCGCCTCGACAAGCGCCTCGCGATGCCGATCAAAGCGCAACTTCAACCGATAGCGTCCTTCCTGCAGCGATGGACTGAACGCGAAGGCAAGCGCTCTTTCCGGCTTGGTCAGCGAGAAAAGGCCAGCTTCCTGCATCGTTGTCACGTCGGCATCGAAGTGGAACAGGCCGGCCGCCATACCGTCGGCCGGGAGGGGCACAAGCGCGTCCCGCTCCCGGTCAATGCGCTGACTCCGCTGGAGCTCCACCTTCGTCGCGCCAGAGGGGTCGATCCGTTCAAGCTGGAGAAATGCCACGATGTCGGTACGCACCAGTCGGTCGGCAAGATCGGCAACAGCGGTCGCATCCGCACCTGTGATCCTGACACCGATGAAGACGGGTGGCGTCTCATCACCGCCCTGTTTCGGCAAGTCAAATTCCACCTGGATTTCCGCCGGACCAGTAGGATCCAGGCTGCGCACCAAGGGCACTTCAGTTCGCATGTCACTTCGCTCCTTGACGATGTTCCGTTCCGCAAATGGGGGGACTCCATCACATCCGGCCAGCAGTCCCATCGACAGCGCTAACGCCAACACAGGAATTCGCGCCTGGCTTGGTGCTCTCTTCATGCAGACCTCCCTGCAGAGATTCGATGCTGGACGTAACGCACAGGCATCTTCAGTCATCATACTCAACCGACGACCTACGAAACGCCGTGCCGCGCCCGTGTAGCCAGGATCAATGCAGCCACCCGTCGCTCGCAGGCGGCACCTCCAATTCCAGAGCATAGACCGCCCGCGCTTCGCGCACGTGATTGGACGGTTGTTCGCGCAGCGGCTGGCCTGCGATCTGCAGCAGCAGTTCGTGCATTTCGTTCGCTGCGACGCAGAGCGTGTTGCTCGCTTCCGGCAACGCTTGACCGGCAGGCTCGGCCGCATCGCCGACCGCCACCACCCGGGCATTAGCCGAGACGGCCTCGGCCAACAGGATGAGCTGTTCGATCTGCTCCCGCGTGACCCGGAACGCGTCGCCGCCCGCGTTCGGTGCTGCTTCGCTGGTGGCATCGGACCAGGTGCCGCGTGTCGTGTCGGTCCGCTGCGCAGGATAGGACAGCGCGTCCAGCACCAGCTCCACCTGGTCGGCCAACAGCTCCAGACAGACCGCCAGCTCGCCCATGCGTACCTTGGGCTCGGCGGCACGCTCCTCGTCCGGCGTGCGCGGCTGCGCCAGCCGGACCAGGAACCTCACGTGATCGCGCAGCTTCGCCAGGCGGAACTGGCTGTCCTCCGGCAGGAAATAGCCGGGCATGTCTTCGTCGTCCAAACGGTCGTGCGCCATCGTTGCCTCCTCGTTCCATGAAGGGTCCGCCCGCCACGCATGGCGGACGGGAAGTCGGGAGGTTCGAAACCGCTCATAGACGGCGGGCGTATTTCCCCGAAGGGTGTTGTATTAGCCGCCCTCCCGACGCAGGCGTCGCGTCGGCTTGCGCCCGAGCCTCGGGCACAAAAAACCCACCGATTTGTCGGAGGTGGGTACCGCTATGAGGGGAGTTTCGACGCTCCTTGATGTAGAGATTGCTACTGCGATGCGTAGCCTGTCAATAGCGATTTGTAGAATCTTTTATCAGAAAATTGACTCGCTCCAACCGGCGTAAGTGGCTACGGAATACTCGTCGGTGTGCCATTGAGGGCCAGATTGGCTGCCGCGTCGGGCTTGCTCCGCAGTTAAGTCCCCGAAGGTCAGGAGAGGAAGTGCACTCTGACCCCAGTTTCCGGACCCCAGTTTCCGCCGCTTCGCGGGTGTCAGGGCAGCCCATTGGCCACGCAAATCCAACACGGCCATCAAGTAAGTCAACCTGACTCCGTTAATCACCCCGTTAATTCACTTAAGTTACATCAGGCACATTGCGGACGCCATCAGGCTTTCGCCTTGGCGAGCTGCAAAAATTGGCAACCCCGCGCTGAATCATAGTGTTTGGGAAAGATATGTCACTCTCCTACCATCAACTTCTCGCTCTCTACGCACATAGCGGGAAAGGTATGCCATCAGTTCATTCGCCCTAATATCATCAAGCTCGGATATTTCACTTAGCCGTGATCCGAGCCCGCTAAAAGAAGTACCTAACCGCAGTCCTCTACCCGGCATTAGCAGCCATCGGTCATGCACAGGTGACCTATCATCGCCAACATCGCTTATTCCAATAACGTCAAGCGATGGGGGATCTTGATCCAAGGATCGATTCCAAGCCAACTCAAAGGCCTTTTCATCCAGATTTTGCAGACTTTTTCTACTAGTTATCACAGATATATTATCAAACGGCCTCTCAGAATAAATTATTCTGATCAAATCAATATCAGAGGGTGAAAAGTAGGGATCACAGAACACAATATCGCCAGAACGGCCTTCGGCGCTACTTAACCAAGAACGTAGAAAGTTCGAGGCATCTTCCTGCCCAGAGATTCTGTCAATAATAATTCCATTGTTTGAGCTATGCCCCATAGGCGAAAATGTCGAATTGTTTACACGATACATGATACTTATCGCCAATTCCGCAGAGAGCATTAAAATTTCCCAAAGAGGGGACAGCTTTTGAAAAACATCTTCTTGACGCATCAGCCTCCTTGATACGTTTTCTATATACCATGATAAGACAGGAAATGAATCCTCCAAATCCCACTCTCCGCACGCGGCCACGTAGCCATTTAGATGCTCTGGAACCAACGGCTCGGCACGCCTAGATATCAATGAGCCTACGCTCTTCCACGCCGCCGAAGGTAAGACGTCACGATCTAAATCACTGGAATCATTTGCTAATTTTGCGCTGGATATTTTCCTACGAACCTTCTGCACTTTCGCTAGGCGCGAAAGTTCGGCTCTAGCATTGTCTCTTGCAGGATCGTCATCAATCTCAGCTATCAACTCGTCTAACATTTTGGGGTCGATTTGCTCGGCGGTATCTAGAAGCTTTCTTCTTGCCCGGCTCGCAACATAACTGTTATCGAGATAGAAACTGAATGACATTGCATCTTTGATTGCAGCCCTAGTCATTAACGGATCAATCTGGCGCGCCGCTTCGATAAAAGATTCTAGTCTCCCATATCGATCATATGGCGAAGGGATACCTGAAATATCCTGCTTTACTTGTGAAAGAAGTTCTCTAGCGTCAGAAACCATTCTGCCTGGCATCGATTTAGCTATTTCCATTTTAACCAAAACCCTATCGGCTAAATTATTTATTGCCGCCGCACGCTTCTGAAGATCAGCCCAAACAGGACTGTCAGAGAGCCGCGCTATGTAGGCTTCAACTTCCACCAAATAGCCTTCGTGCTTAACCCCATCAGGCGCGGGGAGCTTTTCCTTAACAATACTCAGCAAACGCTCCTTTAGGCTAACCCTCTGTTGAGAAGTTATTTTCCCTTTTGAAGCCTTACTTACCAAGGCTGTCACCAACTGCCTGACTGAAGACGATATATATACGTCGCTAGTCATTTCCTCTATAAGTAAGATGCAATCTTCCGCGTCACTCAAAGACAGACTAGTATTTTCTTCATCATCAGCCCAGTGATCACTATCTGAGATTTTTCTTATGATAGTTTTCACTGTCGAGCTCAGACGCTCATCCCTTTCCTCTTGATCCAACGAAGATATGTTAGGCAGCGCGGATTTACCTTTTGTCAGGAAAAGAGGAGTAAACATCGCCCTTGCTATTTGCTGGCGGCAGTAGGGGTCCGATACATCCATGAATATTGGACTGCAACTGTCCTGAATTATTTTCTTCGCCAAATCGGTCTTGTTTTCACATACGCATTTTGTAGCTAAGTCTGCCAGGTATTGCACCCTAGCAATCGGATCACAAATTTGAGAACAGAGGCGCGTATATCTAGCAAGGTATTCGTCATCAAAATGATCGTGGCGTATAAGCACTCTAGAGGCCCTAAGTATTAGGGAAAGGCAAATACACACTATCTTTTCTGAAGATATTGTCCTAGCGTTTGCATCCGCTCTTGCGGTCTCCGCTAAGGAAAAGAAAAATTGAGCCCTTTCTGGATCTGAGCGCCCTAATGCGGAAGCACCGAGATAGAGCATCTCGGCGCGCTCAATACTAGATCCTATTTTATTTGCTGCATCTTGAAAACGAGAAAAAACCTCCGAGCCAATCCGTATTCCATTCTTGATGTTGGACTTAATAATAGCTATTAGCGCATCACAGCATTCAGCCGGATTAGTAGTCCTTCTAACCGCCCCTATAAGACCGCCTGACCAACCGACCTGATCCTTTCCTCTTACACCAGATTTGACTGACGCAACTATTGCCCTGTCCTTAATCCAAATTTCAGTAATGCGGTCAAGGCACAATTCTAACGAATTACGCCTTTTTTCATTATAGGGCAACGAAGTTAAAGATATCGCTATTTGTTCATATGCATGGTTTTTAGCAGAAACAGTATTTAATTTCTCAGCGAGATTAATTGCCTCAGCTGCGTCATACTCAGTTATCGCACTAAGTGATCTCCTAACGACCTCGAAGTGACTTGCCGTGTTTTCTAACAGAGAAACAATAGCTTCATTCAGCTCTGCCCGAAGCACTTCTGATATGTGCTCTTTCGCATCGAGCTCCGAAAAAGAATGCAGCTGACCTAGGCCCTTTAGCATGATAGCTAGGCATTCAGCTTTGGCCTCAAGAGAAGCCAGGTCACCGACTTCGTAATATATTTCTAAAATTCTCTGCCTTGTTCCTTCGGCATCAAACCGAGAGCATCCAATTGCTAATTTCATCCCCAGGCTTGTCTTAGCTACTGAGCCAGAAGACTCTTGCACCAACCCCATCTGGCCATCAAACTTAACAATAATTTCTCTAACTTTGTCATTGGCGTCATCAATATAAGTCAGAGGCGTCGCAAAATCTGAAAGATCTGCCATTCGAGGCAAATAAGAAGAGCTATTAATCAATTGACTCAATGCATATTCCACTATTTGGAGGGCATTAGGACCTATGTCTGGCCCAGCCAGAACAGACCTAAGGAAATATATCCTCCGTCCGACCTCCATTGATTCTGTTATAGCCGTTACTTGATGCAAACTAAGCACACCAAAATATCCAGCTATGAATGATATTAAAGACCTGTGGCGTTCGTCCGATACTTGACTACCCGTCTTTTCCAGTATTGACGGTTCACTTTTACTAGTACTTACGGTTGCCAATGATAATTTTACCAACGCTTCGTTTCGCCGAGCTTTTTCGCTTTTGTCCAAACCGGTTTTGTCAAGTATGGATATTGCTAAATCAGCATCAAAGTAGGCGACGTTCTCAGCTAGTGCTTCGAGGTCTTCACTTATTCCGGAAAAATCTACCTTTTCTGAAAGTTCACGGATGTTTTCGACGATCTGGGAATCCACCGTACCTGAATCTTCTTTTTTCCGTGCTGCATATTCAGCCAACATTTGAATTTGAACTTCATTTGTTGGCGAACTCAACGCAAGATCAAGGGCTTTAGTCGGTTGACCAATGGCGATAAGCGCGCCTATCTTGGATTTAAAGCCACTAGCGAAGGCCACTTCCGCAAAAATACCTCTCTGTAAAGAGAATTGGAATATTTGCTGAGCCTGTTTGAGCTCAGCTGCACTGCGAGAGCCTAATGCGGCCCGCGCCCTAAGTGAGGAAATGGAATTTGTGTTTTTTAGGAGCTGAGTATAATGCTCAGGAACCAGCATATCGACAATTGCTTGTTGCTGATTTATAGAACTGTGGTAAGCGGGAAGGAACTGTATAGCTTCTGGAGTGTTTGGGTTTTTTGCAAGATACTCAATTTGAGCCGTTATGGAACGATGCCTAAGGTGTTCAAGGCTATTTGCTGCATATCTTCTGTACGTTTCCGATTCAAACTCACATATTCCAGCATCCTCCCTATAAATCAAAAATCCGCAAACACTTACTACTCTTTTGAAGTCTTGATCCGTGGATTGACAGATCTCTTTTAGCCGCGCGGAGGATAAGGGGTATCTGGAAAATGCTAGCGTTGCTAATATTAATTTTTGCGTGTCGTCGAGTTCCCTTGTTCTGGCAAATTCCATCCCGACGAAATCGGGATACACGGAGGGATCTGCGCTAAGGAGTTCCTCACTCTTCAAACCTGAGACAAGTAGCTTTCTCACTGAGGCAAGCCGACCCGGCAAACCTTTACAAATTTTAATCAAGTTATCCAAGTGTTCATCTTGAATATTAGAGCCCTTCAGAATCAACTTCGACTCTGTGGCCGATAATTTTTGAACATGATAACTTTTCGACTTCGTCCCTCCGATATATTTATTTAACTCATCAGCATCGCCAGCTATTAGAAAACGAAACCCCGCGGTTCCTAAAGGTAGTACATCTGTGAAAATTGAGGAAATTTGCTTTTCCTCTGATGTGGGTATTTGTTGAATACCGTCGACGACAAAATAAATGGGCTTCGATCCTCGCTTTTTCCTCACAGAAAGTTGAAGCGAGAAGTACTCAGCCACATCTATTGCGGAATCACTTGCAAGCTCTCTACCAACATAAGCACAGTATTGCTCCGCAAGAACGCGCCTCAAATAGTCCACGCTATATGAGAACCTACTTGCAGGTTTTATAAATAAATAGAAACAATGACTAGGCTCATGAATACAAAACTGCCCTAACAACGTCGTTGTCCCACATCCTTCTGGACCCTCTACAAATACAACTGGCGTATCTCCAGTTGCAATTTGCGACATAGTTTCCAGTACATGCGCGCGTTCAACCGCGTCAACTGGCATGTCCGGGAAATCACCAGCCAGTAAACCAGAATGAGAGTTCTGCGAAAGATCGATAATTGCCATATATACACCTATTCCATTATGTGTGCAAAATCGCCATTAAACACCACGTTACGATAGATATCTGGCATTTCCTCTGAAGACTTTGACCTCTGGAGCAACCAGCGATAGCAAATAGTCACACGCTAGCATATGCGACATGCAACATAAAAAAGCGGCCTATCGGCCGCTTTTTATTTATCCTTCTCGTTTTCAAACCCCAACCGGGTTCGCCTTCTCCGGATCAATCTTGTACTGCTTGATCGCCCTGGCCACATCCTTGCCCGTCATCTTCCCATCCTTCGCCAGCGCCGCAATCGCGGCATGCGCGATGTAGTACCGGTCCACTTCGAAGAAGCGCCGCAGGTTCGCACGCGTATCCGAACGGCCAAACCCATCGGTACCCAGCACGGTGTAGTGCGCCGGCACGAACGCACGAATCTGGTCGGCAAACGCACGCACATAGTCCGTAGCCGCAACCACCGGTCCTTGGCGGCCTTCCAGCAGCTGCGTCACATACGGCTTGCGCTGCTCCCCTTCCGGATGCAGCCGGTTCCAGCGCTCGGCGTCGAAGCCGTCGCGGCGCAGTTCGTTGAAGCTGGGGCAGGACCAGATATCGGCGGTGACGCCGAAATCCTTGTCCAGCAGTTCCGCCGCGGCGATGGCTTCGCGCAGGATGGTGCCCGAGCCCAGCAGCTGCACGCGCAGTTCGCCCTTCTTGGGCTTGCCGGCGTCCTTGAGCAGGTACATGCCCTTGATGATGCCGTCTTCCGCGCCCGCCGGCATTTCCGGGTGGGCGTAGTTCTCGTTCATCAGGGTGATGTAGTAGTACTCGTCCACCTGCTCCTGCATCATCCGCTGGATGCCGTACTGCATGACCACGGTGACCTCGAAGCCGAAGGTCGGGTCGTAGCTGCGCACGTTCGGGATGGAGCCGGCGATGACCTGGCTGAAGCCGTCTTCGTGCTGCAGGCCTTCACCATTGAGCGTGGTGCGGCCGGCAGTGCCGCCGAGCAGGAAGCCGCGGGTGCGCATGTCCGCCGCCTGCCAGGCGATGTCGCCCACGCGCTGGAAGCCGAACATGGAGTAGTAGATGTAGAACGGCAGCATCGGCACGTTGCTGACCGAGTAGCTGGTGCCGGCGGCCATCCACGAGGAGATCGCGCCCGGTTCGCTGATGCCCTGCTGCAGCACCTGGCCGGACTGGTCTTCGCGGTAGAACATCAGCTGGTCGGCGTCCACCGGCTTGTACTTCTGGCCGAACGGGGCGTAGATGCCGATCTGCCGGAACATGCCTTCCATGCCGAAGGTGCGCGCTTCGTCGGCCACGATCGGCACGATGCGCGGGCCCAGTTCCTTGTCGCGCAGGGCGATGTTGAGGCTCTGCACGAAGGCCATGGTGGTGGAGTAGGTGCGCTCGCCGCTGTCCTTGAGCAGGCGCTCGAACTTGTCCAGGCCCGGCGCCGGGATGGACAGGTCGGCCTTGCGGCGGCGCTGCGGCAGGTAGCCGCCCATCGCGGCGCGGCGCTCCTGCAGGTACTGCACTTCCGGCGAGTCCGGGCCGGGGTGGTAGAACGGCACCTGCTCGGCCTCGGCCAGTTGCTTGTCGCTGAGCGGGATGTTGAAGCGGTCGCGGAACGCGCGCACGGCGTCGTCGTCCAGCTTCTTGGTCTGGTGGGTGGGGTTGAGCGATTCGCCCGAGGAGCCCATGCCGTAGCCCTTGACGGTCTTGGCCAGGATCACGGTGGGCATGCCCTTGGTGTTCACCGCCTGGTGGTAGGCGGCGTAGACCTTGTGCGGGTCGTGGCCGCCGCGGTTCAGGCGCCAGATGTCGTCGTCGGACAGGCCGGCGACCATGGCCGCGGTCTCCGGGTATTTGCCGAAGAAGTTGGCGCGGGTATAGGCGCCGCCGAAGGCCTTGCAGTTCTGGTACTCGCCGTCGACGGTTTCCATCATCAGCTTGCGCAGCACGCCGTCGGTGTCCTTGGCCAGAAGCGGATCCCAGTACCCGCCCCACAGCAGCTTGATGACGTTCCAGCCGCCGCCGCGGAACACGCCTTCCAGTTCCTGGATGATCTTGCCGTTGCCGCGCACCGGACCGTCCAGGCGCTGCAGGTTGCAGTTGACCACGAAGATCAGGTTGTCCAGGCCTTCGCGGCCGGCCAGGGCGATGGCGCCCAGGGTCTCGGGCTCGTCGCTCTCGCCGTCGCCGATGAAGCACCACACCTTGCGGTCGGACTTCTCGATCAGGCCGCGGTGCTCCAGGTACTTCATGAACTGCGCCTGGTAGATGGCGCTGAGCGGGCCCAGGCCCATCGACACGGTGGGGGTCTGCCAGAAGTCCGGCATCAGCCACGGGTGCGGGTAGGAGGAGATGCCCTGCCCGTCCACTTCCATGCGGAAGTTGTTGAGCTGGTCCTCGCTGATGCGGCCTTCCAGGAAGGCGCGGGCGTAGATGCCGGGGGAGCTGTGGCCCTGGATGTAGAGCAGGTCGCCGGGGTGCTTGTCCGAGGGCGCGCGCCAGAAGTGGTTGAAGCCCACGTCGTACAGGGTGGCGCTGGAGGCGAAGGAGGCGATGTGGCCGCCCAGGTCGCCCGGCTTGCGGTTGGCGCGGACCACGGTGGCCATGGCGTTCCAGCGGATGATCGAGCGGATCTTCCACTCGATGGCCGCATCGCCCGGGCTCTTGGCCTCGTTGGCGGGAGAGATGGTGTTGACGTACTCGGTGGTCGGCGAGAACGGCAGGTAGGCGCCGGAACGACGGGTCAGTTCGACCATGTCCTCCAGCAGCTGATGCGCGCGCTCGGGGCCTGCGACATCGATGACGGCCTTGAGCGATTCGATCCACTCCTGGGTCTCAGTGGGGTTCGGATCGTTCTGCAGCACCTCGTTCAACCAGTTCATAGCGCTCCCGTCGGTCGCACGCACGCGCGCGATTGCATGTGTTTTTCGAAGCCTCCAAGTGTAGCGCAACCGCCCCGCGGGACCTCGTACGGCAGCGTATGGAACGGACTGTCACATTGGCCCGGGGACAGCCCGGGACAGGGATGCGCGGCGGGGCGCGGCTGCGCTTATGATCGGGGCCGACTCCCGTGGAGCGCCGCCATCGCCGCCCTATCGCCAGCGCAGGACGCTCCAGCGGTCGCCTGGCGGCACAGCCTGCGCACCCGGCTGGTGCTGTGGGGCAGCCTGATCCAGGTGGCGCTGCTGCTGAGCTTGGCGCTGCTGTTCTACCTGGGCGCGCGCCAGGTGGTGGTGCGCAACGCGCGCGAGGAGGTGGCCGGGCTGGCGCAGCAGACCGCGCGCAGCCTGGACGCGACGCTGGGCTCGGTGCAGGTCAGCGGGCGCACGCTGGCCGCCGGCGCGTCCGGGGTCGGGCGCCAGCCGTTCAATCTGCGCAGCCTGCTGCACGCCACGCTGGAGGGCGATCCGGACATCGCCGGGGCGCTGCTGGTGATCGAGCCGGGGGCGCTCAAGGGCGACGACCGCGGCTTCGCCTGGCACCTGCGGCGCGCCAACGGCCGCGTGACCGAGCAGCCGGCCGATGCGCTGGGCTACGACTACCGCACCATGCCCTGGTACCGGCGCACGCTGGCGGCGTCGGCGCCGTGGTGGTCCGAACCGTACAGCGACGCGTCCACCGGCGGCGACTACCTCACCACCTACAACCTGCCGCTGCGCCTGCCCGGCGACGGCCCGCAGGCGCCGGCGATCGGCATGGTCAGCGTAGACGTTCCGCTGAAACGGCTGCAGGCGATCGTCGGCGAGCTGCCGGCCGGGGCCGGGCTGCAGCCGATGCTGCTGTCGCCGGACGGGCTGTTCGTGCTGCATCCGGACCCGGCGCTGCGCTTTCGCCGCACGCTGGAGGCGCACGTGGCGCGGGCGCGACCGGACCTGTCGCCGCTGGCCGCCGCGGTGGCCGCGCACGCGCCGGTACGCTTTTCCCACACCGCGCCCGACGGCGAGCGCTACCTGACCCAGAGCGCGGCGGTCGGCGACACCGGCTGGACCTTCGCGCTGACCGTGTCCGAGGGCTACACGGTGGCCGGGCTCAACCGCATCGCGCTGTGGGTGGCGCTGGGCGGCGGCACCGCGCTGCTGCTGTGGCTGTGGCTGCTGCACCGCTACACCGCGCGGCTGGCGCGGCCGATCGAGGACCTGACCAACTCGGCCGGGCATTTCAGCCAGGGCGAGTTCGACTACCCGCTGCGCCACGTGGAGCGCGAGGACGAGGTAGGGGTGATGGCGCGCGCCTTCGATCGCGCGCGCGGCTCGATCAAGCTGCAGTTGGAGGAGATCGCCACCCTGGCGCAGGCGCGGCAGCGGATGCAGAGCGAGCTGTCGATCGCGCGCGACATCCAGCAGGCGATGCTGCCGGACGGACGCACCTTCGACAGCGCGCACAAGCACCTGGAGACCTACGCGCTGCTGGAGCCGGCGACGATGGTGGGCGGGGATTTCTACCAGTTCTTCGAGACCGAGCCGGGGCTGCTGTGGTTCGTGGTCGGCGACGTGTCGGACAAGGGCGTGCCGGCGGCGCTGTTCATGGCGCGGGCGATGACCGTGCTGGAGGTGGCCGCGCGCCGCCACGGCCGGCCGGACGCGATCCTGATCGCGGCCTCGCAGCGCATGGTCGAGGGCAACGACACCTGCATGTTCGCCACCGTGCTGTGCGGCCTGATCGATGTGCACAGCGGCGATTACTGGCTGTCCAGCGCCGGCCACGAGCCGCCGGTGCTGCTCGGCGCCG